>ERZ808040.735-NODE-735-length-25963-cov-12.863401_pt1 | contig 25963 bp, 19 predicted proteins | sample MGYA00380191_ERZ808040 | MGnify/ENA primary metagenome ERZ808040 (study PRJEB31490, sample SAMN06133395) | mouse gut metagenome | isolation source: J6 | host: mice | place: China: Chengdu | collected 2015-05 ...
AATGACTATTGCCTGCAGAGCCTGAAAATACGCGGCAGGGATCATTTCTCATTCTGGAGTATGCTCATTGGCATCTGCATACATCTTGATGCGAGATATAAAGTGGCACATTTGTACGCTGTCTGATCTAATATGAATACACTCGAACTCTATAACCAGCCATTTATCCTGTTAAAAAACGCATTTCTAACAGGCTTACTACTTTATGCCCTTTTTTCGGGAAAGTTCCCCTGAACAATTTTAAAATGAACATTTTTCTCTCCCACTTGTTGAATTCGTTTATATGGCCTGTTTTTCTGTTGCATCTTCAGTGAGTTTCCGAGACTACTCTCTTTGTTCTTTTTTTGTAATGATTTCTCATTACTCTTTAATTATAGAATTTTTACAAGTGTATTTTTTATAAGAAAATATCTTTCTTTTCCTCCTCATCTATGCTATACTATACGATAAAGCACCTTATTCCATTGGCAAAACGAGAAGTTCGCTTTCTGCCAGTAGTATAATCGGGCTTTTCTTATTTATTTGATCAAAAATGAGATGTAAAAGGAGAGAACAGATCGTGACCGAAAACAAAATTAGCTCCCAGCAACGGAAGCTCAGACGAAGTCTCAATGGAAGAATATTGAGAAACACAACCCTTAATATCCTCGTATTAGTGATTGTATGCTGCGGTATCATGGCACTGTCTATGCAGTATCTGGCAACAAATATCCTGCTGGACAGCCTACAGCCTATGGTCAGACAATCCGCAAAAACGGTGGAAGCAAATATTCACATGCTCGCAGACCGCATGATGACGCTTGCCGGGGACCCCCGTATGATGACAGTCACTCTTGACACCAAAATAACAGACGACGCAGCTACTCGCAGAAACCGAGAAGCGCTGCTGGCTGAAACTGCCGAAATCTATGAGCTGCACACCATCGCCCTGTATGATTTGGATGGAAAGTTGGTTCAGGGCATTGATGGCGCACCGCAGAGTTTGGATGCAGATTTCTTTGCGCTCCTTCGGGATACAGATAATTTCACTACCAGCTCCTCCACCATTTTTCAGGATAAGCTGGGAATCACTATGGGAATGCCTGTCAAGGAAAACGACGAAACTACACTCTATGTTGTGGGTGTCTACAAGTACGACACACTCAATGATGTGATCAGCAGCATCAATCTAGGAGAACATAGCACAGCATATATGGTCGATGCCAAGGGCATCATCACTGGACATCCAGACCAATCTCTTGTTCTGGCAGGAAGCACCCTCACACAGCTAGGCGGTGAAAATGAAGAAACGCTCAACCGCATCACTGCAAGAGAAACTGGTGCGACAGAATTTCCAGTTGACGGGGAACACATATTGGTGGCATTCTCTCCTATTCGCGGTACGCAGTGGTCACTGGTCCTGCATATACCTGAAGCGGATTACAGCCATACGATCAACAGTGCGGTGTTTTTCGCACTATTGTGTACGTTGGTAGTGCTCATACTCTCCATTCTGCTCGTTCTGCATCTGGCGCATTCTATTTCCCGCCCGATCAAGCGTGTGACAACCAGAATGGTATCGCTCTCCAACGGGGATCTGCACACCACCGTAAAGCCTGTCCGCTCCAGAGACGAACTGGAGTTGATGACTCAGACATTAGGTACTACCGTCGAGAGTATCAACAACTACATATCAGATATCCAGCAAGTGCTCACGCAGGTGGCAAACGGTAATCTGTGCGTCAGTCCTCAAATGGATTACAAGGGCGATTTTACGTTGATTCGCAACAGTCTGCGCACAATTACAACGTCCATGAACGAGACTATCTCAGGATTTCGCCATGCCACCACGCAGCTCGCCCATATGTCCGAGGAGCTAAATGGTCAATCCAGCCAACTGCATCAAGCTTCTATGGAGCAGAATCAATCCACAGAAGCGCTTGTCTGTGAGGTCTCTCATGTCAAAGAACAGTTATCCAATGTCACGGCAAGCACCAGTCAGACCCGAAATAAAACTGTGGAGATCGCCCAGCGCATCCAGAACGCAAATACACAAATGAATGATCTTTCCAGCGCAATGGACAACATCAGCTCCAACGCAGAAGAGATCACTAAGATCGCCAAAGCAATTGAAGATATCGCATTCCAGACAAGTATATTGGCACTCAACGCCTCTATTGAAGCAAGCCGTGCCGGAAGTGCCGGCAGAGGTTTTGCTGTCGTGGCAGCCCAAGTCAAAGACCTCGCCGCCAAGAGTGCCAAAGCCGCACAAAACGCGACGGAGATGGTAGCCCATACCTGCTCCATCATCCAGACTGGCGTAAAGCTGACCGCTGACACTGCCAATTCACTCCATGCGATCTCTGTTGTCTCTGATCAGATCAGCACAATCTCTGACAACCTAGTCACCGCTGTCCAAGATCAGGAGACCGCTCTGACGATTATTGACGAACGAATTGAAGTCATTTCTGGCATCGCAGACCAAAATCTTCAAAATGCCAGCGAGATAGATCAATCCAGCGGTCTGTTGGCAAAAGAAGCTGAGGTTCTTCAATCTCACGTTCAAAAATTTGTATTGAAGGGAGAATCTGACAAATGAAATGGAAATTGCGTCTATCACTGATTTCACTGCTCCTTCTGACACTCCTGACAGGATGCAGCGATAAAACAACAGAAACTGCACTTCAAGATGGTTATTACACAGCACAGGCTGCCGAGTTCAGCCACGGATGGAAAGAATATATCACAATCATGGTCAAGGGCGGCAATATTGTCTCTGTGGAGTACAACGCAGAAAATGCTAGTGGCTTTATCAAAAGCTGGGACAGTAACTATATGCAGGTCATGCTGAACGCACAAGGGACTTATCCCAACGAATACACCCGCTACTACGCCGGGCAGCTTCAGGATGGGCAGGGCCAGGGCACGATCGATGCGCTGACCGGTGCCACCTCCTCCTACAATTCGTTCCAGAAATTATCCGCAGCAGTTGTCGAACAGGCGCGGCAGGGGGATTCGAGCATTGCGTTTGTTGATACATCCTCTTCGTAAATCTCAGAAGACTATGAAAACAAAGGAGGTATTTACCGTGAAATCTCTGCCTCAAATTTCCGAAGCCGAATTTGAAGTAATGAAAATCGTGTGGGAACATGCCCCCATCAGCACAAATGAAATCACTGAATATCTGGTAAAGACAACGACATGGAGCCCTTTGTCACCAGACTTTAATCAAACGTCTGGTGACAAAGGGCGCGCTCACCTATGAAAAACAGAGCCGTGTCTTTGTCTATACCCCTCTGGTGGGCGAAGCGGAATATATCAATCAGGAAAGCAACACGTTTTTAAAGCGCTTTTACAATGGAAATATTTCCGCCATGTTGTCCGCCTATATTGACCAAGACAGGCTGTCAGACAACGAAATCCAAACACTCCGCTCTCTCTTGTCCAAAGATTCGAAGAAAGGCGCCAAAAAAGGAGGAACCTGAATATGGTCGATTTTATGATCCATTTCTTTCTGTGCAATCTCTTGCTCAGTGTTATCATCGGTGCGCTTGTTATTGGAAAACGTCTGTTAAAAAACAGCCTGTCCAGCAGAATGCAGTATAACTTATGGTTTCTTCTGCTCGGCATGCTTGCTGTCCCCTTCCTGCCCATTCAGAAAATCCAGTCTCTGCGGATTTTCTCATGGGTTGAAACACTGCATGGGACATACACCGCTCCAACCAACCCCATCAACACACTGCCCGCTGCCTTCCAGCAGGCAGACACTACAAACTGGTTCAACGACATTGGTATCGCAGTCAGTCACAGGACACCTTCCAATGTCGGAATCCTATGCTGTATCCTATGGCTGTCTGGGATTGCAGGCATGATCTTCTGGTTCTGGCGTTCTGTTCTCCAGTTTCACAGAATCCAAAAATCTGCACTCCCCCTTCAGAATGCAGCTATCTATACATTGTACTGTGATTGCCTGGCAGAGATGGGCATCCAAAAATGTATTCCCATTTACAGCACTGCATTTTTAAATTCACCTGTGATCGCTGGATTTTTCAGACCATGTATTTACCTGCCAATCCATCTGATTGCAGACATCAACATGAAAGAGATTCGATATATACTGCTGCATGAGCTTCAGCACTACAAATACAAGGACGCTCTGGTCAACTATATCACAAGCGCCGCAAATGCGCTATACTGGTTCAATCCAGCTGTATGGTATGCTCTGGGGGAAATGAAAAATGACCGAGAAGTCGCCTGTGATACTTCAGTATTGAAGCTGCTGAAAGCATCCGACTACGAAGATTACGGAAATACTCTGATCAATTTTGCTGAGAAAGTGGCTCATTTCCCTTTTCCTTTCGCGGCAGAAATCGGCGGAACGATGCCGCAGATGAAAAAGCGGATTTTGAATATCGCAGCATATCAGCCAGCATCACGCAGAAAAAATGTGTATGGTTTTATTGCCTATCTGTCGATTGCTGCACTTCTGTCAGGCTTTGTGCCCCTTCTGGCACACTCCGCTGCCGATCGTGACCACTATGCTTTTCAGGAAGAAGGAAAGACAATTTCCTATCTCGATCTGAGTGCAGCATTCGGCAAAAATACTGGCAGCTTTGTGTTGTACAATGCAGCTGACGACTCTTGGAAAATTTATAATAAGGAAGCTGCCTCTGCGCGTGTCTCTCCTGTGTCCACCTTCAAAATCTACAGTGCACTGTCTGGTCTGGAAGCCGGACTAATATCCCCTGCGCAGTCGCAAATCACATGGAACGGACACGAATACTACTATGAGACCTGGAACGCTGACCAGACCTTACAGACTGCCATGCAGAATTCGGTGACATGGTATTTTCAGACGCTCGACCAAGGTGTCGGCCTGTCAGCGATCAGGGATTTTGTACACAGACTCGGCTATGGAAATCAGACGGTCGGTGAGAACCTTTCTTCTTATTGGGGCGATTCCTCGTTGATGATTTCCCCCATTGAACAAGTTGAGATGTTGAAGAAATTTTATGAAAATGATTTTGGGTTCTCTCCAATAAACATTTCAGCAGTGAAGGATTCGATTCGCCTTTACACTACGGATAAGGGCACACTTTCTGGCAAAACTGGTACGGGAGAAGAAAATGGTCAAAATGTCTTAGGATGGTTTGTCGGATATCTTGAACGAGATGGTCAAGTATGTTATTTTGCTACGAACATCCAAAATGACAGCGATGCGAATGGCACTGCTGCGACAGCACTCACGCTCAAAATTCTTGCAGAGCTAGGTTTCTATTAGGAGGATTACTAATGACAACGTTACAGAAAACGCTACACAGCTATCTTACGGCAGAATTGGATTACTGGGACTTTTCCGGTGTAATCAGAATTATCCAGAATGACACCACACTATATGAAGTCTGCCGCGGCTATTCTAGTATTGAATTTCAGATCAAAAACACAATGGACACGCGCTTTGTCGCTGCCTCTATCAGTAAGCAATTCACAGCATTTGCGATCATGATTTTATATGACAAAGGCCTGTTACAGCTTCATGAAAAAGCAAACCAATATCTGCCTGCGACGATGTAGCTTCCCACGGAAATCACTGTTCATCAGCTCTTGTGCCATACCTCTGGACTACACAACAACTATAGCTTTGAAGATGATTTTTACGTAGGTGCGGACCGGTTGCCTTACGACAAAGAGCAATATTTCAGAGACTGGATTATCAAAAAAACCATCAAGAATCCAGGGAGAACATTTGACTACAACAATTCCAATTACAACGTGCTTGCGTGGATTATTGAGTCCGTTTCTGGACAGACGTATCATGAATTTCTGAAAGAACACATTTTTTCCAAACTGGGAATGAACCATACAGCTTTTGACAACGGACAGGATATCCTGATCAACACAGCCAATAATTATATCCGCGACTATGGTGCGCTGGTCAGAGTCCCTTACACGAACAGTCTGTATGCCATAGGTGCAGGCTCGCTGGTCACGAACTGTGATGATTTACAAAAATGGTATAAATGTTTGAAGACCAAAGACATTTTATCAGAGCATTCCTATGAAATTTTCCTGTCTGAACACCAAGAGCATTATTGCTATGGTTTGGAGTTGTATGGGAAAGACAAATATGTTCATGGCGGGGACTTCCTCGGTATAACTGCCTATACGATGTACTTTTTTGATGAAGACCTCTGCATCCTCCTTCTATCAAATACAGGCTCGCTGAATCAATACCGCCTCGGAAACGCAATCACAGAAATCCTGCATAACAGACAAGCTCCTTTGTCACATCAGCCGGAGGAAATTTTATGCTCACCAGAGGAACTTGCAAAATACACAGGTACTTATCTCCCCGGCAAGATACAGATCATCCAAAAAGACGGAAAGCTGTATTTGGTTCGTGTCAATGAAAATATTCACATAGAATTGTACTGTGTGGGCAAGCACTGCTTTAAAAAGCGCTACGAGGAAGAATCATAAAGAACTGCCGCTCCGTTCAATCCGTCAAAGATTGCTGACCAGTCAGCTTCCATGACATCGGGCACGGGGGGCTCCATATCCTGCACAATATCCTCAGATATCATCGTATCTGGAACACGCTGATGCCTGATATCTGACTGTACCTTTTCTTCATTTTCTTCACTGTGACTGCTCATACAGCCTCCCAGCACCATCACGCAAAACACTGCGCAGCAAAATAGCTTGATATAATACAATGCGCTTCTCATCCTTAATTCCTCCTTCACTTCACCGAAATGATTAATCTGTTCTTGTATTATTTGCCTGTGACGCCTCTCCTGTCAGGATCGCTTCCTGGCTTTCCAGCGCAAAATAGTAATCAAAAATGCTCCTCCCCACCGCCGTCGCATTGGACGATCCATATCCGTTTGCAATGCGCACTGCAACTGCGATCTGCGGCTGATCGGCTGGCGCATATCCGACAAACAGTGCATGGTCTGGCCGGTTCTTTGCCTCCTGCGCAGTTCCAGTCTTTCCTGCAACACTGATTGCCATATTTTTTAGGATGGTATTGTTCTGTGCAAACTGCTGCATTCCAGTGTGGACCGTTTCCCAAACATACTCAGGCAATACCACGCTACCCATTTTTGTAGAATCACTCTCCATGTAGGTGCCGTCTGTCTGAGCAATTCCTTTTATTAATGACAGTGCATAAGCATCTCCTTTTGAAGCGATCGCACTTACATATCTTGCCAACTGCACTGTCGCGTAGTTGTGCGTCCCCTGCCCGATTGCGGAGGGTATCCCATATTTATCTGTCACATGCGGCTCGGACTCCGTAAGCTCAATACCTGATTTCTCATCCAGATAAAAAAGCGCTGCATATTTTTGCAGACGCGCCAGCGCCGTGTTGTCCACATAATCTGTCCCATGTCCCTCTCCAATACGATAAGCGATCTCGCACATATAATCATTGCACGAAAATTGTAACGCTGTCGGCGCATTCACCACAGTTCCATGCCCTGAATGCTTCCAGCAGCCCAGACTTGGCTCTACCTTGTCAAACACCCCATCACAGACTACAGATGAATCCGGCGTGATGACACCCTCCTGCAAACCTGCAATGACTGTAACCGGCTTCAACGTTGAACCAGGTGCCGTCAACTGCTGCGTTGCCCTATTATATAGAGGAAGCGACTGATCTTTTAGCAACTGACTGTAATATTCCGAATCCATCTGATTTGCCAGACGATTGTTATCGTACCCTGGATAAGACACAAGTGCCAGCACTTTTCCGGTCTGCGGTGACACAACGACCGCCGATGCGGAACAAGGGTCCAATGCAAGCTGTGCCGGCGTAATTTCCAGATGCTCTATTTTCCTTTTGAGAAAAGTAAAAGCATCCAAACTGCCTGACATCAGTTTGTCATAATCCTCATCTGTCTTGGACAAAATACGCTGTTCGTACAAAAGCCTGCACACCTCCTTTCCTGTGACCCGATCCTCAAGAATCAGCCATTTAAAAAGTAACTTATCAAAATCCTTATCCGCTGCCAGCTTCTCCTGAATGACTTCGACCAGTATCATATACATCTCATCTGTCGTAAAATAACCCGGTTTGGAACTGATAAGTTCCTGTTGAATCCAACCTCTTTCAATCGCGTGTGTCAAAAGTGTCCTGATGCTGAGCTCTCCATTGTCTGCCCACTTTTGATATACTTCATCTTCCTTATCAATCGCATCCTCTTTAAAAATTCCCATCTTCTGCACAATATAAGAAAGATATTCCTACTGTTCCTCTGAAAAGTGCCGAAAATAGATCGTCTCATCAAGCAGTGATGACTGCAATGCTTCCTGAACTTCCTCCCGCTTTGCATCCAACGCTGCTGCCATACTTTTTTCTAACGCTGTTGCATCGGAATGCGCAAAGGCTTCCAGACGAATCACATGATTGTTGATCAGCGCCAAATATACATCATAGATCGGAATACGAATATGGGAAGTATCCGTAATGCGGGACTGATCAAAGCGCTTCGCATGAATCAGATTACTGGTCAGAATGCCAGCAAGCTCCTGTTCCAGTATGCGATAAACTACATTTTGCAGATTTTTATCAATGGAGAGATACACATCCCTGCCGCTTATTGTCTCTTGAATCATATGCCCCTCACCAACAATCTTTCCCCGATTATTGACAGTAATCTGCCGCTCACCGTCAGTCCCCTGTAGCTGCTCCTCAAGATACTGCTCTATCCCAGCCTTGCCAACAACGGATTCCGATGTATAGTTTTTATCCAAACCAGTGTATTGTTCTAGCTCTTCATAAGAAATTTTTCCAACATATCCCAGAATATGGGAGAACGCCTCCCCGCCTGTATACACTCGTTTCCAGTCCTCACTGATCTCTATTCCAGTCAGGACAGAACTGTTCTCCAAAATATAGGCGGCTGTTTGTTCTGACACATCTCTTGCCAGCACGACAGGTACATATTTCTTGTATTCATTCAGCGAGAGCATATATCGTATTCCCAAAACCGCTAAAATTTCCTTTGCGGTGAAAGTCTGCGGCAGACCATATTCTTGACGTTCCTCATTGGTATAATCTCTTTTTCCCTCCCCGTAAAGTGCGAATTTACTGTTTGAAGAAAGGTGCTCCACCAACATATCTGCGCTCATTTCCCGCTGTTCTAGCGTCATGTCCTCCGGGTCTGTCTTACCAAAAATATCTGCTTTAAATCTAGTCAGCGCAGTTCCCGATACCGTATATGCATAACGCTGATCTGTGCCGACAGCTATCTTTAATTCATTATTCAGCAGTTCTTGGTTCTCTTCAAGCTTTTTCACAACACGGTAAATCATGCTGTTTAATGTCAATTGTCGCTGATGCTCCGAGGTATAGACACCGTCATCGATCATGGTAATCACATAAGATAATTCATTATACGCCAGAATTTTACCGTTGCAGTCATATATGCTCCCTCTTGTATTTTTGTCCCTGATTGTTCTCGTGATTTTTAGCTCATAATCCTGAACATATTTCTCCCCATTCACGATCTGCAAATCCCACAGACGATAGAGTAAGAGGAGCAAGAGTACGGCAAAGGCAAATTGCAGTATAAAGATTCTAAGAGCGCTGCCGGACTGTTCCTGTTTTTCAATTAGCTTTCTCTCTCGGCAGGTAATTCTGTGCCGTCCGCGCTTCTGAGAAAATCTCATACACGATCACTCCTTCAATGTAGAAATTTGTGTAGCCGCAAATATTACGTATGTAAGATTCAAAACTGTACTTTTATATAGACAGGTCTTTCGACTACAACACATTTCCTAAATATTACAATAGTAAGATTTAAAAGTCAAGCCCTTTTTGAAGAGTTCGCGGAACGAAATCGAGTAGGGGAAAACCCTTTCCCCTACTCGTGTGCATAAAAAGATTTGATATGACAAGATTAAATATTATATGACGCTCCAAGCGCAATCAGTTCCTGAAGAGAATATAAGTGACACTTTCGCAGATTTCCAGATTTAAAATCAAACAGAAGCATTTCGTCCACCACATCACATAAACCTGGCAGATACGCAATCTCCTCCAAATTTTCATCCAATAAGATACCGTACCGCTCCTGTGTCGTTCCCACATATTCTGTGATAATATAGGACCCTATCTGTGTCACATACGCCAGATAATCCTCCCCTGCAAGATTTTTTACCTTCTGACCTGATTTTAAATCATAAACCTCCGGTGCGCCGTGAAGCGAAGATGCAATTCTATATTTCTGGGTAAAAAATTCCTCATACAAATCTTTTTGCGGCGCTTCTTTCTTCTCCTCTGAGATCAGCGTACCATCCTTGGCACTGTAGCACCGCACGGTTCCATCATACCAGGTCACTTCGAGCCATGAGTCTTTTTCCTCTCTAATAAACTGCTGATCGTAAATTTGAGTTGCGTCAGGCAGCTCCAGTTCTGTCAGAAGATTTCCCTTCTGGTCATAAATCTGAAACCCCTGAATGCAGTACAGCATAAATGTATTTCCATCGTGGCTAATCCGCGCTTCATCGTGTGGATATCTGGCATCATATGTCAATAGATGGGCATCGTTGTGTGCGTCCAATTTCAGTACACGCACTGACGGTTTATTGCGATTGCCTACTACAGCATATTCTTCTGACACAGCGACAAACTCGCATTGCTCTTGACACAATACTTTTGACATCTGATTTGCACCTTTGTCATAAAAAGAAAAAGCGTTGTCATCCGTCGCTGTGAGTGTATGTGTTCCCCCTGCCGAAAATCCCGTAATCAGCGCATTCTCTGTGTAAGCGATCTCCAACTCCTCCATGGTATCTGGATCAACGCGCACTAACAGACCACCGCTTGCAAGATAGATCCCTTGTGCATCTGCCTTTAAGATCAGATTGTCCTTTGTCGTATACCCGCCGATGTACGCTGCTTTTTCTACATCAATCATTCCAAACAGCGACTCTCCATTTTTACGGGCGGCAAATGCAAAATACTTCTCATAAAATCCACCTTCAAAGAGTCTGTACTCCGACGAATCATAAACAATCAAATCCTCATCTGGATTTTTTATGTCAAAAACCATCAGACCGCCATTGGAAAAGCTGACCGCAAGCATACTTCCATCTTCATTTAATGCGAAAATGTCTCTTTGTGGATCTGCAAAGATATCATTTGCCGGCACGCTTAAATGCTGTCCGCCAAAAGAACAAACTGCAATCTGTTCCCCGTTCACTGCATTGTATATCATTGCCTGATCTGCATCTCGGTCAACCGCGGCGACTACCTTTTTATCTGCGGATATCGTGAGCGTGGTCGCTGTTTCCCCTGTCCACATCACCGTTCCTTCTTCTAGGTCATATCCTGTAATGCCTGTATCTCCTGCATATACAACGTGTGTCTCATCCATAAATACACAGTCCGACAGTGCACTTTGTTGTGTTGGCAGCCTGGCAATCTGCTGACAGTTTTCCAGATCATATACAGCGATCTCGTATGCGTAGACAACTGCTGCCTGTGTCCCTTTCGGAGACATCACAATATCAAATGGCGCACCTGGCAACTCTATTGTATCAACATCCTTAAAGCCCTCTGCCAAGTCATATACGCCCAGCGCATCGGTCAATGCCTTCTGAGCCTGTGCAGTCACGGGCGCTTCCAAAATACTCTTTCCCAGCGGAATCGCCTGCATCGCCTGACTAACTGCCTCGGAGATCTTCCCCTCAGCGAGTGCGTTTGCCGAATATTCAGCCAATGTGAGTGCAGCCTGCCGGTTTTCAAGCTGCTTTAATCCTACAAATGTACTGCCGCCGCCTGCCAGAAATAATCCTGTAAGTCCTGCGGCAACAAGAAGCTTATGCCTTTTGTGCCGCACTGTTCTTACATCCTTAGCATGAAGCGTCTGGAAAGCTTCCAACATTTCAGCCGCGGTCTGATAACGATCATATGGCTGAATTGCCATCGCCTTCTGCAAGATTAAGGACACAGCTTTGCTACATACTTCTGGGCCTAACGGGACAACATCCCTTGCATCCTGTGCCGGGCGCTGTCCTGATATCATGTGATAGAGCGTTGCTCCAAGACAGTAGATATCCGAACGGACATCGAGGAGGATACCCTTTTTACCTTCCGTAGTCGTTTTGTCTTGAGAACCACTTACTTTTGCACTCTGTTCCTCATATTGTGTGCTGTCCTGATTCATCGCTTCTATCTGTGTTGCAAACGCTGTATCCTCCCCAGACTGCACTTCACCCACTATGTCATATTCCGTCTGTGTTACCTGTGTCGCGCACTCCTCTGCCTGTGTATCCTCCACTAAATCATCTATGGACGATACTGCGGTGACATCCTCCTCTACAGTGGAACGAGACGTTTCCTTTTTATGCTGCGTCTCAATGATACTGCCCGCAGAAGCAGGTTTATTTCTGCTGATGTAATCTGCCCCGTAGTGCTCTGGCGACGCATACCCTCTGCTGAATCCTACTCTGACTGCACCATCCTCACCCAATGCCAGCGCAATGTTAAAATCAATCAGACATACATCTCCATTTGGTTTCAGCATAATATTGGCGGGTTTGATATCCCCGTGTAAAATGCCATGTGGCGACTGATTGTGCAGATATACCAATGCCTCTAATAACTGGCATGCCCACTGGATCATCTGGGGCTGTGCGGGAAGCTGCCCTCTTGCCAGCAGCTTGTCCAAACTCTCACCCTCGATGTAATCCATCACCGTATATACCACACCATCCTCTGGCACAAAGTCATAAACATGCGGTATATAGGTATGACTAAGATTTTTCAGTATATCAACTTCACGCCGCAGCTTCTCTTCCTTAACACGCAAGCTGCGTTTATCTGCTTTCAGGATTATTTTCTTTTTCAGTCGTATATGTTCCCCCAGGTATACGACACCACCGCCTCCGGCACCAATTTCTTTTCCAAGTTCATACACTCCTGCTATTCTTTTGGACATGTCTTCTTACCTCTTATTTTCCCATACTCCTGTTCTAACCTGTCTCTGAGTGCCCTGCCGGTCAGCGTAAAAACAATGACGCTCAACATCCCTAGCACCCCTGCTGCTGCCATCACTGCAATTCCGCCATAAAACAACCATTCACTTCCCGATAATCCCAACATTCTCAACTCCCTTCTAGGCTTGACAATCTGCTCCAAATCACATACAATTTTAGTATTAAGATATTTATGAGAGGTTGTTATGTCTGATTTTACTTTTTTTATTACACTTCTTTTCAGTACGATTTTGTTTGGTGCGATCATAGGCGCCTACTACGGAACTGCGCAATACCGTATTCAATTCGGACTGCCTCTCGTAACCGCTGACTGTATCTGCCCATCCTGTCGGCATCGCCTTTCCCTTTGTCATCAAATCCCTATTGTCAGTTATATTTTGTTAAAAGGAAAATGCCATTATTGTCATACCCCAATCCCTATCCGCTATCCCCTGACTGAAGGTCTATTTCTTGGATGGTATGTTCTTACCTACTGTCTTTTTCATCGCTTCCCCTTCATCTATCTTGCTCTGTGGTATCTCTTTGTCTGTATAATGCTGATTGCAAGAAGCAGGAGACAACTCCATCCGCTTGTCAAAGGTCTTGCCATCATGACTGCATATCACTTCACCATCAGTCTGTTATACATAGCTGTCTATGCTGCATCCTACGGAACGCTTCTGCTGCCAAAATAACCTGACCATTACAATGCTATAGTACATACAACAAAATACAGGAAATATTATCTCTCTCCCCTCTTGCTGTAACCAATTGAACAATCCAGTTATTTACGGCCTCGATCTCTTTCTGCGACCGTAGTTTTGTCCGTAGCGCATCCACATCCTCATATCTTAGATTTTTAAACAAACCATCTGTTCCCAGCATGAACAAGTTTCCTTTATGTAAAACACCCTCGCTCTTATTCAGCCACAAATTCCTTGTCTTACCTATATAATTTGACAGATAGGATTGAATTTTCCCTTCGCTTTTCTTTTGGACCACTTCATCCACAGTCAGTTGATGTATACCATCCTCCACCACGCAAACTCTGCTGTCTCCCACGTGAAAAATAAAATATTTCATATCCAGCAGCAGCAGCAGTGACATCGTACAGCCAATCGTAACACGGTGCCCCTCCTGATATTCACACACCAGCTCATTCAGCTCATATAGTGTCTCCTCCATATCATCCTGCAAATCCTTTTGCGAGAGCGTGTGAAATCTTCCTTCCATATTGAGAAACCAATTCCGCACGCCATCTGTGACAAGTTTTGACGCCAGTTCACTCATCTCAAAGCTACCAATGCCATCACACACACATGCCACCGCAAACATCCCATCTTTGCTGCCCGCAGTCATACACAATGCCCGATCCTGATTTTTTTTTCTATAATTTCCTCTGATGCTCTGACAGCTTGACAATAATTTTCTTTTCACTTTCATTTAGCTCCTAACAGACCTGATAAACAATACCATACTTTTGCGTAATGGTAATTCGGTCTCCTGTATGTAAAAGATATCTGCGGTTTGGAAGCAGCTCTTCATTATTCAAATATGTGTGATTTTTGGATTCCAAATCAATGATATACACATCCTCTCCTGACAGCTCAAATCTGGCATGTCTGCGTCCGATAAAGGTCAGTGACATATCAAAATTAAAATCAGCACTAAGCTTGCCCGTCTTATCATAACGCCCTATAACTGCATATCCTTTACGGATATCAAGATCAATCACATTCGGAATATTATCAACCTGTGCCCGCTCTAGTCTTAGTCGAAGTATGCCAGACAAATCTTCTACGTCGTCGCTGATCTCTGTATTGTAATCCTCTGCTGCACTATTCTGCTGTTTTTCCGCAAATGTCTCCACGTGTCTTTCATTCTCCAGCGCTGCCATGATATTGGGCGCACCTATACGATCCTGATTGCCTGGTTCGCTGAGAGCAAACGCATCCTTTTTGTTCTTTTTGTCACTGCCAAGCAGTCTGCCGAAAAAATTTTGCTTTTCTTTTTTTGCTGTTTTCTTATCAGGACCTTTCTCATTCTCGCCAAAAAGCCCTTCCCCAATCGAATTTACTAATTTATTTTCTTTATACGCTTTGTCTACTTCTGCCTCTATCTCTACTGACTGTGATACGCTTTTTTCGATCGGCGGTGGAGAGGGCACTGTTGTTGGCGCTGGTATCTGTCTAGTTACCTGAACAGGCGCAGCGCCCTTGTTCCCTGTTGGCATTTCTTCCTTTTTTAAATTTTCTTTGACCAGATCTGCAAATACCGTGATCGAAGCATCCTTCCCGATAATGCACCGCAGCAGTGTCGCAATGTACGCCTCATCATCCTGCAAGGTTACACAAGCAACCAAGTCACGGAAAAACTGCAATACCTCCTCTTCTGACTGTATCCTGTCTGTGTATGGCATATAAATATATCGAACAGTCAAGTTACTCTGGTCTACCATTATGTAATTGCGGTCTAAATAGATATTATGAAAATCAAGAAACCAGTCTGCACAGTCCACATATGGCAGCAGCAGTTGATATAACAGCTTATCCAATTCATGTTTATTCATCTGTAATGCCATATACGCCAGCCGGATTCCTCCAAGAATTTCATAACGCAGCTGTACCTCATTATCAATACTTACCAAACGTATCGGCAGTAAAAACGACGGACAGTCATACCGAATCACGTTGATTGCGATCAAGTCCAATCTTTTTCTATTCTCGACCACAACGGATGCATAATTTTTGTTGGCAATCATCACTTCATTTAACATCATTTTTTCCCCTGCTAAAAATATTCATAATATCTAAGTGTCAGTATCTCATATAATCCCATGTTTTTTACAAGACTTTCTCCTTTATAAAATGGCATGGCATCCTCATAGTTCACTTCAATCACAACTTTACCATCCTTGCTGATGTATCCCCATTCACCACCCTTTTTCACGGCAGCAATGCTGTCAGAAAACGAATGGGCATCTTCATATTGATACTTGATGACCGTCTCACTCACACCATCCGTAAATCCCCACTTACCATTTTTGTCCGCCACGGCAAGCAGTCCGCCCTCCATGCCTTTTGCATCTGCATAGTGAAATTCTCCGAGCGGTTTTCCTTCTTCATCGATGATGAAATACCCTGATGCATCCTTAACAACCGCATATCCCGATGCAAATGCTTCGTTGCGGCTGTTGCGCACCACATCATCATAAGCAAAATCCAAAACTGACTCTCCGTTGCAGTTGATCACCCCCCATAATCCGTTTTGTTTTACAAAACACAGTCCATTCGAACTAAGGACAGCATCGTCATAATCAAGATTTGTTACCGCCTGGAAAGTATTCGTATAAATGCCATATTTTCCGTTTTTCTTTCCGACGATATAGGAATTGGATGCCCCTGTCACTTCCTCGATACCAATTTTGTCTATTGCATACCAGTCGCCAATACGGTCAATCAACGTGTACACACCTTTTATTTTTACCACAGCATAATTTCCTGTAAAGGGAAGTGCTTCCTCATATTGCGGCGTCAGAATCATGTTTGCGTCGCTGTCCATATATCCCCACAGAGAACCATCTGCATAAGGAATATACCATTGATCCTGCGGGCATTTCACAGTTTCTACATTCGTGCTGACCAAATCCGTATCATATCGAATCTCTTCATACAATGCCTTCATCGGTGCAGACTCGTACTGTTTCATTCCTATTTGAAGCGTCTCAATCGCTCTCTTAATATTGCCCTCGTCCACATAAAGCTGCGACAACGCCATATATTCGTCTTCCTCTGCCTTCCTCTCCTCAATCCGATCTTTGATCAGTTCATAATATTCTTCCGTTTTCCCAGCTTCCTTGTATATCTGTAGAATGCCTCTCTCGATCGTAGGATTATTGGGCGTGGTGTAGCTTCTCACTGCCTCCTGATAAGTATTTATGGCACGCATATACAGCTTATCTTTATAAAATTCTTCCGCCTGTTGTACGATCAGCGCCTGCCCGCGCTGTGCATCCTGCATCTTCACCACAACAATTGACATCAATACACTCACCATAATCAGAAATGCAGACAAAAGCTGGAATAAAAGCATTTTCTTTCTAACCATAATCCTATCCTCCTAACCAATGAAATATCGGATGACAACACCGACGTATAGAAATGGCACAAAAGGTATAGAATCCTTTCTTGTCATTTTCCCTCTGGCAAGCATCAGTATGGAGAATACTGCACTTAGGATGCAGCCATAAAATACTGCTCCCACAACATAATCCCCTGTGAGATACATCCCCATAATGACAGCAAGCTTCACATCTCCTGCCCCCATGTTTCCTTTGCTGATCAGATAACAGAATCCAAAACTCAGCATACAGAACACTAATCCCAATATCACACCAAACATATGACGCATCATTGCATTCAGATCACGCACGCCATAGCTTCCCATGACAAGTATCCAAATCATCATCCACAGCAAAAGAATGCGGTTTGGCACCACCTTTTCCCAGTAATCTGTCATGCATAGAATAGTCATTCCGTATAACATTATGATCAGCATCAACAACATAAGACCACTGAGCTTCCCCGATGTATAACTGTACCATATCCGCAAAACAGCCGCCTCTGATACCACTAGCACGATGATTTCTGGCATCGATCTCAGAAATCTGCGCTTCTTATTGCATTCTTGGGTGAAACATTCCCTATAATAATATAAAACGCCAAGATACACTATTGGCAGAAACGCTGCCGCCGCGATCAGCATCAACACATCACTCCGCATGAAACGTACCTCCATCTCCATCCAGCCACGCCGGAACGGTAACGCGCTGCACGACATGAATTGAGGGGTCTTTCAGAAAGAGCTTAAAAAAGTAAATATCCAGATCATACTCTACAACGACATCAATCAGACGCAGCTTATCATCTGCAAACAGCTTGCTTTTACTGTAATCCAGACCTTTGACGCCATTCCTTACACCAAACGCCTTCAAGTATTCATCCGCTGTCTGCCCACCCGTTTTCAACGCTTTCGTATCCAGATATCCTCTCACCAGCAAATCACCGATCCATTCCAGAGACTTATTTTTGATGGCACCGCTTCCCACACTCAAAAGTTTTGACACGATCTCTTGCAAAAGTTTTTTTGGATTCTCCGCAAGTCCTTGTCCTTTGTCGATCGTACTCTCCACCTTATCTGTTGCATTGTGAATCGCACCACTGTTAAACCCCGAGTCTGTCACCTGGCTGAGCGCAGCCCTCGCCTCGTCAAAGCTGTTCAAAAAATCGGTCAGCTTCGCAGAATCCTTGATCAATGTCTCATCCGCAGACCGCCATCCTGATACCTGATACAGATAGGTATATGCAGTGAGCTCGCTTGCCGCCTCATAGATCGCATGCTGAACCCTGCTGTGTACCATAAAAATATTGGCAAAGGAAATAATCCCTAATATCGCTAATAGAAACGGCACCAGACACAACACTGCCTCCACAGTCATCATTCCATTTTCACTCTCTTGCTGTATTCTCATCAATATCCCCTTATCATCGTGTAGTATACGTAGTCATCATCGAGTTTCTCAATCTTTTGCTGTGTCTCATCACCGCCGAGAAACATCTCCATAAAATGCTGTGGAACGACCACCATATCCAGCTTGGCCTTACAAGTGGTCTTTACTGCCGTCACTGTCTCTGTCATCTTGAATTTGAGCGGTGCGCTCAAGGTATCCCCGCTGTTCTGACTCTGATTGACATTGAGCGTGATCAAATCCGAAGTCCTGCTTGTGAGATCACTAGGACTGATACATAGAAATAACAGCACATGAAGATAATCCTCATAGGAAAGTTTCATTCCAGTATTTGACGAAACGCCACCACCATCACCGCCCTGATATTTATCACCAAGCAGAGACTTGATATCTTCTACACACCACAAGTCATTGATTTCCTTTTTCCAAAGTACTACATCTTCCCTCTCCTTTAAGTGTTCCCAATCTTTTACAGTCTCTATCGCCGCAATTCCTGAGCGGAGCGCCAGACTGACCGCCACCTTTACAAGCGGCGCCAGCGCAGTGCCAGCTCCGAATGTAAATGCCCCGGATGCCATTGCTACTTGATAGGCTGCATTTGAGATCGCATTGATCGCGTCATTCACTTCTTTTACAGAATATGTGGAGATGAAATTCATGGTCATTCTGACTCCGCAGATGATATTGCGCGCAGACGCAAGATTTTTCTCTGACTTCTGATTGCCCCCATAGAGATATTCAATCTCCGCTCCGTACAGATAGTTTACTTTGGGTGACATTTTCACTTTACTCAGACTATAATCCTCTACGTTCTCCGTTCCCTCGCCCTTCTCTTTGCCGCTCACCCTGCTAGAAAACATGCCAAAGTCATATTCTGTGAGAAGAAACTTATCAAAGAGTCTCGCTGCACTCTTCTCCAACACCTTAAAACTAAAACCACTCTTAAAAAAATCGAGAAAGGAACTTGAATTACCGTTTGCCACTGTCATCTTTAACTCTGGTTTCACATCGTCAGGTATGCTTCTTATTTTCTTTGCAAGCTCCTGTTCTTCTTTTTCCTCTCTCTCATTTAATCCGTCCACCGCCTCCTTCTGTTTGTCCATTGCCTCGTCCTTCTTTTTCTCGGCTTCACTTTTTTTGTCCGATTCAGGCCCTGTAAACAGTTCGATCAGATACTTATATAGACCATTGGGATCAATCTCAGAAGATTTCGCTTCTGTCCATTCGAATTGTACTTTTGTGTTCTTTATATCCGCATCGTCTCCGGGATCGCGTTCTCCGTCGGCTAATTCTGTGCTGATTTTGTCGAGTCCCTCTACTGCTTTTCCTATAGTCTCTATATTTTTCTCATTTTTACCGGCGTTTTTGCTGACTTCATTCTCGTAAATTCTCTGAAACTCTCCTTGGAAAGCAGCCATATCTTCTAACTCTGCAATATCATGCTCGATGCCTTTCCTCACATCTTCTGTACATCCATTGGCAAGCGTCTGTCTTAGTTCTGCCAGCTTTGTCTCCAAATCTACCAAAAGCGTTTCTACCTCTGACGCCTCGTCGCCAAGTTTACTGACCAGATCGTCTATTGTATAAAAATCTGCTGGGGAGCTATTCCAATCTTTTGCCTGCTCGCTCTTCTTTCCCATCTCATCTTCTATAGATGCTCTGTATACTCCAGGGTCATAATCTTTATATTTCTCGACAAGTGCTTTTTTCTCTTCCTCATCGTCCTCCTCATCCTCATCGTCCTCCTCATCTCCATCATCATTATCTTCAGACGGAGGATTTTTACTTTCTTCAATTAACGCCTTGATATATTCCTCGTTTTGTAGATAATACACATAATCACTGTACTCTCCACTCTTACAGATATCCGATTCCTTGTCTTTATAATCCTCAACCTGTTCCTCCAAAACATCCAGATACTCCTCATACTTCCTAACTTTTTCAAGTGCTTCATAATAGTTCTTGATTGCTTTGGTAAGCTTATCTGTGTTGTCACAAAGTTTATTTGCAGCACTCACCGCCTCATTGTTTGAATCCATATTTTCAAACGCATCCAGCATCTCAAAAACACCGCCATCGAATTTGCCTGCTTCGTCCATTACCTGCGGAATCACGCGAAATTCCATGTAATCCGCAACTTGTGTCAGCAGTACATTTTCATTCGACAGCCGCGACAGCTCGATCTCCTCATATGAAAAGTCAAAATCCGCGCTGTTATAAAACATGGAGCCTGTCAAGCCGGAATCTCCCTGCGCAGGGTCAAAGGAATATCCCATATACGATGCGTATGTCTTGATCGCTGCTTTTCCCTCCTCATTCTGTGTGTTATCCAGCACCCTAGGTGCTCCAGATCTTTCTGATATTCGTCAAATTAAATGAAGGTACTGGCTCATATATTCTGATGTATTTTACAGCAGAGTGTTTGAACCAGTACCTTCTTGTGTTATCATATTAAAGTTACAAGAATAGCAGGCATCCCACCGACCAAAGTTTGATACCTGCTATCATAACAATCCTCCCAGTGCTGCATCTTTCAATGTAACACTGCAGACAACACTATTATGATAACAATTACGGTACCTTTTGACAATCCACTCAATCAAAAAACTTATGAAAATATCATCAACTCCTTACAGTTCCACCAGCTGCAGTGTACCTGTGGCCATTCTGGCTGCTTGACGATCCATGGTTATTACACCCGCTCCCTCAAAAAAGACGATTCCGGGATCCCTTTATCTATCTGCCGCGTCAGATGCTCCCACTGTGGCAGGACCCATGCTTTACTTCCATCTTTACTTGTTCCTTATTCCCAGGTATCCCTGCAGGATCAGATTTCTATCATTTCTGCCTATGAGGCTTCTGGAGATTATGAGGAAATCATGGCTGGAACTCCCTCTGTTGATGAAAATCTCATTGCGTCCATCATCAAACGGTATGTGAAGCACTGGATGCAGAAGATCCGTTCCTTCCGTATCGGATTATCTTTCCCGCCCCGTCTCGTAAAGCAGTGTTTTGCTTTTTTCGGGAACCAGTTCATGCAGATAAGGCAGACTCCAAATATTCTGTTTCTAACACCCACATAGCCTTACAGGAAAACGCTTCTGCTTCCTCTTATACTAAAGAAAACTAAGTTTTCTTAGAAAAAACGAAAGAGAGGGCTTTAAATGAAACAGAAATTAGCACAGGATATCGCTTTGATGCGTTATTCCATGATCTCACCGCTGATCGTCGGCCTCCCGGATGAGTACAAATCCAAGGAAGCTTACTTTCGTGCGGCCTCTGCACGTGGCGCACTCCATCCAAACGGCTCCTTCATCCATCCGGCGCCGACATCCATCAAACGCTGGTACCAGCACTACCAAAAGAATGGTTTTGACGGGCTGCTCCCTTCCAGCCGCAGCGATGAAGGCACTTCCCGAAAGATTCATCCGGATCTTGAGGAACAGATCCGGTATCTGAAAACGAACTATCCCCGTATGTCTGCGGCAGCCATCTTCCGTCAGCTATGCGACAACGGTTCTGTCAATCGCAATGAATTATCAGAATCCACAGTGAACCGTTTTCTTAACAGCCTTGCCCGGAAAGAAAGGACAACGAACAGCCAGGATATGAGACGTTATGAACGTGCCCATGTCAACGAGGTCTGGTGTGGGGACAGCAGCGTCGGCCCTTACCTGAAAACAGAAGATGGCAGAAAGCATAAGGTTTATGTGATTGCACTTATTGACGATGCCAGCCGCTACATCGTTGGCATTGATGTCTTTTTCAATGATAACTTTGCAAATCTTATGTCTGTCATGAAATCTGCTGTTGCAAAGTTTGGCGTTCCGAAGTTATTCAACTTTGATAATGGCAGTTCCTACAAAAACAGACAGATGGACCTGCTTGCTGCCCGTATCGGGTCTGCGGTTCATTATGACCAGCCATATACGCCAACCCAGAAGGCCAAGGTGGAGCGTTGGTTCCGTACCATGAAAGACCAGTGGATGGCAGGCCTTGACATGCGGGATTTCCATACGCTTGATGAACTTCGCACAAGCCTGTACATGTATGTCAATCAGTATAACCAGAGGATCCATTCTTCCCTGAATGGAAAGAGCCCGCAGGAACGCTATTTTAGCGAGCCAGACTGCTTCCACCGCTTACCCGAAGATAAGATTGACCTGTTATTCTTACTGGAGTTAGAGCGCCGCGTTTCCATTGACTGTGTGGTTACCATTGACCACATCGAGTATGAGGTCGATTACCGTTTTGCAAAACAGAGGATCCGACTCCGTTATTCTCCTGATATGGAATCCATCTACGTTGTGGAAGCAGATGGTACGCTTACACCCATCCGTCTTCTTAATAAGATCGAAAATGCAGATATCAAACGTGAAAAGCCACGTCTTTATGGAGGTGATGACTAATGGATTATACGATCCGCTATGGTTTGGAATTCAACCCGTTTTTAAAGAACTCCAAAGAAATCTTTATATCAACGGATGAATCAAAAGAAGTTTTGTTCCGCCTGAACTATCTTGCAAAAACAAAGGGCTTCGGCCTGCTCACCGGCAGTCCGGGCCGCGGAAAAACAACTGCCATCAGAGCCTGGAGACAGGGATTAAACAACTCGCAATACAAAGTGGTCTATACCTGTTTTTCCACCTTTAGTCCCAATGATTTCTATCGGAATCTTGCTGCCGAATTGGGGGCACAGGCCCACTACCGGAAACCGGACAACTTCCGTGCAATCCAGGAAGAACTTACCAGGCTTTCTGTTGAAAAAAGGAAAACGCCTGTCATCATCATTGATGAGGCGAATTACATCAGTTCCGCTATCCTGAATGACTTCAAGCTTTTATTTAATTTTGAGATGGATTCCAGGGATCGTGCTGTGGTTCTGCTGTCCGGGCTCCCATCTTTAAATGCAACACTTCGCCTTAGTATCCATGAACCGTTCCGTCAAAGGATCATCATGAACTATGAGATCTCTGGCTTTACCAAAGAAGAAGGCAGATCTTATATCCTCGAAAAGCTTCAGGGAGCAGGTGCTACAAGAGCCATTTTTGAAGATGCGGCGCTTGAAGCCATCCTGAATGCATCCGATGGGACGCCGCGCGTCATTAACAATCTATGCAACAGCTGCCTGTTGATTGGTGACTCTAAAAAGAGCGACATGATCACAGCAGAGACCGTCATGCAGGCAATTAACAATAATGAGATTTAGCAGCAAAAGCAGGGTAACCTGCTTTTTTGCATTTCCTCCGATCTGTGAATTTGCTTCAATTTTTATAACGATCAGATAACTTGCTGATGTTGGTGCAGACAATCTGCGGATGTGCGGCATGCAAAGTCTAAATCAGGCGCATTTAATCTGCATGGAGCTGGTGCATCTAATTCGCTGGACAACACCATACGGACAAATAAAGTGCTGTAATCAATCGCAACTTTCGGCTTGCCTTTGTGATTGACAAATAGGAAATTGCTTCGTCCGTCTATCACAAATGGTTCTGCCTTTGGGCGTTCCTTCATAACCCGTTGAAATGCCTGTATCGTTTCTTTGCTTAATGGCACTTGTCTTGTTCCGCTCTTTGTCTTAGGCGTTTCAATGTAATAACCCGGTTCCTTGCTCTTTAATAACTGGTGGTCGATAACCACAACCTCATGGATAAAATCAACGTCCATGATTGTCAGTCCGCACAGTTCCGAGATACGAAGTCCTGTCTTTAACAGTATCAGCACATCATCATAATGCTTGTGATACACGTTGTCCGTCTTAATAAATGACAATAAGGCTTGTTCCTGTTCCTCTGTCAATGCGACTTTCTCTTTGGTATCATTTTCTATGACTTCACTTAGCTTGAAATCAAAAGGGTTTTTCCTCACATAATCATCTTGTATGGCTATGTAGAATGACGCTTTTAACGAGCGTTTATGGTTGTTAATGGTATTGTAGGAAAAGCCTTTGTCTTTCATGCGTAACGCCCATTCTTTAGCGTCAGAGGGTTTTATCGTATCAATGCTCCTAGCACCCAACTTGTCCTCTTTCAATAACCGCATGAGCTGTTCCCGTTGTTTCTGTGTGCTTTTCTTCACATTTGCCCTCTGTGCGTTCTGTTTGGCGTAGAGTTGGCAAAGCGTCATTTTCTTGCCTGTGCTGTCGATACCGTCCTCAATATCCCGTCTTATCTGCTGTTCCAGTTCACGAAGTGAGGGTTTTTCCCGTTTTCCCTTTGGTGTCGGGTCTGTGGGTGTCAATCTCCAAGCATACACATATTTTGTGTTTCCAAATGCGTCCACATATTTATATAAGTATTTTCCGTCTGTTCGTTGGCTCTCTCCAGTATGCAGGATACGTCCTTTGTTATCCCGTCTTTTTTCTTTCATGGTGTCTGCTCCTTTCCTTGTTGGAAAGAGCCTTGATATGACTTGTATTCATCATAACACATACAAGGCTCATTTGCATTAGATAGCGTCCAATTTATCAATGACCTGTTCAAACTGTCGGCGTTTAATCTGTATGCGGTTGCCATTCATAATGAGCCAGCCAGCGTCCTTGTTTTCCTCTGCCAAGCGTCTTAGCTTGTTTTCTCCAATACGGAAATATTTTGACGCTTCTTCAATGGTAAGGGTATATTTTTCCCATACGGGAATATCGTTGTTATTCATCAGATACCCCCTTTCCCATGTTTCGTGTCATACTGGATATAGGGGATAAGGTCGGTGCGGTTTATCCTCTGTAAATGAGCGGTCAGTTTACTGGAAAGGGAAGTGCTGTATCTTGCCTTATCAAGCATAGTTCCCACCCGTTCCAGTCCACCTAATGCGTCATGTTCTTCCAAGAAATAAAAACTTTTGACAGCAGAAATCACGCCACCCTCTGTGAGCCATTGCTGTGTTTCTTCAAGGGAATTATGTAGTTTGGGTACTTGCAGTTTCAAGACTTCCACAGCCCCTAAAAAGCGTTCCCAAAACCGACACGTTTTCCACCTGCTTTTATTACTTTCATTTGCTACGACAAAGCGTAGGTTGTTTGCCAATAGTCCGAAAGCCAGTTCCCCAAGTTCCAGCGGTCTGTCCTTGAACGTCATGGCAAAGGCATGAGCCTTATCATCACGCAGTTGCATTTCTGTGCGTTTCCAACTGCCGACTTCATCAAGCGTCTTATTATATTTTGAACAGACTTCCTTATCCTTGTCATAAAAGCGGTAGGACAATCCCGATTTCCCAGCACCGATATAAACCGTTTTTGCGGTGTCGAAATCGTCAAACTTGCTTTCATCAAAGTGGTAGCCCTCACTATTGGAAATAAATTCCTCTTTTTCGCATTTCTTCTTTATCTGCTCTATGGTAAAGAATGGCTTATCGTTCCTATCATCAATGGCAATATCAAGTCTTGTGAAGTGGAAATTATCCAGTCCGTATCTTCTTTCACAATGTTTGAACATATCCCCAAAGGTATAATTCCTACTATCGAGAATACGGAAA
>ERZ808040.736-NODE-736-length-25947-cov-4.490491_pt1 | contig 25947 bp, 27 predicted proteins | sample MGYA00380191_ERZ808040 | MGnify/ENA primary metagenome ERZ808040 (study PRJEB31490, sample SAMN06133395) | mouse gut metagenome | isolation source: J6 | host: mice | place: China: Chengdu | collected 2015-05 ...
TTGTTTATGCGTGTGCTCTACGCGACAAGGCCTTACGAAGCCACACCGGGCTCCGCGAACGCCCTTTACGAAAAGTGGACCGAAACCTGCAAAAAATCGGTGCAGAACGGCAAATTCAAGGAATTTAAGCGCAACCTGCGCGGTATTGTGGAGGACTTTGACAAACTTCCGCTCAAGGAGGGGCTCGTCAAACCGAAAGTTGGTGTGGTCGGGGAGATTCTTGTAAAGTTCCTCCCGGCAGCGAACAATTATCTTGTCGATCTGTTGGAATCCGAGGGCGCTCAGGCGGTCGTGCCGGATATGCTCGACTTTTTCATGTATGGCAGCTATGACGCGCATTTTAAGGCAAAATATCTCGGAAAAAGCAGGATGGATGCAAAGATCAACAAAGGTGTCATCTCCATTATGGAGTATTTCCGCAAAGAAGCACGCCTTGCCCTGCGCGCGAGCAGCCGTTTTGAGGAGATGCCGACAATCTACCAGCTCGCCGAATACGCCGACCCGATCGTTTCCATCGGCAACCAGACAGGTGAAGGCTGGTTTTTGACCGGGGAGATGATCGAACTGATCCATTCCGGGGTCAAAAATATCGTCTGCACCCAGCCGTTTGGCTGCCTTCCGAACCATATCGTCGGCAAGGGGGTCATCAAGGAACTGCGGCGGCGCTACCCGGATTCCAATATCGTGGCGGTGGATTACGACCCGGGCGCGAGTGAAGTCAACCAGCTCAACCGGATCAAATTGATGCTATCGACAGCAAATAAGAATTTGGGATAGAAAATGTATAACAGAAATTCAGAAAGAAAAAGATAGTAAAAAAACAGAAGGCAGGGAACAAACCTGCCTTCTGTTTTCTTATAATCAATAGTAAATTGTAATTGCAGCGGAATATCCGCATGGCTTCATACTATTTCCGCATGTAAAATATTTGATATACCAAGTTCTTCACCAATCCTCCACCAGACAGACCCCTACATACTTACATCTATCAGTCAACCCTATTTCCAAAATCCAGAAAACCATCCCCGGTCTCTGCAGACAAAAACGCTCCACAACAGCTATTTTCCATAACTGCTGTGGAGCGTACGATCGCTATCTTCTTTTCGAGAATAAGACAAAATCTTACTTTACAAAAAGGAATTTTCCGTCCTTAGCCAAGCTGTGCCGCAACCTCTGCCGCAAAGTCCTCGTTCTTCTTCTCTAAGCCCTCACCGGTCTCAAAGCGCACAAAACGCTTTACGGAGAAGTTCGCATTGTTCTCCTTCGCAACCTGCGCGATATACTGGCCGACGCTCTGCTTCCCGTCCTCCGCCTTTACATAGATCTGGTCGACAAGGCAGATTTCCTTGAGCTCCTTGTTCACACGGCCGGCGATCATGCCCTCGATCACGTTTGCCGGCTTCTGGGACTCCTTCGGGTCGTTCATGATCTGCGCGCGGATGATCTCCTTCTCATGCTCGATGAAATCCGCACCGATCTCATCCTTGCTGACATACTTCGGATAGAGCGCCGCAATCTGCATCGCTACATTCGAGAGCGCTTCCTTGACCGCATCGTTCACAACATCCGTCGCAGCCTCAACGATAACGCCAATCCTGCCGCCGCCGTGTGTGTAGGTCACTACACAGCCATTCTGTGCCGTAACTTTCTCAAACCTGCGGATATTCAGGTTCTCACCGATGGTCGCAACCTTCTCCACCAGCGCTTCCTTCACGGTCTTTTCCAAGTCAAACGGCGCAGCGAGGAGGGCATCCACATCCGCATAATCCCCTTTTACGACCTGTCCCGCAACCTGTGCCACAAAATTCTGGAACTGCTCGTTCTTTGCCACGAAGTCCGTCTCAGAGTTCACCTCTACGACTGCGGCAGCCTGGTCGCCATCCACCGCTATCCTGCAAATACCCTCCGCAGCGATGCGGCTTGCCTTTTTCTCGGCCTTTGCCTGCCCGTTCTTCCTGAGGAACTCTACCGCCTCATCCATATTCCCTTCCGTCGCAGCAAGTGCCTTCTTGCAGTCCATCATGCCCGCGCCGGTCATCTCCCTCAAATCCTTTACCATCTTTGCCGAAATCTCAGCCATTGTCAATCCCTCCGTTTATTTGCGAATATTCTACTGCCTGTTTTATACTGCCTCCGCAGCCTCTGCGTCCGCCTCGGCTTCCTCCGGTGCGTCCATCGACACACCCTGATTTGCCTCGATCACAGCATCCGCCATCTTGGCTACGATAAGCTTGACTGCGCGGATTGCGTCGTCATTGCCCGGGATCACATAATCAAGCTCCTCCGGGTCGCAGTTTGTATCCGCGATACCAATCAACGGAATCCCTAATGTATGTGCTTCCTGGACGCAGATTCTTTCCTTTTTCGGATCGACAACGAAGATTGCATCCGGGATATCCTTCATATTCTTGATACCGCCGAGATTCTTCTCAAGCTTCTCCCACTCCTTCTTTAACTCGATGACTTCCTTCTTCGGAAGCACCTCAAATGTGCCGTCCTCCGCCATCTTCTCGATCGCCTTTAACCTTGCAACTCTGGACTGGATCGTCTTGAAGTTTGTGAGCATGCCGCCGAGCCATCTCTCGTTCACATAGTACATCCCGCAGCGCTCTGCCTCGGACTTCACAGAGTCCTGCGCCTGCTTCTTTGTGCCCACGAACAGAATCTTCCCGCCGTTTGCGATGATATCCTTGATCGCATAGTAGGCCTCATCCACCTTGCCGACCGACTTCTGCAGGTCGATGATGTAGATGCCGTTTCTCTCCGTGTAGATATACTCTGCCATCTTCGGGTTCCATCTTCTCGTCTGATGCCCGAAATGAACACCTGCCTCCAGTAACTGTTTCATCGAAATTACGCTCATGTCTTTTCCCTCCATTTGGTTTTTCTACCATAACCATGTCCACGGTATCCCCAACCGGCATCCCTATGATCCCGGCACCCGGAGCCGCTCATGATTATGTGATTTTTGAGACTTATAGATTTTACCATAGTTTCCCGAACAATGCAAGCTTTTTTTCCGCCATCTTTTTTCATCGCAGCGCCTCTGCTACTGCAGCCCGGTGACGGTTCTCGCAATCTCCTCATAGGTCGCCCCCGCCGGGATAGAGTAGGTTCCTACCCGTATGGAAGAGGCATAGCCGTTCTTCATCAGATAATTGTCAAACGCTTCCGTATTATCTACCAGACCAACCCGATGCGCCTCGCGCGCAAACTCCGCCGACCCCATCCCCGGAGTTACTGTGATACCTACCTTTCCCCCGTCAGGCACTGCCGCGGTCGGGGCAGCGATTGGCTCGGTCAACCCTGGTTCCACGGTAGCGGGCGGCATTTGTGTCGGTGTCGGGAGCGGTGTTATGCCATCCGGCTCTTCGGGCGGCACGGGCGGGTCGGGCTTTTGGGGCTCATCTGCCCCTTCCCCGGTCGGAACCGGCGTTACTGCATCGTCGCCGGTCGGGACGGGCGTTGAAACATCATCCCCCTCCGGGGACGGGGTCAACACGTCCTCCCCCGTCAGCGCAGGGGTCAACACCCCTTCCCCGGTCGGGGACGGTGTACCGGAAAGTGCCGACAGATCAATATCCGGCTCCTCCGGTTTCACCATCCCAAGCTCCTCTGCCCGGTTCATGACCTCCTCATCCGTCATATGATACTTTCTTGGTATGATCATGGTGGAATACAGCACAACGGCCAAAATCAGCCCGACACCGATCCCACGCAAATAGTATTTTAATTTCAAGGCCTTCCCTCATTCCTGTCATTTATTCGCTCTTTGCCGCATACAGGTTGATGATCAATTTGACTTCCCCCTGTCCCATCGACAGCCGCTTTGAAATCTCCTTGACGGACTTGTGCTTCCGGTACATCGCAAGCACAAGTTCCTGACGATTCTCCTCCTGCCCGCCGGCAAGCCCGCCGTCCTCGGTCTCCGTGCCCTGTTCCACTTCCTGGCTTAACGCCACCGCCTCCGTCAGCCCACCCGCCTGTGTATGCTCAAGCTCCCGCACACCCTGCGGTATTTCGTTGCGGATCACAGTCTGCTTCTCATTCAGCATTGCTGCCGTCTGCCGCCCGGTCGCAGGTTTTGGCCTTGCCGGCTTTGCCGCAGAAGTTTCCTCGGCTTTCGCCCCTACAACAGGCTCCGCGGAACGCGCCCCCTGCTTTGCCGCATTGCGGCTTGACACGCGGGCTTTCGCCTGCTTCAACTCCTCCAGACGGTCAAACAATTCCTTATTCTCCCGCCTCGTCTGTTCCATCTTATTCATCGTGGACTTCATTTCGTCGTCCTTCTTCTGGAGCATATCATACAAAAACACCACCGCTTGGTTGTTGTTTTCTATTTTTTCGAGCACTTGGCTCGCATACTCATCCATCGCGATGATCTTGTCGTTGGATACCTTTGAGAGCTTGTCCTGCGCATCGGCCACCGCCGTATCACACTCGTTTTCCACAAGACTTTTGACACGGTCGCGCACCTCATTCTCATGCAGGACAGCTGCCTCCTTGATCTTGCGGATTTCTGCGTTGACATCGACCGAAGCCGCAGCACCCTTCCCCCCGAAAAAAAAACTTGCAACCAAAAAAATAAGTCCAGCGATCAGTATTATGATCTCGTATCCTGTCATTCGCCTCTCTCCTCTATATCCTCATATCGAATCCGGAATGCATCCGATCCCCACCCTCGTGCTCACGCTTCTTCTCTTTTTTGGGATTCTTTTTTTTATAAAGCATCCCTTTCCCGTTTCCGGAACTGCCGTCATAGCGGTATTCCGGCTGGTCCGTCTTTGCCATCATGACTGGACGGTTCGCGTCCGCCATCGCTCTTTGCTGCTGGTCATTGTGCAGCACTGCCTGCTCGTTCGCCGGCCTCTGCACATCATTTTGGCGCTGGAACGATGCCTCCTGTGATTTGGGCAGAAATGCCGCCGTCTCAATGGGTGTGATCGCCATCCGATATCCCTCCCTTACTGCCATAAGGCGGACAGGTAATCTCGCTCATATCCTGCCCGCCTGAATGGCCTAATATTCCACCATTTTTACATCCGCGCGGTCTTTGATCAGCCTGCAATATTTCATCTCTGACCGGACATAGTAGGTTGTGTTGTACATGATTACCTTACACCCCGGATAAATCACACCGCTCACCCGGATATTCCCGCCGGACTGCGCGCCCGCAATCTCCTGAAGGTCATCCATGCGGGCAAGCAAGACCTGTATTTCTTTTTCCAGGCTTTCCTTCGACTCCCGCGCCGTCTTTAACAATGCCATTTTATCCGCGCCAAGGCTCACCCCTGCCAGCATGCGCCTTGTGAGTGTACTGCATGTCTGCGTGACTTTCTCAAGCTCCGCCTCAAGTTCCGGTAGCCTCTCGCTGACCTTGCGGTATTCCTCCATATGCTCCGCGTCCGCACCGATCTCAAGCACGGTCGCCGTTCCCATCGTGGAACCCGCCGTGCGCACGGAAATGGACGTGCCGGAACGAATCTCCCCTCCGACCACAAAGCCTCTCCTGCCCGATGCCGTCACGTCGCCGTCAGCTGCCACTTTGCTGTGCATGATCGCCTCCGTCGCCACGTAGCCGCCGGATCTCACCGTCGCATTCTCGATGAATTTCGTGATGATGTTGCCTTTCGCTTCCAGAATACCGCGCCCCATCCCCTGGATACCGCGCTTTAATACGATCTGGCCTCCGGCTTTTAACCTTGCCCCCTCGACAACACCGTCCACGACAATATCACCCTCCGCCTCGACCGAAAAACCTGTGATAACATTTCCGTGGACAAAGACGCTGCCCGGAAATTTGATATCACCGGTCGAGGTATCGACATCTGCCGGCACATCATAAATATTTGACACGAACACCTTGCCGTCAATCAGGGAGACAAGTCCGTCCACCGCAGAAAACATCGTCAGGCCGTCCTCTGAAAGATAGGTATTCTTCTCCGGACGCATCGCCACTTTTTTGACCGTTGCCGGGGCAAGCACGCGCCCCGTCACATCGAGTCCCGGTTTTCCCGGAACCGCCGGGGTCAGCGTCACGAGCGCATCGCCTTCCTCCACCGGGCAGATGGTATCGAGCTGGTGGAAGTCCACACTTCCGTCCTCATTCAGTTTCGGTTTTCTTGATAAATCCGTATTAAAATGATAAGTGAATACTGCATTTTTCCCTTCCACCTGCGGCATCCCCTCCGCGAGCAGATAGCTGCGGCAATACTGCCTGTCGGCAAGGTACGAATCAATCACGCCTTCCTTTGCCCCGAATTTAACCCCTGCACGCACAAGTTCACTCACGATCTCCGCTTTTGAAAGCTGGTGCCCGCCCTCCACTGGCGGATAAAAACGGCCGGTCACCGTCATGCGGTCCTCCGAAACCTGCACAGAAAGGCTCTCTTTTTCCTTCGAGCACATCTTCCCCGACAGCTTTATGCTGCACGCCGTCCGAAAAGCCACGATCGCCTGCTTTAGTTCATCTTTATCATAGTCAATCCGCTTCTCGCGGAGATAATCATCGATTTCTTTAAAATCCAACAGATTTTTTTCTGTACCCGGATACAGCAGCAGATAAGTGCCATCCATCTGCAGCTTAAGTTGAAAATAAGCATTTTTATTTGCCACTTAATCCCTCCTTCATCCCAAGAACAAATCCATGTTCCCAGCAAGCTTTGAACGCATTTTCTGCAATGCCTTCGTATGCAGCTGTGAGATCCGCGATTCCGTCACCTCAAGGATCGCACTGATTTCCTTCAATGTCAGCTCCTCAAAATAATACAGGTAAATCACCTTTTGTTCTTTTTCTGTCAGTTCTTTGAGCGTGGCCGTCAGGATCTCCTTTAACTCCCGGCGTTCCATGACGCGTTCCGGCTGCACATATTCCTCGCTTGCCTGCGCATTTTCCACATGGGGTTCGCCCGCCTCCATACATTCGTCAAGGGAGACCAAAGCGCCGATCTGGGTCTGCGCCTGCCAGAGCGTAAGCTCGTCAACCGAGATCTCAAGTTCCCTTGCGACCTCCTCGTCCTCCGCCATCCGTCCGGTCCTCGCCTCAATTTTTTGGTAGACCGCATCCAGACGTTTCTGCTTTTGCCGGAGTGTGCGCGGTATCCAGTCCATTTTGCGGATCTGGTCAAGAATAGCCCCGCGGATGCGCAGCGAAGCATAGGTTTCAAACTTCACGCCCTTGTCGTAATCGAATTTGTCGATCGCGTCGATCAGGCCAAAGGTTCCGTACCCGACAAGATCATCATACTCCACGTTATAGCCCAGGTACATGCTAAGCTTTCCCGCCACGATCTTTACAAGCCCTGCATACGCAAGGATCAGCTGTTCCCGCAGCGCTGTTGTCCGCTTTGTACTGTATTCTTCCCAAAGCTTTTGTTTTACGTCTGTCTCCATCTTCAACCATACCCCACTTCAAACGAATCTGCCTTACAATTCCTCCGCTTCCTCTGCTTCCTCTTCGTCCTCCGTGACCTCTTCCCCGTCCGCCATGGCAGCCGCCATAGCTTCCTCGTGTTCCTTCTCCGCGGCCTTCCGCGCTTCCTCCTGAGCCTGGACGGCAGCCATCTCTGCCGCTTCGTTGATCTTAAAAATAATATGCTCCGCGATTCTTCCTATGATCAAAAATACGATCAGGACAATCAGGACATACTTTAGCGTATCCAAAATCGGCACACGGTTCAACAGGCAGCAAAGCACCGCAACCGCCCCGGCGACCAGCGTGATCAATGCCGAAATATTATGATTCTTTTTCATGCACCTTTTTCCTTCCCATCGCCCGCACAGCCCGCGGTTACAGCGTCTTTGGCGGTTTTCCGACCGATTTCACGATCAGGTTGCCGTTCTCCGGGTAAAACTCGATTGTGCGCCCGTAATTTAAACCCGTGTCCTCCGCCTTGATCGGAATGTGCAGCGAAGCCAGTTTTTTCTTTACCGCCTCGACATTGCGCGTGCCGACCTGGAGCATCTCATTGTTGGAGTTGAACGCGAACATCTGCGCCCCTCCCGCAATCTTTGCGATGAGTGCCCCCCGGTTTGCCCCAAGTTTTAATATGCGGTTTAACAGCTCGTCAATGCCGGTATCCGCAAATTTCGCCAGATTTTCGTTATTTCTTATTTTTGCACTGTCCGGCAGCATAACATGCACCATACCAGAAATTTTTTTCCCCGGATCATATAAAACGATCCCCACACATGAGCCAAGACCCAGCGTTGTGATCGCGTCCGGCGGAAGACAGACATTCAAGTCTGCCATACCCACTTTCACCATCGTTCCCATACGCTCTCCTATAATCCCAGAGAGGTGAGGATCTGACCATAGGATTCCAATGTTGGGATCAAAATAAAATAGCCGTTTACTTCTTCACCTATATCTCCAAATTCAGTCTCTATCAACAGCGCCTTATCACTAATTTTCCCAAACTCAATCGCAGGCACACTGAGGATCGCACCTGCCATATCAATCGCCATATATGGCACACTCGAAGAAATCTTCATGTTTGTCAGCGCGGAGAGCGATGAAAGATACGCTCCCGCAATGATATTACCGATCTCCTGCAGCGCGGAAAGCTCCATCTCCGAAAATTCCTCGCTGTCCGCGCCGCCGCCAAAGCCCCCCATCAAGAGGCCAACCACATTTTTTGCCGCCCGCTTTTCAAGGAGGAACATCATCATACCGTCAATATCATCCTGCAAGGTCAGCAGGATACCAACCACAATATTCTCCGCACCGCCGATCAGTTCCCCAAGCTCCTTGAATTCCAACAATTCAATCTTCGGCACTTTCATGTCGATCTTCGCGGAGAGCATCTGCGACAGTGCCGTTGTCGCATTCCCCGCACCAATATTACCGATCTCGCGCAGTACATCAAACTGCATGTTGTTCATCTGATCCAGTTTTACTTCTGACATATCATAACCATGCCCTTTCTAAATATCGAAGCAGGAGGCGCTCTTTTACCTCCTGCCTGCCCGTGCAGGGCCCGCCGCCCGGCAATACATGCCATGTGCATGAAACATATCCGGCTGCCGTTATAGAGGGTTGCCACATTCCTGCGGCAACCCTGCTATTTTACGTTGCGCTGTCCCGGTCCACAACGACGGCCGGGATGTTAAGCAGCGACACAAGACCGTTCGGCTGCTTTCCGACACCGGAAAGGTATAAGCTTTTCTCGTCGTTCCCGCTGGTTGCCTTGTCGATGTCATCCGCACTCAGGGTGATGACTTCCTTGACCTCATCCACAATCATGCCGATCGCCGCCTGCGGCTCGATCTTGATGATAAGAATCCTGGTGGCATTTTTAAACTCATCCGGCTCGAGCCCGAATTTGATACGGAGGCTCATGACCGGGATGACCTCACCGCGGATGTTGATGACACCCTTGAAATACGGCTGTGCCTTCGGCACCCTCGTCACTCTCTGCATCCTTACGATATTATCTACATACTGGATATCAATTCCGTATTGTTCGCTTCCAAGCTTTACAATAATATACTGTTTCGATTCCAGTTCTTCGTTTTTCTTCTCATCCATGATAAGCCCTCCCCTATACTAAGACATTGACATCAAGGATCAGCGCGATCTCGCCATCCCCGAGGATCGTGGCACCGCTGATGAGCTTGCTGTTGTTAATATATTTACCGATGGACTTAATAACGATTTCAAGCTGCCCGATGAGGTTATCCACGATCAGACCCGCCAGTTTATCGCCTTTCTTCACGATAACGACCGTGAGGCTTGCCGGCTCCTCCCCCGTATGCTCCACATCGAGCACCTGGTCAAGCCGGATCAGCGGGATGACAGATCCCCTGAGGCTGATGACCTCTTTGTTCTGTACATACTTGACATCGTCAAGGGCAATATCCTCGATCGTCTCGATGCTGCCGAGCGGGATCGCGTACTTCTCGTTCCCGAGTTCCACCATGAGAGTCTCGATGATCGCGAGGGTGAGCGGCAGCCGGATGATAAAGTTACTGCCCTCCCCAAGCACGCTCCTCGTCTCAATGTTGCCGCCAAGAGCCTCGATCTTTGTCTTTACGACATCAAGACCAACCCCGCGCCCGGATACATCCGAGATCACTTCGGCTGTCGAAAAACTCGGCCGGAACAACAGGTCGATGATCTCCTTGTCGGTCATCGCCTCCGCCTGCTCTTCCGTGATCGTTCCCCTCGCAAGCGCTTTCTGTTTTACCTTTTCCACGTTGATGCCGGCACCGTCGTCACGGACTTCGATCACAACGTTGTTGCCCTCCTGGTAAGCATCGAGGAAGATGGAACCAACCTCCTGCTTGCCAAGGCGCACGCGCTCCTCGTTGGACTCAAGCCCGTGATCCGCCGCATTCCGCAGCAAATGCATGAGCGGGTCGCCGATCTCGTCAATCACGGTACGGTCAAGCTCCGTATCCTCACCGGTCATGTACAGATCCATCTTCTTGCCAAGCTTCTTGCTCAGGTCGCGGATCATGCGCGGGAAGCGGTTGACAACGCTTTCGATCGGAACCATGCGGACTTTCATCACGGACTGGTGCAGGTTCGTCGTCACGCGCTCAAGATACTCGATCTGCTCGTTAAAACTACTGTCACGCGCCGTCATCTCCCCGTCACCGTTCATCGACACAAGACCGTTCTTGGCGATGATCAGCTCGCTGACAAGGTTCATCAGGTCGTCAAGCTTCTCGATATCGACGCGGACGGAGCGGTTGACCGCCGCTTTCGCCGGGGCTTTCGACTGTGCCGAAGCCTGCGTCTGCTTCGCTGCCGGAGCTGCCTGTGCCTGCGCTGCCGCCGCCTGTACCGGAGCTGCTTCGCCTGCCGGTGCCGGTGCAGAAGGCTCATTTGCCTGCGGTACCTCGCTTGCCGGTGCGGCAGGGGTCTCGCCTGCCGGTGCCGGGGCAGGCGCTGCCGCCTGTCCCCCCTGTGCAAGGTTTGCCGGGGCGATCACGACATCTTTGATCTCGGACACGTTTAAGATGGCGGTTCGGATCTCCTCCTGCGGCTTCTTTGTCAGCAGAACCATCGAAAAATCAAAATCAAATTTCTCATCCTCGATATCCTGTACCTCCGGAACCGACTTGATGATATCCCCTGCCTCCTCAAGCGCCTTAAACACGAGGAATGCGCGGGCTGCCTTTAAAATACAGCTCGGCTGGATGAAGACGGTGATCTCAAAGATATTGTCACCTTCTTCCTTTGCTTTCTGTGCCGCGAGAAGCTCATGCTCCGCCAGCACAAGATGCCTTCCCTCCGGTGCGGAAGTTTCCGCAGACGGAACGGGTGCCGGCGCTTCCTTTGGCTGTCCCGCCGAAAGCCCAAGCCCTTCCTCCATAACTTTCTGCAGGCCGTCGATGATGTCCTGATTGTCCTCCGTCCCCTCATCCTGCGTGTTGATGATGATGTCGAGATAGCTCTCAAGCGCGTCAAGCCCGCGGAACAAAAGGTCAATAAGGTTCGGGGTCGCCTTCATCTTGCCGTTGCGGATCTCGGAAAACACATTCTCCATGTCATGGGTCAGGCGCTGCATCCTCTTGTAACCCATCGTCCCCGCCATCCCTTTCAGGGAATGCGCCGCGCGGAAGATCTCGTTGATCGTATCCTCATTCTCCGGCTCCTTCTCAAGGATCAGGATCTGTTCGTTTAACTCCTGCAAATGACCTCTCGTTTCATCGATAAAAATCCCTAAATATTGGCTTACATCCATAATCAATGTACCCCCACATTCTTCGTGATTGCATCCGCCACCGAATCAAGCGGCACGACCTCATCCACAAGCCCCGCCTCGGCTACTACCCTCGGCATGCCGTACACGGTGCAGGTCGCTTCGTTCTGCGCGATGACATAGATGTTCTTTTTGTTGTTCAGTTGCTTAATTCCCAGAGTACCGTCCCCTCCCATGCCGGTCAGGACAACACATGTGATATCGTCAAAATCCGAATCCAAAAGTGACTCATACATGATATCCGCGCACGGCTTTAGGCCTCCCCTTGCGGGTTCGTCCGCATTCTCCGTGATCACATAAGCACTGCCTTTCTTCACAATGCGCAGCTGGCTTCCGCCTTGGGCTATGTAGACGGTGCCCTTTTTCAGGACATCGCCCTCCGCCGCCTCCTTCACCTTCACCTGGCTCATCTCGTTTAAGCGCTCCGCGAGCGACTTCGTAAATCCGACCGGCATATGCTGCACGAGAACCATCGGAGCGTCAAGGCCGCCCGGAAGTTTCGGGATCACGGACTGCAGCGCTTTTGGCCCCCCGGTCGAACAGGCCAGCGCCACCAGCTTTTTCGCGCTGCCCCCCACACTCTTGTGCGGTGTGCGTTTTACCGGGGATGCAGTAATATCATAGAGTGCCTTTGAAGCGGAAATGCCGGAACCTGTCTTGGTTCCCTTCACAGCCCCGGCCTTCGGGGCATCCTTTGCCGGAATGCCGATGTCCACACCGGTTGCCGCCCCAAGTGCCGTAAGAAGCATCTGCCGGAACATGTCATTGCGCGCCTCCATGTAGCTGTCCGGTTTGGTCACAAAGTCAAACGCGCCAAGCTCAAGACAGCGGACGGTCTCCGCGGCCCCCTCCTTTGCAAGCGTACTCACGACAATAACTTTCTGGCGGATCTTCATCTTACCAAGCTGCTCCAAGAACTGGATACCATTCATCTTCGGCATATTGATATCAAGCAAAATCGCCTCGTACCTCTTTGGGTCACGCGTCACAAGGTCAAATGCTTCCAGCCCGTTCACGGCAAGATCTGATACCTGGAATCTCCCATCACTGTTTATTATATCAGATATCAGCCTTCTCATAAGTGCAGAGTCATCAACAACCAAAATATTTTTTTTGTTATCCATTTTCCTCATTTCCTTTCCGATTTCGACACATATTACCGCATAGAGCTATCTCTTTTGCGCCGTCTTCTTTCTTCTTCAAAAACGTATTTTACGATTGCCTCCCGGTCACCCTCGCTGATGTCCATGAACTCCACACGGTTCTCGTACAGCCTTTCCCGGTTCGGAAGGGGGGTGCTTGCAATCACCCTGACACGCATGTGGAATTTTTCAAGTTTCCCGCCAATCGTAAGGAAAAACTCAACGAAAAGCTCGTCGCCCGCCGTGTAGCGCTCCCCGCCGTTAAACCGCACGCCCCCGCCGCTGATGTCAATGATCGTGCCGAGTTCCATCGCTTCTTCCGCGTCCGCGCGCCGGTATTTCACATCGACAATGCAGTTTAAGCGGAAAAATTGCCGGCGCTGGAATTTTTCAATCTCCGAAGCACATTCCATCTCTAGCATGAACAGCGCACCGGAACGGTAGCGGGCACTCACCTGGGCAATACAATAGTAGAGGCCTGCCGGGGTGTAAAAGAACATGTTGTAACGGTCCCCGACATCAAAGACCACCATCTTCCCACCCTCCATCGGCATCGCAATAACAAGGTTGCCCTCCTCCTTCTGGTCGAGAAGTTGACTCACAAATGTCCTTGCCCCTGAAATTTCCTTTAGCTTCCCCGTATATCTGGTCAGCTCAATTTTCTGTCCGACTGAAAGTCCCTTTGTTGTCATCGCTTCCTATCCTTTTCTTTTTTGCTTATAGGTTGTCTTGATGAGATTTGCAAAAAGCTGCGCGATCCCCTTTTTCTCATCAGCCACCGGAACGCAGATACCGCCAAGTTTCTCGGCAAGCTCATGTATTGCCTTCCCTGCTTCCGAATTCGGCGCAGACAGGATGATTGGCTTCTGGCGTATGATCGCCTTTGATACCTGTTCATCCTGCGGGATATTCCCCAGATATTCCAGATGGAAATCCAAAAATTTTGCTACAACGACGTTGATCTTCTCAAAAAGTTCCCGCCCTTCGTTTTCCGAAGTTACGCGGTTGGCAATCATTTTGATGCTCGTATTTTCCGTGGAAAACTCCGATTTGCGGTTCAGGGTTTTTAACAGTGCGTACGCGTCGGTGATGGAGGTTGGCTCCGGTGTTGCAACTAGCAGCACCTCTGTGCTGGCTGCCACAAATTCCAAGACTGCGTCCGCAATGCCCGCCCCGGTATCAATGATAATGACATCCGCCAGTTCATCCAGCTCCACGAGGCGCATCGTCAGGTTCACAATCTGCTCCCGCGTCAGCTTTGTCAGCTCATGGATGCCGGATCCCCCGGAAATAAAACCGATTCCCTCCGGCCCTTTTGTAATCACTTCCCTCAGTGTCTTTCCCCGGAACATCATGTCCGCAAGATTATATTCCGGACGTATCCCAAGCATGACCTCGATATTCGCCAGGCCAAAATCCACATCCATGACGATCACGCGCTTGCCCGCCCGCGCAAGCCCGATCGCAAGGTTCACGGAAATGCTGGATTTGCCGACACCGCCCTTACCGCTCGTCACGGTGATGACCCTGGCTATATTTTTTTTCTGGCTGCTGTTTTGCTGCTTCACCAGTTTTCTCAGCTGTTCCGCCTGATCCATTATTCGCTGCCTCCTAACAGTTGTTTTGCAATGCTCTGAGGATCGATCACATTGATATCATCCGGAACATTTTGGCCAAAGGTTGCGTAGGATAACGGTGCCCCCGTTTTCATGTGAATGTTGAATATATTCCCGATACAACCGGTCTCGTCGAGTTTCGTAAAAATAAGCGCGTAATCCGTGATCTGCAGGTAACTGTCCGTGATCCGGATCAGGTCGTGGTATTTCGTCGTGGCGCTCAGGACAAGATACACTTCACGCTCATCCTCCGGCACGCATTTTAACAGCTGCTCCAGATCATCCCTCTGTTCCCTGTTTTTGTGGGAACGCCCCGCCGTGTCGACCAGCACGAAATCGTAATCCGTAAGCTGCTCCTGCACTTCCTTTACCTCGTCGGCGGAATATATGACATGCAGCGGAATATCAAGGATGTTGGCGTAGGTCGTAAGCTGTTCCACCGCCGCGATGCGGTACGTATCCGCTGTCATCAAAGCTAATTTTTTCTTTTTGGTCATCTTTAACATCGAGGCGATCTTCGCGATCGTCGTAGTTTTTCCAACCCCCGTCGGCCCGATAAAAAAAATGTATTTCACCTGCTCCTTCGAATTTTCGATCATCCGGATCTGACCAAGCTTTAACACGATCTTCTGGTACATACTCATCAGGATATTGTTCACGCCGGCATTTTTTTTCAGATTGTGCTCAATCTCACTGATCACCTGGTTCGCATACTGTTCGTCAACTTCGTTCGCGATCATCTGGTTGTAGATCAGCTGCATGCAGGCAATGTTGGTATCCTTTTCTTCCTCCTGCTCCTCCTTCTCTTTCCCCGGGTCGGCCGCAAGCCTCTGCTGGCGCTCAGACATCTGGTTCTGCAGCATATCCTGCAGTTTGTCAAGCTTTTGCTCGATCACGGTCGGAGCCGAATTCTCCGATCCGTTCTGCGGCTCATCGTCGTATATAATGTTCGGATTGCGCTTTTGCACTTCCTCCTTTTTTTGCTGGTACACAATATTTTCATCCACTGCCGCCGTGATCTCCACGCTTGGCTTGCGAAAGAGCTTGTAGATCCCTTTCGGAAGGTTCTTTTTAATATTCATTACGATCGCATCCATGCCGAGTTCTTCTTTTGCAAGCATAATGGCTTCCGTTTCCGTACTTGCAGTGAATTTTTTTATTATCATATTATGCTGTCACCATCCCTACTGATTGTAATTCAACATTTGATTCAATCTCGTTGTATGAAACAACGATCAAGTCGTGGAAATAATCCTTGGAGAGCCGTTTGAAATACATGCGCACGATCGGCGACGTGATAATAACCGGGTTCTTCCCAAGATTTTCCAATTTTCCTACTTCCTCCTCGACGGACTTCATGATCTTCTGCGTCCGGTCCGGATCGAGAGCCAGGAATGCTCCCTGCTCCGTCTGCTTGACGCTGCCCATGATCTCCTGTTCTATCTTCGGGTCGAGCGTTACGACACTTGTCATCTCGCCCGTCGGGAAATACTTGTTTGATATCGCGCGCTTCAGGCTCTGGCGCACATACTCCGTGAGCACGTCGGTATCGCGCGTGGTCGGCGCAAAGTCCGCAAGTGTCTCAAAAATCGTTACAAGGTCGAGGATGGATATCCCCTCGCGCAGAAGGTTCTGCAGCACCTTCTGGATCTCTCCGACCCCAAGGAGCTTTGGCACGAGCTCCCCGATGAGCGTCTGGTTTGCCTCCTGCATGTTGTTGATCAGGTTCTGCACATCCTGACGTGTTAAAAGCTCGTCTAAATGGCCGCTGATAACCTGTGTCAGATGGGTTGCGATGATGGACGGCGGATCGACCACCGTGTAACCGTACGACTCCGCCCTCTCCCTCTGGCTCTCCGTGATCCAGATTGCCGGGAGATGATAGGAAGGCTCGAACGTCGGGATACCTGTGATTTCCTCCTCGACATAGCCCGGATTCATCGCCATATAATGGTCAAAGAGAATCTCGCCGTCACTGACCGGGATACCCTTGATCTTGATCACATACTGGTTCGGGTTGAGCTGAATGTTATCGCGCAGACGGATGGTCGGCACGACGCAGCCGTACTCCAGTGCGATCTGCCGCCTTATCATTACGACGCGGTCAAGCAGGTCGCCGCCCTGGTTGACATCGGCGAGCGGGATGATGCCGTATCCAAACTCCAGCTCGATAAAATCCACATGCAGGAGCGAATTGACATTTTCCGGCCGCCGTATCTCCTCCGCGCTCGTCTCCTCGATGTTTGCCTCCGCCTCGATCTCCTGCACCTGCGTCCTCTTCTTGATCGCTACCGCGGTCGCCAAAAAGGCGATGCCGTACGGGCAGAAGATGACGAGCGGCAACGGGGTAAAGAGCCCTAAAAAGACCATGCTGCCACCGACCATGTAGAGTACTTTCGGGATGGAAAACAGCTGCTTGACGAGCAGGTCGCCGATATCTGCCTCCTTGGAAACCTTTGTGACAAGAATACCGGTAGCAAGTGAGATCATCAGGGACGGGATCTGGCTCACCAGACCGTCACCGATGGTCAGCATTGCATATTTATTGAGTGCCTGCGTGGCAGTCAGCCCGCCGCGCATCATTCCCATCGCGATACCTCCCACAAGGTTGATCACGGTAATGATAAGTCCTGCCGTTGCATCTCCCTTTACGTACTTCGTAGCACCGTCCATCGACCCAAAGAATGCCGATTCTTCCTGAATTTTTTCGCGGCGCGACTTGGCTTCCTGGTCCGTGATCGCGCCCGTATTTAAGTCGGCATCAATCGCCATCTGTTTGCCTGGCATCGCATCGAGCGTAAACCTCGCGGTTACCTCGGACACGCGCTCCGAACCTTTGTTAATTACAATAAACTGGACAATGACTAAGATCACAAACACGATCATGCCGACGATCGGGTCGCCGCGCCCGACGAAATTACCGAACTGCGTGACGACGGCACCCGGATCACCGGTCGTTAGAATCAGTTTCGTTGAGGATACATTCAATGAAATACGGAATGTTGTTGTAAAAAGCAGGATCGTCGGGAACGTGGACATGTTTAACACTTCCTGCGAAAAAAGCGCGTTGAACAGGATGATCATGGCAACCGAAATGTTGAGTGCCAACAGAACATCGAGCAGGCTCGCATTCATTGGTATGATCAGGAATACAATGGCTGCCAGTATATAAATACCAATCGCAAAATCCGCTTTTCTCATCTTTGTCCCTCCTTTCCTTATTTTAGTTCCGCAAGTGCCTCTCCCCGCGCCACCAACCAGGGAACTGCTTTCTGTCCGCACCGCTCCCAGAAATCCGTTCCCGGCGCGGTTTTGGCACTTGCTGTTTCCTTATTTTAGTTCCGCAAGTGCCTCTCCCCGCACCACCAACCCGGGAACTGCTTTCTGTCCGCACCGCTCCCGGAAATCCGTTCCCGGCGTGGTTTTGGCTCATCCGCTAGGGAATCCTGGGTTCTGTCCGCCAGCCTAGCCCGCCTTGTTTTTCAGGCCATATACATACGAAAGCACTTCCGCTGTCATCTGGTAGAGCTCCGTCGGGATTTCTTGCTCCAAATCAACATTATAGTAAAGCATTCTCGCAAGCGGCTTGTTCTCGACGATCGGGATATCGTACTCCTTCGCCGCTTCCTTGATCTTTGCCGCCACATAATCCGCACCCTTCGCGATAAGCACAGGGGCAGCGTTCACTTCCTTATCATACTTTAAAGCACATGCAAAATGCGTCGGGTTTGTGATGACGACATCTGCCTCCGGAAGTTGCTGCATCATTCTGCGCTGGGATGCTTCCCTCATCTTCTGGCGGATCCTCCCCTTAATCTGCGGATCCCCTTCGGTCTGTTTATATTCTTCCTTTACTTCCTGTTTTGTCATCCGCATCTCTTTTTTAAATTTCCGCTTCTGGTAGAAAAGATCGGCAAAACCGATAATCAGGAAAAACGCGCTGACCTTGATCCCAAGGTCAATGATCTCCCCCCCGACATAGACGACCGCGGCGGAGATGTTGCCAATCTGGTACAGGACATGCAGGTGGTCAACCTTATCCTTCATCGTTGTGTACACGATCACGCTGATCACCAGGATTTTCGCGACCGCCTTGATGAGCTCCATGACCTTATCCATCGAAAATATCTTTTTGAATCCCTTGATCGGGCTCATCTTGCTCAGCTTTGGCATCAGCGGTTTCCCGGTCACCTTCCACTTTACTTGGACGACATTCGTGACAAACGCAATCAGGAATGCGACTGCAAGGAACGGCAGGATGGCGAGCATTACCGTTATGATACCGTCCGTCAAAAGCCTCCCGTAGGTATTCTGGTTAAATTCCTCCGCCCCCACCGTGCTGATCAGGCTGTAGGTATCCGAAAACGAAAGGATCAGCCGGTTTCCAAGCATCCCGCAGAAAATCTTGAGGGATAGGAATAACCCCATCAAGCTGAACGCGGTCGTAAGCTCCTGGCTTTTGGATACCTGCCCTTCTTTTCTGGCATCCTCAAGCTTTTTCGTCGTAGGCTCTTCGGTCTTTTCCCCGCCAGGCCCCTCCTGCGCAAAAAACTGCAGGCGGAGCAGGCGGTATCTCGCCTTCTCCTCCGGCATACGCCCCATCCTTCCTCTGGTTAATGCAGATACCTTGATGCCTGCCGCAGCATTGAGAGCATCTGGTCAAAAATAAAATCGGAAATCGAGTCCAGCTGCATCGTGATCACCGCGAGAACTGCAAGACCAATCAATACTTTCAGCTGGATACCGATTACAAACATGTTCATCTGCGGCGCTACTTTCGCGAGGATCGCAAGCACTGCGTTCACGATCATAAGCGCTGCAAATACCGGGAGCGCGATCCGAAAACCGACCACACAAAAATCCCCGATATACTGGATCATCAGCTTGTAAATCCCTGTGTTAAGCACCACGCCGCCCAACGGGATCAGCTCAAACGAATCCACAATCGCCTCAATAATATAGTAATGCAGCCTCGACACTAACATAATCAGCAAAACCGCATAATTGTAAATATTGGATGTCAGCGACACCGTATTCCTCGTTGCAGGGTCATATTCCGTCGCCATGGAAAACCCGATCTGCATATCCATGAGCTGTCCGGCAAATGCAAGGATAAAGGTACTGATGTTCGCAAACAACCCCAATGTCACCCCTGCAACCACATTCACCGCCACAAGGAACAGATAGCCGAGCGACCCGCTGTAGGAAAGCGGCTGATACGGAAATATCATAAAAACAAAGTAGGCAAGCACTGCAGTAAGCCCAATCTTTATCTTCCATGGAACCGTATTCATAGAAAAAAACGGAGCCGAATAAATAAATGCCGCAATTCTGGCAAAGATTACGAGATAAAATTCAAACTGCTCCAACGTAAATGCCATACTTGCCTCCCACCCCTGTCCGCACGGAGAGAAACCACCATCCTGCCTGCCGGAAAGCAGATGGGACAAAGTTCTTAGTTCCCCCCGTTTCTACATCTCAGCCTTTCAAAAAATAAGGCAGATTTTCCATCAGATAGGTAAAAAACTCAACCACCGAATTCATGATCCACCTGCCGAACAGCATAATCGTGACAAAAATCCCAAGCAGCTTCGGGACAAACGTCAGCGTCTGCTCCTGTATCGAGGTAACCGTCTGCAGAATACTGATGATCAAGCCGATAATGAGTGATACCAAAAGCATCGGTGCCGACACCTTCACGATCAGGTACAGCGCCCGGTTTACAATCTCGATCACCTGTGTTTCCGACATATTCCCCACTTCCTTTCAGGCGGTATCCATTGTTCCCCTCCCGAGAAAAACCTTTCCCAGAAAAATCATGTCCCAAAAACTTCTTTCGTAAGGCAGTTACCGGAATGTCCCGATCAACTGCTCAACAATCAGGTTCCACCCGTCCGCCATGATAAATAGCAATATTTTGAACGGCATGGAAATCGTCGTTGGCGGGAGCATCATCATACCCATTGACATCAACGTTGATGCCACCACCATATCAATAATGATAAACGGAATATAGATCATAAACCCGATGATAAATGCCATCCGAAGTTCACTGATGATAAACGCCGGTATAAGCACCGAGGTCGGGCAGTCCTCCTTCGACTCAAGCGAAGAAAAACCTGCGATCTTTAAGAAAAGTTTCAAATCCTTTTCATCCGTCTGGTCAAACATAAATTCCCGGATCGGCTCAATCCCCCGCTCGAATGCCTCCTCCTGGGAAATTTCCCCCGCCGAGAGCGGCGCGATCGCGTCCGTATTGATCTGGGAGAATACCGGCGACATGATAAAGACAGTCAAAAACAGCGCCAACCCAATCAGCACCTGATTCGGCGGCGTAGTCTGCATGCCGAGCGCCGTCCTCACAAAATGGAGCACGATCAAAATACGCGTGAACGATGTCACCATGATCAGGATTGACGGGGCAATCGAGATCACCGTCAGCAATATCAATATCTGGAGCGTCGATGTCAGGGAACCGCCCTCCCCCATGTTAAAGTAGAAGGAAAGTTCACTGCCCCCCTGGTCGGTCAGCCCATTGTTTGTATCTGCAGCAAATGTTGTCCTGTGAGCAACAAAAAGAAAGGTTAACAGGCACACTCCAAAAACAACAAGCACTGCAATGATCTTTTTCTTATTTCTCTTTATACAGTCCTTAAATTTCATGTGTATCAACCTTTACTTTATGTCGTCTTCATATCCGCTGTCAGGAGAAGGAAGATCCTCACCGGATTCGTCCTTCTCCGCCGTGTCCGGCCTGTTTTTCAGCATGCCGGAAAAAATACTTTTAAAATTTGCAGTTCCCTGCAAATTTTTGCGCCATACTGTGATGTCATCCTCCGAGAGTTCCGAAAGCATCGTCACCGTATCTTTGCATATGGCAATCACAAAATACCGTTTTCCCACCTGAATCAACATCAGATACTTATTCTGTGCCAGATGGAATGTGTCAACCGCCTTGAAATTGCTGTTTTTCTGCTGGGAAAGCTGTCTCCCTCCCACAAAGCGGGTAAAGAAATAACTCGCCGCAATCACCAGGATACAGACGGCAAGGATGCCGAACAAACTGGCAATGCTGCTTAATCTCGTATCGGAAACTCCTAAAAAAGGCATATTAACCAATTGCTTTCTTTACTGCCTCCAGTACGCGGTCCGGCTGGAACGGCTTGACGATAAAGTCCTTCGCACCGGACTGGATCGACTCGATAACCATCGCCTGCTGACCCATCGCGGAACACATGATGATCGCCGCATTCGGGTCGGTGGACTTGATCTTCTTTAATGCCTGGATACCATCCATCTCCGGCATGGTAATATCCATCATGACAAGATCCGGCTTTGTCTCATTATACTTCTCAACCGCTTTCTGGCCATTCTCCGCTTCCCCAACAATCGTGTACCCGTTCTTGGTAAGGATGTCCTTGATCATCATCCTCATAAACGCCGCATCATCACAAATCAGAATATTCTTTGCCATACTTATCTCCTTTTTCTACAAATTTCATCACGCCACTCATTTGTCTTTTATAATTTCTGTTACCCGGATACCAAATGCCTCCTCTATGACTACAACCTCGCCCCTGGCAACATACTTTCCATTAACCAACACATCGATTGGCTCACCTGCCAACCTACTTAATTCTATGATAGTACCCGGTGCAAAGTCAAGTATTTCTTTTATGGATTTACTTGTTCTTCCGAGTTCTACTGTGACCTCAAGCGGCACATCCAGCAAAAGGTCGATATGTTCTGTCTGAAGCAAAGGACTTCCTGCCATCATAAATGGTTGGAACTGTGCCGATGCGATGTTTACCTCCTGAGGAGGCATCCCCATCATCTGCGGCATCCCTTGCATTCCCATCATCTGTGGCATCATGCCCGGCATCCCCATCATCTGCGGCATCATTCCCGGCATTCCCTGCATCCCCATCTGCGGCATCCCAGCCTGCTGCTGCGATGCATCTGCCTGCGGCACCTGCTGCTCTGCTCCCGGCTGGTTGCTGACGTTCTCGGCCTCCTGCTCATCCACATTGGTATATTTTACGAACTTGCGGTAGAGATCCCTCGCAAAATCAAAAGAATACAACTGCATCAGTTCGCTGTTGATCAAATTGCCAATCTCCATCCGGAATGAAACCTTTACGAACTTACCCTTTAAAAACTCTGCCACATCCGAGCCGTTGATCACATCCTGAAGATCTACCAGTTCCGCGCTTGGCGGGCTGATATCAACCTTTTTCTCAAGCATCGAGGAAATGGAGGTCGCCGCCGAACCCATCATCTGGTTCATCGCCTCGCTGATCGCGCTCAGATGCAGCTCGGAAAGATCTCCTGCTGTATTGGTTCCGTCCCCCCCCATCATCAAATCCGTGATGATCTTTACATCACTCTCTTTCAGCACGAGGATATTGTTTCCATCCAACCCCTCTTTATAATAAATCTGAATAAAAACGCACGGTCTGTCGTAATTTTTGATCAAATCATCCCAAGTCGCATAGGTCACCACCGGCGTCGTAATATTCACTTTCTGATTTACCAGAGAGAAAAGAGTTGTTGCCGCTGTTCCCATACTTATGTTGGAAATTTCGCCAACAGCGTCTTTTTCCGCATCGTTTAACTCTTCGTCAGGATTTGGTATCACTCTCGCCGAGGTACCCGCTTCCGGCTCTGAACCCCCTGAGGTGTCCATGCCGGCCAACAGGGCATTGATTTCTTCTTGCGATAACATTCCATCCATGGCGCTCCTACTCCTCCTCTCTTATAATTGATGATATCTTCACTGCGTAGGAATCCGAGGATGAACCCGGCAATGCAGTAAATTTCTTAATATTTCCCACATAAACACTCAACTCGTCTTCCACCTTTGAGTTCAGCTTTATGATGTCCCCCTTCTGCATATTCAGCAGATCATTCATGGAAATGGTGCTCTTGCCGAGCACCGCGCGAACCGGAATCCGTGCCCTCGCGATCGCCACCTCGATGACATCCCGGTAACTTGCGTCATCCATCATCTGCATTGAGGCATACCAGAACTTTGTGTTCAAGCGGTCGATCACATCCTCCACCACCGTGTACGGGATACATACATTCATCATCCCTTCCACCACGCCGATCTTGACGTTCATCGTCACAATGGCAGCCATGTCCGACGGCATGATGATCTGCGCAAACTGGGAGTTCGTCTCGATGCGCGTCAGGCGCGGTTCAAGATGAACAACATTTTCCCATGGCTCCGGCAAGAGGTTTGTGATCACCGTGAAGATGCGCTCGATGATCGCAAGCTCAATCTCGGTGAAATCCCTCGACTTCTCCAGGGGATTTCCCTCCCCTCCGAGCATCCTGTCCACAACCGCGTAGCCGAGGTTCTGTGCCAGCTCGATGATGATGCTCCCCTCGAGCGGGGAAAAATCCACAATGCCGAGCAGAACCGGATTTGACAGCGCATTCGTAAATTCCTGGTAGATCACGGCTTCCGAGTTCATAACCTCGATGGATACATTCTTTCGCAGGTATGCCGGCAGATTGGTTGAAAGCAACCGCCCAAAATGCTCAAAAATATTTTCAAGTGTTCTTAAATGCTCTTTGGAGAATTTCGACGGACGTTCGAAATCATAATTCTTGATGGTTTTTTCGCCATTGTCCTTAAATTCCTCCGCATCGAGTTCCCCGCTGCTTAACGCGTGGAGCAGCTGGTCTATCTCGCTTTGTGATAAGATATCGCCCATACCCTTAACACGATCCCTTCTTTTGGTTTTTACGGAACGAAATAAGTACCAAAATCAATACGGTAAATACATTTGGTAGTGAACTCCGCCTGCAAGGTCTCCAAAATCTCCTGTTTTACCAACTCTTTGCTTTCCTCATAGTTATCATACGTCAAGTCCCCAAGCGGGTTCTGGATGATCTCCTTGATGCGCTCAACCTGGCTTGTCATCAGCGGCTGGATGGTCTTGTAATCCTCCGCTTTCGTGTTCAGGACAACCGATGCCGTAACCTGCATATAATGGTCTTTGCCGTCCGTCCCCTTCGAGAGCTTGATCGTCATGTTTTCGCCGACGATGATCGCCTCAAGATCCGTCGCAAGGACCGGATCCTCCTTCTGTACCGGAAGTGGGGATTCCAGTTCGATATCAATCTGCTGACATATCTTTGAAATGAGTGTATTCATCTTCTGTGCGTTCGGCATGTACACAAAAAGCATGACCGCGCATAATGTCAGGTTCACCAACGTTGCAGCTAAAATAATAATTGCCAATATATTTTTTTTCATCTCATACCTCCCTGCTTCTTGGTTCTGTATACGCCTTCCCGATACCGGCACATGGAAACGGGAACTGGCCGGGCGTATAAGAAATCAATCTGAATTTAATGAATTGTATATTCGTATTTCAATTCTTCGATTCTGTGTACGCCCCTCCTCCGTTGAATTGTCTGCGATCGGGCTGTACTCACCCTTTCCCGTCCACTCGATCTTCGTCTGGTCAATGCCTTTGCTTTCGATCAGATATCTCGCTGCCACACTGGCTCTCGCCGAAGAAAGTTCCATATTGCTGTCGTATTTGCCGCCGCGCCGCACCGGAACATTGTCCGTGTGCCCGATAACCGCAATCCGGTAGCCGTCGTAATTTTTCAGTATATCACCAATGCGGGAGAATATTGAGAGCGCATCCTGTGTCAGTTCCGCGCTGCCGGAAGAATAGAGATAATTCCCTCCGATCTCGATCGTGACGTATCTCCCCCCCACTTCGTCAACCCCGATCTCCGTATACTGGTCAAGGTCATACTGGCTTGTGAGCGTGGAAACTTCATCGTAGATCTCCTCGCTCTCCTGTCGGTTCAGTTCCTCCACCTTTTCCTCAAGGTCGCGCGGTTCCTCCCCCTCCGTCTCCTCCGATTTCTGGCCCATGCTGTTGACATACTGGTCAAGCTGCGTCAGCTGGGATGCCCCCGTTCCGATCAGCTGTCCTTCCCCGATGGAACTCGACCCGCCCGTAAAAAAATTCAGGCGGCTGGAAAGGACATTCGCCAGCTCCTCGAACTTCGTCTCGTCGATGCTCGACATCGCGAACAAGAGCACGAAGAAACACAGAAGGAGATTCATCAGGTCGGAGAAAGTCGCCATCCAGGGGGCAGGGGTTCCTGCCGGGATTTCTGCTTTCTTCTCTTTCTTAGCCAACGTCGTCACCACCTTCGCCACCGGAGTTTAACTCTTCTCTGCGGTTCGGTGCAAGGAACGACTTGAGCTTCTCCTCGATGACACGAGGATTTTCGCCTGCCTGGATGGAGAGAAGCCCTTCCACAAGGATCTCTTTCTGCTTTAACTCCGCCCCGTTATTTTCCTTCATCTTGTTTGCGACCGGCGTACATATCCAGTTTGCAAGCATCGAACCGTACAATGTTGTTATGAGCGCAATCGCCATGTTCGGACCTACCGTAGCCATATCCTGCAGCTTACCAAGCATGTTGATCAGACCGATCAGG
>ERZ808040.737-NODE-737-length-25945-cov-4.397982_pt1 | contig 25945 bp, 25 predicted proteins | sample MGYA00380191_ERZ808040 | MGnify/ENA primary metagenome ERZ808040 (study PRJEB31490, sample SAMN06133395) | mouse gut metagenome | isolation source: J6 | host: mice | place: China: Chengdu | collected 2015-05 ...
CATAAAAATATTTTGCAGTTCGAATTGTTTTGAAAAAAAGGAACTGCTGTGTTGAAACGTAAACACGCAATTCCTTTCCTGAAGTGATCTGCAGGAGCGGCTGCCACTGGCAGGCTCCGTAACCGGGTGATTCTGAAGTTATGCAGTGAAGGGAAGCTGTGAGGCCATACCTTCCGGGATGTTGGTAAACCCGTCTCCGGCAAAGCCGCCCTGCGGCGGTGTCTGGCCGTACTGGGCATTCCCTCTCTGCTGCTGGTACATCTGATTTCCAGCCGAACCATTCTGTGCAGGGGCGTTTGCCTGGTAAGAACCGCCTTGCGGGGGTCCTCCGTTCGCAGGCTGCGGGCTGTTGCCCATGTTGCTGCCTCCATTCGGATAGCTGGTGCCTGCAGTACCATTCCCGTTATTTGGATAGCTGGCACCTGCATTGCCGTTACCAGCATTGGAATAATTCCCATTCGCATTGCCATTGCCGCCATTGGGATAGCCACCTCCACCGGAGGGATTGCTGCTGCCCGGATAGTTCCCGTTTCCGGCAGCATTTCCATTGGCAGGATATGCGCCTCCCTGTGCAGCACCGGCAGGATTCTGATAACCGCCGTTTTGCGGACCTGAAGTTTGATATCCTCCGGCTCCCGGCGTAGCTGCGCCTCCATTGTACGGCGGTGTGCCTGCCTGATTTCCGCCTGCATCTCCTTCTGGCTTGTTGGAAAGACAGAACTGCCAGTCCCGTACATTGATCCTGGCACCGGAACCGGCCTGGCCCGCTCTCTGTCCCTGACTGTAAACAAAGGGATGGAGTTCAAGCTCTCCATAGATATACAGACAGGTTCCTTTCTTGACTCCCGCCTTCGAAAGCCGTTCTGCCAGATGCTTGTTCAGATAGCACTGATAGAAAACAGATTCATATGGATTTTCCGGGTTATTCTGTGCGTTCTGGCTTCTTTGTGAGGTGGCAAGGTCTAAAGAAATATACTCCGTTCCGTTGTTCCTCCCCTGCTGCATGACGGGATCTCTGGTGACCCTTCCCATGAGATGAATGATTGCTGACATAAAATTTCTCCTTTCTGCCCTCTTAGGCGTTGAAATAATAAAGATAGGTAAAAGAATAGGAAATCCATGTTTCAGATTTCCTAAAAAATAAAAAAAGAGCCATTAAACGACCGCAGGGTGCGGCTATCCTAATGACTCTGATTTCCAAACTTAAACTCGCGTGTGCTCTGGAGGAATGGTCCAGACTCCCGATGTGGGATAACACAAAAACTTAAATACATGATTATAATAACACAAGATATAGCGATAGTCAATGGAATAAATTCTATATATAGATTTTTGGCTAAGTGAAGAGTAAAATATGATAATTTCGAACGATTTTATTGTTGGAATCGTTCAAATAGGATATAATAAAAGTAATATGAGATGAAGGAGGGATTCACAATGTCTATTACGGCTACAGAATTAAAGCTTAATCTTGGCAAGTATCTGCTTCTTGCAGAAAAAGAAGATGTTTTTATTACAAAGAACGGGAAAATAGTTGCAAAACTGACGAATCCATTTCAGGACCGGGTCAGCATGGCACAGTCATTATTTGGCAGCGTACCTGCTGAAATGACACTTGAAGAAGCTCAGGAAGAAAGGCGAAATAAAATATGAGAGCATTGATAGATACCTGTATTGTGATTGATGCACTGCAGAGCCGGGAGCCTTTCTTTAAGGAGGTCCAGGAGATATTTCTGGGAGCGGCAAATAAGCAGTTTGAAGGATTCCTGACTGCTAAATCTGTTACTGATATTTACTATCTCACACATAGATGCACACATAGCGATCAAGAAACCAGACAAATTCTAAACAAGCTGTTTTGCCTGTTTGGATTACTGGACACGGCTGGAATGGACTGCCGTAAGGCAATATCGTCCAATCTTTCGGACTTTGAGGATGCAGTTATGACAGAATCTGCGATCCGTGAGGAAATGGACTGTATTGTTACAAGAAACCTTGGCGACTATAAAAAGGCAGCTCTAACAGTATATAGTCCTGAAGAATTTTTGTTGAACATGAAATAAGCCAGCGAAATCTCTGTTTGGCTTTGTCCTGATTGGTGCAGGTACTTCCGTTATGGTCATATGAAAAATCAATACATGAAGTAGAAGAAATTGCAAGAGTGGAACTGGAATTCAAACAGTGGTGATTATGGGAAGAAAAAATAAGGGTTCATCGAAAACGATGAGAAAAGAAATACGTTTACAAAAAGCAAGACAATGGATTCTGACTTATAATGGGACACCGAAGCATATGGCAAGGAATTACCGGAAGCGGTTCCACGTTGATATCAATACAGCGCTTTCTGACCTTCAGGCGATAGGCGTGGAATTTACACAGGAGTATCTGGAGGCTGTAAAGCGCAGCGAGGAGGAACGGATCCGGCAGAAACATGCGAAAAAAAGACAGAAGCTGATGGAAGAAGAAGCTTTTTTGTATGCAGATTCGGATGACAGGTTTGCCTTTATTGCAGGATATACAAGTGGGGGCATGCCTTATGGAACGACATGGGAAGAGCTCGGACTGGAACCGTATGCTTCATATGAGCAGCTAATGGAGGCATATGCCAGCCTGGAAGGCATAGGAGAAAAGGGTGATCATGATGATGCGGATAAGGGCGAAAAGGAATTATGTGAACTCTATTTTAAGTAATCAGGACAGGAAGGGTGGTTGAACAGATGTTAGAATTTCGGTATGATACGCAATTATTGATTGAAGGAGAAGGCCTTGATGAAGATGTGATAAGTGAATATTTTACGGAGAACTTTAAGGGGGATTGTCTGCTGGTGGTTGGGGACGAGGAATTAATAAAAATCCATTTCCATACAAATGAACCCTGGGAGGTGTTGGAATATTGTGCTTCCCTGGGAGAAATTTATGATATTGTTGTGGAAGACATGGACAGGCAGGCAAGAGGCTTGAAAGGATGACAGAATTAAAAGAACAGGCAGAGTTATTGTACAAGCATTTATCCGAAACTGATGCGAAACGGATTTTGGGAATTGCAAATGGGAAATATAAGATTCCAGATGATATCGACGAATGTAATGACGAGATAACAGAAATGTTTGAAATGAAGAAGATATGAAGATATGGGGAAATTTTATTTGGTCCTTTGAGCATAAGTTTATAAAAGAATATATTACCAGTATAATGACAAAGCGTGATATTGGTGATATAGTGAGTACAGATAAAAATAAAGCGGACGAAAATAAGTCCAGAAAGGAAAGAATCATGACAACAGTTAATTTCGTATATTGCCTGAATAGTGAACATTATGAGACGCTGCACAGTAAAGAAAAAAAGCAGGGTTTGATTTTGGTACGCTCATGTAAGGTAAGAAAACGGAAAATAACTGTGTGATTAAAAAGCTGTCTTTCTATACAGGAGACTGACAGATAAAAACATGGATATCAGATGCCACTTATCTTGTATGAGGTAGGCGGTATTTTTTGTCTTAGAAAGCAGAAAATTCCAACGGAAGGTTTTCTGTACACGCTCCATTAGCTCAGCTGGCAGAGCACTCGACTTTTAATCGAGCGGCCGTGAGTTCGAATCTCACATGGGGCAGTACCGCCTGGATATTTGTAAAATGACAGGAGGTGAATGAACATGGATCTGCCGACAATAAATATGATACGGACAGGAAAGAACATTAACAGGTTGAGGAAGCAGGCAAACTTATCAGTAAAGGATTTGCAGAATATTTTCGGATTTGCCACACCGCAAGCGATATACAAGTGGCAGCAAAGCGCAGCGTTACCATCCATAGATAATCTGGTCGTACTTGCAGCAGTGCTTCAGGTAAGCCTGGATGATATTTTGGTGGTAAATACAGTAATTCCGATGCAGATAGGTGCATGAAGAAAATAGATAAAATATGCAGGTGAAAGCCTGCAGTAGGGTCCCCTAGTTTAAAAGGTCAGGACACCGGCCTTTCAAGCCGGAGATATTGGGTTCAAGGTCTCCGCGCTGCTTCGGTCGGTGCTAAGCATGGTCCACTGGAAACGCCACATGGGGATTGATGTGGCCATAGATAACGGTAGTCCAGCAGATCGTGAATCTGTTTTAGAGCGCAAGATATCGCCGGACATCTTGCGCCCTAACCCATCCACTTTATGTTTACGTGTCTGAGTGGTCGAACGTGCAATCATGCTAAGATGGTGTGCGGCAACGTACCGAAGGTTCGAATAATTCAGCAAAAGTTATAAATAGCAAAGAGAGTAAAACATGTTAGCTTGAAAATTCGTTATAATGCTTTCTACATTTGTGAATTATATTTTTTATATAATCCTTGCAATGAAGTAAAATCTCCATTCCGTACATCATTCCAAGTGATTCCAAAAGCCGATAACTTGTCTGTATCTAATTTATATAGCCAGTCCTGTTCATCTGTATAAAGTAACTTTTCCATTAAAAGAAAGTCCAAGATTTTTCTTTTTCCCTCATTTTTATTAATAATTCTGTTATCAATAAAATCCATCTTTCTTGCCGGTGTATCTTTACTATGGGATCTTAAACAACTAAAAATACGTCTAATAATATATGAAAAATTAATAAAACCAACATCTTCAGATTCTAATACATTATCATCTTTATATTTTAGTAATTTATAATAATTTCCTAAATTACTTGCCGATATTTTTAAGTTTGTTTTATTATCCACTTTTATTTCAAACCTGGGATTAATGTTGGAAGATACCTCAAAAGTATTTCCAATTAAAATACTCTCTCCTGGTGAATATGCTTCAATCAAAATCTGTTCACTACTCCAAATCAATTTATCACAAATAATAACAGAGTTATTAATTCTTGCTTCGCCGGAAGCGTTACCAATATATACACTTCCAGCAATGTCAATATAACAATTTTGTAGTTGACTAATATAGATACCTTTTTCAATATCATTTAGCAAAAATGTCGTATTATATATATCTTTATCTTCCCTTTTTAAATTGAATTCAATATAACATTCTTTTTTATCACCACTTATATATAATGCCGTCATGTCACCTAATTGAGCGTGCGCCTTAAAAGAGTTATACATTAATGGAATATATTCTCCTAATATCAATTTTTTAGAGAAAATCTCATAAAATTCAATAAGCATCTGTGATGGACAATATTTTGAATTATTTGCCAGAAATTCATTAACAAATTCAGACATTTCATTTGAAGCAAGACCATAAGCAATTACATAATCTTTAAATGCTGGACCTGTAAATTCATAAATCGCGTTATTATCTATATTTTTTACGCGTAAAAAAGGATGTTGAGGTAACTGTGTATTAATAACCTCTAAATATTCGTCTCTATAATCTATGGGTATTGCTTCACTTATTTCGCCAAACATTGTTGTGTCTTCGAATAACATCATTCCAATAATTCGGTAAAGTTGTTCTTCTTTTTTATATAAAACATCCCATTCTATATCTTCTTCAATTTTTGAAAATTTATTTTTTAATGCCTTAATAAATTTGTTATGTTCTCTTTGCAATAAATCATCTAAGATTTTTAATATTAAATTACAACTATTTTCACCGCTTGTAATATTTTTTAACAAATTAACAGTGTTCTTTTCCTTGCTATATGACGCTGCTAACGCATCTAAAACAGGAGCATATCCCAAAAATTCATTTGCACTACCATTCTGAAAAATTCTATGGATTTCACGAAATTGCTCATCAATACATTCAGTAACAATCGTAGATATTTCAACTTTATCTCTTTCTAATTTATTTTGTATATAAAATTTAGAATTATACTCTGCAAAATATCCAATTTCATAATGTGTAAAAGAAATATTATTCTTGTACATAAAGTCTTTAATAAAAATTGCGCTTTCTGTTCGAGCTAGAAGAATAGCGCATGTTTCGTTACTTTTTTGGGTTACATCATTCAAATCCCTCAAAAAGTATTCAACACCGGACCTTCCTGAACTGGCTTCTGCTTCATCAAATGCGTCTATAACTAAAAAATTTTCTCCATCTACAATACTTTTTATAAAATCGCTCATATTTTCAAAACCCACGGATTCCGCAATAGCACCTTGAAAACTATATTCCGCAATCTTATTTTCAGGCAAATCCCAGTATATACCATTTTTTGTATAGCAAATATGTTTAGCTAATGCCGTTTTTCCAGTCGCTCCCGGTGCGGAAAACAATAGAAATCTAGACTTATCTATTCTTTTTCTAAATGATTCAATAAATTGAGGTTCTATATATTTATATACATCTTCGCGATATTCGTTTTCTTGAATATACCGTATGGTCTGATTTTTACTTTTTAATTCAAAACAATGTTCTTTTTTAGTTATATTTTTAAGTATACTTTCTAAAGTCATCAGATAGTTTTCCTTTCTTATTATCTTTTTGTTCAAAGTATACTCCCAGTTTCCAAGCATGTCAAACCTCTTTTCTGTTTACAGTTATCATAGAAACAACTTTCTAATATATTATATGTCCTATTTTTTCCTTGATGATATAAATTGTATTCCAAACATGACTAATAGCAAAGAAAAAGCCGACTGCCGCTTGGGCAATCAGCTTTGATAATAATGGTTTTGGCATAGTTCTCCTTTCAAAACTGCTGAAATGAAATCTGTTTGTTAAGGTATAGGTTCCCGATTGCCTGCAGTACCGGATACTGGACGTGGAGAAGCTGTGCCTCATCTGCCAGTGATTCGTAGGTCGCATCCGTATCTTCATAGAGCAGATCCCATACTTCCTTCGGGTTTTTTGTTTTTGCCCCCTGTTCTACACAGGCGAGCAGTTCTGCGGTGGTAAGTTCCGTCGCTTTAGCGAGTTCCAGGACAGTATCTTCCATTGGATCGCATTTCTCTTTCCTCAGATACCGCCCGAAATCACGAAACCTTATTTTCCCCTCCAGATAGAGCTGGATGCAGGTGAAGAGCCGTACCGAAAAATGGTCAGTAATCGGCTGGATATACAGTTTTCCAAGGAGCCGGTACAGGGCGTCCACGCCGGTCAGCCCGTCACCCTTTACGATCAGTCCCCGCAGAAGCAGGCGGTTTAAGTAATGGGAAAAGGAAAGTCCTTCCGGGCGGCCGGAATCTGCAAGCCGTTTGCTATACGCCTTCTCCAGTTCATAGATCTGTAGGATCTGGAAAGCAAGACAGCTCCACAGTACAAGTTCATGTTCGGATAATCCATATTCCTGCCTGTTATTGATGACTACCGGTACTGGATTTCCCATCTCATCCCTTTTGATTTTTAAGTTTCCGATTGCGGTGTATAATGTCAGCATAAAAAGTACCTCCTCTTTTCATGTGTTTTCCGTTAGAATTACGCTAAAAGCGCATATAATTCCTGATCTTCTCTCAACTGTTTCCTTGCTTTGCTCTGCCATGCCCGGACATGGTTGGAAGGGACTTTGTAGAGCTTTGCCACTTCCGCGCTGGTGTATCCGCTCTGCTGGAGACGGAGTGAGATAATCCCTTTTTTCAGGTGATTACTGCCTGCACATTCCAGTCTCTTCAGGTAAGAGTCGGATTCTTTCGACAGCACCGCCTGTTCTGGGGACAGTGCGTCTGTTTTACAGAGCATAAATTCCGGTTCATAGGTACTGCCATCTTCGGCAGTAAGGATTGCATCCAGAGAGCAGAACGCGCTTTTACGTTTTCCGCAGTCCCGCCAGTAATCATAAATGGCATTCCGGATTGCCGCCCTTGCATATGGCGGGAACGGCTGTGTGGGACTGCATTTCATGGCGGCATTGCACAGGGCAAGATATCCGGTCTGTGTCAGCTCGTCAAACTCATCCTGAGACAGATGGGAAAAGCTTCTGGTAAGTGCCCGCACCATCCGGGGAACAAGGCTTAAATGAGTGGTTACAAGCTGTTTCTGTTCATAACTCATGATTCCATCCATGGTATCCCTCCTTTATCCGGCCATACCAAGCGGTATGAGGTTATTCTGTAGAACTTTGGAAGCTTCCTGTATCAGCTGGTCGCACATATAATCGCTGAAATTCCCGATATGTGCCTGACGCGTTTGCAGACAGAATTTATCTCCAATCCACCGGTAAGCCTCTTCGCGGCTGAAGATCCCCTTTCTCCAGAGCTGGTCGAAAATCTGATGTGCCTGGATGCGTTTCTTACGGAGCGTACGGTTCGCCAGGGAGCCTTTCGGTAAGGATGTCCCCTGATGGACGCCTACATAGGAATCACAGGCCGGAAAGCGGCTGCATACATAGACCCTCCCCCCGGATGAATGATGGCCATATACATAGGAAGCATCTTTTAAGATTGCAGGACTGCCGCAGTATGGGCAGCGTATTGTCTGTTTTTTCATAAATGTTCACCTCTCTTACGTTTTGTATATGTATAAAATACTTAAAAATAACAATTCTTACGTTTTATATACGTATATTATAAGTAAATTGACAAGGGATTCCTATAAGTCAAGAGTAAAAACAGGTGCCAATTTGGGACTTTTCCCCAATTTCCTCCAGTTAACACGTTAATGTAATAAAGTAAAAGAATAAGCACTGAAAAATTGTGCTGATGCAGAACCTTCCAATGCTTATTTTGGATGCTTTCATATGCGATTTTATGTAGGAAAGGGATTTTTGTCAGATCCCAATCACCTTATGATTTTCTTATCCTTCCTTGCCTGAAAATTTAATTTGCTAAAAAAGCTTGCTGTCCGCTATCATATTTCCGGATAAAATACTGCCTGGATTAGAGGAAACAGGCCGCTGTCTGTAAATCTCGGATAGTTGATTGCGGTAAAAATAAATTTATCACAGAAATACCGGAGCAGGAACAAAATCACCAGTATGATACATACCCGGTAAAAAATGCGCATGCGTCTGCTTCTTTCTTTGGAAGGAAAGAACCTACAGTATAAAATAAAGCACATGGGTATGAAGATTAAGCTGGTAAACGTCTGGTCAATGAATTGTATGATAGTGGTAAGATTTTTCATAGGTCATCCCTCCGGTTTTTCTTTTCTCTGTACGTGACAGGCAGAAAAAGTGCAACGGATCGATGTAAAAATAAATATATCTGCTTTATTACCAGTCATAGCAGTCCTTATTCTGGATGTCTAACAGCGCCATACAGGGACAGTCCGGAGAGAGGATCTTCTGTTCTTTTAGGAATTGTGCATACATATCCAGGAAGACAGAATCTTTAAATACTGCAAGGCATTCTCCAGGTTCCGGACGGCAGGCGAAAAGTATATCTGCATCCGAAAGAGGAAGAACCAGCGGAACCGCCCGGTAATCCGGACAGAACAGGAATCCAGACTGATTGCAGGGATTCTTTACTCTGCAGTTGGCACATTCTACATAAATACAGCGATGCCAGTTCCCGTCACAGGCATCTAAGAATCGGCGGATATGTTTGGCATCCGTGAGGCAGTGTGTTATCTCCATAGTTATCTCCAGATACAGGCAGCCCGTAAAAAAGCTGCCTGTGTTGAAATTAATGCCGGTAGATGCGGCAGTCAGTGATTCATCTTGAAGCCTGCTAAATCTGTCGGCATAAAGTGAATGAGTTACCCTATCAAAATTACTTCTCATGCTTACGTCTCCAGTAGAAAACAAGCCCGCTGATAATGATAAGAAGCAGGGAGCCTGCAGCAATACAGATGTATAGCAGGATCGACGCATCATCCCCGGTCTTGACAGGAGAGGAGATGTCCGGTTCCTTTGGCTCGGTCGGTACTTCCGTCAGCTTCACGGTCTGGCTTTTGGACTTGATGTCTTCATGGCTGGTCACTTCTACCTCTTTCTCTTTGTCCTCTTCCTTCATCGTAACAAAGAGTTTCTCAAAGACAACCACATCATGCCCTTTCAGTTCTGTCGCGTCAAAGGTAAATGTGACATCCACGGAGCCGCTGGATTCTTCTGGCTTAAAAGTGGTTTCCGCAGTAACCGGCTTGCCGTCCATCAGGACTTCCTTGCCGGTTTCCTTATCCATTAAGGTTCCCACCAGACAGTAGGAAGGGCCTCCGTCAACCAGATCCTTATATTTTACGGTATCTATGATCTGTGTCTCCTTCTCCGCCAGGGCTTCCTGATCTCCCTCCTTACCATCCTTGGCAGTAGTGCCGATTTCCGGGATATAGATGCTCTGCGGCTCGGACTCGATATCTGCATGGACAGCGACTTCTTTTTCCTGATAGGAAAGGGACTCAAAAGCAACGATAGTTTTGCCTTTCAGGGCCCTGGAATCAAAAGTAAAGGAAAGCTCCACGCTTCCTTCCGCTGCTTCTGGTGTAAAGACAAGCTCCGAGGTAATTATTTTCCCATCAACCAACAGGAATTCGCCATTTTCCTGATCCATGAGGGTGCCGGTCAGTTTGTATTCCTTCCCCGGAACCAGACGCTGGTAGGTAACGGTATCTACAATCGTCAATTCCTTCTTAGCAGGCGCCATCTGGCTTCCGGTTTCCGGGCAGGAGGCTTTTGTGCCAATCTCCGGGAAATAGATGGTTTGCGGTTCGGATTCGATATCAGCATGAACCGTAAGTTCCTTCCCCTTGTAAGAAAGAGATTCAAAAGCAACAATCGTTTTACCTTCCAGTGCGCTTGCGTCGAACGTGAAGGATAATTCCACCGTTCCATCTGCTGTCTCCGGTGTAAATACCAGCTCAGATGTAACAGGCTTCTTATCAACCAGCAGGGGCTCGCCGCTCTCTTTATCCATAAGGGTGCCGGTCAGTTTATACTCTTTTCCCGGAACCAGATGCTTGTAGGAAACGGTATCTGCAATCGTTACTTCCTTTTTCGCAGGCGCCATCTGGGAATCTGTCTCAGGGCAAGAGGCTTTCGTGCCGATTTCCGGGAAATAGATGCTCTGGGGAGTGGATTCAATGTCTGTATGGACAGCGATCTCTTTCTCCTGATAGGATACGGATTCAAACGCGACAATGGTTTTGCCCTTCAGGGCGCTTGCGTCGAATGTGAAGGATAATTCCACTGTGCCTTCCGCCTCTTCCGGTGTAAAGACAAGCTCGGAGGTCATCGGCTTTTCGTCAATCAGCAGAGGCTCGCCGCTTTCCTTATCCATGAGTGTTCCCGTCAGCTTATATTCCTTTCCCGGAACCAGATGATAGGAAACGGTATCTACTATCGTAAGATCCTTCTTTGGAATCGCCATCTGGGAATCTGTCTCCGGACAGCTTGCCTTTGTGCCGATTTCCGGGAAAAACATCTGCTGATCTTTAAATTCCGGATCTGCATGCATCCCCACCTCTTTTTCTTCCTGGGTGACGGATTCATAGATGACCGTATTTTTCCCTTTCAGGGAGCTGCCGTTAAATTCAAATACAACGTCAACGGTGCCTTCGCTGGCTTTCGGGGTAAAGGTGGTCTGTGCCGTGATCGGAGTGTCGCCGTCTAAGAGAGGTTCTTCTGTCTCCACATCCATCAGCCTTCCGGTCGCAACATACTCCAGATTTGGAACCAGCCCTTTGAAGAAAATGGTATCGGTAAGCTGTACCTTTTCATCTGCATTAGCGATATTCTCTTCGGTATCGGAGTCCTTCGCCTTCGTGCCGATTTCTGGGAATGAGATCTGCTGGTCTGTATCCTTTAAATCTGCATGGACAGCCAGCTTCTGCCCGTCCTGATGCAGTTCCTCAAAAATGACCGTGGTTTTGCCCTCCAGAGAGGTTGCGTCAAACATGAAGGTAACCTCTACGCTTCCGGAGGACATCTTTGCCGTAAATTCCGTTTCAGCGGTCACAGGCTTTCCGTCAATCAGGATTGCTTCTCCGGATTCGGCATCCATCAGCGTGCCGATGACCTGATACTTCTGGCCCTTCTTTAACCCGGAATATTCCACAGTATCAATCAGTGTCACTTTCTTTTCCGGTTTGCTCATATGGGTTCCGGTATTCTTATCCAGGGCGGTGGTGCCGATCTCAATCTTGTCATCGGTCAGCGTCCCTAAATCCACACTGACGGAATCCTTATAAATGGTGACCTCGAACTTCAAGAGATCCATGCTCTCATTCGCCTTGCAGCGCTGTTCTTCTATGATATAGGTATCATAAGGAAGCGCGCCCTTGGAATCTTTTGGCTTAGATGTCCCGAACCAGATTCCGTCTTCGGAGGTCTTCCCCTGGTTGGTGTTGTGGGTGTGCTTATTCCATTTGGAAGCAGTGTTGGCGTAACCGTTCTTGTCGGTAACAATCGTGTGGCTTTCCCCGGTGGTAACGGAGGTGATAGAGAACGGGATATCAGAAAGCCGTTTCTGTTCTCCATCAGCGACCTTGACGAGTTCCAGATCTCCGCGGATAATCTGGTTTGATATGGCAGCCTCTTCAGAAGTCAGGTCCACGATCTCGCCGTTTTTTGTGATATCAAATTCCACAGAGAGCTTTCCTTCATTCAGATAGCCTTCCGGAGCCTTGGTTTCATCTGCCCGGTAATGCCCGAAGGGAAGCGCATCTTTCTTTGTGGAGACAGAGCCTTTGCTGTCTGTCGTCAGGCTCATAACCACCTGGTTCTTGGTATAGGATTTGCCGTCAACAATGACAGGATTTTCATTTAAGGACGTGATGGTAAATGTCGCGCCTTCCAAAGTGGCAGATCCCTGGGGTTCCGCTTTCTTTGTCTCAAAATCCCGTTTCTGGAGTTTTACACCGCCCCGATAGACCTGTTCTTCTACGGAAGAGGCGTTATAGCAGGATACAGTCTCCGCTTTGCCTCCTGCTGTAATCTTCTGTACAAACACGGTATCATTGGCAAGATATCCGGTCGGAGCCTTTGTCTCCTGTACCGTTACGGTGCCAAGGGGAAGACAGGGGGTTTTCCCGTCCTTCTGGGTATAGAACTCATCCCCAGAAACCAGATAATTTTTGGAAAATTTTGCTTTCCCTTCGGAATCTGTTTTAAAGATCCAGGTACGTGCAGGTTTTGCACCACCAGCAGCCGGATCTGTATCAGACTGTTCGGTATAAAATTTCACCGTAAACTGAGCCTCTGCCAGAAAAGCTTTGCCCTGCGGCTGTGCGGTCTTCAGTTCTTTATCAAGCTTCTGGAGCAGCAGGTCCATGGGGTCGTTCTGGGGTATTTCCGTTACATTTAAGGAAGCCGTCTTTTCTGGCTCTACCGTCACATTATGGGCAGTTACATCAATAATGTAGCCTTTGGATGCCTTCAGCTCCTTGACCGTATAGCTTCCGGATTCTAATTCACCGGATTTTGCGTAACCGTTCTGGTCAGTGGTCAGTTTTCCAACCAGTTTTTCTCCCTTATAAATGCCATACTCCGCACCTTTTAAGGAATAATTGCTATTCCCGTTAGAGACGGCAGCATTTGCGGATGCCTTGTGAAGCTCTATGTAACCGTAGGGGATCTGATACCAGCTTCCAACTAAGGTCTGGTCGTTATTGCCTGGAACGATGAAAGCCTTGAAGGTTGCCGGAGGATTAGGAAGTCCCTTGATGGCATTTGCTATTTCCACAGATTTATCAATATAATTCTGGGGCGCACCATGGAAGGCGCCGCTGTCTGAAGCATAGCCTGCATAGATGTAGGCGACCACCAGATGGCCGATGACATAGGAATTATCATCCGACCATCCGCCAAGATACTGGTTTTTGATATGTTTGTCATACCCGTATCCGCCATTCAGGTAATATAATGCTTTCCGGATGGGAGAGTCATTGCCAAGCAGTGTGTAGGCATAGGTTCCGGATGAGGGCGTAGGCTGTAACGGCTCTACGCAGTAGGCGGTGTTGCTGCCGTCAAAGGTCATTCGGGAAGTAGAATAGCTTCCGTATTTGATAGAAGCTCCGGCTTGGTACTGGATGGTGCCGTCTGCGGCATGGACAGGGACACTGCCGGAGAGGCAGGTGCCTGCGGTAACAAGGACTGCCAGCAGAAATGCAGACAGCCGCTTTGTAAGGTGTTTTGCTTTTTGTAACATAGGTTACCTCCTTGGAAATAAAATTTTGCCATCTCTACGGGATCCACCGTTGGCAGATTCCCCTCGTAAGATGGCAAAGAAAAAAGCAGCCATATCAGCTGCTTCATCTACGGATTATTTAGTTGTATTGGGCGGATGTTGGTTCTTTTAGAATTACTCAAACATCAGAAACATACCGCTTTTGTAACTGCTTAGTGCTTATACAGTTACATATAAAAACTTTGGCGGGCCACGATTCCTCCATAGCCATAAGCTCTGCACTATAAATAATATATTTTTGCGCGTATTGAAATCTTTCTCCATAGAATTAACCTGCCTTCTGTTTCTGGCGTGCCAGGATCTCTAAAAGTTCCTGACGGTCGGTGGTGATCAGTTCCTTTTCCAGTGCAGAAGCTTTAAACTCTACGGTGATGTTATTGTTGTTGGTTGAAATTAAGCCATTCCCCCGCTGAAAATGTGTGATGTTCATGACCTCTGTTTCAGAGAGATGAAGAATGTGCTTCACCCTCTGGGCTTCTTCATCCTCCATGTTCAGGATGATCTTGGTCTTACAGTTGTTGATGATTCCTTTTCCATATTTGCCGTCATCTAAAGCAAAGAAGTCATTTAAGTCCTGGGTGGCGAAGATCCCGGCTCCTGAGTATGCACGGATGATCTTGGCAATCTCCAGCACGAATTCCGCAGCCAGACGGTTGCTGGAAGCTCCGATTAACTGCCAGACCTCATCCACAAAGATTGCCTTTTCCTCCGTCCGGTTCTCCTTCGCCTTGTCCCAGACATAATCCAGCGCCACGAACATGCCGACCGTTAAGAGGTCGCTGGAACCGGTCAGCTCCGAGATATCCAGTACCGTATATTTATTGGTCAGGTCTACGTTGGTCTGCTGGTTGAAAGAGGAAGCAGAGCCATGCACCAGGCGGTTCAGGATGTGCGCCAGCCGTTTCGTATCCCGGCTTTCCATCAGGATATCATAGACATCCTCCAGGATTGGCATTTCCTTATATTGGCCAGGATGTTCCGGGTCAAGCAGGGATTCGTTCTTATGGGTGATCCCTTTTCTGGCATAGGTTTTGATCAGAGCCTCATCCAATAATTGTTTCTCCTCGTGGTTCATATCTGGAATCAGCAGGCTGAAGAAAATATGCAGCTTCTGGATCTTGGAAGCTAATGCCGAGGCATCCAACGTCGGGCCGTCCAGCAGTTCATTGACGGAATTATCGACCTTCCGGATCTCCATGATGTTGATGCAGCTCCGGCTGGCCGGAGAGATCTGGATAAATTCTCCGCCTACATTTTTACAGGCGCGGTAGAACTCATGCCCCTTTAAAGGCGCGATGATGAATACCTGAATGCTTTTGCGGCGCATCCGGAGCGCCATGGTCTGCATGGTAAAGGTCTTTCCGGCTCCGGAGCAACCCAGGATGCAGATATTGGAGTTCTTATACTGCTTGGAATCGAAGATATCCGCAATGACCAGCGAATTATTATGCTTATTGACTCCGAACAGGATGCCATTATCATCGCAGATACTATAGCTGGTAAATGGATAACAGCTTGCGGCTCCAGTAGTCAGCACGTTCCGCTTGGACAGCTCATAAAGCTTTTTATCCAGAGAAGCCAGCGGCAGGGAAGAAAGGAATCCCTGTTCCTGTAGAAAATAACAGGAACGTAAGTCCATATCCTGAGAGATCAATAATTTCTTCATCTCCTGAATCCTCCACTGCAGTTCCTCCAGGTCTGACGCCGTAATGGTAATGAGTAGGTTCATGTAGTAGAAATCCTCATTATTGGCAAGCCCTGCTTTTAAGAAATAGCCGGAACGGATCGCAGAATCCAGATCGTCAAAGTCTGAGTTGGTATCCGAGGCATCCTTGATCTTGGAGCGGTTGATACGGATCTGCTGTCCCAGACGCTGCTGGATCTTGTCCTTCGGCTGTTTATGCAGGTAGAAGTCAATATCAATCCCTTCCCCCGCATTGATGAGGAGGGAGAGCCAGCCGGGAGTGACTTTATTCTTATAGCCGTCTGACGGAACCATGAGGTAAGTATGGTAAAGCCCGTTAATCCGTACATAATTGCTGTGCTTCAGATCCAAAGATTCCGGTGCGGTAAATGCATTGCAGTGGATGGTATCCACATCTTTACCCTCCGCCATGCGCTGTCCCAATACTTCGGTAATCCGTTCCGGAAGAGGCTTGTCGGTACATAATGTCCGGTTCAATAGCGTATAGAGTACATCCGTAGTAAACTCATCTTCATTTTCATGTGCGACCACATTGTTGCCGCACTGATAGAGAAAAGTCTTTGCCGTCTGCGCCGCCGTCTCCAGCGCCGCCAGGATTTCCTTTTCCTCCGTCTTCCGGTTTACATTGAACGGCTCGTACTCAAAGATAAGAAAAAAACGGCGGGATACCGCTTCCCTGGAGCTTAAATGCCGGACAAACTGGATATAATCCCGTTGAAGTTCCCGACATCTGGAATCTGATTCCCGTTCCAGCTCTCTTGCAGACTGCTCTAAGTGCCGGTTGATATCCGCTTTCTTGGAGATCATCTTAATTTGGAGCTTCACAGGGCTGATCTTTAAATAAGAAATAAAGCTGTAAATGATGCTCTGCTGTTCTCTGGCGCTTCTTAACAGGAAGTTGATCGGTTCAATCTCCAGGATCTTGACGTAACGGTGGTCGGTCGTATAGACAATCCCGTTGGCAATCTTTTCGATGGGAAGATAGTCCTCCAATGTCTGATATTTCCGCTTCTTCTTTTTCGCCGGGGAGGAAGGCGGGCTGTCCGGATGTTTCTTCCGGTAGGCAGCCTCCCTCTTTGCTTCCTTTTCAAGCCGTGCGGCTTCCTGTTTTTCGTATTTCTCCCGCCGAAGGGCTTCTTTCTTCTCATACTTGGCTGTGCGGACGGCTTCTTTTTTATCCTCCTTTCTCTGCCGTTCGCGTGCGGCCTTTTCTCTTTTGGCATCTTTTAGTGCCTGAGCCTGTGCTTTCTTCGTCAGCTTCCGTTCTACTTTCAGGATCCGTATGTCTTCCTTTGCCTGCTTTTTAATGCCGCTGCTGGTAGAAGTATCGAAGATCCGGCGTTCCCGTTTCTTTTCTATTTTCTTACGGACAGCCTCTTTTTTTCTGGCTTTCCGGCTGGAACGACCAGCTTCCTGAACTCCTCCAAAGTTTGATTGAGAATCCTGATCGGTATTTTCTTCTGAGATATCGTTATCATGACTCTTTTGCTTATCAGCGCTTTGCTTTGTGTTTCCTTTATTCTTTTTCCGCTTCTGGCTCTTTGGCTCCCGATCCCTTGCATGCCGTCTCCGTTTCCAGTAATCCGGCATAACATCAGAACGGTAGATGATCCTCCTATTCTTCACAAACCGGAGGGCATTCATTAAAAATGCAGTCAGGCTTTCCCCGCCAATCCCGATGAGGGCAACCATGGCGGCCGGGAGGGAAGTCATGCACAGGATGATAATGCGTGTGGTCAGGGACAAGGGCAGGTGGACAACCGGAATCCCGATTCCGCCTGCAAGCACAGCCCCTTCAATGGCATTTCGGATCTTGAACATCCCACCCATAAAAGTATCGCGTTCCATAAAATTGCGGGGGATCAAAGCGACCTGCTGTTCTTCCGTGCTGCTCATGGCGTCACCCCCTCTGTGTTATTTCCTGAATGGTTTATAGTGCCATCATTTTGATTACCGCTTACGGTGGAATCTGAAGCAGTATTACTATCCATATTTTCCGTATCTGCATAACCGCCTTCCTGCATGGCTTCAATCTCCTCCGTTGTTACGGCAGGGAGAGTATCATCTGTCTGACGTGTGTAGATACGTGTATATGCAGTATCGGATGTGGATGTCTGCTGGTTTTCCTCACCAAATGTAAATGTCCCGTCTGCAGTAAGGCAGGTTACAGGAAGCTTGCTGCCGTCTGATAGGGAGAACTGAAACAGGGTTTCTCCATTGGAGGGATAAGTGGTCTCATCTGCAAGAAAGGTTACGGATGCGATATTTATATATCCCGTCTCCTGTAAATAAGAAGCCAATTGTGTTTTTAAATCCTCTATCTGGATAAGGGGGAGAAAGGTCTCCAGATTTTCAAACCCCAGGTACTGTAATCCGGACAGAGAAGATTCTTCTTTGATAGGTGCTGGTTTCGTTGTTTTCCCGGCAGCCGGAAGAGATTTCTTTCTTGCCGGCTGTCCTTCCGTCTGATTCCGGTGCATGGCCGGCAGTATAATGCCGACTGATACGAGTGCAGCCATCAGAAAGATGGATAAAATAAATTTTTTTCTGCTCATAGGTTCTCCTTTCTATTTCTTGTCAAAAATCCAGTATGCGTTAGAGGTAGCATGGACTTCGGACATCATGTCAAATTCCCGGTTGATATAGTTCTTGGAAGCGCTGTCATTGGGATCGTTCACCAGAACCTTTCCATTAACAGTGACTCCCCGGAGGACGATGAAATGCCCGCCGCTTGTAAATAGCCCCGCCCGTTGTGAACTGATGACGGGATGTCCCTCGGATAATGCCTTTAAAACAGCATTTGCATCCGTAGTCTGGATAACGGAACCGCATCCGAAATGGGATGCCGCCGCCCCGAAATAAGACCAGTAGGTTCCCACGCCTGGTTTATAATAGGAATTCCCGCACCAGGAAACCGCGTCTACAGGGGTAATCGTTGTTCCTGTCAGGTAACTTGCGATCATGGCAAAACTGGTAGGGCCGCATCCGCTGGAAGCAATGGAGCCTCCGCCGTAAGGGATATTCCCGTAATCCGTCTGCAGGTAATGGGGAATCTGCATTCCGTTTGCCGGATAGGTGCCGCCTGTAGAAGTGACGATATAATAGCGAAGGACGTGTTCCACATACTCCTTGTCGCCATAGACAGAATAATGCCATCCCGGACGGGCGCACATCATATCGGAGTATGCAATGGCATTTTCCTTGGTGTACCCGCCGTCCCTTGCCATCGCCCAGTCAATATAGCCGGAGCCGTAATTATACCCCTGAAGCGCCAGCTTGATCCGGTCCAGGTCTGTCGGCCCGGTACATCCGGCTTTGGTGAGGACGTGTTTCAATGCCTGAATCCCGCACTCAATGCTGTATTCCGGATCCGTAATGCTGCCCGGCGAATGGGAATACTTCTGGTTATAACCGCTTTCCGATGCCTGCATGACATCGGTTCCCCGGCCTCCGGATTCCTGCATCATGACTGCCAGGATCAATTCCACATACTGGCTCATGCCATATTTAGCGGCAATCCGTTCTACCGTTGCCCGGTAAGCCAGTACCTCTTCGGATACATTGGCAGTGGCAACCCCGGAAGCAGATGAGCCGAAAAAGAGTTCAAGGTTTTCCGCATAGGCTTCAGCCAGCTCTTTCTGTTTGTCCGTCAGATGGAAGACGTGGTCTGCAAAATAGGTATCACCGGCATATTTCACAACATAATTGTGGCGCGTAAACGTGACTGTTTTGGTCTGGGGTGCTGCATTAGTGTTTCCTGCGGTTGCACCATCTCCGGTACTTCCATTCCCGGACTCGCCTTCTGCACCTGCGTCAACTTTAACTTCCATGGTGACAGTCTCCGTTGAGACATCATAAGAAAAAAGATCATCCTTATTTTCCCGGATGACCTTCTGAAGCTCTTTTATATTTATTTCTTTGTAACTTTCCCTGCTGGCACAGAACTGCGCGATCAGCAGGTTGGAATTGACGGAAATGGAAGCGGCATAAGGATCGGTGATGGATATGGTATCTCCTTCCGGAACTTTGGATGCTTCCTTTTGGATTTCCGCCAGCACCTCATCGTGGCATTCCATTAAAACCTCCACGATTGCCTGGTTTGCTTTCTGCAGGTTCTCATGGATCAGGGTGCCGCTGTTTAATACGCCGGAGTTCTCCGATAAGTCCCCGAAGGTAAGTCCGGGGAGCATGGTCAGGAACAATACCGGCAGCATCAGTGCTGCAGTAATGGCGATGGCAGATTTTTTGATTTCTTCCTTATACGAAAGAGCCATGCCGATTGCAGCACCTGCAGCGCCGCCGACTCCGCCTTTTACAGCCTTTGCAAATGGAGCCGCCTGTTTCAATCTTAGCAGATCAGAGACAGCCGTGCCTACACCGGCTGCTTCAGACAAACTGCTCTGCCGTTCTGCCAATTAGATGCGCTCCTTTCTCTGAGGAGCCTGCGGAAGTTTCTGGACAATGGATTCGTGGTAGGCAACTTTTCCATCCTCCGTTTCATAAGGCGTTTTATTGACGGCTGGTTGGGCGTACTGCTTGTACCAGGTAGCGCCGTCAACCGACTGCACGGTATCGAATGTCCCCGGTGAGGGAGCCATATACTGGTCAGCGTGGTAGAGTGCAAAATCCCGGCTCCCGGAATCTGCGTTTGTTTCTGTCCCGGTGATCCGTCCGCCGCCAATCTCGATGTTGGTGTATGATGGGATTGGCTGGATGGGATCAGCCGGGTTCGTACCGCCACAATCGAAACCAGTCTGGTTTGTTCCATTATGGCCGGTATTTGTCTGATTTGTATTAGGCTGGATTGTACCCGCATTGATGCCCATATAGGAAATGAACGCTTTCTCTGCCTCTTCCCCTTTGATGGAGCCGACCTGGCTGTAATCTCCCTGGGCGATGTTGCTGATGACGTTGTTAGCGAAGTCCCCGCCCTTATTTAAGGAAGAATGGTACATGGCGCTTCCGATACTGGAGTGTTCCGTATATCCAGTCACATGATTGACAGCGCTCCGTTCGGTCTGCCTTCCCACAGACCCGGCGAGCCCGCCAGACAGGAAATTCCCCCCTACGGCTGCATCACCCGGAGAAACGGATTTCCGGTATCCGCTGCCTCCGCTGCTTCCGCCGCCCTTTAAGTGCATGGCCCCGGTCAGACTCCGACCGGCAATCAGAAGCTCCGCCATCATGTTTCCGCCTGTATTCCCCACATTGATGCCGAGGCTTGCCATGAAGGAGTCAATCTTTTGGCTGACCTTTAGAAAGGCAATGGCGCACAGGAACCAGATGAAGACATTTCCGGTCACGGCTTCCTTTCCCTGGTCTGCTACCGCCTGCTCGACATCAGCTTCCGTCAGCTCTGAGGCAAAGACTGGCATGGAGAAAAGCAGTACCATACAGGCGACCAGCAGGATTATATACAATAGTTGTTTCTTATGTTTCATCATCTTCTCCTTTCATCAGATGGACAGCGGGTTCGCAAGGAAGGTGCCGACCATGGAGGTGAACAGCCTCAAACACCAGGCGTTCATTAATAATAGGAAGAACTGTCCTCCGAGCATCCGGCACCAGCTCTTGAAAATGTTTCCGGTGGACTGGGAAGCACCTGTGGCAAAGGCAACCGGAGCCGTAAAAACCAGAACCCCTAAAAGGATGTACCGTTCCGCCGCTTCAAAGAGGAGTTTGATGTAATTCCACGCCAGGATCAGCACCAGGATTAAAGCAATCAGAGCCACCGCCCCGTTTGCACAGACTCCTAAGATAACGGTAATGACTGAGTTAAAGTCTGCAAACTTTAAGGAGGGCAGGTCGTCAGTCAAGATCCAGCTGTAAGGCGTTCCCGCGATATTCAAAAGCAGGTCCACAATATCCTTTGCATAAAAAGTCAGGAACAGGAAGAGGAAGGTCCGCATGGATAATTTCAGCGGATCCTCCGCCTCCACCCCTGCCCCTGCAAAATAATTTTTAAAGAGCTGCCAGACCCAGTTTAAGAGGATGAGTCCGATGGCCAGGGCCAGAAAGATCTGGTACATGCTCTCGGCTGCCGGGAAGTAGCGGAGGAAGGTATCCATGGAACAGCCCAGTGCGCCCAATACTGAAGTGGTGATGAGATCCAGGATGTTCATAACCTGCTCTGCGATCCATTCCACGATTCCGTCTAAGATCTTCATGCGGATGCCTCCCTTCTTATCCTAGCCATTCCACTGGCCGCCCGCGAAGAACGGGGTGATGTAGGCCATGATGAATCCAAGCCCGTTTAGGATTGCCCAGGTGATGATGATCCGTTTGAGCCATGCGCGGGACTCATCCACGGTCTTGCCGGATTTAGAGAAGTTCATCATCAGCAAAGCGACAGATGCAGTCACTACGGCGGCAATGGTGGAGATCAGGACGATCTGGTTGTAAACATCCTTCATGATCTCCTTCGCCTTATCCCACACGTTTGCCGCCATGACCGGCTGTACGCTGCAGGCTAAGAGCGTAAATAAAAGGGCCGCCGTATAGAGGTATTTCATGTAGTCGATATGGCGTTTTTCACCATGCGGACGATGAAAGCGTTTCATGAATGATTTTGGATTCGGCGGTGTTTCCTTGACTTTGTGTTGTCTCATATCAGTGTTGTCTCCTTATTCTGAATCAGGCAGGGAGACTTTGTGTCTGCCCTGCCTATGGTTAATACCTGAAATCAGGATTCCTGCAATCTGCCGTTCGATCAGGAACGGAAAAACTGCATCCTTTATTAAAAGGATGTTATTCCTGTTTCAGGAAGGTTTCCTGCCTCTGGCCGGATTTCCCGGCAATGCAGAGAATGCGTCACTGGCGTATTCTCCTGCATATAATAATGTAAAAAGCAGCCCGGTCAATACAGGCTGCTTCTTATGGTTCCATATGAAGTTGTAAGTCTATTTTCACCTCCCTGCAGCAAAAAACGCAGCCAATATCCAGGGATGAGGCAATGCCCCCGATACTGCTGCGCTGTTTCTGCACATAATTTTGACAATATCAATTTTAACATATGACTTTTACGGTGTAAATCGCACAACCGTGCCAGTTTAAGAAATTATTGTGCCATTTTTATAGCATGTTCCAAAAGCGTTGGTACAAACTCTGTTGGATACTGTTTGCGGATTCCGGGAACAAATATACTGATAGAAATGGTATACACGCTTTTAGCGTTGGCTGAAAATGGAGGTCGAACAGATGCAGGGATTAGGGAAACGGATCCAAAAATGCCGGGAGAAGGCAGGAATGACGCAGGAAGCGCTGGCAGAGCGCGTGGGGATCAGCTGGAACTATCTTGGGGCGATTGAACGGGAAGTGAAAACACCGAAGCTTGCTACCCTTGTCAAAATCATCAATGCCCTGGAGGTATCAGCGGATGATGTAATGCTGGACGTGCTGCGTGTCGGGCGGAAGGCGCGGTGCACAAAGTTGGAGGAAAAGCTTCAGAGTCTTCCAAAAGAGAAACAGGATAAGATCCTGCGGATTCTGGACTTTCTAATTGAGGAAGAGAGAAAATAGCCTGTGCAAGTGTACGGGTTATTTTTTTGAATATTTAATTGATGCGCAGTATAATACTGGAAAAATATAGAAATCAAGTAGTATATGATGAAAATACGGTCTATGTTTGCTATACTGATTCTAATAGCGTTGGGACTATATCTATTAGAATCAAGGAGGGAGTATGAGCAGAAACAAGACAGTATTTGGAATCGGCATCCTGTGTTTTACTGCAGGGATGTATTTTGGAGGAGTTTTAGCAGGGTTTAAGAGGCAGGAATTCCTGGCTGAAGAACAGGAAACAAGGAGGACATGGGAAAGGCAGGAACAGTCTCCGGCAGACAGTACGCTGGCTGATCCGGCAGAGTGTTATCTATGCGGGAACCATAACCGGAGTCTGATGAGCATGTTCCGGGGAAGGGACGACCTGGGAGTGATCTGTGTCAATGACTGGTATGTGATGGATATGCAGATCCGGGATCTGGACGGGATGGGCGGAGGCGGTTCCGGCTGGACTGTTGGTGCCAAAGGAGCCTGCAGCTTCCGGACGGACCGGAATCCGGAACGGGGTATCTCAGAAGTAACGGTAGAATATGGCGAGAACAGCATCTTTGACGTGAAGAAGGTGCAAAGCCATTTGTGCCAGACCTGTCTGGATAAGCTGCTGGAGGTCATGGATAGTTATAGCGAGGAGGGGAAGGAATCGGGGGCAAAGGATGTATGCCTGGTGGATTTTCAGACGCTGGAGCTTTACTCCCTGCAGGAACATTATATTTCCCATTACATAAGGGATTATTATGTACAGATTGATGGACGGGACGGAGACGAACTGGAAGTCATCGGAATCTATGCACCGGTACTGGAGAATGGGGAACGGGTGGAGGAATGATTGCGCGGGATAAAAAAGAAGGATATAATATAAGAAGAAAGATGCAGGAGGGAAAGATACAGTGGAAAACAATAAGAGGATCTGCCCAAATTGCGGAAGAATGATGAAACAGCAGTTTATTGGACTGAAGCATTGCAAATGCGGAATGAGCTGGAAACTGGATATCGGTTATTTTGAACGCACAGGAGATATGGTTTTTGCATTGGAAAGAAGAGAATGCGGGAAAAAGTGGAAACAGGTGCCTGTAATCAGATATAAATAATGGAGTTACAAAGTGAACAGGAAAGGATTAGCATGAAAAATATGAGATGGAAGAAAAGAGTAATTATTCCGATAATAGGTTTTCTCTTAATCGCAATCATTGGTATCTGGTATGTAAATGACTACTATCATACAGATGAGAATGTACAGGAATATTTGCAGAAAAAAGACTCCGTATTGATGACGGAGATTTCAGACGGATTATATCTGGATGGATCGGGAAACGATACGGCATTGATTTTCTATCCAGGAGCGAAGGTGGAATATACCGCATATCTTCCATTATTGAATGACTTGGCAGAGCGGGGAATCGACTGTTTTCTTATCAAGATGCCGTGTAAACTTGCGTTTTTCGGGCAGAATAAAGCTGAAAAGATTATGGATTCTTATGAGTACGATCACTGGTATCTCTCCGGGCATTCTCTGGGCGGGGCAATGGCGGCATCCTATGCGTCCGGACATCTGGAGAGTCTTAATGGTCTGGTGCTTTTGGCAGCATATCCAACGAAAAGCCTGAAGTCAGATTCTTTTTCTGTTCTGTCGCTCTATGGAAGTGAGGATGGTGTCCTGAATATGGAGAAGGTGGAAGAAGGAAATTCGTATATGCCTGCAGATTATACAGAAATCTGTATAGAAGGCGGAAACCATGCACAGTTTGGAAATTATGGGGAGCAAAAGGGCGACTATACTGCAGAGATCAGCCGGGAGAAACAGCAAGCGCAGACCGTGGAGGCAATTTTGGATATGATGGAAGCTCATAAGGATCAGAAGCAGGAGGAAGCAATGATGACTTATGAGCAGATTAGCCCACAGGAGGCAAAAGAGAGAATGGATAAAGAGGCGGATGTGATTATTCTGGATGTCCGGACGCAGGAGGAATATGATTCCGGACATATCAAAAACGCCGTATGCCTGCCGAACGAAGATATTTTAAGTGAACCGGATATACTGCCGGATAAAGGTCAGCACATTCTGGTATACTGCCGGAGTGGGAACCGAAGCAAACAGGCGGCACAAAAGCTTGTAGATATGGGATACGAAAATGTTCTGGAGTTCGGCGGGATTCTGGACTGGCCTTATCCGGAGTTGGTAGAATAAATTAATTTATGAGGGGAGACCAAAATGATCAATAGGGAAGATATGCTGGAACTGACCAGGCGGATGACGCCGGCCCGGACATCCATGACGAGGATTGCCGGGTGCTACATAGACCGGGACGGGGAGTTTGACGGAAGCTTTAATACTAATTTCCTGAAGCTGTCCGGTTCCGACAGAGCGAAGAATCTGAAACTGGCAAAAACAGCGCCGTTTTCTGATACGAATAAGAATCTGAAAAAATATGAGTTCGCACCGAAAGCGCAGAAGCCGGGAAGCATGTGGCAGTTACTTATGGCCATGAAGGAATGCGGGCTGAAAAATGATACATTGATGGATACCTTTTACGATGTGGTGATGGAGCGTTACCACGCAGATTCCGAATATGCCATCCTGATATTTCATGATCGCTACGATATTCCGGCGAAAGCGTCGGATAAAGAACGGCTGGGAGAATCGGAGGAAGTGTTTGAATATCTGATCTGCGTAATCTGTCCGCTTTCCGGTGAAT
>ERZ808040.738-NODE-738-length-25942-cov-5.936749_pt1 | contig 25942 bp, 19 predicted proteins | sample MGYA00380191_ERZ808040 | MGnify/ENA primary metagenome ERZ808040 (study PRJEB31490, sample SAMN06133395) | mouse gut metagenome | isolation source: J6 | host: mice | place: China: Chengdu | collected 2015-05 ...
TTGATTGACTCAACGTCTGTAGGAGCAGGCATATAATCAACAACAGCATCAAGAAGAGGCTGAACACCCATATTACGATAAGAAGTACCGCAGCAGATAGGAACCATATCATTTGCAATTGTCGATTTACGGATGATTCTCTTAATATCAGCTACAGAGATAGCATCCTCGCCTTCCTCAAAATACTTTTCCATAAGCTCCTCGTCCTGTTCTGCAACATGCTCGATAAGCTCAGTTCTGTATTTTTCAGCAAGCTCCTTCATATCTTCAGGAATATCCTGAATCTCAAACTTCATACCCTTTTCTTTATCAGGATCGATATAGATAATAGCATGATTTTCAACAAGGTCAATAATGCCCTTGAAGGTATCCTCACTTCCGATTGGAAGCTGGATTGGAAGAGCATTACACTTGAAACGGTCTTTAACCATTTCCAATGCTCTGTAGAAATCGGCACCCATGATATCCATCTTGTTAACGTAAATCATTCTTGGTACCTTATATTCATCAGCCTGTCTCCAAACAGTTTCAGACTGTGGCTCAACACCGCCCTTTGCACAAAGAACAGTAACTGAACCGTCAAGTACACGAAGTGAACGCTGAACCTCAACTGTGAAGTCAACGTGACCCGGTGTATCTATAATATTGATTCTATGGTCTTTCCAGAAACAAGTTGTTGCAGCAGATGTGATTGTGATACCACGCTCCTGCTCCTGCTCCATCCAGTCCATTGTTGCAGAACCATCATGGGTTTCACCAATCTTATGATTGATACCTGTATAGTACAGGATACGCTCAGTTGTGGTAGTTTTACCTGCATCAATATGAGCCATAATACCAATATTTCTTGTCATTTCAAGAGATACTTTTCTTGGCATAATATCCTCCTATTAATATCTGAAATGAGCAAATGCTTTGTTTGCTTCTGCCATCTTGTGTGTATCGTCGCACTTCTTTACTGCGCCGCCTGTCTTGTTTACTGCGTCCATAATTTCAGCAGCAAGACGTTCCTTCATAGTTCTCTCTGAACGCTGACGAGCATAAAGAGTAATCCAACGAAGACCAAGTGTCTGTCTTCTTTCAGGACGAACCTCAAGAGGAACCTGATAAGTAGCACCGCCGATACGACGAGCCTTTACTTCGAGTACAGGCATTACATTTTCCATTGCAGCTTCAAAAGTTTCAAGTGGATCGTTGCCTGTCTTTTCTTTAACGATGTCAAATGCTCCGTAAACGATTTTCTGAGCGACACCCTTTTTTCCATCAAGCATAATGTTGTTGATCAGTCTTGTAACAAGCTTTGAATTGTACAATGGATCAGGTAATACATCACGCTTAGCGATTTGACCTCTTCTTGGCATCTCGCTTCCCTCCTTCATAAATTTTCAATGAGTTCATAGGTACTCGGTTTTCCCGTGGAGTCAACAAAAGATCATATACGCTGTTATATCATTAGGTATATAAACTATTGTTATTCCATAAGAAATAAATTTCGGCTTACTTCTTAGCAGCCTTTGGTCTCTTTGCACCGTACTTTGAACGGCTCTGCATTCTGCCGTTTACGCCCTGTGTATCAAGAGTACCACGAATGATGTGATAACGTACACCAGGAAGGTCCTTAACACGGCCGCCGCGGATCATTACAACAGAGTGCTCCTGAAGGTTATGACCAACGCCCGGAATGTAAGCAGAAACTTCAATTCCGTTTGTAAGACGAACTCTGGCAATCTTACGAAGAGCTGAGTTAGGCTTCTTAGGAGTAGCTGTTTTAACTGCTGTGCATACGCCGCGCTTCTGAGGAGAATTGTTATCATTCATAACATTCTTCTTTGTGTCAAGACTCTTTAAAAGTGCAGGTGTCTTTGACTTTTTCTCAATAGACTTACGACCTGTTCTTACGAGTTGGTTAAAGGTAGGCAATAGTTTATCTCCTTTCAAATAATATTTTATACGCAATGTGCGTATAAATCATACAACAATTATAAAAATTATTATATCATTTACACGCACATCTTGGAGCGAAAGTAATTTCGCCCCAAAATGTTGTGTTTTTCACCAAATAAATGCATAATGATTTGTTAAATATCAACAAACTCACACCCATGCAAATTAGCATTATACATTAATTCATTGTATTTGTCAACAGTTCCTGCAATTGTTCAAGATTTAAAATCTCGTCACTTCCCTCTGAAGAGAAATAGCTTGGAACAACATCAACCTTTCTGAATACATCCATACCTGTACCTGCAGGAACAAGCTTACCGATAATAACATTTTCCTTAAGACCGATAAGCGGATCGCTCTTGCCCTTGATAGCAGCATCGGTAAGAACTCTTGTTGTCTCCTGGAAGGATGCAGCTGAAAGGAATGAATCCGTTGCAAGAGAAGCCTTTGTAATACCCATAAGAATCGGAATATAGGTTGCTTTCTCAAGATTCGTTTCACCGGCCTTGATTCTTGCATCAATCTTTGCATTTTCTTCGTCAACAGCAGCAACATCAACCATTGTACCTGAAACAAGGTCAGTATTACCTGCATTATCAACCGTACACTTTTTAAGCATCTGACGTACAATAACCTCGATATGCTTATCGTTGATATCAACACCCTGTGTACGATATGCGAACTGTACCTCTTTGATAAGGTAGTTATAAACAGCCTCTTCACCGAGAATTGCCAGTACATCGTGTGGATTTACAGCACCCATTGTGAGCTCTGTACCCTTCTGAATATGAGCACCCTCAACAATGTTTTCGCAAAGACGAGCACCATAAGGAATGAGGTATTTTTTCTCTTCAGCAGTCTCGCTGTTGAATACAACAACGTGACGGCTCTTCTTGATTTCCTCAAATCTTACGTCACCCTCAATTTCAGAGAGGATAGCAAGCTGCTTTGGCTTTCTTGCCTCAAAGAGCTCCTCAACTCTTGGAAGACCCTGTGTGATATCTGCACCGCCGGCAACACCACCGGTATGGAAGGTTCTCATTGTAAGCTGAGTACCAGGCTCACCGATTGACTGAGCTGCGATAATACCAACTGCCTCACCAACCTGAACAGGCTCATTGAATGCAAGGTTTGCACCATAGCACTTACGGCATACACCGTGACGTGATTTACAAGTGATAAGTGAACGGATTTTAACAGACTCAATACCTGCGTCAACAATGCGTTTAGCATCTTCAGCACTCATCATTCTGTCGGTTTCCATAAGAACCTCGCCTGTATTCGGATCAATAACAGGCTCAACACAGAAACGACCTGTAAGTCTTTCCTCAAGAGGCTCAAGAACACGATTGCCGTCCATAATTTTAGAAACTACAATACCATCGTGGCATCCGCAGTCATCATCACGGATGATAACATCCTGTGATACGTCAACAAGACGACGAGTAAGGTAACCTGAGTCAGCTGTACGAAGAGCTGTATCGGCAAGACCTTTACGAGCACCACGTGAAGAAATGAAGTATTCAAGAATATTCAGACCTTCACGGTAGTTCGCACGGATAGGGACCTCGATTGTCTTACCTGCTGTATTTGCGATAAGACCTCTCATACCTGCCAGCTGACGAAGCTGTGATGTACTACCACGAGCACCGGAGTCAACCATCATGTGGATTGGGTTATGCGCACCGTCAAAATTACTTGTAAGCTCGTTGGAAACCTTGTTTGTACAATCTTCCCAAGCCTTGATTACTGCGGAAGAACGCTCCTCATTCGTAATAAGACCATAGTTGTAATTGTATGTGATTTCATCAACGCGCTTTTCAGCTTCAGCAAGGTAATCCTTCTTCTTTTCAGGAATAAGTGCGTCGATAACGGCTACTGTTGTACCTGAAATTGTTGAGTATTTATAGCCCTGATTCTTAATTGCATCAAGAACACCTGAAGCAATGGATACACCGTGAACATTAATACATCTTTCGGCAATCTGACCGAGCTGCTTTTTCTTAACAACAAATGAAATTTCAAGGTCAAATTCCTTTTCAGGATCATTTCTGTCAACAAAACCAAGATCCTGAGGAATAGGATTATTAAATATGATTCTGCCGATTGTGGTAACAATAAGTGCACTTCTTGTTACACCATTTTCTTCCTTCGTAACACGGATTTTAGCAGGTGAATGCATACCGAGAGAGCCCTCCTGATAAGCCATCATTGCTTCATCCTTGTCTCTGTAAATACTGTAAGAACGGTAGAAACCGTATTTTTCGGTGAATTCTTCATCGTCAATTTCGCAAAGAATATCAGCGTTAGGAACGAAATTTCTTGGGTCTTCAATACCCTTATTGATTTCTTCCTTAACCTCGTTGAATGAAACCTCCTGTGTTCTTGCCTCATCTCTGAAGAACTTAGGCTGACCCTGCTCACCCTCTTTAATCATTGTTAAATAGTATGAACCGATAACCATATCCTGTGTAGGAACAGCAACAGGCTTACCGTCTGAAGGCTTGAGGAGGTTATTGGCAGCGAGCATAAGCATTCTTGCCTCTGCCTGAGCCTCTGCTGAAAGAGGAACGTGAACAGCCATCTGGTCACCGTCGAAGTCAGCATTGAACGCTGTACAAGCCAGCGGATGAAGCTTGATTGCTCTGCCCTCAACAAGTACAGGCTCAAATGCCTGAATACCAAGTCTGTGAAGTGTAGGAGCACGGTTAAGCATAACAGGATGATCTCTGATTACAACCTCAAGAGAATCCCAAACAGCAGGATTAGATGCTCTTTCAACCATCTTTCTTGCTGATTTGATATTTGATGCAACACCGGTTTCAACCAGTCTCTTCATAACAAAAGGCTTGAAGAGCTCAATTGCCATTTCCTTAGGAAGACCGCACTGGTGCATCTTAAGCTCAGGACCAACAACGATAACAGAACGTCCTGAATAGTCAACACGCTTACCAAGTAAGTTCTGACGGAAACGTCCCTGCTTACCCTTGAGCATATCTGAAAGTGATTTAAGCGGTCTGTTGTTTGGACCTGTTACAGGTCTGCCGCGACGACCGTTATCTATAAGAGCGTCAACAGACTCCTGAAGCATTCTTTTTTCATTTCTTACAATGATTTCAGGAGCACCGAGCTCAAGAAGTCTCTTAAGACGATTGTTACGGTTGATAACACGTCTGTAAAGATCATTCAAATCTGATGTGGCAAATCTGCCGCCGTCCAGCTGTACCATAGGACGGATATCAGGTGGAATTACAGGGATAGCATCAAGAATCATCCACTCAAGCTTATTTCCGCTGTGATAGAAAGCATCAACAACATCAAGTCTCTTGAGAAGTCTGACTCTCTTCTGACCTGTTGCACCCTCAAGCTCAGCAGTAAGCTCTTCACGAAGCTGAGCTACGTCAATGCTCTGAAGAAGCTCCTTGATTGCCTCAGCACCCATTCCTGCCTTGAAGTCATCTTCATATCTCTCACGCATTTCTGCATATTCTTTTTCATTCAGAATCTGCATTTTCTCAAGAGGGGTATCACCCGGATCGGTTACAATATAAAGTGCAAAATAAAGCACCTTTTCAAGATATCTTGGGCTGATATCAAGAACGAGACCGAGACGGCTCGGAATACCCTTGAAATACCAGATATGTGATACAGGGGCTGCAAGCTCAATATGACCCATACGCTCACGGCGTACCTTTGCACGTGTAATCTCAACACCGCAGCGCTCGCAGACCTTGCCCTTATAACGAACTCTCTTATACTTTCCGCAGTGACATTCCCAGTCCTTCATAGGACCGAAAATTCTTTCGCAGAAAAGACCGTCGCGTTCCGGCTTAAGAGTTCTGTAATTTATTGTTTCCGGCTTTGTTACTTCACCGTAAGACCACTCACGAATCTTTTCCGGAGAAGCGAGACCGATTTTTATAGAACTGAATTCATTTTCATAATTATCCATTTGGAAGCACACTCCTTTTTATTATTTATGTTAGCGGAAGTCGTATCAGATTATTTATTCTTCGTCTTCGTAATTATCACTGAATGTATCAGCAAACAAATCGGAGAACTCATCTGACTGACCTGCTTCCTCATTCTGACCGTCGGCATCTTCAACGCCGTAGCCTTCCTGTCCTTCAAAATCATTTACAGTTGTAAATGCCTGAGCGTCTATCGGCTGAATACCTGTTCCGTCATCAAGATCCTGCTTAAGCTCAACCTCATTGCCCTCGCTGTCCAGTACCACTGTATCAAGACCGAGTGCCTGAAGTTCCTTGAAGAGAACCTTGAAGGATTCAGGAGTACCGGCTGTCGGAATATTTTCACCCTTAACGATTGACTCGTAAGTTCTTACACGGCCCACAACGTCATCTGACTTGATTGTGATGATTTCCTGAAGAGTATAGGCAGCACCATAAGCCTCGAGTGCCCAAACCTCCATCTCACCGAAACGCTGTCCGCCGAACTGAGCTTTACCGCCCAGCGGCTGCTGTGTTACAAGGCTGTAAGGACCTGTTGAACGAGCATGAATCTTATCATCAACAAGGTGATGGAGCTTAAGATAATACATATAACCAACAGTAATTCTGTTGTCGAATTTCTCACCTGTACGTCCGTCAATCAGCTCTGTCTTACCGTCGAATACCTTGTTGCCGTTTTCATCAATATAGTAACCGATATCAGCAAGCTCAAGACAATCACGGATATCCTGCTCGTGCGCACCGTCGAATACAGGTGTCATCATCTTCCAGCCAAGAGCCATTGCAGCATAGCCGAGATGAACCTCAAGCACCTGACCGATGTTCATACGTGAAGGTACGCCGAGAGGGTTAAGAACGATATCAAGCGGTCTGCCGTCAGGAAGGAATGGCATATCCTCCTGCGGAAGAATTCTTGAAACAACACCCTTGTTACCGTGACGACCTGCCATCTTATCGCCGACCTGAATCTTACGCTTCTGAGCGATATATACTCTTACTACCTTATTAACACCCGGTGAAAGCTCATCACTGTTTGCACGTGTAAATACCTTAACGTCTACTACGATACCGTATTCACCGTGAGGAACACGCATGGAGGTATCTCTTACCTCTCTTGCCTTTTCACCGAAGATTGCGCGGAGAAGTCTTTCCTCTGCAGTAAGCTCTGTTTCACCCTTAGGTGTAACCTTACCTACAAGGATATCACCAGAATGAACCTCAGCACCTACACGGATAACACCATCAGCATCAAGGTCCTTAAGAGCATCCTCACCAACGTTCGGAATATCTCTTGTGATTTCCTCAGGACCGAGCTTTGTATCACGTGACTCAACTTCGTGCTCTTCAATATGAATAGATGTATAAACATCATCACGAACAATTTTTTCATTAATAAGAACAGCATCCTCGTAGTTATAACCTTCCCAAGTCATAAATCCGATCAGTGCATTCTTACCGAGTGAAATCTCACCATTGCAGGTTGCAGGGCCGTCGGCAATTACCTGTCCGTCCTCAACTGTCTGATGAAGTGAAACGATCGGACGCTGGTTAATACAGGTTCCCTGGTTGGAGCCTGAGAACTTAACAAGCTCATACTTGTCAACCTCTTTGTCCTTCGTTGTAATTTCAATTACGTCAGCATCAACTGCTGTAACTGTACCGCCGCGCTTGGCAATAACAACTACACCTGAGTCATAAGCTGCTTTATATTCCATACCTGTTCCGACAACCGGAGCAACTGTTTTAAGAAGAGGCACTGCCTGACGCTGCATGTTCGCACCCATAAGAGCACGGTTTGCGTCATCGTTTTCAAGGAACGGAATCATTGCTGTAGCAACGGATACTACCATCTTAGGTGATACGTCCATATAGTCAACCTTTTCAGGCTCAAGAGTCATGAACTCATCACGGTAACGGCAGGTTACCCTCTGATTTGCAAATCTGCCGTTTTCATCAAGCGGCTCATTTGCCTGAGCAACAACATAGCTGTCCTCAACATCAGCGGTCATATATACAACCTCATCTGTAACTACACCTGTCTCCTTATCAACCTTACGGTAAGGAGCCTCAATGAAACCATATTCATTAAGACGGCTATAGCAAGCAAGGTAAGAAATAAGTCCGATGTTAGGTCCTTCAGGGGTCTCGATAGGACACATTCTTCCGTAGTGTGTATAGTGTACGTCTCGAACCTCGAAACCTGCACGGTCTCTTGAAAGACCGCCCGGACCAAGGGCTGAAAGTCTTCTCTTATGTGTAAGCTCAGCAAGCGGATTGTTCTGGTCCATAAACTGTGAAAGCGGTGATGAACCGAAGAATTCCTTGATAGCAGCAACAACAGGTCTGATATTGATAAGAGCCTGCGGAGTGATAGACTCCTCATCATCCTGTGCCTGAAGAGTCATTCTTTCACGGATAACTCTTTCCATTCTTGTGAAACCGATTCTTACCTGGTTCTGAAGAAGCTCACCTACTGCACGGATTCTTCTGTTTCCGAGATGGTCGATATCATCAAGAGAACCAACACCGAAAGCAAGGTTAATAAGATAAGATACAGTAGCAAAAATATCGTCTATTATAATATGTTTAGGGATAAGGTCATCTGCTCTGAACTCAATTTCCTCTTTAAGAGCAGCCTCATCATCGCCGCACTTTTCAAGAATTTCTGAGAGAACTCTGTATGAAACCTTTTCATTGATACCGAAAGGCTTGCAGTCAAAATCAATATAAGCATTGATATCAACCATACCGTTTGAAGCAATCTTGATTTCCCTGCCGTCAACATCGATATATGCAAACATAACACCTGCATTCTCAATTTCAACAGCCTTTTCAGGAGTAATCTTTTCGCCTGCATCAGCAAGGAATTCGCCCTGAGGAGAAATGATTGGCTGAGTAAGAGTCTGATTTGTAAGTCTGTCGCTTATAGCAAGCTTTTTATTGTACTTATATCTGCCGACTCTTGAAAGGTCATATCTGTGTGCATCAAAGAATAAGCCGTCAAGATGAGCCTGTGCAGTCTCAAGTGTAGGAGGCTCGCCCGGACGCAGCTTCTTGTAAACCTCAAGAAGTGCCTCCTCCTTATTCTTTGTTGTATCCTTCTCAATTGTAGCAAGAATTCTCTCGTCCTCACCGAAATAATCAATAATTTCCTGATCCGTACCGAGACCTAATGCTCTGAGGAAGGTTGTAATATAAATTTTTCTGTTCTTGTCAATACGAACGTAGAAAAGGTCATTGGCATCCGTTTCATACTCAAGCCAAGCACCGCGGTTCGGAATTACAGTATTTGTAAATAATTCCTTACCTGTCTTATCGTGGTCCATATTGTAATACACACCCGGTGAACGAACAAGCTGAGATACGATACATCTTTCAGCACCGTTGATAACGAATGTACCTGCATCGGTCATCCAAGGAAAATCACCCATAAACACGGTGTTTTCCTTAACCTCGCCTGTCTCCTTGTTCATAAGTCTTGCTCTTACCTTTAACGGCTTTGCATAAGTCACGTCACGTGCCTTACACTGAGCAATCGTGTATTTAGGCTCATCGTCCATTGAGAAATCGATGAAGTCAAGTACAAGGTTTCCTGTGTAATCGGTGATTGAGCCGATATCCCTGAACACCTCTTTAAGACCTTCATCAAGGAACCATTGGTATGAGCTTTTCTGAACCTCAATTAGATTAGGCATCTGCATAACCTCATTGATTTTTGCAAAGTTCTTTCGAGTGGTCGTACCGAGCTGGGTATCCTTCACATTTACCATAAGAGTCACTCCAATCTAAATTTATGTAAAAACGGCATATTTTCGCTTATTTCCGACAGAAAAGCAACTGCTTTTTGTTTCGGATTCTTTCAGGAACAATTCCCATATGAGCATAAATTTCCATTTTAGATGTCCTATAATATAAAGCATTATATAAATAAAGTCAAGAATTTTTTTAATTTATTTACAGGAAATCCAAAAACTTTTTGATACACGCTTCCGTGTGTTTTGATATCTGGCTAAATTTAACACATATTTCATTGATTTAATATTCACTATTTGTTATAATAGCTTTTAGGTGAATGATATGAAAATTTTAAAAAAAATCACAGCTCTGCTGACTTGCATAATATTAACGGTTACTCTTTTTTCAGGCTGTTCAAATAAATCAGACAAGCTTGATTTTATATACCCATTTGACGGAAATATAACAAGCTTTGATCCGCAGATTGCGGCTACCTCAGACGAATTTCTGATTACGGAAAACTGCTTTGAGGGATTGGTGCGTATACTGGATGACGGAACCGTGCAGGCAGGTGTTGCCGAAAAATGGACCATAAGCGAGGACAAACGCACATACACCTTTAACCTCAGAAAAGGTGCAAAATGGAATGTACAGAGTAAGGACAAGGAAAATCCTACAAAAGCTCAGGAGCTTATGGGCACGGACTTTAACCCCGATATCACTGCACACGATTTTGTATTTGCTCTTCAGCGTGCAGCTGATGCCAATACAGACAGTCCTCTGTTCTCAACAATCGCAAATATTGTAAATGCGAAGGAGGTTCACTCAGGCAAAAAAGCTTCCGGTAGTCTGGGTGTTAAAGCTTTAGATGACTACACACTTGAAATCCGTCTCATAGCGCCTGACGACAGCTTTATGAACACCCTCTCCACTGCTGTTGCAATGCCCTGTAACAGGGATTATTTCTACGCAACAAAGGGAAGATACGGATTGGGACTTGATTACACAATCTTCAACGGACAGTTTTATGTGAGTACCATCCTTGATAAATCTTATATTCTCAAAAACAACAAGCTCTATGTGGGTGAATATCCGTCAAAGGTTACAGATATCACACTTAATATAACAGATGCAGATTCCGACATTCCGAAGAATATCAAAAACGGATATTATGATTGTGCATATATTTCAGGTGACGACTACGAAAAAATAAACGACAGCAAAGTAACGGCACTCCCCTATTCAAATAAGATGTGGGCATTCCTGTTCAATAAAAACAAACAGCTTTTCACAAATAATGATTTGCGTCAGGCAGTCTGCCTCAGTATATCAGATGCCAAGCTGGACGAGCACAAGCATTTTACGAAAGCAAATTCATTTACTCCGCCAAGCTGTATGATTGGAAATGAAAAAGCAAATGAAGCAATCGGCAATACTGTTCCTGCACAGAACACACAAAAGGCAGTGGAGTTCTGGAAAAAGGGGCTGCAGGAAACACAATATTCTATAGCAGATATAACAATCATTGTGCCGCAGAATATGGAGGATATTGCAAAGCAGTTTGTACAGGGTATTCAGGGAAGCATCGGGCAGATAACCAATTACGGCGATGAAAATAAAATCTCATTTTCGCTTAAGCTGAATGTACTCAGTGATGAGGAATACAATACTGCTTTTTCAAAGGGCGACTATGATATTGCCTTGTACAAATTTGAAGCAACCAATCAGAATCCTGTATCCTTTTTAAGTGACATTATAAACGGCAATTATCTGGGTGAGGTAGATGATGTTCAAAAGAGATTGAAAGCAGCACAGAGTGCCAACGCAGGCAATATGGCATCCGCCTGCAAAAAATGTGAGCAGGCAATTATGGATGATTATTCCGTTATGCCGGTACTGTTTGAGGCATCCTATTATGTACAGTCCAAAGGCGTAAGCTCTGTGCAGTTTCATGCAGGAAGCGGAAGGGTGAATTTTATAAATGCACAAAGAGCGGATTAAGACTGCAATTTGCTGGATACTTGTTGTAATTTGTATGGCAGTGATTTTCTGGCTTTCCTCAAGGACAGCAACAGAATCTATGGAACAGAGCACTGCCGTACTGCAGTGGCTGATAAACCTTTTCGGAGACAATTTTTTCACGGATTTTATTGTCAGAAAAGCTGCACACTGTCTGGAATTCACCGGTCTCTGCCTTCTATTCAACATTGCATTATATCAGACTGCAGAACATAAAAAGCCGATTCTGTCGATCATATTAACCTCCGCCTATGCAGCAACAGATGAATTTCATCAGCTTTTTGTTGAGGGCCGTTCCTGCCAGTTTACCGACTGGATGATCGACTCCTGTGGTGCAGTGCTCGGTACAATAGGCTTTTTGATTTTATTTTGCATAGTAAATTTGATATTACAAAAAAAAGGCAAAACTTGTTGACAGTGCAGATAATTAGTTTATAATATATGGGATATTATTTTTATAGTAATTTTTGATTATCGGAGGATATACATAATGAATATTTTAGTTTATGATAATGATGAGCAAATCGGTATCGCAGCCGGTAACTATATGTGCGGTCAGGTACTGGCTAAGCCTGATTCCGTTTTAGGACTTGCAACAGGCTCAACCCCACTTAAGCCTTACGGCCATATGATTAAGCTTTTTGAAAACGGTGCAGTTGACTTCAGCAAGGTAACCACATTCAATCTTGATGAATACTGCAAGCTTGATGTAAATGATAAAAATTCATACCACAGCTTTATGTATGAAAATCTTTTTAATCATATCAATATTCCAAAGGAAAACATCCATTTTCTTAACGGAAATGCTGATGATTTGGAAAAAGAATGCAAAGAATATGAAATGAGAATTAAAAAATCCGGCGGTATTGATATTCAGCTTTTGGGCATCGGCTCAAACGGACACATCGCTTTCAATGAGCCGTCCGACAGCTTTCAGAGGTGGAGCCACGTTGTAAAGCTTAAGGAAAGCACAATCAAGGATAACAGCCGTTTCTTCAATTCCATTGAGGAAGTGCCTACACACGCAGTTACAATGGGTATCGGCTCCATTATGCAGGCTAAGAGAATTCTTATCATTGCTACAGGAGAAAACAAGGCAAATGCAATCAAGCAGCTCATTGACGGCAATGTAACACCGCAGTGCCCTGCATCCGTATTGCAGTTCCACACGGATGTTACGCTTATGCTTGACAAGGGTGCCGCATCAAAAATCTGAATTTAAAATATAATAACTATAATTAACAGGAGGACATAGTAATGGCTGACAAAGGCAAGTTTTATATTACAACAGCGATTGCATATACATCACGCAAGCCCCATATCGGTAACAGCTATGAAATTGTTTTAACCGATGCGATTGCACGATACAAAAGATTACAGGGCTATGATGTGTTTATGCTCACAGGCACGGATGAGCATGGTCAGAAAATTGAAGAATACGCCAACGCTTCAGGTGTAACACCAAAGCAATATGTTGACAAGGTTGCAGGCGAGATTAAATCAATATGTGATTTGCTTGGAACAAGCTATGACAAATTTATCAGAACTACTGACGACTATCACGAAAAGGTAGTACAAAAGATTTTCAAAAAGCTCTATGAGCAGGATGATATTTATAAAGGTCACTATGAAGGTATGTACTGTACACCTTGCGAATCCTTCTGGACTGAAAGTCAGCTTGTTGACGGTAAGTGCCCTGACTGTGGCAGAGAGGTTAAGCCTGCAAAAGAGGAGGCTTATTTCTTAAGACTTTCAAAATATCAGAAACAGCTTGAAGAATTTATTGAGAAAAATGAAAACTTCATCTATCCTGAATCAAGAAAAAAGGAAATGTTAAACAATTTCATTAAACCGGGACTTCAGGATTTATGCGTCAGCCGTACCTCTTTCAAATGGGGCGTTCCTGTAGATTTTGATGACAAACATGTTGTATACGTATGGATTGATGCACTTTCCAACTATATCACAGCAATCGGATATGATCCTGATGGTTCATCAGAACAGTACAAGAAATACTGGCCTGCTGATGTTCATATCATCGGTAAGGACATTGTAAGATTTCATACAATTTACTGGCCAATTATGCTTATGGCACTTGGTGAGCCATTGCCTAAGCAGGTATTTGGTCATCCATGGTTACTGTTCGGTGAGGACAAAATGAGCAAGTCACGAGGAAATGTTATTTATGCTGATGACCTTGTTGAACTGCTCGGTGTAGACGCTGTAAGATATTATCTTCTTTCAGAAATGCCATACACATCTGACGGCTCAATCACCTACGAAACAATTATCGAAAGATATAATTCAGACCTTGCAAATACATTCGGTAATCTTGTAAACAGAACTATTGCCATGCAGAACAAGTATTTTGACGGTGTTATCTGTGAACCAACTGATACTGGCACAGTTGACGAGGAATTAAAGCAATTTGCTTTGGATACTGTAAATAAGGTTGAAAAATGCTTTGAAACCTACAGAGTTGCTGATGCTATTGAGGCTGTATTAAATCTTGCAAAGCGTTCAAACAAATATATTGATGAGACTATGCCTTGGGCTCTTGCAAAGGACGAGAGCAAGAAGGCAAGACTTGGTACTGTATTATACAATCTGCTTGAAGCAATCAGATATATTGCAGTTCTTCTTTCTCCATTTATGCCTGAAACAGCTGAAAAGATTTTCACACAGATGAACTGTGATGTTAAGGATTATGATTCTCTTGAAAGCTTTGGCGGTATAAAAGCCGGAACAATAGTTGGAAAAGCAGAAGCACTGTTTGCACGAATTGATTCTGAAAAGATGCTAGCTGATATCGCCGCAAAACAGGAGGCTGCTGCAAAGTCTGAAGAAAAGGCAAAACCTGAAATTGAAGGACTTGCTGAAATCGCCTTTGACGATTTTGCAAAGGTTGAGCTCAGAGTAGCAGAGATTATCTCCTGCGAGCCTGTTAAGAAATCAAAGAAGCTTCTTAAAATAATGGTTAACGACGGCACATCAGAGCCTCGTCAGATTGTATCAGGCATATCACAGTGGTATAAGCCTGAGGATTTAGTCGGAAAGAGTGTTGTAATCGTTGCAAACCTCAAGCCTGCAAAGCTTTGCGGTGAAATGAGTAATGGTATGCTCCTTGCAGGTGATGTAAGCGAAGATGATGTTAAGGTACTCTTTGTTGACGGTATGCCTGCCGGTACAAAAATACGATAAAAGAAAAGGTATGAATATGTATCACAATATTTTTGATACACATTCTCACTACGACGACAGTAAATTTGACCCTGACAGAGAAGAATTGTTGAATCATCTTCAAAGTCAGGGTATTACTTATGTTGTCAGCTGCGGATGTGATATAGAAACAACACAGTTTAATTTTGACTTGGCACAAAAATATAACTATATATATTTTGCTGCAGGCTTTCATCCTGAGTGTTTGGAAGGTGCAGACATGAATGATTTGTCAATCATCAAAAAGTTTGCACAGAATGAAAAATGCGTTGCCATTGGTGAAATCGGTCTTGACTATCACTGGATGAGCTCATCAAAAGAAGTGCAGAAGAATTTTTTTGAAGCACAGATTAACCTTGCTAAGGAGCTTGATATGCCTGTAATCGTCCACGACAGAGAGGCACACGGCGATACACTGGATATTCTGAAAGCAACAAAGCCCAAGGGGGTTGTGCACTGCTTTTCAGGCTCAAAGGAAATGGCAAAAGAAATAATCAAGCTGGGTATGTATATCGGACTTAATGGTGTAGTAACATTTAATAATGCAAGAAAAAGCCTTGAGGTTGTAAAAGAAATCCCACTTGACCGCCTTGTGCTTGAAACAGACGCACCATATCTTGCCCCTGTGCCTATGAGAGGAAAAACAAATAATTCCTCTTATATCCCCTATGTAGCCGAAAAAATCGCAGACGTGCTTGATATAGATCCACAGGAACTGCTGAGCATTACGAATGAGAATGCAAAAAGATTATATAATTTAATATAAAACAAAATCACAAAGCAAAAAGGAATGTCTAAAAACAGCAGGACATTCCTTTTTTATTGATTTCATTTTATGAATATGTTATTATGATGCAGACATTTTTATTGGAGATGAAAAATATGGAGAAGCTTCAGGAAATTGTAAAAGCAATGAGTAACTTTGTATGGGGCCCTGTTATGCTGGTTTTCCTGGTAGGGACAGGTATATTTCTCACAATCAGACTTGATTTTCTTACATGGAGAAATCTTGGATATTCACTGAAAAAACTGTTCAGCAAGGAGTCAAGAAAAACAGACAACGGACAGGGCGATATATCCCCCTTCTCTGCTCTTATGACTGCACTCGCTGCCACTGTAGGCACAGGTAATATTGTCGGTGTAGCAACAGCAATGGTTCTGGGTGGACCAGGCGCACTTGTCTGGATGTGGATATCGGCCGCATTCGGCATATCCACAAAATTCGCAGAATGCTCGCTTTCATTAAAATATCGCACCGTAAATGAAAGCGGAGAAATGTGCGGCGGACCGATGTACACACTGCAGAATGCTTTCAAACATAAAAAAATCGGTAAAGTTCTTGCTGTATTTTTTGCGGTATTCACACTGCTTGCTTCATTCGGTATAGGAAATTCTGCTCAGGCAAATTCAATATCCAGCTCTATTACAAGCACATTCTCGGTTTCTCCTGTTATTGTCGGAATTATATTGTCTGTATTAACCGCTCTAATCGTAATCGGCGGAATCAAATCTATTTCAAAGGTGTCAACTGTTCTTGTACCGACTATGGCAATTTTCTATATTATTGCAGGTATTATAGTAATCATTATAAATTATAAGAATGTGCCTGAGGGAATAGCCCTCATCTTCAAATCCGCCTTCAATACAAAAGCAGTCGCAGGCGGTGTTGCCGGAACAATATTGACCTCCCTGCGCTACGGAATTGCACGAGGCGTATTTTCCAATGAGGCAGGTCTCGGCAGTGCGGCTATATCAGCAGCCTCTGCAACATCAGACCATCACGTTAAGCAAGGATACATAAATATGTGTGGTACATTTATTGACACCATCGTAGTATGCACAATCACAGGTCTGGTAATCGCCTCAAGCGGTCTTATCGGAAAAACGGATGCACAGGGTGCAGCACTTACAATCTCTGCCTTTGAAACTGCACTGGGAAAAACAGGCGGAATATTTGTCACAATCAGCATTGTTCTGTTTGCATTTTCAACCATTCTCGGCTGGGAATACAATGGTGAAAAGTCACTTGAATTCCTTCTGAAAAAGCCTATTTATTGTTATATATACAGAGTGATATTTTCAGTACTGACCTTTGTGGGTGCAACGGCATCACTGGATATCGTATGGTCCTTCTCCGACATTGCCAACGGACTCATGGCAATACCGAATCTGATTTCACTTCTTGTATTATCAGGTGTACTCGCAAAAGACACAAAGGAATATCAAAAAACGTTGAAAAAGGAAAAGCAAAAATAATCCACAAACAAAAAAGCTCCGAATGGGTAAATTCCATACGGAGCTTTTTTATCAGCTGTTACTTATAGAGTTTTCAATGTATTCCATAAGTTTTTTCTTTTCTTCTACACTCATAAGTCTTATCCTGAGGAGTATTGCCTGTTCAAAATCAGAAAGCTGATTAAAGCGATCATCCATATACCATTTTTCAAATCTGTCAGGACTGTTGAGAACCGCCCCTTCACTGACAGCACCGGTATTCCCAAGAAGTAAATCAACACTTGTATTATAAAGTCTGGCAAGATTTTGAACGGTGGCAAGCTTTGGTGTACTCGTATTTGTTTCATAATATGAATATGCACTGCGGTCAATTCCTAAAGCATCAGCAACCTGTTGCTGGGTTAAATTTGATTTTTTTCTGAAATATTTAAGTTTTTCTGCTAAATCTGACAAAACTCACCCTCCTTTATATATTTTCATTTCTATTTAGTATATACAAATATGCATAAAATGTCAATAAAAACCCTTATTCAGCACATTATGTAAATATTACAAGTTGTCTTAAAATTGACATTTTTATTACAAAATGTTACAATGTGTTTTACATGAGATAATATAAATACACGTGATTCAAAATCTAAGGGGGATTTTTAGTGAAAAAAATATTATCTGTTTTATTATCTTTGACATTCATAATAAACATATTTGCATTATTCGGTACAAGCACAATTGAGGTTCAGGCAGCCGATTACGCTGCAACATTACGCAGCAAGGGCTTTCCCGAAAGCTACATAGACGATCTGGTTAAACTGCATAAAAAATATCCCAACTGGATATTTGAGCCGCTAAAAACAAACCTTGATTTCCATGCGGCAGTAAACGGAGAGAGAAAAAATCATTCAAACCAGCTTATTGAAAAATCATCAGGGACAAGCACATCAATGTACTGTGACTGTTCACAATGCAAAAAGAATGGCCAATATGTCATTCAGGAAGCAAGCAACTGGGTATCTGCCTCCGAAAAGGCTGTTGAATATTATCTTGATCCAAGAAACTTCCTTAACGAAAAAGAGATTTTCCAGTTTGAGTCCACTAAATACAATGGCACCCAGACACAGTCCGGTGTTGAATCTATATTAAACGGAACTTGGATGCACAACTCCAAAATCTCATATAAAGACACAAAGGGTAATTCATGCAAACTTACAATTACCTATTCCGATTCCATAATGGCTGCCGCAAGCCGCAACGGAATGAGCTCCTATTACCTTGCATCCAAAATCAGACAGGAGGTTGGCGGTACAAAGCCTACTGCCGGCGGTGCAAGCGGTACAAATAAAACCTATCCGGGTATCTTTAACTATTATAATATAGGAGCTTATACCGGTGCTCTTGACGGACTCAAGTGGGCAAGCACTTCTAATGCTACTACAGCAGGTACAGGGTATTATACAAACTGTCAGTGCAGAGTAAGAGAGAAGGCTACAACCTCCAGCAAGGAGATTGTTATGCTGCCTGCCAACACAAAGGTTACATACAAATCAACCACAGCAAAGCAGAGTGACGGCCATACATGGTATCAGATTTCCGTAACCTATAATAATAAATCTTACACAGGCTATATCCGTACCGACTTAGTTGATAAAAAGACAACTACTGCCAAGCCTGACACCTATAACAGACCGTGGACATCTCCTCACATTTCTATCGTTAACGGTGCAAAGTACATTGCCCAAAATTACAAAACACAGTTCACAGGCTATCTTCAGAAATTCAATGTCAACCCTGAATCAGGCACTCTTCATACCCATGAATATATGGCGAATGTTGCTGCTGCCGCTTCAGAAGCAAGAACAACATATACTGCATACAGCAATGCCGGAATACTCGGTATTACGAAAACATTCTCCATTCCGGTATTCAAAAATATGCCCGGCGATAGCAATACTTCCACAACAACTAAACCCTCAAGCTCCACCACAACAACCACTACTACCCCAGCAGTAACAACTCTGCCCTGCGTTACAGGTCTGAAAGCAACAGGCAGTGACACTAAGCAGATTAATATCACATGGAATCCTGTAAAAAATGCCACAGGATATCGTGTTGACATAATGAAAAACGGTAAGTATGTAAAATATGCTACAACCAAATCAAATAAAATCAGTGTTACAGGACTGAACAGCTTCCAGGAATACACATTCAGAGTAAAAGCATATCAGACAAAATCGAACAATACCATCTGGGGCAAATACTGGGTAGGGGTCACCTATGGCACAAGAGCTAAAAGAATCAGCGGTTTCAAAGCCACAGGCAGCAACAACAGTGCAGTTTATCTTGCATGGAACAAAAACGCAAGAGCAACAGGCTACAGAATTTATAAATATGATCCAAAAACCAAGAAGGATACCCTTTATAAGGACATAAAAGGTGCAAACAATACAACCCTTAAGGTTTCGGGTCTTAAGAACAATACAAAATACTATTTCAAAATACAGGCATATTACACGGTAAACGGCAGAACATATCTGTCTTACCGAACCAATGCAATAACCACAGCAACCAAATATAATATGGTAACATTGAACAGTGCTAAATCAAACAGCAAAAAAAGAATCACTGTTAAATGGAACAAGGCATTATATAACTACAGTGGTTATCAGGTGATGTGGTCCACCACAAAGAACTTTTCAAGTAATTACCTTACGGTTAATGTCAACGGTCGAAACAGTCTTTCAACCACTCTCAAAACCGCTCAGAGCGGCAAGAGATACTATGTTCGTGTAAGAGCATACAAAACCGTAAACGGCAAAAAGACATATTGCTCCTGGAGCGGTGTCAAAAGCGTTGTGGTTAAATAGAGTATATACTGAAACAAAAACAGGATTATCGGATAAACCGATAATCCTGTTTTACTTTTATTAATATTAAAATTACTTTGTTGTTTTTGCAGTATCAAACTCGTCCAGTATTTCCTGCTCCGGTTTAGGCGTTACGAGTGATACAATCACATTAACTGCAAGACCTGTAATGAATGCAGGAAGAAGCTCATAAACATTGAGTACATCATTAAGACCTGCAATAACATACTTCCAGATAAATACCATTGCACCGCCGGCAATCATACCTGCAATTGCACCGTATTTGTTTGAACGCTTCCAGAAAAGAGCAAGCAGCATAACCGGACCAAAGGCAGCACCAAAGCCTGCCCAAGCAAAGGATACAATTCCGAATACGGATGAATTTGAATCCCAAGCGATAACAACACCGATAACTGCAATGATAATAAGCACTGCTCTTGCAACGATCATCTTTGTCTTTTCGGAAAGATTGAGTTTGAAAAGACCACCGAGAATATTCTCTGATACGGATGAAGATGCAGCAAGGAGCTGGCTGTCTGAGGTAGACATAGTACAAGCAAGAATACCTGAAATAATAACACCTGCTACAAGTGCAAGTCCGATACCATTCTGTGAAAGAAGATTTGCAATCTGAATAACAATTGTTTCAGAATCCTCAAGCGGAGCAAGGGCATTATTGGCAACCATACCAAGACCTATAACACCGATAAGGATACCGATACTCATTGAAATAACTACCCAAATCGTAGCAACTCTGCGAGAAAGCTTAATCTTGTCAGGATTTTCAATAGCCATAAATCTGAGAAGAATATGCGGCATACCGAAATATCCAAGTCCCCAAGCCATTGTTGATAATATTTTCAACGGACCATAGGAGTTTGAACCGCCTGTTGCAACATCATGAAGGTCAAACATTGAAAGATAACCCTTAAGTGACTGTGCATTTGCCATAACAGCATCCCAACCGCCGGCCTGTGTTATACCAAAAACAAGTACAATAACCAAAGCTATAGTCATAACAATAGACTGGATAAGGTCTGTTGTGGATGCAGCGTTGAATCCGCCCAGCGATGTGTAACCAACAATAATAATAGCTGATACAATCATAGCGATATGATAATCAACACCGAAAAGGGTACCAAAAAGCTTACCGCAGGCAGCAAAGCCGGATGCGGTATAAGGAACAAAGAATATAACAATAATAATTGCTGCAATTGCCATTAATATATTTTTCTTTTCCTTATATCTTGATGAGAAAAAGTCAGGAATCGTAATTGCACCTATATTGGCAGAGTAATTACGAAGTCGCTTTGCAACTATCAGCCAGTTGAAATATGTACCTACACCAAGACCGATCGCAGTCCATCCTGCATCACAAATACCTGTTACATAGGCTACACCGGGCAGTCCCATTAAAAGCCATGAACTCATATCCGAAGCCTCTGCACTCATGGCAGTTACAATTGGTCCAAGCTTTCTTCCGCCGAGATAAAACTCACCGACATTGTTTGTTCTTTTTGAATATAGTGCACCGATAATTACCATAGCTGCAAGATATACAACCATAACAATCATTATACAAATTTGTGCAGTTGTCATTCAAAAACCTCCTATCATTCATAAAAATAAAAGACACCGTATATTTATTCACAAATACGATGTCTTATTTTAACATATTAAAGCAATAATGTAAAGATATGTTATTTATTTAACCTTTTCAAGTCTGATAACATTCCAGCTGAATGGCTTAAGCTGAGCTGTGAGAACATTGCCGTCCATTTTGGGAAGAGGATTATTATGCGGCTTTACAAATGGATTTTCAATAGAATTCTCATCCTTTTTATGATAGCCGTCCATCGAGATAAATTCCACAGGCTTATAACCGTCAAAATCCATCAGATTCACATCAAGCACTGCACTGTCATCAAGTGATTTGTTCACACAGAAAACAGCCATACTTTCATTTTCTTCATCAAAGGTAGCAATTGCCTCAAGATAAGGAACATCTGTAAATCTCTTTGTATCGTGCTTTGGGCAGGTGATAATCGGATTCAGTGCCACACCGCGTCCGAAATTACTGAGATGCGCAAAGGGATAGAAAATCGTCTGCTTGAATATTCCACCGCCTGTCTGTGTAAAAATAGGGGCGATAACATTAACAAGCTGAGCAAGGCAGGCAATCTTGATTCTGTCACAATGACGAAGAAGTGTTATAAGCATTGAACCAACCACAAGAGCATCTTCAAAATTATAGATATCCTCAAGTCTCGGCGGTGCCATTGACCAGCGTTCATACGGTGCATTGTCTGAATGATACCAGACATTCCATTCATCAAAGGAAAGATTCATTGTTTTATTTGAACGCTTTTTCGCTTTGATATAATCACAAACACAAAGTACAGTGTGTATGAATTCCTCCAGCTCAAGAGTCTGTGCCAGAAATGATTCCGTATCTCCGTCGTGATTGCCGTAATACTGATGCAGCGATACATAGTCCACACTGTCGTAAGCGATATCAAGCGAAGTGGCCTCCCACTCGCCGAAAGTTTTTGCATTACGGCTTGATGAACCGCAAAGGACGGTCTCAATTGTGTTATCCGTCCATTTCATCATCTTTGATGCTTCCAGTGCTACTCTGCCGTATTCCTCAGCAGTTTTTGCACCCATCTGCCACGCACCGTCCATCTCATTGCCGAGACACCACAGCTTAATATTCCAGGCATCCTCGTAGCCGTGTGCCTTTCTTAAATCCGACCAGGCGGAGTTACCCTTATGATTCGTGTATTCAACAAGATTTCTCGCCGCCTCAGGTCCTCGAGTACCGAGATTTACTGCCATCATACATTCTGTGTTTGCCTTTTTGCACCATTTCATAAACTCGTTTGTACCGAAATAATTAGGTTCAGTGGTCCCCCACGCAAGGTCAAGACGCTTTGGTCTGCTCTCAACAGGACCTACGCCGTCCTCCCAGTTATAGCCTGAAACAAAATTACCTCCGGGATAACGGACTACCGGTACATTCAGCTCCTTGACAAGCTCAATTACGTCTGTTCTGAATCCGTCCTCATCGGCAGTTTTATGGTCAGGCTCATATATTCCTCCATAAACCGCACGTCCGAGATGTTCAATGAAAGAGCCGTAAATTCTTTTATCAATTTCTCCGATTTTAAATTCTTTAGCAAGTGTCATTTTTGCTTTCATATCAAATTCTATTGCCTTTCTTTTTACTATTCATATTTACAATGATTATGCCGACGGATACAAGAGCGAGTGCGGCAATTGTTTTACCTGCGGAATTCACAAGACTTTCACCCAGAAACAGTGCTGAGAAAATGCAGCCGAATACCGGTGTCATAAATCCGAATACGGCAACTCTTGACACATCATTATATTTAAGCAGTATTCCCCACAGGGTGTATGCTGCCGCTGATAAAAATCCAAGATACAGCAAAAGTGCGATTCCCTTTGCACTTGCCTGCGTAATTCTTCCGCCGAATACAAATGAGCAAAGCATCATCACGATACCGCCGAGCACAAACTGATATCCGCTTAAGGTGACCGTATTTTCCTTTTCGGAAAAACGTTTTATCAGTGACGAGGATACTGCATAGGAAAGAGAGGATAAGAGAATCAAGCCCTCTCCCAAAAAGGTTATGCCGCCGCCTGCAGAGCCTGCTGAAAGATTAATTACGACTGCACCTGCAAAGCCGATAACACAGCCTAAGATTTTCTGCAGATTCAGCCTTTCCTGCTTCATAACAAGACAGGATACGATAACCGCAAAAAAAGTGCTTGTACTATTAATTACCGAACCCTTTGTACCGCTTGTATTGGCCAGGCCGATATAGAAAAACAGGTATTGCAGAATGGTCTGAAACAGGGACAGCAAGCACACACGGTGAATATTTTCCTTCTTAGGCAAAAGAAACTTTTTCGACAGCATACTACCGAAAACGATTACTAAAATTCCTGCAAGCGTAAATCGCATTCCTGCAAACAGTATCTGCGATGCCGTATCACCTGAACCGATTTCAAATAATTCATAACCGATTTTTATAAACGGAAACGCACTGCCCCAAAGCGCACAGCATATCATTGCAATAAGGCAGACGATCGTCGGCTTTTTCAGCAGCTTTTCTGCATTAGATTTATCCTGCATATTATTTTGTAGTTGAGCCGAATCCGCCGTCTCTTACTCCGTCGGTATCATCATCTACAGTAATTCCGAACTGTGTGAATATACCCTGTGCAAAGCCGTCACCTGCTGCAACAACAGCCTTGTGGCCCTCATCATGTGCATCACAGCTTATTTTAATCATAATATGTCCTTCATTTGAAGAATTGTAATAATCCGAGTCAATGATGCCAACCGTATTATCAAGCTGGCATCTGTGCTTAAAGCCTAAGCCTGAACGCGGATAAATTGAAAGCACCCAGCCCTCATCAATCTTAGAACGTATTCCTGTAGGCACAAGAGTTGAAGCACCTTTTTCAAACGTGACCTCAGCAGGTGCATAAAAGTCATAACCGGCTGAGCCTGTCGTTGCTCTTTTAGGAAGCTTTATGCTGTCATACACTGCTTTTACATCGACTGTATCAGGAAAATTCTTTAACCAATCCTTTTCAAACTGTTCAAAGGAAACCTTTTCAAACTTTGCAATTTTATTCATAATCTATGTTCTCCCATAAAATTTTTATGTATTTATATTATCATATTAAAAAAAATAAAACAATCCCAAAACTACCTTTTATACACCAAGATAGTCTGTGATTGTTTTTTCTGAAATAAGCTGGCGGCAGTCGAAATCAATCCGAACAAGCCTAAAACTATAAACCGAAACTTACACTGAGTGCCTGATTCACCTTTCCCATATCGCCTGTATCAAGACTGCCCATTCTTTCCTTGAGCCTTCTTTTATCAATGGTACGCACCTGCTCCAGCAGAACAATACTGTCCTTTGCCAGTCCGCAGTTTCTGGCGTCTACCTCAATATGGGTAGGCAGATTATTCTTATCTCTTTGAGAGGTTATCGCTGCGGCAATCACTGTGGGTGAAAATTTATTACCCACATCGTTCTGAACAATCAGAACAGGTCTTACACCTCCCTGCTCCGAGCCGACAACGGGACTTAAATCAGCATAGTAAATTTCGCCTCGTTTAATTGACAATTCAATCACCTTCATAAAATTCTTGCATCTTTTAAGAACGTTATAATAACATTCCTCTTCAAAAATAGCATTGCCAGATTTTATATGTCCTATACCATTATATGTAAATTCTTTTCATTGGTTTTTCGTCAAAGTCTGAAACCAATAGCACTTTTTCACATATTATGAAATAGTAATAGCATAGCCAAATAAGAGAAATACGAACACCGGCTTAAATGGTTCGACTCTTGTTCGGCTAACTGCTATCAGAAAGGAGAATCATTATGGAAAACAATTATGTTGATCTTTTTAAACCAAGCTTTCTGAAAAAGGATCAGCGTCCCGCTTTACCTGAGGACGCAACCGTGACTATGGCATATGTTCCTTTACAGCTGGAGATTGTAACATATGATAATGATAAGGGTCTTGACAGCGGAACAATCTTCCCTGCTCTTGACAAACCATTTTCAGGAAGGATGGTAAAACAGTTATGAATAAATCAAAGCTTTTAAGAAGAGTAAGCTCGCTGGGATTTTCCATGCTGGAGTTCAGACTCTTCCTGGATACGCACCCTGACGATGCAGATGCAATTCAGCTTTTTAACACTTACAGGAAAAAGTATGAGGCTGCAAAGGAAGAATACGAAAAGCAGTTCGGCCCATTAACACTGAACGGTTATAATTCGGACGAATGGCTCAAGGACCCATGGCCATGGGACAATGCAGCTAACTGTTAAATCATAACCACCAGTTGAACTGGTGGTTTGCACAGGCCCTATAAGGGCCGCCTACTGGCTCGCCGACTGAAAGT
>ERZ808040.740-NODE-740-length-25857-cov-54.346121_pt1 | contig 25857 bp, 20 predicted proteins | sample MGYA00380191_ERZ808040 | MGnify/ENA primary metagenome ERZ808040 (study PRJEB31490, sample SAMN06133395) | mouse gut metagenome | isolation source: J6 | host: mice | place: China: Chengdu | collected 2015-05 ...
CGAAATATAGTAAATCAACAAGTTTGCTACTGTTGATAATCAAGCATTTGGGCACATTTAGATACCTGAGTAGTTACGCTTCATCACAATAACACGTCACAATCATAAAATCCCACCTGTTTCAATATAAGCACATGAACAACCGCACCATGCCACGCCTGATATTATCGCTCCTCATGCTTCTGTCAGCAACCATAGCATCAGCATCCGCTGAAGCGATCAATACCATAACTGTAGCCAAAGACGGCTCCGGAGACTACGCCACCGTAGGCGAGGCCTTAAAGAAAGTGCGTGGCGACATGGACTATACGACCAGAATATTCATAAAGAAAGGGACCTACCGCGAAAAGCTGACATTGAATGTCACGGTGCAGAATCTCATAATAGAGGGGGAAGATGCCGACAGCACAGTGATCACATATGACGACTACGCCTCCCTACGCAACATGGGGACCTCAGGGTCATATACATTCAAGGTGGAAGGGAACAACATAACATTCAGGAATCTGACCATAGAGAACGCCGCCGGTCCGGTGGGACAGGCCGTGGCTATGTTCACCACAGGCGACTGCATAAAATTCTACAACTGCCGCTTCCTCGGCAATCAGGACACACTATACACCGGAGGCAGGATGTCACGCCTGTATTTCGAGGAGTGCTATATCGAGGGCACCACCGACTTCATATTCGGAGCCGCCACAGCACTCTTCAACCGATGCCACATTCACGGCAAAATCAACTCATATATCACAGCCGCGTCGACATCCTCAACCAATCCCGCCGGGTATGTGTTCCATAAGTGCAAAGTCACGGCGGCTCCCGGTGTCGACGCTCTGTATCTCGGAAGGCCATGGCGTCCGAACGCTTCGACTTATTTCATAGAATGCGAACTCCCCGCAGCAATTCATCCCGCAGGATGGCACAACTGGGGCGACCCGGACAACGAAACCACAGCACGTTACGGCGAATACCGGTGCTCAGGTCCAGGAGCTGACGAGTCAGGACGGGTGAAATGGCGCAGGACACTCAATGCCGAATCGGCCGCCGCACTTGTCAGCCCCGACTCACTCTTCACCCGTATCCTCCACTGGAATCCCTGACCGACAAACACAAATGCCAAAACAAAAAACTAAGAGGTTGTTTAATAAAAAACCTCTAAAAATAAGAGCTGCGACACAGGATGCCTCAGCTCTTATTTTATGGTATTCCCGTAGGGAGTCGAACCCTAATCGTCGGAACCGGAATCCGATATTCTATCCATTGAACTACGGGAACATAATGCGGAACGTGTGTCACGCGTCATGATGCTAAAGAAGCATATGTGGCGTTTGACAGGTGCAAAGTTATGATTTTTTTAGTACTTTTGCAAGAAAAATATACTGATTATGAACGTGAGGATCGAACCATCGTGGCACGACGCGCTTGCTGCAGAGTGGGACAAAGAGTATTTTGCAAGGCTCACAGACTTTGTGAGACGCGAATACTCCACAACCACCATATATCCGCCGGCCGGAAAAATTTTTGCCGCATTTGACGCATGCCCGTTCGAGGATGTCAAGGTAGTTATACTCGGACAGGACCCATATCACGGATTCGGACAGGCCAACGGACTGAGCTTTTCGGTAAATCCGGGAGTCGAAATACCACGTTCGCTGCAAAACATCTACCGAGAGCTTCAGACCGACCTCGGCATCACGCCACCCCCATCAGGCGACTTGAGCCGATGGGCCCGGCAGGGAGTGCTGCTGCTCAACGCCACGCTCACGGTGAGAGCCGGCAGTGCCGGATCTCATCAAAACCAGGGGTGGGAAGAATTCACGGATGCGGCAGTAAGAAAACTCGCCGAAGAGCGCGATGGGCTTGTGTTCATCCTGTGGGGAGCATATGCCCAACGCAAGGGGGCGTTCATTGACCGCTCACGCCATTGCGTGATAGAATCGCCTCATCCATCCCCACTGAGCGCGTCAAGAGGATTCTTCGGTTCGCGTCCATTCTCACGTGCGAACGCTTACCTGAGATCATTAGGCAAAACTCCTATAGAGTGGTGAAACAACGACCAGTAACATATCATACAACTCATGAAACATACTCTCGAAGAACGTATTGCAAAAGCGCGCGAACTCCGCGCCGCCGGTTACAACTGCGCCCAATGCGTCCTACTCTCTTTTGACGATGTGATGCCCGATGGCGACACCTCCATGCTTGCCCGCGCCGCCAGCGGATTCGGATCAGGAATAGGTGCTTCCGGCGAGATATGCGGAGCCATATCAGGATCCGTGATGATACTCGGCATTGTCCGCGAAGGTGTGACCCGACCGGACCTTTACCGCGAAATACGCGAGGCCATGGCAGAATTTGAACAGCTTGAAGGAGCACGCCTGTGCCGTGACCTCAAAGGACCGGGCCGCAAACCGTGCCTTGAACTGATAACAGATGCCGTCACTATGCTCCACAACCGCCTTGCAAAATCAGCCGACATGTAATGCACAGGCTCATCGTTCTGATATCACTAATAGCCGTCACCCTTCCATATGCTTCATGCGAAGGGACCGACACACGCCAGAGATGCATAGCCCCGTCGTTCAAATCGCTGACGGTAAGCTATGCCGGCGACATGTACGCGCCTCCGGTGATAAATATCAAAAACGAAAACGAGAGGATAGTGATATCATTTGACGAGCTGGCCGAGGAACACCGCTACCTGCGATATTCACTCACACACTGTGATTCGGAATGGAAACCTGAAGGTCTTGTTGACTCGGAATTTCTCGACAGTTTCAATGAAGGGACCGTCGACAATTTTGAATACTCACAGGCCACCGTGGTACACTACGTACATTATGCCATAACCGTCCCAAACGAACACATACGCATCACACAGCCCGGCAATTACCTGCTCAGAGTCTATGACGAGCGTGACCCTGACGACACACTGGTGCAGGCCCGTTTCGGTGTCTCAGATTTTTCCGCACAAGTCACAGCCTCAGCAAGCTCACGCACTGACATTGACAGCAACGGCCGACACCAGCAAATAGACCTCACTGTCGACACGCGGCATCTGGGAGTAGAGGATCCGTTCAACGACATAAAAATAGTGGTAACACAAAACGGGCGCACGGACAACGAAGCCACGTTGACCGCTCCGCAACGCATCGCCGGCAACATGCTGATCTACGAGCATGACCGCAGACTCATATTCCCTGCCGGCAATGAATACAGGCGGTTTGACATATCATCGGTCAATTATCCGGGCATAGGAGTCAGCCATATAGATCACGACACTCCGGTGTACAATGCCTTGCTCTACACCGACGTGCCGCGCAACAGCACAAGCTATCTGTATGACCGCACGCAGCACGGACGCTTCCTCGTGAGAAGCACGGATACCGATCAACCCGACACCGGAGCAGATTACATTCTCACTCATTTTACCCTCGAAATGCCGCCGCTTGCCGGATATGATATTTTCATTGACGGAGATCTCACCTCACGAGAGTTCGGACCGTCATCGAGGATGATCTACAATCACGCATCGGGATGCTACGAACAGTCACTGCTGCTCAAACAGGGTGCCTACAACTATCAGTATCTTGCAGTTCCCGCCGACAGGCTTAAGGGAGAGACAGCCCGGATAGAAGGAGACAGATATCAGACAACCAACGAATACACCATAAGAGTGTACCATCGGCCGAAAGGCTCACGGTTTGACCGTCTTGTAGGTGTCACAAGCGTAACATCAGGCATGTGACACCTAAAAGTGAATGCCTCACTCAACAATCAGACTCATGGAAGAAACAACCGAAGAAATTATGCTACAGATACAGGACACACTCGTTTCGCTCGATCTTGCGGAACAATTCTTTTGCTGCGACATAGACGCATGTCTCGGCGAATGCTGCATTGAAGGTGATGCCGGGGCACCGCTCACAGCTGCCGAGCGCGACGAGATAGACCGTCTGCTCCCTGCCATCGAGGACAAGCTGCTGCCATCGGCCAAAACACGCATAGCCGAAGCCGGAACAAGCTACCTTGACCCGGACGGAGATCTTGTGACACAGATCGTGGACGGACGCAACTGCATCTACACCTGCTACGCTCCGGGAGGAGTGTGTCAGTGCGCGATAGAATGCGCTTTCAACGAAGGTAAGACCGGCAAATTCCGCAAGCCTTCATCATGCGCCCTCTATCCTGTAAGGCTCACCAAATATCCTACATTCACCGCAGTCAACTATCACCGCTGGAACATATGCAAGGCAGCGGAAAAGAAAGGGAAAGAGCTCGGCATACGCCTGTACCAGTTCCTTAAAGGGCCTCTCACCGACCGCTTCGGCGAAGCATGGTACAACGAGCTGTGCGAGGCATGCGAAGCCTATCTCGCCGAATACGGCGGAGACAAATAGCCGCCATCCGACCGGACGATGAAAAACTACAGGGAGGGCACCGCGAATCACACGTGATCCGGAGTGCCCTCACCCTCTTGAAAATAAAGCTTATATATTGCCAGTCAGATTATTTCTTCAATTCCTCGAGAATTGTGCTCACGAGCAACTCATGGTCGCGGAAATCGGGTCGGGACGACACCGTGCCCTTGCGGTCAACAAGGAAGTAGAACGGGATTCCGTCAATGCCATACTTCTCGTACATCACCTTGGACTGCTCACCTGTGAGACGGTAATGCTCACCCTTTATTTCAGGTATCATCTTGTAGTAAGCCGAGACAGGTGAAGACTCGTCAGTCACATACACCCACACTATATCGGGGTCGGACAGCACATCGGCCTTCAACGGCTCATTTACAGCTATGCCGGCTTTGCACGGGCCGCACCATGTGGCCCAGCAGTCAATCAGCACCACTTTCCCGGGATACTTCGCGGCAATTGCGTCGATAATACCCTCGGCCGGCACATCGGGAGTAGCCGATACAATCTTAGCCGCATCATCGAAACGCTTCTTGGCCTGACCGGAGATACTATCCAACGCATCGGCAAAGAACCTGTCGGGATAAGCCCTCAGACTCTCCATCAATGTGGAGTCAGCCTTCCCCTCGTTGAGCAATCGGACCGCCTTGCGATAGTCGGACAACGCACCGAGAAGTGTACCGCCGGCACCGGCCGTGCTCCAGTCCACACTTCCGAGCGAAGTGCTCACTCCGGGGTTGGCACTCATAAGCATCGTGCAGTCATCAGGGTCAATAGCGGCTATCACGGATGCATAATTGGCTTCAGACATATCGGTCGATATCGAATCCTCGCATATACCTCCCTCATATCCATGGAGGTTGAGATAGTTGCAGCGTCCGGCAAATTTCCGGTCGGAAGCGAGCGACAACAGTCCGTTGACCAGCTCGGCCTTCTCTATGATACGCTGAGCTTCCGACAGTTCTTTATCGGCATCAATAGCAGCTTTACGCTCGGCATACCTGGCGAGTATGGCATCGGTATACTCATCTCCGCTCATATCGTAACGGAAATAATCGGCAGTCATGATATCCATTCCATACTTACCCTTGTACTTGCTCAGCACACGGTTGAAATCGGCAAATCTGCCGTTTGTCACAATGGAGTCGGGGTAAATGGTGACATCGGTCACCTCACCGGGAGCTACACGCACAACACCGTATCGCTCCTCCTCCATAGCGTTGTTAAAGAACAGCGACATGTCACCCTGCAGGGCAAAGCGCAAAGTAATCTTGCCATCCTTGTCAAGTTTGGTGGGAGCAACCTCACCGAGGTCATCGTATGTGTAGGTGAACGCCTCGATATAACCGTTATTCAGAGAATCGTACTCCGCGACAGTGACATTGACCACAGCCGAGTCACATGCGAACGTCGGGGCATACGACTGTTCAGCACCACGGTCTCCCCCCGCACACGACACGAGCGAAAAGCATGCAGCCATCAGTGAGGCCGCATAGCCGTTAAGATATTTATACATAACGTTTTCTTAGAGGTTGTTTAATAACAAATGTGAAAGCCGGAGTCCATTCTATTAAGGTGGATTTCGGGATGAATCGAAGGAGCAATGCTGTGGCATTGTGACTGAGATTCAGCACGAAAGACACCCAAGAGAATGGATGCGACAGAGCATTTCTCCCAACCAAATAAAGACCTTCGAAATGTATACAAACCATAAACAAAGTTACAATAGTTTACATGGATGTCTTTTTGGCTCCCCTGTCCCTAATCTTCAGTCACAATGCCACGGCATTGCTCCCTCAGATTATGAACAGGTTAGCTCAAAAATACATCCACTCCGGCTTCACATTTGTTATTAAACAACCTCTTAATGCGCTGCGCCGCGATTTCGCCGTCACGGCGCAGCAAATGATTGAAGATTAATAGTTCTGAGTAAGCGTAGGATTATAGCGCGTAGCGTTGGCCGGGAACGGCATCACCCACAGCGGCGAGTCAGGCGATATGGTAAATGTGCCATATTCGCCGAGATCACGGGTGATTGAAGCGCGATATTCCGGCTCTGAGTTCCATCGTTTGCAGTCAAAGAAAGTGTTGTACGTACCGAACATCTCAACCCTCTTTGCATTCTGCATCTCCTTCATGGCCTGAGCCGGAGAGAGCCCCGTACCCTTCAACGGCTGATAGCCCTCTATGCGTCGCAACTGCACTTTATCCACATAGTCGAGACCATCGTCGACATGTCCGCCACGGATATTTGTCTCGGCAAGCAGATAGTACATATCCTCGGTGCGTACACCGTAATTGTTGAACATCACGTTGCTGAATGCAGTATATATCAGGCCTCCGGGATATCCGTATTCGACGGCGGCATCTTCCCATGTCGGGAGTCCGTTCCAGCCTATCTCGTACTTGCGCACATAATCGTCGGGCGAGAAGAGTGCCGCAGTCTCCTTCGACATGCATGTGAAAGTCAGCGACACACGAGCCCCGCCATTCAGATAGAAATAGTTGTTGGTGTTATCCCACGGAAGCTCCCACGCTGTAGTAGACATCGTAACTGAGCGGTTCTCAAGATTATTGTTATACCTGAGGGCTTTCAAAGCGCACCCCGCAGCCTCGTCATAACGCTTCATCTGAAACAGCACCTTGGCGCGCACGGCATAGCCGAAAGCTTTGGAAGCACGGAACAACGGAGCATTGTCGGGAAGAACTTCTATCACATCCTCCGAGCAGTCGCCAAGGATCTTGGCATACACCTCGGCCACCGTGTTCTTATCCTTGTTGACCTCCATGTTCACAATATCGACGTATGGCACACCTCCGAGCTGCCCGGCGGTCGCATCGTCATACTGCTTGGCATAGATGTTGACAAGGAGATAATGGAAGTATGCGCGCTTGATTTTAGCCTCGGCCATAATCAGATTTCTCACCGCATCGCTCCCCTCGGCCGAGGGAGCCTTCTCGAGTATCACATTGCTGTAGTAGATGTTTTGATACAATGTGCTGTAGCGACTGTCCGATTCAGTGACAGTGGCGCGGTCAATGCTCTCGTCATACTTCACATAGGCATAGTCCGCAGTAAGCGGGGACGCAATGAGTTCGGGGATGGATGTCCATGCCGGGAAACCGTCATTGCACACCATGCCCAAGTCGTCCAGCGGTCCGTCGCCGCAATAGTATTCCTGATTCAGAAGCAGCTCCAGGTCGGCGACAGTGCCGAGCGTCGTCTCGCCTTTGGGCACTATATCGAGTTTGTCGTCACAGGAGACCATGGACACAGTCATGGCTCCGAGAAGAATTGTGGATATATATTTATTCATTGTGTTCGGGTGTTGAGTGTCGGATTGTTGATTCATCTATGCCTTTAGAAATTGAGGTAAAGGCTGAATGTGTACTGGCGGGGAGCCTTGTCACGATTGGAACCGTCAAAGGCATTGACAGCCTCGGGGTCCTTGCCTCGTCCGTTGCGTGCCCATGTGGCCACATTGGTCATCTGCACGCGCAGACGTGCCTCATTGATTCCGATACCGCGTGTGAGATTGCTCGGGAAGGTATATCCGAGCACGATGTTACGGAGCTTGAGATAATCGGCATGCACAACGTTGCTGTTAGCGTAACGCGAATACAGGTCGGCCGAGCCTACGATATTGTCGGACGCGTATCCATTGCCAAAATAAGTGGTGGCATCGCCCGTACGCCAGTAGTTGAGATAGCTCGAGGGGACAGCACTGATCATTGTCGTGGTGCCATATCCGCTTTCCGAACCTTCGGCTGTCATATCGTCGGTGTTGACGCGCATCACGTGGCCGCCGTAATAGGCAAACATTCCTGACAGCGAGAAGCCTTTCCATGTGAACTCGGGGGTAAACGTGCCCACAAATTTCGGGTCAAGCGAGCCACTGTACAATATGTCGTCCACTGTGAACGTATCGTTGGTCACCGAAGAGTTCTGCACATTGCCCTCATGATCGCGCCACAGCATGTACTGCATACCATCTTTAACCTCAAGTCCGGCATAGTCAAACGAGAACAGACCGCTGATAGGATACCCTTTGTGCAGACGGCCCTGCTGAAGAGCGTCAAATCCGTTGGTGGGAGCCTTGTTGACATATACTATCTTATTCTTGTTGAAAGAAAGGTTGAGATAAGCGTTTATGCCGAGCTGGTCACGGTTGCGTGCCTCGAGTATGTGTCCGTTGAGCTGCAGCTCTATACCACGGTTGACGCACACGCCATTATTTATGGTCACTGATGTAACACCGTTGGTGGGATCTATATCGGTCTCGCACAGAAGGTCGGAGCCTCTCTTGTGGTAATAGTCAAACGATCCGCTTATACGGTAGCCAAGGAACGAGAAATCCACGCCGGCATTCCATGTCTGAGTCTTTTCCCATCGCAGCTGGTCGTTCGGCGGATTTTTAAGCTGTGCGTAGTTGGAACTTATGAAGTCGTTGTAAAGTATGCTCGCCGTAAGGTAAGATGAGACGCTCGAATCGATATTACCGGTCAGACCGTAGGAGAGACGGGGCTTGAGAGCATCGAGCCAGGTGATGTCGCGCATAAACGATTCGTTATGGGCATTCCATGACGCACCCACCGACCATAGAGGACGTCCGCGGAACTTGGGATCAGCACCGAAGAGGTCAGTCTTGTCAAGACGCCACGAGCCTGACAGCGAGTAGCGGGAGTCATAGACATAGTTGGCATTGAAATATATGGAATAGAAGCGATGGAGAATATCGGTTGTGTAGAAATCCTCGCCTGTTGGAGCACCTACCATGCTATAGTCGTCACCAAGCACACTCGGTTTGAGCAGCTGGTCGGAAAGTGTCTTGAAGTTGACCGAGCCGTTCTTATTCTGCTGAGTCTGGTCATCGTATCCCAGAAGCACGCTATTGGATGTCTTGTCGCGTGAATTGCGGAACTCAAAGCCGGCAATAGCATCTATGTTATGTTTGCCGAAAAGTGTGCGGTTGAACTGTGTCTGGGCACGGAAAGTCCAATACGCGCCTTCAGAAGTGTACTGGTCCAGACGTCCACCCTCCGGAATATAATGTATCACATCGTCACGGTAAACTGTGATAGGCTCCCAGTTCTCGTCGTAGTCCTCATATGCTACCTTTCCTATGCCTGTATAGAAATTATACAGCGAACGCATCTCCTGCGACTCACCCTCGCGGTAGGTGTCGCGCTTGGTGTACAGATCCTCATACTGGAACATACCGCTTGCCGTCCATCCGGGAAGTATCTTGACCGTGGCCTGCAGATAGGTGCGGAGATTGGTGCCACGGGTATTGATGGGGTTCATATTGATCTCAGCCAATGGATTGTACCACATGCTCTTCAAGGCATAATCTGGATTGGACATAGCCGGCAGTTCATCGTAAACACCCTGTGTCATGTCGGCGAGCGAACCGTCGGCATTGTACAACGAGCGGATCGGGGAATAGCCATTTATTCCTGTACGCCCGTGATGACTCTTGCCGCGCTCGCTTATCACGTTGGCTCCAAGGGCCACGTCAAGCCACTTGGTCACCTTGAGGTCGCCGCGATACTTGAAAGTGATAGCCGAATTGCTGTTGCCTACCTGTCCGAGATTGTCATGGGTATAATTGAGCACTATGCTCGATGACAAGGACTTGCCCTGCACACGCAGACCGAGGTTATAGTGCTGCTCCACACGGGCGCGTTCAAAGTTGTCGAGATATTCCTTGCGGAAATCGTTGGAGGCATACTCGCTGAGTGTCTTGTCAAGATCGGCATTGCTGATGTCGCCGACATAGTTGCCGACAAGGGCACGTATGACACTGGGCATACGTGTACGGCGGGTATTGTAGCGTGTCGTGAGGCTGTTTAGGGCAGCCTGGTCGGGACGGCTCTTCACATAGTCGAAATTATACTTCTCAAGCTCGATAATCTCGGCGGCGGAAGCCCAGCCGTAGTTGTCATAATTGTTCTTCTCGGTGAGAGTGATATCGGTGTTGAAGTCGATTGTCACTTTATCGGAAGTGGCGCGCTTCGTGGTTATCACTATCACACCGTTGGCAGCACGCGCACCGTAGATAGAAGCTGCGGCGGCATCCTTAAGCACCGTTATATTCTCGATGTCATAGGCGTTCACAGTCTCTATGCCACCTTCGATCGGAAGGCCGTCAACTACGATAAGCGGCTGCGTGTTGGCCTGGAAAGAGCCAAGACCGCGTATGGTCATCTTCTGGCCGTCGCCGTTGTTGTATGTCACAAGGCCCGGAACTTTGCCTTCGAGACGATCGGTGACCTTGCCGGTGAAGCTCCGGTCGATATCGGCAGCACTCACTGTCTGATAAGCACCTGTGGCGTTCTCGCGCTTGAGGTTCTGATAGCCGGTCACAACCACCTCGTTCATGAGAGTGGGGTCGAGATCCATCTTTATGAGATAGAATTTCTGAGAAGGATCTATCTTCATGTTCACCGGCTTCATACCTACGTAAGTCACCTCTATGTGAGGAGCCTTCCCCTCGACTAATACAGAGAACTGCCCGTCGGCATCGGTAGCAACAGCAATTTTAGAACCAGGGACCGCTACGGTGGCACCGGCAAGAGGTTCATCGTTATCGTCAACCACCTGGCCCGCGATCTGCGACTTGTAGTACCTGAGATCAGTAGCCTTGGACAGGACTATGGTCTTGTCGACCACTTCAAAGTCAAGACCGAGCTGAAGCGTGATCACGCGGTTGAGTATCTGCTCAAGGGTCATGTCCTTAAATTCGCCTGTCACAGTACGGTTCTCAAGCCCTGACAGTATACTTTTGTTGTACACGAACTCATACCCCGTGGCCTTTTTGATCGTCTGGAGAGCCGTCTCGGGCTTGTCTCCATCGAAAGTCATGTCATAGTTACGTGCAAGCAATGCCGATGGCATAAGCATAATCGCAACCATTAGAATGAATGCTTTTAGATTCATAGGTCAAATAATAAATATTAATATTACTACTAAGTTTTTTGTGTCACTATATTGTCACCGCACACGAGGCTGGCGCGTGATAAGCACTCTGCCGTCGGTCACTGTGAAACGTATCCCGCCACATTTCTCAAGGATAGCTATGGCAGTGGTGAATTCAGAGTAACGGGGTATGCTCCCCATAAATTCCTCCTGTTCAAGGGTTGCGTCGGCAAACTCATATTCGAAGTCATACCATCGGCTGAGATCCTGCATTATCTTCAGGAGCGACCTGTTTTCAAACACGAAACGCCCTTTGCGCCATGATGTCACCACCTCCGTGTCAACAGGTTTTACGACCACACTCGAATCATCTATGCCGAACACGGCCTGATGGCCGGGAGAGAGAAACAGTTCACCGCTCTTGTCACCTATACAGGTAAGTGATACCGTACCCTCCTCAAGAGTAGTGTACACCTCCCCCTCTTCGGGATAGTTGCGCACATTGAACGAGGTCCCGTACACGCGTATTAGCTGTGAGGCTGTCTCCACATAGAAAGGCCGCACACTGTCAGTGGCAACGGCAAAATATGCCTCACCCTCCACGCGCACACACCGCTTCCCGCCGCTGAACGAGGTGGGATAATACAGGCGCGAATCGGAGTTGAGCCACACATTCGTACCATCCTCGAGCTGTATCTTGAACTCGCCGCCACGTGGCACATTAAGACAAAGCTCCTGCATCTGAACTGCCACGGCACTCCCGGCCGTAACCGGAACAGGCATCACCGTGACAGTGTCGGATGCGTCAAGAAGGAGCGTATTGCCGGCTGCGTCCGAGAGTAGCGCACGCGTCACGCCGGGCTTGATGTCCGACGCAGTAATCGTGTCGGCCGCTTCGGCCAACAATGATTTCCGACCCCCATCACTCATGGACGGAGAGAACATCATCAGCCAACCGGCAACTATCACTGCGGCTACTGCAGCCGCGGCCGCGCAGCAACGGCGCAGGCGGCGGCGCAGCATGATGGCGTTGACCTGACGCTGCATGTCGGCGCATACACGTGTCCCGTCAACCATCTCCCACAGGTCAATCAGACGCTTAAGCTCGGCAGGTTCGCTCAGACGTCGGAAGAGCCTGCGATTGTCATCGCTCTTCCCCGCCCAGTCGTCAAGCTCGGCCTTCTCGTCGACAGACAGACGATCCGTGAGACGCTTTATCAACAGCTGGCTTATACGGTTCATCTGATTGCCTCGTTGAGTACTTTGTCAATATCGTCTGACGACGGACGCACAGCATCGTTACTGATGAATCGTCCTTCGGCATCGAGCAATATGAATCGTGGGATCCCGTTTATGCCGAGCGCGCCCATGAACGCCTTATGCTCCTCGGGCGAGAGGACATACTGCGCCCACTCAGGCTTGTCAGCATCGAGCTTCTTGCGCCAGGCTTCAAGATCATCGTCGACTGAGATGGATATGAACTGTATCTTGTCGTTACCTTTGAAACGTTCAACGACTTTCTCAAGATAAGGTATCTCTCGGCAGCACGGACCACACCATGTGGCCCAGACATCTATATATGTCACCTTGCCGGTGAGATCGGCAAGATTCACCTGCTTGCCGTCGGGATCGGTAAGGACAGGATAGTAAGGCATACGCTCGCCGTCTTTGAGATCGACGATAGCGTCGACCGATTTACGGTAACGCTCCACTATGTCGGGATACTCAGCAGCCACCTTGCTATAGACCGACATGTATTTCTCGGCCTCCGCCTTTGACGGGCGAAGCTTTTCAATGAAGAAGAACGGATCAGCGAGCAGTGCCGAGCGGCGGTTGGCCGGCTCCTTGACATTCTCATTGATGAATCGCAGATTACTGATGAGACCGTCGACATCAGGATTTTCCAAATCAAGCTGATACGGGCAATTGGCATCGACCCACACAGTTAACAACCTTGATTTCACCATCATCGGGTCATTTATATCAATCCGATCGTACAATGCCTTGTATTCGGGATTCTCAAGCATTTCACGGGTTGTCTTGACTTTGCCTTCTTCATAAAGCCGGTTGCCGATATTGCCCATCTTCTGGGCTGTGTACTTAAGATCATAGAGCCTGGTGTAATAATCCCTCTTGTCAGAATTACTTATCTTTTTAAGAGCCTCCACCACCCTGGCATTCTCGCTCTCAAGAAGCGAACTGTATTCATCATAGCTCTTGGCCATCGACGGGTCCATTGAGGTATAACGCATGAAATCGTAAGCCTGCGCCGCAACATTTACAGTTTCATTGACATCGACATTGTCGCCTGTAAATGACACTGCTGCATAGTCGTCACCACCGGTAAGGTCAATCGACATATCAGTTGTAGCACCCTTCTCCACATATGCGCCATAACCTTTGTCACCTACATATATATCAACCTCCATGAAATCCACACCGTCGGGCATCACCGGATTGAATTCAAAGTTTCCCAGCGAATCTATTACCATACCTTCATATACGGTCGACTGTATATCTCCGTCAAACGAGTATCCTATATACGGCTTATCCTCACCGTCGAATCCCTCGATATGACCTTTCAGCAACGGGCCGTCGTTGCGGCTTCCGCATGACACGGCCATAGCCCCACACAAAGAGGCTGCCATAACCAATTTTAAGAAACGTTGATTCATGTTTTGTGATAATTTGGTTAATTATTGTTTTGATGATTTTTATTATATACTCGCAAAGGAGCATGAAAAGTATATCGAAAAAAGCGTCTTTCTTAAAATATTTTTTTAAAGTTGGCCGCTTTTGGTAATTTTATTGTACTTTTACCGACCAATAACGTTTGTAATCATTACCTTTGCAAGCAAGATTTCAATATTGCACGCACAATATACCTTCTCTGAAACTTATGCTGTCAGCCGACGCTATATTCCATAATTTCATCACCGGGAAAATGACACCGTTCTATGATCGTTATTATCCCGGGCTGCTGATGTATGCTCGCAGGGTATTGCTGGACAGCGAACTGGAATGGATGGCCGAGGACTGCGTGCAGGAAGCCGTAATGGATGCCTTTCAGAAACGCCACATCTTCAACGACCCCGCGCAATGGCATGCCCATATGCTCGCATGCATACGCAACAAGGCCATATCGGCACGACGGCGTCTTTCGGCACGACGCAACTATGAAGAGTACATGTCGGCAGGATCGGACTCCCGAAATCCAGAGCCTGACATGACACATGTCCTGATAGAACACGAGACGCTCGATGCGCTATATGCCGCCATCAAGTCGCTTCCTCCCAATTATCGCGAACTGCTCAGCATGAGTTTTGAAGAGGGCCTGAAGAATGCCGAGATTGCGGCACGGCTCGGTGTGAGCGAGATCACTGTGAAGAAACGCAAGGCCCGCATGCTCGAAATGCTGCGCTCTCGACTGGGAGGCGAAATCGACCTTCTCACGATTTCCATACTGTTGAGCGCGTACCTGCTGAGAACGCACTGACATTGACCGTTCAATAAATAATACGGCACATATAGATACAACAATCCCGGGAATAGCAGCGAAAAGCCGATATTCCCGGGATTGTCATATGGGATTGATCTTTATTTTTCAGTCGTGACGATGCAGGTCATTTTCAGGGATCGTTGTCGAAGCCTTTATGCCGTCACGCTTCAGAAGAGCGTCGATTGTCGCATCGTGACCGCGGAAACGACGATAAAGTTCGGCAGGATCTTCCGTGCCTCCCCTTGAGAGAATGTTCTTACGGAATGAATCGGCAGTGGCACGGTCAAATATGCCATGCTCCTTGAAATGGGCAAACGCATCGGCATCAAGCACTTCGGCCCACTTGTAGCTGTAATAGCCTGCGGCATAACCTCCCGAGAAGATATGTCCGAATGTTGGCGCAAACATGGTGCCGGCTATAGGCTCAAACATCGACACAGACTCGACAGCCTCGTTCTCAAACTTCTCAGGGTCCTGAACAGGAGCTGTTATGGTGTGCCATGCCATGTCAAGCAAGCCGAATCCGAGCTGACGGAAACATGCATATGCCGCGCCATACTGAGAAGTTGTGACTATACGGTCGACAAGTTCCGACGGGATAGGCTCGCCGGTCTTGTAATGCTTTGCAAAACCGTCAAGAAATTCTTTCTCCGTGAGATAGTTTTCGTTGAACTGCGAAGGCAACTCTACGAAATCGCGGAGCACATTGGTCCCGGCAAGAGATCCGTACCTTGTATTTGCAAGCAGTCCATGGAGAGCATGCCCGAACTCGTGGAGGAATGTCTCCACCTCTGAAGGGGTGAGAAGCGACGGCTTGGTGGAGGTAGGTTTGGTGAAGTTCATCACTATTGTGACATGGGGGCGGGAATTGTTGCCGTTCTCATCGACACGCTGACCCTTGAACTCCGTCATCCACGCGCCGGCACGCTTGCTCGCACGCGGGAAAAAGTCAGTGTATATGACGCCGAGATAGCTCCCGTCTTTATCCTTCACATCAAAGGCTGTCACATCGGGATGATATACAGGTATATCCTTGTTCTTGACAAAAGTCAGCCCGTAGAGCTTGGTGGCAAGACCGAACACACCGTCGATCACATTGTTGAGCTCGAAATAAGGACGCAGCTCCTCCTCGTCATATGAATATTTGGCATTGCGGAGCTTGTTGGAATAAAAGCTGTAGTCCCATGGCTTCAGCTGCATGGGCTTCCCTTCCATTTTTGTGGCGAAAGCCTCAAGCTCGGCAAACTCAGCCTTCTGCGCAGGCTTATATGCGTCACGCAGCGAGTTGAGCAGCTTATAGACGTTTTCGGTCTTCGCAGCCATGGTGTTGGCAAGCGAATAGTCGGCATAAGTCTTATAGCCGAGCAGATTGGCCATTGCAAGGCGAGTCTCGGCAATCTCTTTCATCACGGGCAGATTGTTGTATTCACCCTTGGTGTTACGGCTTGAATACATCCTCCACATCTTTTCGCGGAGATCGCGTCGGGAACTGTTCTTCATGAAAGCGGAGTACACCGGGGCATCGAGTGTGAAAAGGTATTCCCCTTCACGCCCGTTTTCCTTGGCGGCAAGCGCGGCAGCCTCGACCGCACTCTCGGTGAGCCCGTCAAGATCCTCTGCCTTAAGCCATATCTTATATGTGTTGAGTTCCTTGAGAGTGTTCTGCCCGAAAGTAGTGGTCAGCTCGCTCAGACGACTCGAAAGCTTGCTGTACTTCTCGCGGTCCGCACCCTGAAGAAGCGCGCCATTGCGGGTGAACGATTCGTATGTACGCTTGAGAAGCATCTTGTCCTCGGGAGTCAGACGAGTCGTGTCGGCACTGTCGTGCACAGCCTTGACACGTTTCCACAGCCCCTCGTTGAGGGAAATGGATGTGGAATATTCCGACAATCTCGGAGTGATCTTCACTGAAAGCTCCATGAACGCGTCATCGCTCATGGCCGACTCCAACGGATAGAACACGTTGAGCACACGGTCAAGTTCACGCCCGGCATTGTCGAGAGCCACTATAGTGTTCTCGAATGTCGGCGACTCTGGGTTATTCACTATCCTGTCTATCCCCTGCAATCCGAGCTTTATGCCACGGTCTATGGCAGGCTCATAGTGAGATATTTCGATACGGTCAAACGGAGGGGTGCCGTGGGGCGTACCCTTGAACTCTTCAAAAAAAGGATTCTGAGCTTGTGTCATAATACTTGTTGCGACGGCTGCTGCCGTGAGTAATGTTGTACGCATTGTGTTGAATGGTAAAATATGTCTGATGATTGGATTATTTGGTTTGGATTATTTCGATTTTGCAATAGAAGCGTCCATGACTATAGCCGTCAGATTAGGATCGACGTCACCGAATGCGGCAATGGTGACTTTGTCATCACTGACACGGCGCAGGAACGCATCGATATCTCCGTCCATGGACTTTATGGCATCGACATAATGGTCCACAGCCTCGCCGGGGTGACCTGTAAGAAGGCTCAGGTGGCCTGCATTGATATAGTCGTTGGGGCGCGGGGAAGCCGCTGCAAGGAGCGTAGCGGTGTATTTGACACACCGTTCATAGTCCCCTCCGAGAAGCGTGCACCATGCCAATGCGCGCATGGCTTTCTCGCTTCCCGAGCCATAGAACTCGGCCTTGAACAGATACTGCAACGCCTCGTCATAACTGTGAAGCTTCACGAGCGACAGCCCTATATTGAGAGCAAGGCTGACATCATCAGGCTTATCCTCAGCCAGACGCAGATAATATCCTAGAGCCTTGTCCCAGTTGCCGAGCATACGGTGGCACCATGCAAGACGCCTGAGGGTCCACCTGCTTGACGAGTCGAGCATCTCGGCCTCCTCGTAATGGCGAAGAGCCGCAGCCACATCTCCGAGCGACTGCTCACAATAACCCATCTTCTGACTTATGGCCGACGAGGGTGCCGACATGGACGAAAGACGCCGGAACACATCAATGGCATCGGCGTAATATCCGCGCTTGAAATAGAATTCGGCAATGACCATAAGTGTGTCAGGATCGGCAAATTCCTGTTCGAGAACCGGTATGGCAGGTATATTAAGCCCGGCTGCAAACGGGTCATGGAACTCCCCTTTGCGGCGGAACAGTTTGAAGAATCTGTAGAGGTTTCTCACATAGTTGGCGGCAAGCTCCTCACGCCGGGGGATACGTCCGCTGTTCATGTCGGCCATGCGCACGGCCTCCATCTGCTCGGACTGCAGCTTTATCTGCCTGATCATCATGTCACGCTGAGCCGGCGGTATCTGGCTGAGCGACAGAGCGACAGAATACTTGTCATTGTCACAGAACATCGGGGCATTCCCCATGATAGAGATAAGTGCGGATATCTCGGGCACATCGTCCGATGCAATCTGGGTGTGTGACCGGTGAAACGGCAGGAACCAATTGGATATATCATTGAAGAATGAGAATGTCTTGAGTTTGCTGAAAGTAGCCATCATGACGTCTCCTCCATCCTCCTGCAGCTCCTGAAGTTCCTTAAGACGGTCAGCGACACCTGACTTCTCAAGCATCTCGGCCCACTCGGGATTCTCTTCCATAGCCTCGGGATCCATGGCCTTGTCCTTTAACTTTTCAAGTTCGGGACGCAGCTTCATCACCTCAGGTATCACCTCCTCGTTGAATTTGCGGGTGATACGCTCCGTGTCGCGTGAACGCACATACTGCATTGTAGCCATCCTCACATCGCGCACCCATCCCGGCATCTCCTTCAATGCGGCAAGACGGTTGCGCAGGCGTGACGTCATATGACGGCCGCGATAGAGCCACAACCCCAACAGCAGAGCACACAGGGCACGCACCGACACATCCGCCTCGTCCGAAGCATACGCGTCCATAAGCAGCATAAGCCTGCGCTCGTCAAGCTGCTCCATGAGCCCCATCAGCACCGCGCTGACAAGCAATGACTTGAAATATACCGGCAACGACTTGTCAGCCAAGGCATCGCGCAGTGCGGACTCATCGGCCGCGCCGAGAGGATACATAGTCCATATGCGGTTGAACAGCCGTTTCTCAAGCTGTTCAGCCTGTAAGGAGAACTCCCTGACAGCACGCCCGGGATCCTCGGCAAGAGCTGCAAGCGAAAGTTTCTGGCTCACACTGCCATATTCACCCATAAGAGCCGGTACAGAATCTCCGGGAGTTGCAAGCTCATAGCGCAAGGTGTTGAAATACAATGTCGGAGCATCCTTCAGCCTCACCTGACGCACCATGGCGTCGACAAGTGACCACACACCTTCCACAATGTCGGCATACGACTCGGCAAGACCGGGATCAGGAAGACCCTGAAGGGCATAACCCGACATGTATCCATATCCCTGGCGCAAACGCTCCAGCTCCCCGGCAAACTGCCGCAGCCCCGGATATGTCATTATAGCGTTATCGAGGACCCCGAAAGTCGCGGTAAGCCGACCTTCGGAGAGCAGACGCTCCATGTCCTCAAACATTTTTATATTATCGTTCATATTATCAGTTCAGATGCAAATTTACTACAAGCTCAGCAAACATCGTGCCAATTATCGTTAAAAATCTCAGAAATTATTAGTAAATTTGCACTTTAAAATACAGCAATTCATGCCCCACAATATAGCAGTGCTCGGATCCACGGGATCGATAGGCACACAGACACTCGACATTATAGCACAGTTTCCCGACCGCTTCCGTGCTACGGTACTCGCGGCAGGGAGCAATGTCGATCTGCTCATCAGACAAGCGATCACACACCGGCCTGCGATCGCCGTGATTGCCGACAGCAGCAAATACAATGCGCTTAAGGAAGCCCTCGCTCCTCTCGGCATAGAGACAGCCTGCGGCGAACAGGCCCTTGCCGACACCATGGAACGGCCTGATTTTGACACGGTGGTCACAGCCACCGTGGGCTACAGCGGACTTCTTCCTACAATAAGAGCCATACAGGCAGGCAAACAGATAGCCCTTGCCAACAAAGAGACTCTTGTGGTGGCAGGCGAGCTTGTCACCCGCATGCTGCGCGACTCGGATTCGGAAGTCATACCTGTCGATTCAGAGCATTCGGCCATCTACCAATGCCTTAAAGGGGAAGACCCGGTCACAGTAAAGAAACTCATCATAACGGCTTCAGGAGGACCGTTCAGGACCTGGACCCTTGAAGAGACCGCACGCGTCACAGCAACTCAGGCTCTCCGGCATCCGCGCTGGCATATGGGTGCGAAAATCACCATCGACTCAGCCACGATGCTCAACAAGGCATTCGAGATAATCGAGGCCCGCTGGCTCTTTGACGTCACACCCGAAAAGATCGAAGCTGTGGTACACCCCCAGTCCATAGTGCATTCAATGGTGGAATTCGTCGACGGAGCCGTAAAGGCCCAGCTCGGAATACCCGACATGCACCTGCCTATACGATACGCGCTCGGGGATGCATCACGGCTCCCGAGCGGCGAACGCCCGTTAAGCCTGTCGGACTACTCCTCGCTCACTTTCGAGAAACCTGACGCCGAGAAATTCCCATGCCTGACACTTGCGCCACGCGCCCTTTCCGACGGAGGCAACACGGCATGCATCATAAATGCCGCCAACGAGGTGGCTGTAGCCGCATTCCTGCGCGGAGCGATATCCTTTCACGGCATATACGACACTATCACAGACGCTCTCGACAGAATCACATTCATCCCCACCCCCACTCTCGACGATTACGTGGCAACACACCACGCCACAATAGAATATTGCAAAAGTAAAATAGGACAATAACCCCACATGGAATCATTTCTCATAAAAGCATTACAATTCATTATTGCACTGGCTTTTCTCGTGATAATACATGAGTTCGGCCATTACATATTCGCAAGGATCTTCGGCATAAAAGTCGACAAATTCTACATGTTCTTCAACCCTCGGTTCAGCCTGCTTCGCTACAATCCGCGCACCAATAAGGTCAGCCTCTTCGTGCGTCAGGGAGATGAAGAGAAGGGGACATCCGACAAAGCCGCTGTGACATTTACCGTAGGGAAAGAACACCCGGCGCAGGCCGGAGGCAAGACGTCATGGCGCGACACCATATACGGTATAGGATGGGTGCCGCTCGGAGGATACTGCGCGATAAACGGCATGATCGACGAGACCAACCAGAAGATGAGTGAAGAGGAGAAGCCCTGGGAATTCCGCACCAAGCCCGCATGGCAAAGGCTCCTTGTCATGTTCGGAGGAGTGCTTTTCAACTTCATACTCGCCATACTCATATATGCCGGCATAGCGGCCCACTGGGGATCGAAATATATACCGTTCGAGGCTGCCACCGAAGGATTTGACTTCGTGCCGGCTGCTCAGAAAGCAGGATTCCGCAACGGAGACATACCCCTTATGGCCGACGGTATAAAGCTTGATGCAGCCGACGGTGACTACATGCTGAAAATGGTCGAGGCAAAAGAGGTGACAATGCTCCGCAACGGCAAGGACACCGTGACAATAGCCATACCCGAGAACTTCATATTCCGCCTGAACGACGAAAAAGGGTTCATGGCCTACCGTCTGCCTGTCTACATCGACCGCCTTGTGCCCGGCGAGGCTGCGGCAAAAGCCGGTCTCCTTGAAGGGGACCACATAGTTGCCGTAGGCGACACCCCCACACCCTCTTACACAGAACTGACCCCCGCCCTTGTAGCCAATGCCGGGAAAGAGGTGGCTCTGACTGTAGAGCGCGACGGCAGCCGTGTCACCGTCCCTGTGACACCAAATGAATTCGGGAAACTCGGATTCCAGCTGCGTCCCATCACCGATGTGTACCCGACTGTCACCATAAGCTACAACCTTCTGGAATCATTCCCCAAAGGATGGGAGATAGGGACATCCACCCTCGGCAACTATGTCGGTTCGATGAAACACCTGTTCTCGTCAGAAGGCGCACAGAGCATAGGCGGATTCGGCACAATAGGCAACATGTTTCCCGACCGCTGGAACTGGCTCTCGTTCTGGGAGATCACCGCATTCCTCTCTGTGGCTCTCGCATTCATGAACATAATACCCATCCCCGGACTCGACGGCGGCCACATCATGTTCCTGCTGTGGGAAGTCATCACCCGGCGAAAAGTTCCCGAAAATGTTCTTATCGCCGCCCAGTACGTAGGCATGGGATTCCTCCTGCTTCTCCTGCTCTACGCCAACGGCAACGACATATTCCGGGCATTCTTTAAATAACCGGACACACCCTAGTCTGCCTCCCCTCTGACATAATACCATCCCGTTTTTAACTTTCAGATATGCAAAACCATAAAACCATAACCCTCAAGCGAGGCAAAGAAGAGTCGCTCCTGCGGTTCCACCCGTGGGTGTTCTCCGGAGCCATCGCCGATCTCCCCAAGGATATCGAAGAGGGCGACATAGTAAAAGTAGTGGCCTCTGACGGACGTACGCTCGGAGTAGGGCATTATGAGATAGGCTCTATAGCCGTACGCATGCTGTCGCCGGAGGAAATAACCATCGATGAAAGTTTCTTTGCCGAACGCCTCGCTCAGGCATGGGCACTGCGTGAACGTCTCGGGCTCATACGTCCCGACAACACCACATTCCGCCTCGTGCACGGCGAGGGAGACTTCCTGCCCGGATGCGTAGTGGATGTTTATGGCAATACAGCCGTACTGCAGGCCCACTCCCCCGGCATGCACTATGCCCGCAACATAATAGCCAAAGCCCTAACCGAACTTCCCGGTGCCGGCATCAGGAACGTATATTACAAATCGGAAACCACTCTCCCCTACAAGGCACGACTCGACCCCGTCAACGACTACATTATCGGTGGTTTCGAGACCAATATAGCTACAGAAAACGGGCTTAAGTTCAACATCGACTGGCTTAAGGGGCAGAAGACGGGATTCTTCGTCGACCAGCGCGACAACCGTGCGCTGCTACAGCGTTACAGCGACGGAGCAAGAGTGCTCAACATGTTCTGCTACACCGGAGGATTCTCAGTGTATGCCATGCGTGGCGGAGCGACACTCGTACACTCCGTCGACTCCTCAGCCAAAGCCGTGACGCTGACAGATGCAAACGTGGAGCTCAACTTCCCGTCCGACACCCGACACAAGTCATTCGCACAAGACGCATTCAAATATCTCGCCGACATGCCTGAAGGGGCATATGACCTGATAATACTCGACCCGCCGGCTTTCGCAAAGCACCGAAGCGCGATCAAGAACGCCATGATAGGATACCGCAGGATCAACGCCGCGGCATTCCGCAAAATAGCCCCGGGCGGAATACTCTTCACATTCTCATGCTCGCAGGCTATATCCCGCGAGCAGTTCAGGCTCGCTGTGTTCACCGCAGCGGCCCAGTCAGGGCGAAAGGTGCGCATCCTTCATCAGCTCACCCAGCCTGCCGACCATCCGGTCAACATATACCATCCGGAGGGGGAATACCTCAAAGGTCTGGTACTGGCAGTAGAATAAACCTTAACACCAAAATTTCATACCTAAAAAACCAATCATGTCATTCTCAAAATTAATCATTCCAACTATGGCAGCATTAGCCATCACGTCATCGTGCGGATCCGGCAGACAGGCATCCGAAGCTGACGATTTCGACTACACGGCCGACCGTTTCGCCGACATCGAGGTGCTCCGCTACAAGGTGCCCGGATTCGAGGAACTGACCCCTCAGCAACGCATCTTCATCTATTATCTCGCAGAAGCGGCTATAGCCGGCCGCGACATTCTGTGGGACCAGAACGGCAAATACAATCTCGCCATACGCGACCTTATGGAAGGCGTGTACACCAATTATGACGGCGACCGTGAAGACAAGAACTTCAAGGCTCTCGAAACCTATCTGAAACAGATAGAGTTTGCCAACGGCATACACCATCACTACTCGATGGACAAATTCACCCCCGGCTTCACCCAGGAATGGCTTGTGGCCCAGGCCGGCAAGCTTCCCGAAGGAACAGTCACAGATCTTGACACACTCCTGCCTGTGATCTTCGATCCCACAGTCATGGCCAAGCGCGTCAATCAGGCCGAAGGCGAGGATCTCATACTCACATCGGCCAACAATCTGTACGACGGTGTGAACCAGGCTGAAGTCGAAAGCTACTTCAACGCGCTAAAGGACACCACCGATCTCACTCCGGTGTCATGGGGCCTCAACACCCGCGTGGTAAAAGAGGACGGAAAGGTGACCGAACAGACCTACAAGGTGGGCGGGCTCTACACGCAGGCCATCGAACGCATAGTGGAGAATCTCGAGAAAGCTCTCCCCTATGCCGAGAATGACACTCAGAAGGACATCGTCAACAAACTCCTGACATATTTCCGCTCAGGTGACCTCAAGGACTTCGACGCCTACTCCATAGCATGGGCCGAGGACACAAAGTCGCAGGTCGACTTCATCAACGGCTTCATCGAGGACTACGGTGATCCCCTGGGAATGACCGGAGCCTACGAATCGATCGTAAACTTCAAGAACAATGAGGCAAGCCATCGCACAGAGATAATATCGGGTAATGCACAGTGGTTCGAGGACCATTCTCCGGTTGACCCGCGTTTCCGCAAGGAAAAGGTGAAAGGTGTCAGCGCGAAAGTAATCACAGCCGCCATCCTCGCCGGCGACGCATATCCCGCCACACCGATAGGCATCAACCTGCCCAACGCCAACTGGATACGCGCAGCACACGGATCCAAGTCCGTGACACTTGAGAACATCACCGACGCTTACGACAAGGCCGCACACGGCAACGGATATAACGAGGAGTTTGTCATCGATCAGGAGACTTCCGACCTGATGGACAAATATCTCTTCATCACCGACAATCTCCATACCGACCTCCACGAATGCCTCGGCCACGGCTCAGGCAAGCTCCTCCCCGGAGTTGACCAGGGCGCGCTCAAGGCTCACGGATCCACTCTTGAAGAGGCTCGCGCCGACCTGTTCGCCCTCTATTATCTCGGTGACCCCAAACTCATCGAGCTCGGTCTGCTCGACAATCCCGACGCCTACAAGGCTGAATACTACAAATACATCCTCAACGGCCTCATGACCCAGCTCACCCGCATAGAGCCGGGCAAGGACGTGGAGGAGGCCCACATGCGCAACCGTCAGCTCATAGCCAAGTGGGTACTTGAAAAGGGACAGCCGGACAACGTGATCGAGTTCGTAAAACGCGACGGCAAGACCTTTATAAAGATCAATGATTACGAGAAACTCCGCGGCCTGTTTGGTGAACTCCTCGCCGAAGTACAGCGCATAAAGAGCGAGGGTGACTACGCCGCAGGTGCCGCCCTCGTAGAGCAGTATGCAGTGAAAGTAGACCCCGAACTCCACAAGGAGGTGCTCGAACGCTACTCTCATCTCGACATCGCGCCTTACAAGGGATTCGTCAATCCCATCTACAAGCCTGTCACCGATGCCGACGGCAACATCACCGACGTGACCATCGAATATGGCGAGGACTATCTGCCACAGGTGCTCCGCTACTCCAAGGACTACCGCACTCTTCCCGCCAACCTGACAGTAAAGTAAAAATGCTCTGACAATCTCACGACTCACAATGTCGCCCGTATGCGCCGGTCTACTTCCGGCACATACGGGCGGCATTATATTTTATACAATTGGCCTGAACCTTGCCATCACATCAGAGACTGTTTTAAACAACCTCTTAAAGTCATGTGGATTCAATCGTCATCGTCATCATGATGATGGTGATGATGTTTTTTATGCTTCTTATGCTTGTATTTTTTATGTTTGGGTTTGTGATGTCCGTAGCCGTAGACCCCGTCCGGGAAGTCGTATTCATGTTCCACTCCCCAGTAGCTGTGCATAGTTCCGCACGATGGCATGGAGACCGAGAGCACCAACATGGCACATATCGCAATCAATAATGTCGAAACTTTCCGTCGTCTCATAATCTTGTAGTGAAATTTAGAGGCCACCATAAAAAATGGCTTGTGTTGATTTTATAATATTACTGTCCGCTAAAGTTTTTTGAGCAGTTGAAAAATTAGGGCTGGCACCTATTGCAGGAGTCAGCCCTAAATGG
>ERZ808040.741-NODE-741-length-25833-cov-5.348074_pt1 | contig 25833 bp, 24 predicted proteins | sample MGYA00380191_ERZ808040 | MGnify/ENA primary metagenome ERZ808040 (study PRJEB31490, sample SAMN06133395) | mouse gut metagenome | isolation source: J6 | host: mice | place: China: Chengdu | collected 2015-05 ...
ATGGATACAAACCGGGAGATTGTGGAGGAACTGAAAAAACAGATGGAGGTATTCTCGAATTTTTAAAGAGGGATTATATGGAAAGAGGTAAATGCATATAATAATTTTTAATATAGAAAGGAAAAGAAAGACAATGAGGGAAGAGGCCAGAAAAAAATTGACAAGGGCGGCAAAAGGAAGCAGGAGGATTGCCATTGCGGCAGTTGCAGGCGCGGTAGCGCTGGGAAGTATCGGGTATGTCCAGGCGGCAGGCATAGAAGATGTATTTGACGAACAGTACTATGCAGATAAGTATCCGGATCTTAAGGAAGCATATGGTTATGACAGGGCAGTCCTGCTGGAACATTTCTTGAGGTTTGGACTCTCAGAGGGCAGAGAAATGAATGCCATGATAGATATAGTCAGGTACAGGGAAAAGTATCCGGACCTTCAGGCTGCGTTTGGGGATAACTGGGATGCTTATATCGCCCATTATCTTACCTATGGGGCCTTTGAGCACAGAGATAACGGCACCGACTTTGACCCTGTGGATTATCTGAACAGGTACAGCGATTTGCAGGCTGCTTTTGGCACGGATATACTGGCTGTTTATAAGCATTATGAAGAATCCGGGAAACAGGAAGGCAGGGAAGGCAGAAGTGAGAGCGTGGTAAAGGCCGAAGAAGCGGCAGCGGATAACGATTCCACAGAGCCTGAGGAGCCGCAAAAAGAAAGCTTTGAGATTCAGAGCGTGGAGGTTATGGGCACCGGACGCATCAGGGTCACTCTGAACCAAAAGACGGAACATCCCCTGGCACTGGGAGCGTTTAGCATCATTTGTAACAGCGGCGGATCCGATATGACGATCCTGTCTGTGTCTACGAACGATAATAAGGTTTATGATCTGGTTACTACCTATTACAGGGACCAGGAATACGATATTCAGATCACCCTTGCCGACGGTACAGCGATTTCAAAGGTCTTTGAGTACAGGACAGATTGTGCACAGATTGCAGGCATTAACGCTGTCCGCACCAGCGCCGGCGAGGCCAATATTACCTATAATTCAAGCGAACCCGGCTATTTCTACTATATTTTAAGGGAAAACGGGAATGCTTTGGCACGGGTGGCTTCCCCGGGAGGATCAGATGAAATAACAGAATCCGAAATCATAAACAATGGCGTTAAGACAGAGATGAAACAGCATGAGAATGCCTTTACCGTTACCGGCCTGTCTGCAGGTATGCCATATACCATGTATTATGTGGCTGTCAATACGGAAGGAAAGTCAACATTGGTAAACAGCCTTTCCATTGACGGAGGAGTTTATGAGGAGAGTGCGGGTGCAATCAAAGGCGCCGAGGCATTCGCTGAGAAGCAACAGAACGGCCAATACCTGTACGGTTTTGAGATAGAGCTGGAGGCTGCCACTTCAGAAAGCCTGACGCTGGAGCAGTTTGACATAAGCTGTCCGCTGAACGAGACCAAGCTTGGAGGAGTCAGGACTTCAGATAACAGGATTTACCGTGTGTACATGCAAGAAGGCAGCATCCCTAAAGGAAATAATACCTATACTATTTTGATTAACCTGAAAAACGGCACGCAATTAAAGGGGACCTGCTACCTTGACCTGCAGGCACCCAGGGCTGATGTAAGGAGCATCGAGTGGACAGCGGAGGATACCATAAAGGTTACCGTCAACTCAGATGAGGCAGGAACCCTTTACTATGCGATACAGGACGAGGTAGAAGGCGAAGGTACGATCACTGCCAAGGATCCTGCGCAGATCTATGCCAACGGTACGCAGATAGAAATAGGATACGGCCTAAATTATGTAACGGTGAAGGGCGTTAAGGCGGGACAACGGTTCTGTTTTGCGACAGAGGATGCGAAGGGCAACAGGGAGGACTTCTACAGTTATGAGCCGATTCCCGAATATACCGCCCCGGAGCCGGATGATACGTCCGAGCCAAAGATTACTGGTGTAACAGTTATCAAGGCATCGGACGGAGCAAAGCTTGAGGTGGTATTCAACCAAACCATAAATGGGTTGTATAACAATGGCGAGACCCAGATCAGCGGCATCTCACGTAAGCTGGGATTTATAGCGAAATATAGCTCTCAAGGGGGCCTGGAGGACAATGTGGTGACGCTTACTGTGATGGATCCGTCAGTTTCCATACCCAAGGGCAGCCATACCCTGACTGTTGTATTGTATGACGGAAAAATTTTGACATTTGATTTTACAGTGTAAGAATGCCCGGTGGACGCACATGAGACTCTCCATTTGGCGGGAATGAATATTCAAACACGCTCTAAGCAACCGTTCAGTTTATGGCTGGACGGTTGCTTCTGTTTATGGGAGAGTTCATTTTCCGGTTCTTGCATCCATTACAACGAATGTTAATTAACAGCGCTCTTTTTTGTGCATGAAAAGAGAGGTAATAAGCAACCTAAGGTAGTATAGTAGTCATTGGAAAGGAGTAAAAGAAATGGAATGGATAGAAAAACTGAATAAAGCAATTTCTTATATTGAGGAGCATCTTGCGGAAGAAATAAGTTATGATGAGCTTGCTCAAACAGCATGTTGCTCAACATACCACTTTCAGAGAATGTTTGCATATATGGCGGGCATTCCGCTTTCGGAATATATCCGTCGCAGGCGAATGTCCATGGCTGCCGTTGATTTGCAAAATGAGCTGGCGGAGTTATAAAATGTAAAAGACTTCTTGGTCGAAATGGATACAAAAGAGCCGCCGGCACAGCATTTATGTGTGAATTACCTCGTAACGCAACCGTAAATAGGAGTTTTCCAAAACCACACATTCCTGCAGCTTCAGGACACCTAATTTGCACAATTCTCTTTGTGAAAGCAAGGACTTACCGTCAATTAGAGTAGAGGTATCTTTACCGCCAATCAAAATTGGGGCCACAACAATATCAACATAATCAAATAGTTTTTCACGGAGAAATAAACCATTTAATGTCCCGCCGGTTTGTACCGTTATTCTCTCACAGCCGTATTCTGACTTGAGCTTTATAAGTGCACTTTTTAGCGATAATTCTTCCTGATATATGATATGAAAATCGGCTTCCTTGATATGAAAGGCCGGATGCTCCGGATTTGACGTAATCAGCACAAATGTTTTTGATAAAGCACAAAAATACCGTATGCCCTTTTCGGTCAAATGCTTGTTATCTATTATCACAAAAGATACAGGCGTCTTGTTTGGCATTTCCTTTGAATTCACACCCATTTTGGCTTGTACACGGCCGGAATTGAGACTCCATAAATCGGTCGTTTGCTCTATTTCATAATATTGGTGCAAGCCTTCGCTGACCCCTGCGATTTGGGGAAAATCTTTGTCTACATCCAGTTCGTCAGCTGCGCCAGTGCTTATTTTTCCGTCAACCGACATGAGCATAAACAATGTTGTAATTGGTCTGTCCATTTTTCACTCTCCAGTATTTTGATTGTACAACCACATAACACATTATAACACAATATGAATGGGTTGTGTGAACTGATTGAAAGGGTTTCCGAATATTTCCTGAACGGGAAATTGCATCTTCATCTTGAATAAGTTCTATGATATAATGATTCAGGCAGGTGATCGGAACAGGGGATATGTATGGGCGGTCTGGCATTAAGCTATCGAATATGTGGACATCAGTCCGATATCTTACGAAAATTTGGAAACAGTGCGTGCGGTATTATTCCAGGCCTACGCAGATGCGTTTGAGGAAGGAGAGATTTTAACATGATCAGTGGAATCGTTTTTATATTATTTCTTGTGGGTGGTGCAGCACTTATTGTCTGGTATCTGAAATCATTTTACGCTGAGCGTGCAAACCGAGCTAAAAAAGCGGAGGAGCATCGCAGCAAACATGGAGGGGAATGCATTTTGGAGTGGAGCGGCAGTTTGGCAGGCGGCGCACCGGACGCAGAGTTTGGGAAATTGATTGTAGAGGTTCCCAGGAAACGCGGGGATGGTGCCGCACGCTTTTATGAAAAAGGGTTGGTGCTGGAAAAAAAGCGGCTGCCCTATTCGGAAATTAAAGATGTTCTGTTTGTAGAAGCCACATCAGATAAAAAATATACTTTGAAGCAAGCTGTAAGCGATATGGGGGTTTTATGGATATACCCCAAAAAAGGAGCTACCATAGGACTGCGTGAAATGAGCTATGAATTCGATAACGCAATTATGGAGAAAATCAAACAAGGACTTGGCTTCTAAGTAAATTTATCAAGGCCCGACAGCCGTCTGTTTCCCTGTATGGCATGGGATTCATACCGCTGTCTGCCAAGATGAAAAATTTTCGGGAATTCATAAGCGCCTTCAAACTAAGATTTCTTGGAGATATTTTGTCTTGATTATCCCATCGACATCCATATCAATTTGTGCCTTGTCTTTTGTTTCCTTATATTTCCTGTCATTGATGTGGATGTGGATGTTATGTTTTAAGGGTGCAGGTAAGGAAGCTTTAATAATTTGCATTACTATGCTGTCTGTTAATTTTCCGCCGTATTTTAAGAAAGCAGACAGTATGCTTTTGGCAATGCCGGAATTTCCGCAGATCCGTTTTAACTCCTTCGGGTCTGCTTCCGCATTCCCGATGAAATGAATGCGAGTATTTCCGTCTGAGTTGATAAGGGTCAATTTAGAGACATGGATATCAACCTGATATCCTTTCTGTGCCTCCAAAACTTTTTCTATCTGCCTGGAAATTATTTTTCCGGCTAATTCAGATTGCAACTTTAATGTATCCTGTTCTGGCATCTTTTGATCCTCTTAATCGAAATAATTCACCTGGCCGCTGCACAAATAGATTAAATGACGTCCAAATCTTTCAGAAGGCTTTCCAACTCACTCCTGCCAATCTCGGCATCAACGCTTAAATGAACACGCAATTTCTCATCAATATCAGTGACGGCTAACTCGTTTAACTGAACATTTATATCGCGCTCAAGCTTTTTTTTCAAAGCCTTGGTGATTGCTTTTGAAACAATGCCCTTCATATATTCCGTTTGTATTGTGATCTCATCCCGTTCTTCCATTTCTGTTCTCCCTTCTAAACGATACATCCACCAGAGCGTGTCTGTCCGTTATTCCGTGCCTTTGGTATGCTGTTTTATGGTCTGCAAAAAGTGATATAATTATACCAGATTATCCAACCCCTGTATAGCAATTTCGGGAAATTACCGATGTGAAATAAGTGAAATAAGTGGCTTGGCGTCCTGCTGGGGCGCGGTTTATCCAGAGTAACCCCACTGTGCCCTTTTTTCGGCGCAAATCTCCCACAAATGGCGTTGCACATCCGGCAGAAAGCATTTTCCAGACACTTAGGCTGAACTGCTATAATTTGCTATGGAAAAAGCTATGGAAAAGCGGGGAAATGATTGACAAACTTTCCATTATACTTTATAGTTATTTCATTGCGTTTGCATCTGAAAAAGGCTGTGTTTTCGCGTAAAGTATCTTTGCCGGTAAAGGAGTCGGATTTCGCCATCCTGCCGGTATTTTCGCGGGTGCGGCCATAAAAGCGGCTCGGTTTCTTTGCCAAAGTTTTCAAGCGGGTTACGAAAAGCGCGAAATAATATACCGTCCTTTGCGGGAGGCAATCGGATAAAAACCGGGTCGGGTTATGTGTGAATAATACAGACACGCAGCTCATTTTCGCGAATGGGCAGAGCCAAATGTGCCGGAATCGGCTGTTGTGCATGTACAAGCAGCCGGAAGCAAAAAATCCCGGGTCTGCGCATTGGCGCCTGAAACGCTACCGCAAAGGAGAAGCATCAATTGAAAAATACTATTATTTCCTTAAAAGATATCACCGTTTCTTATGATGGGGAGCAGGTTCTGGGAGGCTTTAACCTGGAGATACACGACGGGGAATTCGTTACCCTGTTAGGTCCCTCCGGCTGCGGCAAGACCACTGCCCTGCGCACCATTGCCGGTTTCATCAAGCCGGATGGGGGAGATGTCTTTTTTTACGAGAAAAACATCACCGGCCTGCCTCCACATAAGAGGGAGGTCAATACCATTTTCCAGAAGTATGCCCTGTTCCCCCATCTGAATGTCTATAATAATATTGCTTTCGGTATGCGGTTGAAGGGATGCAGCGAGAAGAAAATTAAAGAAACCGTGCACAGGATGCTGGCTATGGTGGATATGTCCGGCTACGCCCACCGCGGCGTAAGCCAGCTTTCCGGAGGGCAGCAGCAAAGGGTGGCCATTGCCCGGGCGCTGGCCAATGAACCGAAAGTCCTGTTGCTGGACGAACCCCTGGGGGCCCTGGACCTGAAGCTGCGCAAGGATATGCAGGCAGAACTGAAAAAAATACAGCAGCAGACAGGCATCACCTTTGTGTTTGTCACCCACGACCAGGAAGAAGCTCTGTCCATGTCCGATACCGTTGTGGTGATGGACAAGGGTATGATACAGCAGATCGGCACACCCACGGATATTTACAATGAGCCGGAGAACGCTTTTGTGGCGGATTTCATCGGGGAATCCAATATCCTGGACGGCATCATGCTGGAGGACTACTCCGTGAAGTTTGCCGGACATATTTTCCACTGTCTGGACGGAGGCTTCGGAAGCAACACTCCCGTTGACGTGGTGATACGTCCGGAGGACATCAAGGTAGTGGAGCCGGATTCCACTCTGATCACCGGGGAGGTCACGGCGGTGACTTTTAAAGGGGTACATTACGAGATCATTGTGGATGTGGCCGGGTTTAAATGGATGATACAGTCTACGGAATGCCGAGAGACAGGCCAACGCATAGGGTTGTCCCTTACCCCCAACGATATCCATGTTATGGCAAAGTCGGAATACTCCGGTATGTTCGGCGATTACAGTACCTTCAGTGATGAGATGGGGGAAGATAGGAATGCCTCCAACGAAGCGCTGGCGGAAGAGGAGGGAAGCGCCGATGAAGTCTGATTCCAAATTCCTCTCCGCACCGTACACGGTATGGATGACGGTCTTTATCGTGTTGCCCATGCTGCTGGTAGGTTATTTTGCTTTTACGGACAAGTCAGGCAGCTTTACAATGGAGAATATTTTGAGTGTGGGCCAATATTCCAACGTGTTCCTGCGCTCCATCTGGCTGGGGGCGGTGGCCACTGTGGTTTCCTTGGGACTGGGTTATCCCCTGGCATACATCATAGCCAAAATGAATGCCAGACGCCAGAATGTCATGGTGATGCTGGTGATGTTGCCCATGTGGATGAATTTTCTGCTGCGCACTTACGCGTGGATGACGCTGTTAGAGGATAACGGGTTGATCAATTCGGCTCTGGCGGCCTTAGGCCTGCCACGGGTACATATGATCAATACTGCCGGGGCGGTGGTGCTGGGCATGGTTTATAATTATATTCCGTATATGGTCCTGCCTCTGTATTCGGTGCTTACTAAGATTGATAAGAATGTGATAGAAGCGGCCCAGGACCTGGGGGCCAACAGCAGGGAAGTTTTCCTGAAAGTGGTGGTGCCCATGAGCATGCCCGGGGTCATTTCCGGTGTGACTATGGTATTCGTCCCTGCAGTGAGTACCTTTATCATTTCGAAAATGCTGGGGGGAGGCGGGAACCTTCTCATTGGAGACCTGATTGACATGCAGTTTTTGGGCAGCGCCTACAATCCCAACCTGGGTTCCGCCGTTTCCCTGGTACTGATGGTGATCATCCTGATCTGTATGGGGATCATGAACCAGTTCGACGACGGCGAAGGGGCAGAGGGAGGAGGTATGCTGTTATGAAAAAGGCAGGTGCGCGGATTTACACTTTCCTCATTTTCCTGTTTTTGTATGCTCCCATCCTGGTGCTGATCGTGTTCTCATTTAACGATTCGGAGACCGCCAGCCGCACAGTGTGGGGCGGGTTTTCCCTGCGCTGGTACCGGAAGCTTTTCGAGGACAGGCTGATTTTGGAAGCTCTATGCAATACACTGCTCATTGCGGTAGTATCCGCGGCGGCGTCCACCGTGCTGGGTACCATGGCGGCCATTGGTATCAATTCCATGAGGCGCCTGCCCAGGCGTATTATGATGAATATTACAAATTTTCCCATGGTGAACCCGGAGATCGTCACTGGTGTGTCGCTGATGCTATTGTTTGTGTCCGCGGTGCGGCTGTTCGGGGGAAGGAGCCTGGGCATGGGGTCACTGTTTGCGGCCCACATCACCTTCTGCCTTCCCTATGTGATCCTGTCCGTGCTGCCTAAGCTGCGCCAGATGGATCCCAACCTTTATGAGGCGGCCCAGGACTTGGGATGCCCTCCGGTGAAGGCATTCTTTAAGGTAGTGCTGCCGGAGATCATGCCCGGGATCGTAACAGGGTTGATCATGGCTTTTACGCTCTCTATTGACGACTTTGTGATAAGTTACTTTACCAGCGGGACCACCCAGACTCTGCCTATTTACATATATTCCATGACCCGGAAACGAATCAGTCCGGAGATCAATGCTCTGTCCACAGTGATGTTCGCTGTGGTTATGATTCTGCTGATTATTGTCAATGCACGGAATGCCAGGGACCGGAAGGCGGAGAAAGCTTCGGTGTACCATGAGGGCATGTAAAACATCTTTATCTGAGTTCACATGAAGCAGTAATGGTTCTGGTCAGAGTGTGTTTGAAAAATCGTTCCTGTCGCCTGTAGGCCCCGCTTTGGGTGATATCTGCACCAAATTCAGGTTACATAGTCCGCTATGTGCCTTTCATTTGGCACAAATCTCCCGCAAATTGCGTGGTACATCTGACGGAAGCATTTTCAAACATGCCCTGGGACAAAAAGGCTGAATCACATTTTATTGATGTGGGAAAGGCATGGATGCACAAATGAAAAAAGGGCATTTTACACGATTTAATATATGTTTGGCCATCTGTCTGGCTGTCTGCCTGTCCCTGATGCCGTTTGATGCGGTTCTGGCCGGAGGGAATGGCAGCTCTGGCGGGACTGCCCAGGCCGGAGGGGATCCGGCGCCGGGCAGGGGAGTTACCATAAATGTCTACAACTGGGGCGAGTATATTGCCAACGGCACCGACGGTTCGCCGGATTTGAATGAAGAATTTACCCGGCGCACGGGGATCCAGGTAAACTATACTACCTTTGACAGCAATGAGGCGTTGTATTCCAAGCTGGCCGGGGGCGGCGCGGATTATGACGTGATCATTCCCTCGGACTACATGGTGTCAAAGCTTATCGACGAAAATATGCTGGCCCAGCTGGATTTTTCCAATATTCCCAATTTCCAATACATTGACGAGCGGTTCCGGGATCCTGATTATGATCCGGGGAGCCGTTATTCGGTTCCCTATACCTGGGGCGTGGTGGGATTATTTTATAATACGGACTATATTGAGGAGGAGATCACGAGCTGGTCTGCCCTGTGGGATAGTCGTTACGCGGGGAAAATACTGATGTTTGACAATCCCAGGGATTCCTTTGCCATTGCCCAGTTGCTGTTGGGGCAGTCATTAAATACCACTGACGAAAATGATTGGGCGGAAGCGGCAGTTCTTTTGAAGCAGCAGAAGCCATTGGTGCAGGCCTATGTCATGGACCGGATCTTCGACAAAATGGAGAGCAGCGAAGCCTGGATCGCACCTTACTATTCCGGTGACGCGGCTATTTTAGTGGAGAACAGTGACAGCATCCGGTTTGTTGTGCCGGAGGAGGGGACCAATTATTTTGTGGACGCCATGTGCATTCCTGCCACCTCCAGCCATAAGGCAGAAGCGGAGGCATACATCAATTTCCTATGCGACCCTGAGATTGCCGGGGCAAATATGAATTATGTGGGGTATTCTACGCCGGAAAGCGCTGCAAAGGAATACATGGACCAGGAGATGGTGGAAAATCCTGTCTACTATCCGGATGAGGAGATACTGGGGCGCACGGAGGTATTTGTGAATCTGCCGGAAAGCACCAGCAAACTGGTGGACCGTTTATGGGCGGAAGTGAAGATGGGGGGGCCCGGGGAATCCATGGTGCTGGTAGCCATCATACTGGGATTCCTGGGAGTGTATATCGCCATTATCGTCTACAAGCGGCAGAAACGCAAAAGGGAGCTGGCATAGTGAGTTTTCCCTGTAACAAATCCTGCCTTATTGATAATGGAAGAGAGATCTATTGAAGTAAAAAACAAAATTTACGCTCCATGCATATAATTGATTAAGGATACGTCATTATTCGACATCTAATATGCATGGGGTGATTTCTATTGAATAACTTTAACACGAACTGGATGTTCAATCCGCCGAATCTATTCGGCATGAGAATTCCCAACAATAACTGTCATCAAAACATATCTCAGCCTTTCCCAAAAACCATATGTGAGGCAAACACTGCCGCAAGCGAATGCTCCCAATGTCCAGGCACTGCAGAACAGAAGGAAGATACGCCTTCCGGTTATTATGAATCCGGGGCAATGCAGGGGGCGGAAGAGGAGACCGCTTTCACTTGCTGTTGTGATGAGTGCAAGGGGATGTTTCCGGAAGAAATCTCCGGCGTACTATGCTGCCCCGGAGAGTGCGGCGAGCCGGGTCCAATGGGGCCAAGGGGAGAACCCGGCCCCCCGGGTTGCCCCGGAGAATGCGGTGAACCCGGCCCACAGGGAGTCACGGGCCCTCAGGGGCCGCAAGGGGTGACCGGCCCAATGGGGCCAAGGGGAGAACCTGGGCCACGTGGGCCGGCCGGGCCTCCCGGCTATCCGCAAAACAGTATATTTGCCTCGTTTTCGGGCAAAGAGCTGATACTGCCGGAGAGCGCCAGCCTTCCGCTCAAAACCGAAATACCGGATATTACCCGGAATATCTCCCTTTACAGCAGCAGCTCCGTTTCGTTGGCTCCCGGGTATTATATCATCAGCTATTATGTTTCCGCAGTGATGAAAAAGCGCGGGTCAATCAAGCTTACGCCGGTATTTAATGACCGCAGGCAGACTATGTATACCGCACGCGGAGAGACTGAAAACAGAAAGGGTATATTGGAATTAACCAGGAATTTTATTGCTGAAATACCAATCGGTACCACACTGTTTCTGGAATGGAGCTCTTCGGTGGGCGCATCCAGGGTCAATATGTATCTAAGTATAGAAAAACTTTACAGGCAATAAATGAAAAAGAAAGAGGGGATAGATTGAAAAATAAGTCTGATGACTTTATTTTTCAATCGGCAATTTGGGTCAGAGCCTCAAATATGCCCTGATCGCAGATGAGAAATCGCCTGCGCGAATTTCTCATCGCGTGTCATCGCATTAAACTGCTCTGACATGTAGGAATAGTGTGATTTAGTGTGAAAAGAGTTAGCAGTTAGGATTAATTAGAAAAAGTATGGAAATTTGTCGGTTATGGAATCAGGGGGGCATACGCCTCCCTGATTTTGTTGGCAAGATTTTGCTATGCATATTTGCGGGATGACAGGCTGGCGGCGAATAGGGAAGTGTGCTATAATGCTTTGGAGACAGAGAGGGAAAAGAAAGAAGGGTTGGCTTATGAAGCTTTATGAGAGGGATAAAATTGATTTTGGGAATCTGCTGTATCCCACGAAGGCGATGTTTGCCCTGCTGATCCCCATTGTGGTGGAGCAGTTTCTGAATTCTTTTATGGGCATGATGGACACAATGATGGTGAGCAATGTGGGAAGTGAAGCGATTTCTGCGGTTTCCCTGGTAGATTCCATCAATAACCTGATCATTCAGATTTTCGCGGCAATGGCATCCGGCGCGGCTATTATCTGTTCCCAATACCTTGGCAGCGGGAAGCGGGAGATTAGCAACAAGGCGGCCAAGCAGGTGGTCTTAACGGTGCTTGCCATTTCCCTTTCATTGACGTTGCTTGGATTGTCCCTGCGCAAACCTCTGTTGCGCCTGATCTTTGGACAGATCGAGGAAGGGGTTATGGCCCAGGCGCAGATTTATTTTCTGGTCACGGTGCTTTCCTATCCTTTTCTGGCATTGTTCAGCGCGGGAGCAGCGTTTTTCCGGGCAGGCGGTAATTCCAAATTTCCTATGAAAGTGTCGGTGGCCTCCAATTTCATTAACATTTTCGGAAATGCATTTTTGATATTCGGCCTGCATATGGGAGTGGCCGGGGCAGCGTTGGCGACGCTGATTTCCAGAATCTTTTCTGCCGTCGTTATTTTTTCATTCTTGAGGAAACCTGCCCAGGCTATTGTGGTGCGGGAGTATCTTTCCATCAGGCCGGATATGCCCCTGATCTGGAAAATACTGGCCATAGGTATTCCCTCCGGCGTGGAGAACGGTATGTTCCAGTTCGGCAAGCTGGCGATTCAATCCACTGTTTCAACCATGGGCACACAGGCTATTGCGGCACAGGCTATGGCAAACATCATGGAGTCGGTAAACGGCATTGCGGGAGTGGGTGTGGGGATCGGCTTGATGACTATGGTAGGCCAGGCCATAGGCGCAGGCAGGAGAGAGGAAGCCAAATATTATATTGTGAAATGCACGCAGCTGGGCCTGGCAGGCATACTGGTGTCCTGCCTGTTTGTGCTGGGAATCTGTAAACCGGTTACCTGGCTGGCGGGCATGGAACCTGTCAGCGCGCAGCTTTGTTTTGAAATGGTGGCAGCCATCACGGTTGCAAAACCCTTATTTTGGGCCTTTTCCTTTATTCCGGCCTACGGTATGCGTGCTGCGGGAGATGTGAGGTTTTCCATGATCACTTCTACGGTGACCATGTGGTGCCTGAGAGTGGCCCTTTGCGTATTTTTGGTCAAGGCGTTTCATATGGGCCCTATGGCCGTTTGGTATGGTATGTTCGCAGACTGGGCCGTGAGAGGCGTTGTATTCTTCTTCCGGTTCAGGAGTGGCAGGTGGATGAAGCAGGGAGTGATATGACAGAATGGAAACACAATCTTGCCAAGAAGACGGAAAGTGGAGTATAATACATTTACATACCATATGGATAGAAAAGTAAGGGACCGCAATTAATTTCCCCAAATTGCGAAAGGCATTTGTTTTTCGCAGGATGGAGCGAAGAGAGGTGTCAGTATGAGAAAACGGATGTTTTTGTTGCTAATGTCGGTTATTGCTTTGGGTTTTGCGGCATGTGGCCAGGAAGCGGCCGACGGAGATGCATCTTCCCAACCGGAGGAAAAAGAGGTCTTTTCCGCCCAGGTAAATACTGCAGTGGACGAGCCGGGGGATGATGTTGCCGACCTGACTTTTATGTGGTGGGGCAGTGCGGTGAGAGGGGAGAGGACCCAGGCGGCATTTGACCTTTACAGCGGCAATAACCCGGGAGTGACGATTGAATCGGAATCCGTGGAATGGCCCGATTATTGGGAGCAGCTGGAGACGAGAGAAAAGAGCGCAACTCTTTCGGATATTGTGCAGATAGATTACTCCTTTTTGGAACGCAGCGTAAACAATGGCATGCTTGTGGAGTTGACTCCTTATCTGGCAGACGGAACACTGGACCTATCCGGAGTGGACCCGGGATTGATCACCGCAGGTTCCGTCAACGGCAGGATTTATGCGGTCTGCGGCGGCGTAAATGTTCCTTCGCTGATGTATAATAAGACGCTGACGGACGAGTTGGGGATTGAAATCAAGGATAATATGACCCTGGAAGAATTTTATGTTTTGGCAAGGGATATTTACGCGAGAACAGGGGTCAAGACGGACCTGCCCCATGGTATGGCATACAATTTCCTGCCTTATACCCTGCGGGCACAGGATATTACTAAGCTGTTTAACAGTGACTCGCTGAACGTAGGATCCGAAGCGGTTTTCCAGGAGTTTTTTGACATATATGAGATTGGCACCAGCGAAGGCTGGATCGTGGGCAATGATGTCCATGCCAACCTGATGGACGTCTCTGTGGAACAGAGTCCGCTGGTTTATTACACGACGCCGGAGACCCAGTCATGGTGCGGATTTTTCTGGTCGAACCAGCTTACCGCAATGACCAAGGCAGCGCCGGAAAACATGGAGATCGGCATCACTACCTGGCCTTCTTCCAACCCTGTGAAATCGGACTTTTTAAAGCCGGCGCAATTTTTTGCCGTGACTACAAATGCGGGTGAGAATGAAGCGGCTGCGGTGCGGGTGGTAAATTATCTGCTGAATTCCAAGCCTGCAAACGAAATTATGCTGGGGGAGAGAGGTGTTCCGGCATCTTCGGCCGTGGCCGATGCCATTGCACCTTTGATGGACCAGAACGGGCAGGCGATTATCGGTTTTATCAATGATGTGGTCGCCCCTAACAGTTCGAATATTTCTCCTTCCGACCCGGAAGCGGCAACACAGGTGTACCAATATGCGGACGAACTGATCCACCGGATTTTGGACGGTGAGATGACGGCCGCCGAGGCTGCCGGGGAGCTGTATGAGCAGGGAAACCGGATCATGAAAGGGACAACATAAAGCATATTGAAAGAAAGCCTCGTGCAGGCTTTCTTTTGTTTTCTTATATTTCAGTTATATTATGTATAAAAATCAGCTTCTCATGGCAAGAATAATAGCGAAAGGAAGGAAACTGCTATGAGAAGGAATAATAATAGAAAAAATAATGCAAAAAAAGAACGTATCGTTATGCTTGCTTCGTCTGCCTTTGTACTGGCAGCATTGACCATGACAGGAATTTATATGAAGTCCAAGAACGTAGAATCCGAGGATAACGGCTATACCATAGACTTCACGGCAATGGAGGACAACGCTGACGACAAGTATCAGGAAATCGCACAGAACACCGAGTCACTGCAGGAAAGCGCCCCGGAAATGCTGGAGGACGACCTGGACTATACGCCAATGGAAGTGGGTTCCGGACTGGTGGAATTACCGAGCCTGACGGATGATATTTCGGAAGAAGTGGAGACGCCGCCCACAGACCAGCTATTAAGTGAAGCGGACCTGGCGCTTATGGAAAAGCCGGATGTTTTGCCGGAAGAAGCGCCTAAGGAGGAAGTGCCCGCAGAAACACCGGACACAACGGAGGATGAGGAAGTGACATCCCAGGATGTGATAGTGGAGAAAACATTAAATTTCTCTGAGTCGGACAGATTGCTGCGGCCGGTAGCCGGGGAAGTGATGATGCCCTACAGTGCGGATAAAAGTATTTATTTCGCTACTCTCCATGAGTATAAGCGCAACCATGCTGTCATGTTCAGGGCTGAAGAGGGAACTGTAGTCAGCGCCTGCACGGCGGGTAAAGTGATCAATATCTTTGAGGATGAGGAGATCGGGCATGCAATAACAATGGATATCGGAGGCGGTTATACGATCACATACGGACAGCTGAAGGATATTACTGTCGCCCTGGACAGTTATGTGGATCCCGGGGAGGCAATCGCTTATGTGGCCGCTCCTACCAAGTACTTTTGCAAAGAAGGCTGCAACCTTTATCTGCAGTTGATGAAGGGCCAGGATTCCGTAAATCCTGAAAGCCTGTTCTAAAAGGTTGGGAAGAGAAGCATATGTATATTATCGGAGGAATCATGAAAACCATGGCCGGTGCCGATATGGAAGAAGGTGTCATCCGTATCGCAAACGGCAAGATAGCGGAAATCGGTACGCGGGATGAAATAGCAGTTCATCCCGCCAGCCATGAGCAGGTTTTGGAGATCAGGGAAGGCATCATTATGCCCGGGATCATTGAGGCGCATTGTCACATGGGCATCACGGAGGAGAAAAAAGCCATGGAAGGGGACGACTGCAATGAAACAGTGAACCCCGTAACCCCTTGGCTCAGGGCGGTGGACGCCATCAATACCATGGATGCGGCCTTTGACGATGCGGTGCGGGCCGGGATCACGTCCGCCATGGTGGGGCCCGGAAGCTCAAATGTAGTAGGCGGGCAGTTTGCCTTTTTAAAGACAAGAGGCAGGAGGATTGACGATCTGGTGGTTAAGGCGCCTGCGGCCATGAAAGTGGCTTTCGGTGAAAATCCAAAGGTAAATTACTCCGGCCAGGGGAAAAGTCCCTCCACACGTATGGCAATTGCAGGGATGCTGCGGAAGGAGCTTTATGAGGCCAGAGAATATATCAGGCAGAAGGAAAAGGCGAAAACCAACGGAGAGGCATTCCAGGAGGACTTTTCCAAAGAATGCTGGGAACCGGTATTCCGCCGGGAAATTCCTTTAAAGGCACATGTGCACAGAGTGGACGATATCTTCACTGCTATTCGCATTGCCCGTGAATTTGGCCTGAATGTGACCCTGGATCACTGTTCGGAAGGCCATTTGATCGCGGAGGAGCTTGCGGCGGAGGGTTTTCCCGCCATCGTAGGGCCGGACCTGGCCAGCCGCAGCAAGATTGAAGTGCAGAATATGGCGTTTAAAACAGTGGGAATCTTAAACAAAGCGGGAGTTATGACTGCCGTTACCACAGATCATCCGGTCTCCCTGATACAGTCCCTTCCCCTTTGTGCAGGCATGGCGGTAAAAGCAGGGTTGGAGTTGGAGGAAGGCTATCGTTCCATCACAATCTATCCTGCCAGGATCTGTGGTGTAGACGACAGAGTGGGCAGCCTGGAAGTGGGGAAAGATGCGGATATTGCCATTTTTAACGGAAATCCTATGGAAGTATTTACAGAGACTCTGTATACCATTATTGACGGCCAAATCGTTTATGACAGCACAACGGTCCAACAATGACCGTCCAACAGCCATACAAATTTGATTGCTTTCTATCAGATTCGTGTTAAAATGGAAGTGATGTTTGGCAAAAACGGAAATGACAACAGGAAACCGAGTTGCCGTTGTTCAGGGGCAGGCGGTTAGATGGAAAGCTGTGTCATGAAAATCGGAGGATTACCTTGAAGCAATACGGAAAGCGGACTGCGGCTGTGTGGGCAGGCATTGCCATAGCCTTACTGGGCGGCTGCGGGATACAGGCGGAACAGGAAAATATCAGCAGTCCTTATTTGGCGGTGGAGGGAATGGAAAGCACTCCGGTGGTGGAGTATTCCGTTCCCCGAACCCTTCCCAACGTACTGGTGGATACCAGGGGGTATACTGCAGAATGTGAGAAGCGCGCAGCCGTCAAAGGCCGTGAACTGCCCGATACATTCCGGCTGATAGATGCGGAGACCGGGGAAGAGGTCTACAGCGGCCTGCTGGAGAAAATTACATACAATGATGAGCTGGGTCTTTATACGGGTATTGCCTGTTTCGACGAATTTGTCACGGAGGGCAATTATTATCTGGAGTGTGATAAGGTGGGACAGTCATACCGGTTTGGCATTGAGGATTCCATGTATGCGGAATTGTTCCGGGAAGTTTACGACAGGCAGATGGAAGCCTGCGGTGATAATTCCCTGACGGTATCAGATGCCATGTGGCTTATGGTGGCCTATGAATGGTATGGGGGAGTGTTCCCGGATGATAACGGGGATCAGGTTCCGGATGTTTTAAAAGCGTTACAATCCTGGATCTCTTTTATGGAGGATAAGGAGCTTGATGCCGGTGACGGCGCTCTCTATGCGGCATTCCTGGCAAAGTTCAGTTACAATTACCAGAAGTTTGACCAGGCGTATGCCACAGACTGCCTGAGGAGGGCGTCCACCGTATTCGGGCAGGTCCAGGCGGCTCCGGGCAAAGACGCGGATGCCTTTTTCGCGCTGACGGAGCTGTACCGCGCTACGGGGCTGTATACCTACCGTAACCAGATCAGTGACTACAGGAGCTTTTTTGAAAACAACGGGAGTTACCTGGAGGAAAAAAGTTACTTGTTCGGGACAATGACATACATGTCCACAAGGCAAAGGGTGGATCTGGAACTGTGCGAGCTTTTTATGAACAACCTCACCGACCGGGGGGAAGAGATATCGAAAATTTACGAAGAAATGATCCATCCGGTGTCGGCACGGAATAACGGAACGGACGATTTGCTAAAGAGTGCCACGGAATTGTCATGTGCGAACTACGTGTTGAATAGTTATCAATATACACAGATCACGGAGGAATTCCTGCATTATCTCATGGGACAGAACGCCGAGTCGGTCTGCTTTTACCCGGAGGAGGGTGAGGGGAGCAACTATATGCTTCTCTTTGCCCAATTGGCAGAGATACATAAAGAGGATGAAGAATAAAACGATGAGAAAGGCATGTGGGTGAAAATGAAAATAGTAGTGTTAGCAGGGGGAACCAGCACGGAAAGGGATGTGTCCCTGAGCTCCGGAAGCATGATCTATAAGGCGCTTAAGAAAAAGGGGCATCAGGCAGTCCTTCTGGATGCCTACCTGGGATATGAAGGAGATACGGAGGGCATTTTCGGGCAGGACACCGACTGGGCAGTCCAAATCGGGGCAGTGGGCGAGAAAAATCCCGACCTGGAGGCAGTCATGGCGCTTAGGAAAGACGGTGGGAAAAGCTTCTTCGGCCCTAACGTGTTAGAATTATGCCAGAGGGCGGATGCGGTATTCATGGCCCTTCATGGCGCCAACGGGGAGGACGGTAAGATCCAGGCCTGCCTGGAGCTCCTGGGCATCCCCTACACGGGGACGGATTTTGCCAGCGCGGCTATGGCAATGGATAAGGGGATAACAAAGGATATTTTTAAGGCCTATTGTATTCCCACGCCTGCGGGCATACGCCTGAAGAAGGGGGAGCAGGAATCGGAGAAGGTACCTTATCCCTGCATTGTCAAGGCATGCTGCGGAGGGTCCAGCGTGGGCGTCTGCATTGCCCATGATGAGCATGAATATTCGGCGGCAAAGGAAGAGGCTTTCCGCTACGACAATGAAGTGATCATAGAACAATACATAGAGGGGCGGGAGTTTTCCGTCGGAGTCATGGAAGGTGCTGCAATGCCGGTGATCGAGATTGCGCCTAAGGCCGGATTTTATGACTACAAAAATAAGTACCAGGCCGGCAGTACGGTGGAAACCTGCCCGGCCAATATCCCCGAAGATAAGGCCGGGGCGATGCAGCGGATCGCGGAGCAGGTATTTCAGGCGCTGCGGTTGAAGAGCTATGCCAGAATGGACTTTATGATGAGCTGGGAAGGAGAAATCTATTGCCTGGAAGCCAACACTACGCCGGGCATGACGCCTACTTCCCTGCTTCCCCAGGAAGCCGCCGCTGCAGGGTTGAGTTTTGAGGATCTGTGTGAGAAGATTTTGGAGTGTGCGCTCAGGGGCCCTGCCTGAAACATTGCCATTGCGTGATTGGGAGGGGAAGAAACCGGCAGCCTATTCATGGAGGATGCGGGTGAGCCGTGTCATGGCAGGAGGAATTGGATATGATGGATTTAACGATTGGGGAAATAGCCGCAGCCTGCGGGGGAAAACTGGTCCTGCAGGGGGCGGATACAACTGACGCCTGTATCAGCTCTCTGGAAATTGATTCCAGGAAGGTGGCAGAGAAGGGGGCTTTTCTTGCCACAACAGGGGAGCGTGTGGACGGCCATACTTTTATATCTTCCGTGTTTGAAAAGGGGGCGGCTCTTGCCGTGACCCGAAAAACGCCAAAGCAGGTGGAAAGAGAGACCGGCATCAGCCAGGAGAAATGGGGCAGTTATCTGCTGGTGGAGGATACCCTGCAGGCTTTGAAGGATATCGCGGAATATTACAGGATGAAACTTTCCATCCCTGTGGTGGGGATCACGGGAAGCGTGGGGAAGACCAGCACCAAGGAATTTATCGCAGGAGTCCTTTCGGAAAAATATCATGTGTTAAAGACCGACGGCAACTATAATAACGAAATCGGTGTACCTCTCACTTTGCTCAGGATCCGCAGGGAACATACGGCTGCGGTGGTGGAGATGGGCATCAGTGACTTCGGGGAGATGCGCCGTTTGAGTAAGATGGCCAGGCCTGACATATGTGTCATAACAAACATAGGCCAGTCCCACCTGGAGAATCTGAAAACCAGGGACGGTATTTTGAAGGCAAAATCGGAAATATTTGAATATATGGCAGAGGACGGGCAGGTCTGCCTGTACGGAGGAGACGATAAGCTTAGCGCCATTGCGGAGGTCAAGGGCAGGAAACCCCATTTCTTTGGCTGGGGGGAAAACCCTTTGGAGGAAGTGGCTGCAGGGGATGTGGTGAGCCGCGGACTGTGGGGCAGCGATGCGGTGCTGACAATCAGGCGTGAGGATGCCTGCTGTGCAGCGGTCCCAGGGGGAAAGCCGGACGCCGCATCCGTGGAGCAGGTTGGGATCCATGTGCCCCTCCCCGGCAGGCATATGGTGCTGAACGGGGCGGCGGCTGCCTGTGTGGCGGGGTTGCTGGGACTTTCCCCGGAGCAGATCGCGTCGGGGATCCGTAAGATCAAGCCTGTAAGCGGAAGGAACCATCTGATTTGCCTGAAAGAGTATACGCTTATAGACGATTGCTACAATGCAAATCCCGCTTCCATGAAGGCCGCCGTGGATCTCCTTTCCATGGCGGACACAGAGAAAGTGGCTATCCTTGGGGATATGTTTGAATTGGGGGAGAATTCCCATATCCTTCATGAGGAGACAGGAGCTTACGCTGGGGAGGCAGGAATTGACAGGCTTTATTTTGTGGGCCAGGAGGCGGCATATATGTATCAGGCGGCATGTAGCAGCTTAGGCCGAAAGGACTCACAGGCCACGTATTTTCCTACGAAGGAGGATCTGCTGCAGGCTTTCGGCCAGGATCTGGACCGGTTTGTGCCCAAAGGGAGCACCGTACTTGTCAAGGCTTCCCACGGTATGGAGTTTGGGCAGATCGTAGATTTTTTTAATAACATATAACCTTTATAAAATCTTAAGCCTTTTTTTGTCCAGTTATGGGAAAATAGGATTAAGATTTTTTATTCCGGCGGAGCATTTCATTATGATAAAGGTGTGGTTATAAATATGGGTGAAAAGATTTTGATCGTGGATGACGAAAAAGAGATTGCGGATTTGGTGGCATTGTACCTTCGGAATGAGGGATACGAGGTGTTTTTGTGCTATAACGGCAGGGATGCATTGGAGGTGATTGCCGGCCAGCAGCTGGACATGGCAATATTGGATGTGATGCTGCCGGATATCGGGGGATTTGAGCTTTGCACTAAGATCAGAGAGGATTATTGCTACCCCGTTATTATGTTGACGGCAAAAGGGGAGGAAATGGATAAGATAACGGGCCTCACTTTGGGGGCGGATGATTATATGACGAAACCCTTTCTGCCGCTGGAGCTTGTGGCCAGGGTAAAAGCGCAGATGCGGCGGTACAAGCGTTACAATGCCGGGGCGGAAAATGATGACAGTGTGATCAGCATATCGGGACTTGTGTTGAACAGTAAAACCCATGAATGTATCTTGAACGAGAGGCCGCTGAACCTGACCCCTACGGAATTTTCCATCCTATGGATCCTCTGTCAGCGCAAAGGTCAGGTAGTCAGCGCGGAAGAATTATTTTATTTGATATGGCATGACGAGTATTATGTGAAAAATAATAATACCATTACGGTGCATATACGGCATTTGAGGGAAAAGATGGGAGATTCCTTTGAAGAACCAAAATACATTAAGACAGTCTGGGGGTGTGGGTACAAGATTGAAGGCTAAACTGAAGAGAGCCATAGGAACGGCGCTGATTGTGCTGGGTGGGATACTGTTTTGCGTTATGCTTCGGGAATTTTTTGACACGATGCTGGACGGTTATCTGCTGGACTGGCTGGACGGGAAATTTGTGATGCACTATTATGACGGCGACAGCTCTTTCACAAGGATCAACTGGAAGAGGGTGAAAGAGTATCTGTTCAGGGGACTGCTGGCGTTTACATTGATGGCTGCCCTGGCAGGCAGGATTGCCCTGCTGATCTATGCGGCCAGGCGGGAAAAGCAGGTGGTCCATGAGGTGGGCAAAATGATAGGCGTTTATATGCATCATGACAGGGAGGTGACGGATGTGTTCCCCAGGGAATTTGCGGAAATCTCCGTTCAGGTGGCAGAAGTAAAATCCGATATGCAGCGCCATGAGCAGGCGCTGCAGCAGGAGGCAGCCAGGAAGAACGACCTGATCACATATCTGGCCCATGACTTGAAAACGCCTCTGACCTCTGTGGTGGGGTATCTGAGCCTTTTGGAGGAAGCGCCGGATATGCCTGAGGAACAAAAGGCAAAGTACATTCATATCACATTGGACAAGGCGCTCCGGCTGGAGAAACTGATCAATGAGTTTTTTGAGATCACCAGGTATAACCTGCAACAGATCATATTGGAAAAAGAAAATATCGACCTGTCCTTTATGCTGGTACAGATGGCCGACGAATTTTATCCTATCCTGCGGGAACACGGGAATACCATGGGATTGGAAATAGGAGACAATCTGGAGGTCTATGGGGACGGTGAAAAGCTTGCCAGAGTTTTTAACAATATCCTGAAGAATGCCATAGCGTACAGCGACGAGGGGACGGAGATTGGCATATGGGCGGAGGAAGACGATGAGAATGTTATTATCCGGGTCCGAAATCTTGGGAAGACCATACCGGAGCAAAGGCTGGACGCTATTTTTGAAAAGTTTTTCCGGTTGGACGACGCACGTGCCACGAATACCGGCGGCGCCGGATTGGGACTTGCCATAGCCAAAGAGATTGTAACGCTCCACGGCGGCACCATCTCGGCGGCCAGCAAGGACAGGGTGACGACTTTTGAGGTCTGCCTGCCCGGCGGCAGGCAGGCTTAAACATGAAGGGGCCGGCCTTACAGGCCATACTCTTTTTTCAATGCGAAATATCGTTCTGAGATAAGGCTGCTGACATGGGAACCCACATTTTTCCTGGAGGTTTTGTCTAATTCACCGAGTAGGATGGGTTCCTGAAAATCAATGACCACAGTGGCCTTTTTTACTTTGGGCAGATGGTCTTCAAATACACCGGCGGAGTTTACGATAGTCATGGGGACTACGGGGACGCCGCCTTTTTCTGCGATCTTGAAGCTTCCTTCATGGAAAGGAAGGAAGGTGTCCGGGGTCTTATTGCGCGTGCCTTCCGGGAAGATACACAGGGAGATGCCGTTTTTCACATCCTCGATCCCTTTCAGGATGGTCTTCATGCCCTTTTTGATATCGCTGCGGTCCAGGAAAAGGCAGTGGATGTTTTTCATCCAGATATTCAAAAGAGGATATCTGAGCATTTCTACCTTTGCCACATAACCGGTAATATTCGGAAAGTGGTTCAGCGTCAGCACGATATCGAAATAGCTGCGGTGGTTTCCCACATACAGCACTGCAGTGTCGGCAGGGATGTTTTCCGCCCCGCGGACGATAACCTTAGCGCCGGCCAGGAAGGTAACGCAGCGGAACCCCCAGCTGACAATGGCTTTACAGCTCTTATCCTTTAAGGAAGGACTGGCCTTCCCTATGATCCATTCCGCCAGCAGGATGGGGATGGACAGGATCAGGAATGAAAATAAAAATATGGCGATGAGAATCAGGCGTAGCATGACGTTTTCCTTTCTGCTTCCAGTACCGTCCCTGTATGCCGCGCCCTTTCGTGTGTTTCCTGATAAGACTGCGTCTCTGTTCCGGGACTGTTTTATGATTTCCTGTATTTGGTTGTTATTTTAGCATAAAACAAATCCTGTGTACATAGAATACAGCAAAACAGGAAAAGGTTTAGGAAACATGAAAAGGATAATCTTATGTGTTTTAGCAGCGGCTGCCATCGCCATGCTTTCGGGATGTACCTTTTTAAGCGAGGAAAGGATCAAGCTTCGGGATCTTGACTTTACGGTGCTCAGCGAGGAGAAAATACCGGAGGAATTAATGACGATCATCGAAGAAAAAAAGAAAGAGCCATTCCAAATTACATATACGGATAAAGAGTATCTCTATATCTGTACAGGGTACGGCGAGCAGGTTACCGGAGGCTACAGCATTGCCGTGAACGAATTATACCTTACGGACACCGCCGTCTATGTCAGCACAAGCCTCCTGGGGCCGGAAAGCGCGGACAAGAGCAATAAGACCCCTTCCTATCCCTATATTGTCATAAAGACGGAATACATTGACCAGACAGTGATATTTGAATAATGGTGAATCCGGCAGGACAAAGGGGTAGACAATTAATTCTGTTTGGAGTAGAATAAAGAAAAAAGGAGAATACTAATGAACGAGGATTTTAACACTTCAGGGAACCAAGTTTATCCGTATGTGCAAGAGCCTGTGGAAGAACAGAAGGGAATGTCCATCGCTTCCCTGGTATTGGGGATTGTGGGATTCGTGGCGTGGTGCCTGCCGATCGTAGGGTATCCGGTGACCATTGTGGGTATTGTGCTGGGAGCCAAGGGGATGAAAAAAGGCGGCAAAGGAATGGCCATTGCGGGGATAGTCTTGTGTATCATTACGCTGATATTGACATTGATCAACTCCGTTCTGGGAGCGATGATGTCTGTTGCCAATTTGATGTAATGCACAAACAGGATAGGGTAAACGATAAGGAATGTGGTCGAAATACTGCATTCCTTTTTTTGGAGACTATGCGGTTTCGGATGCAAATGATTTGGAGGAGGCTATGCTGCTGATACAAAACGGATATATGATCGATCCAAAGACCGGCAGGGAAGGTAATTATGATATTCTGATGGACGGGGATAAAATCACGGGGATTGGCAAGAATTTACCCTGCCCGGGCCAAAACTGCGAGGTGATAAAGGGGGAAGGCCTTCTGGTGGCGCCGGGCCTGGTGGACGTCCATGTCCATTTCAGGGAACCGGGATTTGTGGATAAGGAGGACATCATGACCGGAGCGGCCGCTGCGGCAAAAGGCGGATATACAACGGTGGTCATGATGGCTAACACAAACCCTAGGATCGATACGGAGGAAGTATTGCGCCAGGTGCTGGACAGAGGGAAGGAGACCGGGATCCATGTGCTGTCCTGCGCTAATGTGACGAAGGGAATGAAAGGGCGGGAACTGACGCCCATGAAGGAACTGGCAGCGGCAGGGGCAGTGGGGTTTACGGACGACGGAGTGCCGTTGATGGATGAGAAAATCGTCCGGGGCGCCATGGTGGCGGCGGCAGCGTTGGACATGCCTGTGAGCTTTCATGAGGAAAACCCGGAATTAATTGATAATAACGGTATTAACCGGGGCAGGGCCAGCGAGCATTATGGTATCGGCGGGTCTCCCAGGGAAGCGGAGATCGATCTGATCCGAAGGGACCTGGAGCTGGCTCTGGAAACGGGGGCTTGCATCAATATCCAGCATATCAGCACAAAAGAGGGCGTAGAGCTGGTCCGCCGTGCCAGGAAAAGAGGCCCCAATATCCATGCGGAGGCTACACCCCATCACTTTACCCTGACGGAGGAGGCAGCCATCCGATACGGGACGCTGGCTAAGATGAACCCGCCTTTGCGGGAAGAGGCTGACCGGCTGGAAATAATCCGGGGTCTGGCGGACGGTACAATCGATATCATTGCTACAGACCATGCGCCCCACACCGGGGAAGAAAAAGGGAAACCCATCACGGAGGCCCCCAGTGGGATCATCGGACTGGAAACTGCCCTGGCGCTGGGCATTACCCGGCTGGTGGACGGAGGTTATCTTACCATGGGGCAGCTACTTCGGCTTATGAGCACCAATCCCGCGGCCATGTACCATCTGGATGCCGGCTATCTGGAAGAAGGCGGCCCTGCAGACGTGATCCTGGTGGATCCTGCCGCAGAGTGGATTCCCGGGGAGTATGCCTCCAAAGCGTCCAACACGCCTTTCACCGGATGGAAGCTAAAGGGCAGGGTGGTCAGGACAATCTGCGGCGGCAAGACCGTTTGGGCCGATTGAACCCTGGGTGCCGGTTTATCTTAGCGTAGCGCGGAAATAAGAGTTAGTCTGACATGGAGGATAAGATTGAAAAATAAGTCTGATGACTTTATTTTTCAATCGGCAATTTGAGTCAGAGCCTCAAATATGCCCTGATCGCA
>ERZ808040.742-NODE-742-length-25815-cov-3.777527_pt1 | contig 25815 bp, 27 predicted proteins | sample MGYA00380191_ERZ808040 | MGnify/ENA primary metagenome ERZ808040 (study PRJEB31490, sample SAMN06133395) | mouse gut metagenome | isolation source: J6 | host: mice | place: China: Chengdu | collected 2015-05 ...
GTAATAGTCAGGCGCTCGGCAATTTTCGGCAGTACCGATGCATCCATGCCTTTCAATAAAGCCACACGGGCACGGAAACTGGCCTGAAAATCAAGTTCACCTTGCATGGCGCGTTCAGTAATTTCAGCAACCTGCGCACCGACCCCTGCTTCAATCGCCAGTTCATCAATCACTTCCTGTTCGATCAGGGTCGAGTCCATATCAAAGCAGACCAGACGGCGGTTACGGCGATAGGCATTGTCTTCCTGAACCGCAACATCGACATTCAGTTCACTGGATAAACGCAAACAGGCAGCACGCATGGCTGCGGCATCCAGCATTTGTCCTTTTAAACCAAATTCGATACAGGCACGTTTCGGACCGGTACTGCTGCCATTCAGGGCCGGACGGCCAGACAGACGGGTTACGGTTTCAATATTAAAACCCTGAGCCGAGACAATCTGGGTCACGGCCTGCAAATGAGAGGCATTTAATTCAGGGGCCAATGCCGTTACGATATAACGTGTGCGCCCACCCTCTTTGACCCACTGATCATATTCAGTCGCAGAGATCGGTTTAAAGCGCACAGTTAACCCGATATCATGTGCTAGAATCAGGATTTCCTTCATGGCTAATGCTGTCGCCGTCTGGTCATCAGACGCTACAACAATACCTAAGGTTAACTGATTATGAATAACCGCTTGCCCCACATCTAAAATCTGTAGGGAATGGGCGGACAAAACCTGCATTAATCGTGTAAATTGATTAGGCTGGTCAGGTCCTAAAAATGATATAAGAATGATTTCTCGCATGAATTGACTCGGGTCTGAGCTACAACTATTGTTAGAATCATAATCGAAATTGAACAGAATTGCCTTGGAAGTTTACGTTGAATGCGCCTAGACAAGGGCTATTTGCTAGCCTATTGATTGTAAGTTTTGCTCTGCATACCTTTTTACTGGTATTGGCAACCACTCACCAACTGAATGAAAACCGCACCAGTCAGGGGCAGCTGATCACCAGTCAACTGGTGACAGACAGCCTGTCCGAGCTGGAACCCGCCAATCGTGTTTCTCTGGCTTTGCTGGCAAATCGTTATGCGACCAACCCGAGTGTGGCTTCGATTCGAATTCTGGATGCGAAAGGTCAGGTTTTAGCAACCAGCGGACTGACCAAAACTCGCGATGGTGAAGTTTTTGTCCGTGATGCACTGCAAAACGAGAAAAAAGTTGGTCTGATTGAAATCACCCTGATTGAGCCAAGTATGGGTGAAATTCTGCGGACGCAATGGCTGGCGATTCTGTTCTCTTTCATTATTCATGCTTTGATTTGGGTGGCATACCGCGCGATCGCGCGTCCTAGCCGAACCGAATATCTGGCACGCATTAACAATGAATCCCGTTTAAAATTCGAGATTCAGACCCTGACCCAAGCTCTGGAACAGGAAAAGCACAATGCTGCGCTGGCCATTGCCCAAGCCCAGCAGGCAGTAAAAAATAAAGCCAAAGAAAAAGAACATAAGCCAGCTGTACTGGAAAGCGATAGCCTGAGCTTGAATATCCAGTTCTATGATCCAAAACAGTTACTCGATAGCGTGAATAAAACCGTATCGGTGCCTTATTTCAACCTGTGTCAGATTTTCCTGAATAAAGCCACTGAACTCTGTGTGCAGCGCTACAAACTGAATGGCAGTGATATTAGTACTGTGCATAAATTTGATGAAAAAGGTGCCACTATCAGCATTGCGGCAGACAAGCCAAATGCCTTGGCCTGCCTGACCATGATCAGTGCGGTATTCCAGTTACTCTCGGAGGTACTGTATAAACGCTATCGTGAAGAAAAACGTTTTGTACTGCAAACCCGTAGTGCAATTGCGTCTAAAGTCGAGGAGATGCAGCTCAGCTCGGTGCAGGCCTCTGAGCGTCTTAGCCAGCACCTGGTCGCAAAAGAAAGTGCCTTACATGTCCCGAATAGCTTGCTGAAAGATGTGAGCGAACATTTCCAGCTGGTCAGTATGCCGAATCCAACCAATGTCCTGACCCGTCATGCCTTTGTGGTAAATGGCATGGATGCAGAAACGGCTGAACTGGCACAGACTTTTAGAACCGAGATTTTAAAATCCAAACAGTCCAAAGCCTCATAAAGGTTGTACAGTACAAAGCCCGACTTTAAATCGGGCTTTTTTATGCGCAGAATTTTTAAGCTGTTACTCGTCAAGTTCTATTATTCAGCGCCTTGCAGTAATTAAAATCACTGCCGCATTTTAAAACTCTAGCTGTCTGTATCCAGATTTTGCTTTGGCTCTAATGTCGTTACCCTGCTTTTGGCTGCCCAATAGGTGGCCAGAGCTGGCCCTGAAATATTGTGCCATAAGCTAAAGATTGCACTGGGCAAAGCCGTAAGTGGAGAAGCTGCAAAATGGGTCGCAGCCAAAGCCACACCCAGACCCGAATTCTGCATTCCCACCTCAATCGATACCGCACGACAGTCTATTTCCGCCAGCTTAAAGATACGACTGGCCCAATAACCCAGCAAATAACCGAGACCATTATGCAAGACCACAATCCCCAAGATCAGTAGTCCAGATTGCAAAATCTGAGCTTTGCTGCCGGCAATAATTGCTGCCACAATCGCGACAATGGCAATCACAGAAATCAGCGGCATCACCTGAATATAGGCATTTACTTTTTGCTTGAGCAGACTCCGTACAATCAAGCCCAGAAGAATTGGAAATAGCACCACTTGTAGAATCGACACCAGCATGGATAAGGCATTGATCTCGATCCATTGGCTGGCCAAGAGATAAAAAATCGCAGGGGTCAGAATTGGAGCCAATAAGGTTGAGACGGAAGTACAGGCCACAGACAGAGCAGTATTGCCTTTGGCCATATAGGTAATGACATTGGAGGCAGTACCACCCGGACAGCAACCGACCAGTATCACCCCGATCGCAATTTCCGGCGGCAACTGGAACAATTGACACAAGAGAAAAGCCAGACCCGGCATCACTACAAACTGGGCCACGACCCCAATCCCGACAGCTTTCGGACTTTGTAGCACACTTTTAAAATCGCCTACGGTCATGGTCATGCCCATACCGAACATGATGATGCCCAGCATCCATGCAATATAAGCGCGTAACCAGACAAAGCCCTCGGGCAGCATTAAGGCAATGCCGGAAAACAGCAGCACCCATAAAGCAAAGGTTTTTTGGACAAATTGGCTAAACTGGAGCAAGGCTGACATGGGGTTCATCCAGGGGTACAAAGGGAGAATAATAACAAGATAAAACAGGCATCTCTCAATACCAGAAATCTGAAGATTTAAATGCGCCGAAGATCAAATAAATATCCGAAGCGCATCATGATAAAATTTTAAACCGGCTGAACGATATCTTTGGTATAGATGCGTTTTACCCCATGCGCCAGCATATCTTGCCAAGCATGTTGCAAGGAACCATTGAGATCAATGCCCTTGCTGGCATCGGCAATGACAAAGGTCTTAAAGCCCAGTTTGCAGGCATCGATGGCGGTCCAAGCCACACAGAAATCAGTAGCAATCCCAACCACAAATACCGTATCAATACCACGTTCACGCAGATAACCGGCCAAACCGGTTGTGGTTTTCTGATCTGCTTCCATAAAGGCGGAATAACTGTCAATCCGGGAATCAAAACCCTTGCGAATAATCAGTTGCGCTTGCGGTAAATTTAAATCCGGATGCAACTCGGCATCTACTGTCCCCTGCACACAATGCTTTGGCCATAAAACCTGAGTGCCATAATCCAGCTGAATGCTGTCATAAGCCGCTTTAGCGGGGTGATTGTCTGCAAAAGAAATATGGTTTTCTGGATGCCAGTCCTGCGTCAGGATAATATTTTGAAAATACTGCCCCAATAAATTGATATTGGGGATAATCTGGTCAGCATTGGCCACTGCCAGATTACCCCCTGGGGTAAATCCTCTTTGTACATCTACGACCAGCAATGCGATATTATTTTGCATGTATTTTCATCCATTGAAATCTCGATTTATGTCCAAGCATAGCGCAAATTGTTATCGGATTTTTAGAGCGGCTGCTAAAAACCCTGTGACTGCATATTCTGATTCTGCCTGTTTTTAACCGCACTGCGGATCTGATTCCTTGAATTTTAAACACAAAAAAGCCTGCAAAAGCAGGCTTTTTCAAATCTTGGCCTATTACACTTTGGTACGGTTCACCAGGAACAGCATACACAGTGCAGAAATGATGATACATGGGATTGCGGCTGTAATTACCCCTGCGGCACCAAAACCTGCCACCAGGAGCTGACCTGCGATGACTGGGCCTAGCATGGCACCAATACGACCGACTGCAGAAGCAACACCGACACCGGTACCGCGCACTTCTGTTGGATACACGATACTACCGAAGGCATAAAGTACACCCTGACAGCCAATTACGAAGGCACCTGCCAATGCTGCTGCCATATACATCTGGTTCAGTGAGCTTGCACCATTTAGTGCCAATAGACCTGCAAGAATACCGCCGTACATCAACAGGATCACATACGCTTTTTTCCAGCGATCGGTCAGCATACCCAGGATAATTGTACCAATCGTCGCCGTAACCATGAAGTAGAACTGTGCGGTTGAACCGTCCTTACGGGTAAAGCCAAGTTCCATAAACAATGAGGGTAACCAGCTCAGCATGATGTAAACCACCATCAGCGTGAAGAAGTAGCTGATCCAGATGCACATGGTACGTAACAGGTTGTCCGAATTAAACAGGTCCTTAAATGAACCTTGTGGTGCAACGGCAAGTTCTGCTGCAGTTTTGTTCTGTGTTTTCAGGTATTCCTTCGATTCAGGCAAAAATAGCATCATCAATGGAATTGCAAAAATCGGTAACAAGCCGCCCAGATAGAAAACATTTTTCCAGTTGGCACCAAATTCAGTCGCAGCAATTAAAGATAAAATCGCAGCACCCACAGGCATACCGCAATACATCAAGCCGACTGCACGACCACGATTTTGCGGCGATACCGCTTCAGAAGCGAGTGTGATGAGAATCGGCATCGCACCGCCCAGACCTGCTCCGGCCAGAAAACGTACTGCCAGCAGACTGTTAAAGCTATTGACCCAGACTGTACATAAAGTGAATATGGCAAATGTTGCTGTCGACCAGATCAACACTTTCTTACGGCCGATACGGTCTGCAAATCGACCGCCGATCAGTGCACCGGGTAATAAACCCAGAATCCCTGCACTAAAAAACACACCCAACTGGGAACTATCGAGACCGAAGTGTTCACGCACACCGGCTGCAGCAATACCAGCAGCCTGAATATCCAAGCCTTCAATCACCGCTATCAGAAAACAGATGGCGACCGTGACGATAGCATGCTTATTGTCTGATTTTTCCATTGGATTATCCTTGTTCAATCAGCGTTACAAAAGAAAGACCATCATCTATGAGCCTGAGCGCAGAAATAACTATCAATAAGTTGAACGTTTTACTTGGATATCCCCACAGCAGCTGAAGCAGCTCCATGCAATAGACCTTGAGATAAAGTCGCAAAAGCAATTAATCAAAAAGTTTTAAAATTCACAATTTATACTTTAAGACTTATACATCAAGTTAAAAAACCAACCGATTAGAAAAATATCTTCCAATTCATTGATATTAAAAAAAGATTAATAGATTCAATTTTTCAACCTCTTTACATCAGCTTAGCCTCTAGACAAAGATGTTTTACATATAGATTCATCCAATAAAAATATTAATTCAGCAGCTAAAAACAACGAAATTCACGACTTGGCCGAGATTTTTACTCAAATCGAGCTAATTTTGCAGACAAAATTCCATAATATCTTGCTGAGCCGGGACTTAAGTCGCAGTTTGACCACAGTATTTCGCCGGATAAATCATCTAATTTATTACTTGATTGTTTTCAAAAGGCTTTGTATAAAGAATTGAGTGGCTTTGACTAAAGCATATTGTTCTTATGCGTTTGATCAGTCATAATTTGCATAAGCAATCTTCAATTCAGCGCAAGTCCATTGAATTTGCTATAAATCAAAATACAAATCCATCCCAATTTATGTTTTCTCATTCCTTTCGGATGGACAAATAGGATAGTTTTTTAAAATGACTCAGCAAGCACAGACCATTCAAGGTTCCATAGTCGCAATCGTCACCCCTATGTTTGAAGATGGCAGCGTAGATTGGAAGGGTCTCGAGAAGCTGGTTGAATGGCATATTGCAGAGGGCACCAACAGTATTGTTGCCGTTGGAACGACAGGCGAAGCCTCGACCCTGAGCATGAGTGAACACACCCAGGTGATCAAAGAAATCATTCGTGTGGCCAACAAACGTATTCCTATTATTGCCGGCACAGGCGCAAACTCGACCCGTGAAGCCATCCAACTTACCCGTGAAGCCAAAGAGCTCGGCGCCGATGCTGCTCTTCTGGTGACGCCTTATTATAACAAACCGACCCAGGAAGGCTTGTACCAGCATTATAAAGCTGTGGCTGAAGCGGTCGATCTTCCGCAGATTCTGTATAATGTCCCTGGCCGTACCGGTGTCGACATGCTGAATGAAACCGTGATTCGTCTGGCCGATATTCCACAAATCGTCGGGATTAAAGATGCGACGGGTGATGTACCGCGTGGTGCTGAACTCTTGCAAGGTCTGAAAGACAAAGACATGGTGGTCTACTCAGGTGATGATGCAACGGCATATCAGCTGATGGGTCATGGCGCCAAAGGCAATATCTCGGTCACAGCGAATGTGGCTCCGAAAGCCATGAGTGAAGTGTGTGCCGCTGCCATTACAGGTAATGCTACAGACGCTGAACAGTTAAATGCTCAGGTTGCAAATTTACACAATATTTTATTTTGCGAATCAAACCCAATTCCTGTGAAATGGGCACTCCATGACATGGGCTTAATTGGTACTGGCATTCGCCTTCCATTAACACCACTTGCAGAACAATATCGCGCTCCGCTTCATGAAGCACTGGTCGAAGCGGGCGTTATTAAATAAAAGAGCACAAGATTATGCAATTACGTTTAGGACTTAGCCTTACACTTTCAGTATTCAGTTTGGCAGGTTGTAGTTCAATGGCCTTTAATAACGGCACTTTAGACTATAAAGAAACTACAACTCTGGACGCTTTACAATATCCTGAAGGCGCCATGGTACGTCCTGCAACGCCATTGTATCCTGCTCCAACAGTCGATCCGCTTGCAATTGAAAATGCACCGAAGCTTGAAAACCAGCGTGGCAACCGTTTTGCCTTGCCACGCCCTCAAGCCCAGACTGAGAACACCGCTCAAGCTGAGCTGACTGAAAGCAATGCTGTTGGTAAACCACAGTTGGTCACAGACGGAAATCTTAATCCGCTGCTTAAAATTGACGGAAATTCTGCTACAATTTGGCAATATACGCTTGCCACCCTCAGCAGCCTGAATCATAGCATCGTTGCGCAGAATAAAAACCGTTACGAAGTCACGATTCGGGTCGACCAGCAAACCTATGTATTAAGATTATCTTCTGTCGGTTCAAGTAATAACCTCGCTGTGTTCAATGCCGATAACAGTTTTGCCGACCGTGAAAAAGCCGCAGAACTGCTCAACCAGATTTACCAAAATTGGCCAGCCTAGACATTTCTAGGCATTTTTTTTTGTAAAAGGTTCCCTCATGTTAAAACAAACCTTGCTCTATACTGGTAAAGCGAAATCTGTCTACACCACAGACAGTTCAGACCATCTGATTTTAGTCTTTCGAGATGATGCCTCTGCATTCAATGGCGAAAAAATCGAGCAACTAGATCGTAAAGGCAAGGTGAACAACCGTTTTAACGCCTTCATCATGGAAAAGCTGGCAGAAGCGGGTATTGAAACTCACTTTGAAAAGCTGCTGACTCCAAATGAAGTGCTGGTGAAAAAACTGGATATGATCCCGGTTGAATGTGTGATTCGTAACTATGCAGCAGGTTCTTTATGCCGCCGTTTAGGTGTTGAAGAAGGTAAAGAACTGACTCCATCTACATTCGAATTGTTCTTTAAAGACGATGCGCTTGGCGATCCAATGGTCAATGAATCGCAAGCGATTGCTTTAGGTTGGGCGACTGCTGAGCAACTGGAAAAAATGAAAGAATTGACTTACCAAGTCAATGACGTGCTAAAAGCATTGTTTGATGCCGGTAACATGATTCTGGTCGACTTCAAACTTGAATTCGGTGTATTCCATGACCGTATCGTTTTGGGTGATGAATTCTCTCCAGACGGTTGCCGTCTATGGGACAAAGACACCAAGAAAAAACTCGACAAAGACCGTTTCCGTCAAGGTTTAGGCGGTGTGGTTGAAGCCTATGAAGAAGTTGCGGGCCGTTTAGGTATTAACCTCGACAACATCTAATGGTGTAGTCCATTGCTTCAAAAAAACCGAGCTCAACCGCTCGGTTTTTTTATCCCTGATTTTTTTGGCTGGGCCAGATTAACCTTTTAAGCTTTAATCGAAAAAACAAATATTACAGATAAAAATGATCGCTTTTACATTGGAAAATCTATGGTCTAATATCATCACATACCAGGCAAATTAGTGAGCTGATTGATTTAACTCAAGGTTTGCCGACCAGATTGATCGGCTACCCTCTAGGATGTTCTCTCCCTTAAAAAACATCCTAATTTCTGCCCAATTCGCCTTGAATTGGGCTTTTTTTTGCTTGAGTTTAATCTATTTGTGTACTGATATTATTGCTGCTGTTGCTGTTGTTGCCAGCGGCGTTGCTGTAAGCGCTCTCCTTCAACTTCACGTTTATTGCGTGCCGACTCATACAGTTTGGTATCTTTCAGTTCTGGCGGCATATAGTCTTGCAGCACAAAATGCTCAGGATAATGATGCGGATACAGATAATCCACCCCGTAGCCCTGTTCTTTCATCAGCTTGGTCGGTGCATTTCTCAAATGCAAAGGCACCGGCAAATTCGAGGTTTTATCTGCAAGCTCCATTGCCTTGTTAATTGCCAGATAGGTGCTGTTACTTTTGGCACTGGTGGCTAAATACACCGCACATTGCCCTAAAATAATCCGGCATTCCGGCATTCCGACGGCCTGCACCGAACGGAAACATTCACCCGCCAGCAATAAGGCATTCGGATTGGAATTACCGATATCTTCAGAAGCTGCAATCAGCATACGGCGGGCAATAAATACCGGATCTTCACCGCCTTTGAGCATGCGTGCCATCCAGTACAGCGCTGCATCGGGATCACTGCCGCGAATTGATTTTATAAAAGCCGAGACCAGATCATAATGCTGTTCACCGGACTTGTCATAACGGGCAATATTTTGCTGTGCCACTTTCACCACCCCTGCATTGGTGATGATATTTTCCATATCCGGTTCAAAAGTACTGGCAATCAGATCAAGTAAATTCAATGCTTTACGGGCATCACCTGCTGCGAACTGCACCAAGGCATCAAATTCTTCAATCAGGATATGTCGTTCCTGCAAAAAACGGTCATTTTGCAAGGCTTGTGTGAGCAGAGTCTGAATCGATTCCGCACTCAACGCATTCAGGCTATACACCTGACAACGTGACAATAAGGCACTATTCACTTCAAAAGACGGGTTTTCGGTAGTGGCACCAATTAAGGTAATTTTCCCTTTTTCGACCGCATTTAACAGTGCATCCTGCTGGGATTTATTAAAGCGGTGAATTTCATCAATAAACACCACTGGCGTCAGCAGATCACCACCATCGGCAATCACTTCACGCAGCTCTTTCACTCCGGTATTCAGGGCAGACAGACTGATAAAAGGCCGATCTACCGCTTGTGCCAACAGTAAGGCAATGGTGGTTTTTCCAACGCCGGGTGGTCCCCAGAAAATAATCGACGGTAGATGACCCTGATCAATCATCTGGCGTAAGGGCGCCTGTTCCCCCAGTAAATGTTCCTGCCCGATAATCTCTGCAAGGTCACGTGGTCTTAAGCGTTCTGGAAGCGGGATATGACTATCTGACATGTTATTATTGGCTCAAACTAAATTCTGATCTCATTCTAACACCAGCAGTTTTGATTCCAAGATTGCAAACATAAAGCATAAAAAATTAATTTATGTAGAAATCCTCTATTTTTTTAATTCTGAATGAATTAATCTTCATAAAAGCAAGTAATTTGAACATGATTAATTGTGAATTAATTACAGTGTAATTTTCATATTGTTTATTCTAATTAAAAGAAACTTATGTCGCCCTTTGGGTATTTTTTGGGTTGTATTGGTGAATGCATGAAGCATGATAAATTTGAACAGGGAGCTGTGAGCCAGTCGGAACCCCTGCTGGCAACATCACTGAGTTCAACCCCTGTTCATCTGTCTGAATTAATTCAGCTTCAAAAACTGATTGATGCCTTACCCCAACCTCTCTGGGTCAGTAGCAAAACACATCTGCACTATTTTAACGCCGCCATGACCGATTATCTTGGTGTGAACCTGAATGAACCGGGCAATATATCGTGGCAGAGTTTCATTCATACCGAGGACTTACAGCTGTTTTCGAAGCTGTGGCATGCGGCACTGGATCAGCATCAGAATTTTGAAACCCAGTGCCGGATTAAACGCAGCGATACCCATTATCGTATGTGTACGCTGGCGGTAAAATTTCATCATGATCCGGAAGATGTGTTGCAGTGGGCGGTTTCACTGACGGATGTGCATGATTATTTTGAAATCCAGCAACAACTGTCTCAAATCGTTTCAACCCAGGAAAATATGCTGGATGCCAGCGCAGACTGCATCCATATTATCAGTCCTGAAGGTCAGATTCGGCATAGTAACCAGTCTGATGGTCTGACACCAGAAAGCGAAACAACAGCGCAAGATCAGGACAGTTCTTTGTCCTGGCTGAACCGTTTAGCACCTGAAGCCCGAAAATCTGCGCAACGTGCACTGAAACAGGCAGTCCTAGGCTTAAATAGCCGTTTTTCTAGCAAAACTCAGAGCAAAGACCAGCCAATCCAATATTGGGATCATCTGCTGACCCCGATTCTGGATCAGCACAATATTACCCAAAGCATCCTCTGTGTCTCACGCAATATCAGTCAGCAAAAAATTGCAGAAACCCGCTTAAAAGAAGCCATTAAACGAGATGAACTGACTGGTCTGTATAATCGCAGTACCTTCTATAAAACCTTTAAACAGGTGCTATTGAAAGCGCAACAACAGCAGACCAAGGCGGGTCTACTGCTGATTGATCTGGATTATTTCCGGCACATCAATGACACCTTGGGTCATATTGCTGGCGATCATCTACTCCATGTTCTGGGTCAGCGTTTCCAGGCCTGTTTCGGCCCGAATACCATTGTGGCCCGTTTGGGTGGAGATGAATTTGCGGTTCTGGTGAAAAATCTGGAAAGTGAAGAACAGCTGCTGGCCACGGCACAACTGGCCTATAGCCAGCTGGATCAACCGATCAATTATATTGGCGACAGTATCAGCAGTGCCATGAGTATTGGCTGTGCTATCTATCCACGTGATGCATTAAATACTTCGAACCTGTTGAAATGTGCCGATATTGCTCTAAATGATCTGAAAAATAGTGGTCGTGGCGGCATCCGCATGTTTAATCAGGACATGTGTGGTTCGCTGGAAAATATGACCAAGCAGCTGACTTTGGCCCGCAAGATTATTCTGGCCGATCAGATCATTCCCTACTATCAACCCAAAGTCCGTCTGTCTGATGGTGTGGTGATTGGTTTTGAAGCACTGTTACGCTGGCAAGATCAGGATCAGCAGGTGCAACTGCCTTCCGAGATTTTTGGTGCCTTTCAGGACTATGAGCTGGCCTCACGTATCAGTGAAACCATGCAACTGAAAGTCTTTGCCGATATGAGTCGCTGGCAGGCCCAAGGACTGGATCTGTTACCGATTTCAATCAATGCTGCACCGGTTGAATTTTTGCGCGATGACTATGCTGAAAAAATGTTGGCCCGCCTGTCCAATTTTGATATTCCTGCGCATAAGGTGGAACTGGAAATTACCGAACAGAGTCTGTCCGAGCATGGTGCCAATTATGTGATCCGGGCCCTGAACCTGCTGAAACAGGCCGGAATCCAGATCTCACTGGATGATTTCGGCACCGGACATTCTTCACTAACCCGTTTACAAGACTATCCGGTGGATTGCATCAAAATTGACCGTAACTTCGTCGAGCGTATGAACAGTGACCCGTCCGCCTTGGCGATTGTCAAAGCCATTACCCAGATTGGCTCCAGCATTGCTTTGGATGTTCTGGTCGAAGGCATCGAAAATACCGAACAACTCGATACCCTGATCCATTGTGACTGTCAGATTGGACAAGGCTTTTATTTCTATCGTCCGATGGCCGGTGCTTCGGCTCAGGCCCTACTGCAGCCGGCAAATCAATAGGTACTTATCGCGGCAAATTAACGCACCCAACGCACGATATAGTCTTCGATGTCGTCTTCAGGAATGTCGGCTTCACTCAGGCAGCGCCCTGCTGCCGACTTGCGTGCCTGAATCACACTTTCCCGTGAACCGCTGATCAGATAATGCCAGGATGGCAGGCTTTTGCCCTGCTCGACCCGGCGATAAGCACAGCTTGAAGGCAACCAGTGAATCGTTTCCAATTTTTCTGGCGTGAGCTGAATACAGTCTGGCACATAGTGCAAACGCTCTGGATAATTGGAGCAACGCGCAGTCGTACAATCCAGCAGTTTGCAGGCCACTTTGGTATAAGCGACTTCCTGGGTATCTTCATCTTCCAGTTTAATCAGGCAACAGAGTCCGCAACCATCACACAAGGCTTCCCACTCGGCTTGCGTGAGTTCGGCAAGGCCATAGTTTTTCCAAAATTCGGGACGTAAAGTATCGGTCATGATCAGGTCGGCGCACTCAAAAATCAGCTGATTATAGCAGCCCAAACCGCGCAGACCTACCGCTCAAATTCTTATTACCATCACGTAAACTATTGTTAAATCATAGACAGTTCGTCAACAAAACACTAACAGTCGCTGGAATCGTTTATTTCTATACTAAATTTGAAAATAAAAACACATGGAGAATATATATGTTTCGCTGGGCTATTATTTTTGCTGTTATTGCATTAATTGCGAGTCTACTTGGTTTCGGTGGAGTAGCAGGCTTATCTAAGGATTTTGCAATTATCTTGTTAGTAATTGCGGTGATTCTTGCGATCGTTGGATTTCTTTCCCGCGGTAAGGTCTAGATTCAGTTTAGATTGAGTCGAAGCAAGTATGATCCTTCGAAAAAAACAAGAGCCTTCTGGCTCTTGTTTTTTTATGGCTTTATTAAGCGAATATCAAGTTCAATATTCACTTAAGGTTTTAAATGATGCGGTCTAAAACATGCCACCAGCAAGGCCGCCAGATAGGCCACCACACCAATGACACACAAGATGAGTACTTCTGCGACACGCATCCATTGCGACACATCGGCATTATACCAACTTAAGGCATAAGCCAAAGCTGCGATCATCACCACATTGGCAAACATGAATTGCAGGAAGATTTTTTTCCAGTGCGGGCCAAAGCGGAAAATATGACGCTTATGCAGATAGTAATAAAGCAGGCCGGCATTCACCATGGCTGAACCGGTCGATGCCAGTGCCAGTGCCATATGTTCTGCTTCCCAGTCAATCAACTTGAAGATACCGATAAAAATCACGTTCAGGATTGCATTGGCAGCCACAGCCATCAGACCGACACGCACCGGTGTTTTGGTATCCTGCTGTGCATAGAAACCCGGGGCAAAGACTTTAATCAACATAAAGGCAATCACACCACCGCTCATACATTGCAGCGCCAGAGCCGTCATTTGGGTATCTTCAAAGCTGAACTGACCACGTTCAAACAGGGCCTGAATGATCGGGGTCGACAGCATAAACAAGGCAATACTGGCCGGTAAACCTGCCATTACAATCACTTTAGCGGCCCAGTCCATCATGCCGCGGAATTTTTCCGGATTCTGCTCGGTATGTCGTGCCGATAAAGATGGCAAAATGACAGTACCAATTGCTACACCAATCAGGCCAAGCGGCAACTCGGTCATGCGCTCAGCACTATACAGCCAGGACACCGAACCATCCTGCATAAATGAAGCCCAGATGGTATTCAGCAGCAGGTTAATTTGCGTGACGGATACACCAAATAAAGCCGGCAGCATCAACTTCATGATGCGATCCACGCCTTCATGCTTGAAGTCAATTTTAGGTGGGATCAGCAGGTTTTTACGCCACAGTTCAGGAATCTGAATCGCCAGCTGTAAAATACCGGCAATGATGACTGCCCAGCCCAGTGCCATAATCGGCTCTGCCATATGCGGAGTCAGCCAGAGCGCACCAGCAATCATGGCGACATTGAGCAAGACCGGTGCAAAGGCCGGTGTACTAAAAGAGCCATAACTGTTCAGAATACTGCTGGCAAAAGCCGTCAGTGACATGAACAGTAAATAAGGAATGGTCAGGCGGAACATGTCAGTCGCCAAGGCGAATTTCTCAGGATCGCTATGGAAACCGGGCGCATAGATATACATGATCAACGGTGCAGCAATCACTGCGAACATGGTCAGCAGACTCATTACCGTTGCCAGACAGCCAAAGACCCGGCTAATCAGAATCTGCACTTCGGCATGGGTACGACTGGTTTTGTATTCGGTCAAAACCGGAATAAAGGCCTGTGAAAATGCCCCTTCGGCAAATAAGCGCCTGAAAAAGTTTGGAATACGAAATGCGACCACGAAGGTATCGAAGTCCTTACCCGCACCAAAGACATTCAGTAAAACAATATCTCGAACCAATCCCAGTACACGTGACAACATGGTCATCGCACTGACAATGACGGTCGAACGCCAAAGCGCCATCTTATTCACCTAATGTATAAATTTGTGGCTATTGTAATGAAACCTCTGTCAGAAGTTCATTGCTTAATTGCATCCCTCAAGCGAGGTTGAGGTATTTTTATAATGCTGTAACTGGCGACGAAAATCAGCCCAGTTAAAATACGGTCCCGGATCGGTCTTACGGCCTGGGGCAATATCCGAATGTCCGGCAATATGCTGCTGAATTTTAGGATAATAATCTTGCAAACAGGCAGTGACTTTGATCAAGGCGGCATACTGTACCGGTTCAAAAGGCAAGTCGTCACTGCCTTCCAGCTCGATGCCAATCGAATAATCATTACATTCTTTTTTACCCAAATAGGTCGAACGTCCAGCATGCCAGGCACGGTCATTAAAATTGACGAATTGCAGTACCTCACCAGAACGTAAAATCAGTAGATGGGTCGAAACCTGCATCCCTTCAATGCTTTGAAAATAGGGATGGACTGACCAATCCAGTTGATTTTGAAAAAACTGTTCAATATAACCGCCGCCAAACTGTGAGGGTGGCAGACTGATGTTATGCACCACAATGAGCTGAATCTCGGTATTGTCCGGACGCTGGTTAAAATTGGGAGAGGGAATGTGACGTGCGCCCATCAGTTGTCCATTCTTAACCTGAAACTCGGCTGCCTGTTGCATAAAACCATTCTCTCCAAAAATAAAATCTGCACGATCAGGGTTGCAGCCGGCTTCATGCTAAAACTTTCAGGCACAAATCTCAATTCATCCCGGCAGACTGTAGGAAAAATCGCTCATTTTTTATGTAACAGTGCTAAGATAATGCGCAATTTTCACGGCTTAAAAGATACGGAAATACTCATGCGCATATCTCAAGCGTTGCTAGACCAGTCGATTCAGATCAATATCCAACAGGCACTTTCAGAAGATATTGGTGACGGCGATATTACTGCCCTGCTGACCCCTGAAGATGAACAGGCCACTGCCACGATCATCAGCCGTGAAGATATGGTACTGGCCGGGCAACCTTGGGTGAATGCCTTGATTCAGGCTTATGATCCAAGTGTTGAAGTGATCTGGCTAAAAAATGAGGGTGATCGGGTTCAAGCCAATGAAACTTTCCTGAAACTGGCCGGTTCTGCACGCAGTTTATTGACTGTGGAACGTCCTGCGCTGAATTTTGTCCAGACACTGTCTGCCGTTGCGACGAAAACAGCGCATTATGTCAAACAATTGGATGGCTTAAATACCAAGCTGCTGGATACCCGTAAAACCCTTCCTGGCCTGCGTATTGCACAAAAATATGCCGTTGCCATTGGTGGTGGGCAGAATCATCGTCTGGGTTTATTCGATGCCTTTTTGATTAAAGAAAATCATATTATGGCCGCTGGCGGAATTGTTCAAGCGATTGCCAAGGCACACCAGATTGCGCCGGGCAAACCGGTCGAAGTGGAAGTCGAAACCTGGGATGAACTGAATCAGGCCTTAGAGGCCAATGCGGATATCGTGATGCTGGATAATTTCAGCCAGCAGCAAATGATTGAAGCAGTACAGCATGTGGCCGGCCGCTGCAAACTGGAAGCATCTGGCAATATCACGATCGAAAATTTACGTGAAGTTGCTAGTAGCGGTGTCGATTATATTTCGATGGGTGTCTTGACCAAAGATGTCAAAGCTGTGGATTTATCGATGCGATTTAATGCTGAAGCCTAAATTCGATAGATGACCATTGAGGGTGCGAAGCACCCTTTTTTTATTTTTGGATTTTTTTTTGCATATATTTTGTTCAATTCTCTATTTTAAGTCTTAATCATCATCATCGCGGTCACCTCGGCGATCGCGGTCATCATCGTCACCATCACGGTCGTTATATCTCCCATTATCCTCATCACGATCCTGATTTAACACTGAACGCTCGTCATCTTCACGATTATTGCCCCAGTCACAGGCGCTTAGTCCAAACACGCCCAGCAAAGACATTGCACAAAGCCACTGTTTCATCTTGCATTCCTCATGGTGATATCGTTTGAATATCGGGGCAAAATAGATCTGGATCTAGCCGATTCATGTCGGAATTTTGTCAGGAAGTTTTGTGCTGCATTTTCAATGGAGCTGTATTCTGAAATTTACGGCATAAAAAAACGCATCCTGAGATGCGTTTTATATTTGGCAGGAATGAATTACCAGCCCAAAGCTTGTTGCTGTTTTTTTACCAGTTCCTGAATGCCTTTCTCGGCCATTTCCAGCATGGCATCCGATTGGGCACGGGTAAATGGTTTGTCTTCCGCAGTGCCCTGAATTTCAATAAATTCACCGGCCTGTGTCATCACCACGTTCAAATCGGTTTGACAGTTCGAATCTTCTTCATAGCAAAGATCCAGTAATACTTCATCTTTGAAAATACCAACAGAAACCGCAGCCACCAGACCTTTTAATGGATCATGTTTGATTTTCTTTCTTTCCAGCAAAACATTCATGGCATCGACCAGCGCCACCGCAGCACCGGTAATCGCTGCAGTACGGGTACCGCCATCAGCCTGAATCACATCACAGTCAATGGTAATAGTATTTTCACCGAGCTTTTTCAGGTCAACCATTGAGCGCAAGCTACGACCGATCAGACGCTGGATTTCTTGGGTACGGCCACTCTGTTTGCCACGTGCCGCTTCACGGTCGCTACGGGTATGGGTTGAACGTGGCAACATGCCATATTCAGCCGTCACCCAGCCCTGGCCCTGACCTTTCAGGAAACGTGGAACAGAACTCTCTACACTGGCAGTGCACAGTACTTTGGTATGACCAAACTCAACCAATACCGAGCCTTCCGCATAACGTGTATAGTTACGGGTAATTTTCACTTCACGTAATTGATCTAATGCTCGTTGGTCGATACGCATGATAAGTCCTGTATAGGCTAAAAATAATTGCGGCTCAGTATAACAGAAGCCTTTGCCAAGATTGGTCAGCCGGATGATTGATTTACAAAATCTATGCATCAGAGTGCGGTTAAATATCGAAATTCTGCCGACCTGTGGCGCTATGATTTGCCTTAATTTTTGCTAGACTAAATCTCCCCTTGAGGAAACCCATTTATGTCCTTACGTGAAGATCGCAAGCAGCAAAGCCATCAGGCGCTACTGGATGCCACACTGGCCTTGAGCAGTCAGGGTCGCGCTTTTAGCACCATCAGTCTGCGTGAAGTCGCGCATGCCGTTGGACTGGTGCCCACGGCATTTTATCGGCATTTTCAGGATATGGAGCAGTTGGGGCTGGAGCTGCTGGATCAGGTCGCGATTCATCTCAAGGGGGTGCTGAATCAACTGGGACAGGCCTATCTGTATCAGCCCAACACCCGGACTAAAACCGGAATTGAGCTATTTTTTCAGGCAGTCGAATATCACCCTGAACCCTGGATTTTTTTTGTTGCAGAACGCTGGGGGGGCTCGGCAGTGTTACGTGCCGGAATAGAACGGGAAATTCGTTTTTTGACTGAAGATGTCATGCATGAACTGGAAAAAATGCAAGCCGCCCAGCATATCCAGTCTTCGCAAGATTTGCAGGCACTGGCACAGATGCTGATTGATCTGTCGCTGAACTGGGCCATGGGCTGGATTCATCTGCAACATCAGGCTGATCCAGAGCTACGCCGCACCCAATCCAATGTCTTTAAAACCCAAAGCGTGCTACAGATGCAGCTTTTATTGCGAGGGATTTTGCACTGGCATCGAATTCCGACAAAAACAGCAGATCCCTCAATCAGTACAGCAACAAGTACTCCCCTCATCTGAATAAAAAAAACCTGCATTATTGATGCAGGTTTTTTACGGATACTCGGTTATTTCTTATTTGGCTTTACGCTCTTTTTCAATCAGGTAATTTACCACCTGAATTACTTTGGCATCATTGCCCTGCACAATATATTTACCATTGACAGTCACCGCCGGTACACCGCTTAACTGATATTGAGCAGCCAAATTTTTGGCCTGGGCAATTTTTGACGAAATCGGGAATGATTTATAAGTCGTGTTAAATTTTGCTTCAGAAATACCATAACGGGTATAGAACTTGGCCAGTTGTGCCTGTTCTAAAATTGGACGCTGCTTGTCATGAATATCATGGAATAACTGCAAATGGGCTTTTTGGCGCACACCCAAAGCTTCAGACACATAATAAGCACGTGCCGCCTGTTCCCAGAGTGGATTCATCGCAGCAGGTGTACGTACAAAACGAACATCTTTAGGTAATTTTTTCAACCAGCCCTGCATATGTGGTTCCAGCATGAAACAGTGACCACAGCCATACCAGAAGAATTCACGTACTTCAATTTTGCCCGGTTTTTCGACTTTGACTGGTTGTGCGACCACCTGATAGTCCTGACCTGCCACAAAATTGGCCATAGCACTGCCGGAAAAGGCCAAAATAGATGCGGCAACAGCGCCTAAAAGGAATTTTTTCATTGGGATTATCGTCCTCTAAATCATTATGCTTAGTGTATGGGTTCACTATAAATCAATTATGCCGATTTCGTTTTCATTCTGTGAACTTTTTTGCTGCTTTTATCGCTTTTTCTGCCAGAAACGCTACACTAAAGCAGAGGACTGATTTTCAAGGTTTTAAGTCAGTCACTCTGGCCATTCGGCCCCTATGTATTTTTAGATAATCACGACTGATTGAGGTGACACCGATGTCGCAATTGAATGTTGATCCACAAGAAATTGCCAAGTTTGAAGCATTTGCAGCTATATGGTGGGATCAGCATTCTGAGTTCCGCCCCTTGCACATGATTAATCCACTACGTTTAAACTGGATTGATGAACATGCCGGTGGCCTGAGCGGCAAGAAAATCCTGGATGTCGGCTGTGGTGGCGGCATTCTGGCCGAAAGTATGGCGCGCCGCGGTGCCGATGTACTCGGCATCGATATGGGTGCTGCCCCGCTGAATGTGGCGCGGATTCATGCCGAACAGGAAGGTGTCAGCAATATCGAATACCGTCAGGTGCCGGTCGAGCAACTGGCAGAGGAACAGGCTGGCCAATATGACATCGTGACCTGCATGGAAATGCTAGAGCATGTGCCAGATCCGGCATCGATTATTCAGGCCTGTCACAAGCTGGTCAAGCCAGGTGGCCATGTGTTCTTCTCGACCATTAACCGCAATCCGAAGTCCTATTTATTCGCCATTATCGGGGCAGAATATGTCTTGCGCATGCTGGCCAAAGGCACCCATGATTACAGCAAATTTATCAAGCCATCCGAGCTGGCACATGACATTCGTAATGCCGGTTTAAAACTCAAAGACATGACCGGTCTGCACTATAATCCGCTGACCAAGCGTTATTGGCTGGCACCGAATGTTGATGTGAACTATATGGTGTATACCGTGAAAGACAGCGCAGCAGAGACCACAGCATGAAAGCCGTTTTATTTGACCTCGATGGAACCCTGATTGATACCGCTGCCGATTTTATCCGGATTATCCAGCAGATGTGCCGTGAAGAAGGTCGCGCACTGATTGAACCCGAACTGATTCGCACCCAGGTCTCCGAAGGCGCTCGTGCCATGGTGAAACTGGTCTATCCGGAACTTCAACTGGAAGATCCGGTCTTTCTGCAACACCGTCAGCGCTTTCTAGACATGTACGGCGCAGATATTGCAGTCGATACCGATCTGTTTGACGGCATGTATCCTTTACTGGAACAACTGGAAGCACAGGATATTCCCTGGGGTATCGTCACCAATAAACCACGCTGGCTCAGTGAGGCTTTACTGCAAGCACTGAATTTAAGTGAACGCTGTGCCGTGCTGGTCTGTCCGGAAGATGTCACCCGAACCAAGCCTGATCCTGAACCGATGTATCTGGCAGCCAAGCAACTGAATCTTGCCGCAGAAGACTGTATCTATGTCGGAGATCATCCACGAGATATTGATGCGGGGCGTCATGCCAAGATGCCGACCATTCTGGCTGCTTACGGTTATTTGCCGTTGCAATACAAAGACGATTTAAACGCCTGGCAGGCCGACCATATCGTGCATACTGTGCCAGAATTACATCAATTGATTCAGACACTGGTACTAAAGCAGCATACTGCTGTATCTTGAATGCTTAACACTAAATAATAAGAAATGAGGAGGTAGATAATGAAATATTCAGCATATCAACCTCGCCCCGATCTGCTCAAGGATCGTATTATCCTGATCACAGGTGCGGGCGATGGCATTGGACGTGCGGCAGCAATCAGTTATGCCTTGCATGGTGCAACCGTGGTGCTGCATGGACGTACCCTGAATAAACTGGAAGTCATCTATGATGAAATTGAAAGTTTAGGTGCACCGCAACCTGCCATCTTGCCGCTACAGCTCTCCAGTGCTTCGGAACAGGATTATGAGCTTCTGCTCGACACCCTGGACCGTCAGTTTGGCCGTCTGGATGGGATCTTGCACAATGCCGGCATCCTTGGTGAGCGTACAGAACTGGCGCATTATTCGCCTGAGGTCTGGGATGATGTCATGGCAGTCAATCTGCGGGCGCCTTTTGTCATGACCCAGGCGCTATTACCGCTCTTATCCAAATCTGAACATGCTTCGGTGGTATTTGCCAGCTCGGGTGTAGGCCGCGAAGCCCGGGAACGCTGGGGTGCATATTCGGTATCTAAAATCGCGATTGAAGCCGTAAACCAGTTATTTGCCAAGGAACAGGTACATCCGAATATCCGCTATAACTGCATCAATCCCGGGGCAACACGGACTGCCATGCGTGCCAGGGCCTATCCCAATGAAGATCCCAAGACCCTGCCAACACCAGATTCGATTATGCCGGCCTATCTGTATCTGATGGGCGATGACAGCCTGCATATGAATGGTCAGAGTATCGATGCCCAGGATTAAGCTTATTCAGGTTGAACTAAGGGAGCGATAGCTCCCTTTTTCTATGCATGTACGTCTTAAACAGCGCCTCAATCTGGAGTAATGCTGGCCAGATCACATTGAATTTCACCCAAATTACCGCATACTAAGCCCCAACAAATTTCACTCGAGTGCATCATGACTGAATTAAACAATATTACGGTGACCAACTTAGACGATGGCATGGTGTCACTGCTGATCGATCATCAGCCGATTTCAGAAAAATACGGTACCAAGTTTGAAGCCAGCATTGTGGAAGACCTCAAGGCACTCGAAAATGGTCATAAACTCAAATTATTCGAGCAGTTCGTTTTTTCACATACGGATCTGAATTTTGAACATGCCTATTATTATGTGACCGGCATTGAAAAACTGGACGATAGCTACCGCCTGGCCAAGCATTTTGTTTATCGCATTAAAATCGAAGGACAACCGGAAATCGAACATATCATCAGTAATCAGGGCAAAGCCATGACTACCGAAGACGTGCGTAACTTTATCCAGGCACATGTACAGAAAGCCCTGAATGATTATACCGATCTGAATTACGCTTATTAATAGCCGGGCTATGGAGATCTTTAGGGCACATGTTAACAGGTGCCCTTTTGAGCCGTGTGCTCTTGACAGAATCTCAAATCGGATTTACTTATCAAAATTATAAAATTATTCGGTTTTTTAAATAACTTGTTTTGCACTATGCTGTGCTGATTCCCATACACCAAGATCAGGAGCACAGCATGGCTGACCATAAACGTAAAATTGACACCATTCGCCGGATTGAGCATTTGCAATTGTCCGAAGCCTTGATTGTGGCGCTAGATGATGCAGTTCAAGCCGAATCTGTGGCGGCAGCAATCCAGTCCTTGCAAGGTTTGACCGAACAATGGAATTAAGCTTAAAAGCTCTTTAACATGGTCTGCGCTTTAAGCGGGGCATCCATATTTTGCTGGCGGTCTCAATGCTGCTTTTTTGAGCGATATCATCGATTTTAGCTTGCATGTTGAGCCTCACTTTGATGAGATAAGAACCAAGCTCGGCATGCCGGGCCATAAGGTACATGCATAGTCTAAGGTCATGTAAAATCATGACATAATCATAATATCTCTGCATTTGTTATAAAACTTGTGCCTGTTCTTCACAGTTTCTCTGTAATCTTTCCGTATATTGGATACAGTAGAAATTGAACAATTTAATGAGGGTTCAACATGAAAAAGGTTTTGGTGGCATTGGCGATCTCCTGCAGTACATTCATGCTGAGTCAGGTTGCAATCGCGGCCCCTCATTTCCATGATGAATCACAAATGGATAGCCGTCAGGGACATGGCAAGAAAGGCCGTGAGTTCCGCGAAAAGGATCAGGACCAACACGATAATCGCCGTATGCGTGAGGAACGTGGAGTGAAGCGCCTGCAACAGCTCAGATGGCAGCCGGGCTATGTGATGCCGCAGCATTATCGGGGTAATGGCTATAAAGTCGAATACAAAGAACATAGCCTGCCTCGACCTGACCGCAAACAGCAATGGTATAAAGTCAATAATGACTATATTCTGGTTAATTCTGAAACCAATAGTATTATCCGCATTGTCGGCGATTAATTTGTCCGCCTCTTTACCGACCTGAAGCCCTGATAGACTCAACCCTGGTTGAGTCTTTTTTATTTAAATCATCAAAAATTCGCCAAGTGCAGCGCTGGCTGCTATTCCAGTTTTTAATTGAAGTGATGCATCTTCTAAATTTCTTCATAAATTTAACAATTTAACTAAATAGCCCCCACGCTTTCTATCTACTTATTGGCTAATTTAGTCTCATCAAATACAGATCTACATTTTAGGTGAGAGCCATGAAAAAAGTCCTAACTACAATTGCGTTATCCCTAAGTGCTTTGTTGGCTACTTCTGCCATGGCAGCGCCACAGCATGATCCACGCTATAACCATAATCCGCATAAACCGGCACCGCACTGGAATGCCAAAGATAGTAAAAAATGGAATGATGACCGTCGTCATAACAACCGTGAGGTCAATCCAAGCCGTGACTGGCGCTCAGGACAAGTTCTGCCGGGTCAATACGATAACAAACGTTTTAAAGTGAGTGATCGCGAAGCACGCCGTTTACCAAATACCGGCCGTTTCCAGCAATGGTACAAAGTCAACAATGACTACGTTCTGGTCAATGATCGTACCAATAAAATTGTACGCATCATGAACTAAGCTTTCTCCATTACTGCTCGTCTTGCAGACACCTGAAGTCCCCTTCAGGTGTTTTTTTATATCTGCACTTCCACTTGCGTTTTTTTTCATTAGAATCAAAGCTGGATCTCCAATCATTGAAATAGGCACAGCATGACTTCAGCAGAAACGTCACAAAGCACAACCTTGCAATATGTGCACTGGTTTCGCCATTCTGCGCCTTATATCAATGCGCACCGCAACAAAACCTTTGTCATCATGTTTGATGGTGAAGCCGTATTAAATGACAACTTTCAGCATATTATTCACGATATCGCCTTATTGCATTCTTTGGGCATTCGGCTGATTCTGGTACATGGTGCACGTCCGCAAATTAACCAGAATCTGGCTCAAAGCCAGATTACGACGCCTTTTTACCAGCAGCGCCGGGTGACCACACGTGAATCTTTAAGCTGTGTGATGAATGCCGTCGGCTCAATCCGCCTGCAAATTGAAGCACTGCTGTCTATGGGACTGGCCAACTCGCCGATGTATGGTGCCAGGATTGATACCGTTTCAGGGAATTTTATCACTGCAAAACCTTATGGCATTCGTGATGGGGTTGATTTTCAGCTCACCGGCGAAGTCCGTGCGGTCGATACTGACGCCATTCAGCGCCATCTGGACAGTCATAATATTGTGGTGCTTGGTCCGACCGGTTATTCCACTACCGGAGAAGTCTTTAATCTGCTGGCTGAAGAAGTCGCGACCAAAACTGCGATTCGCCTCAAGGCAGATAAACTGATTTTCCTGGGCAAGCAGCATGGTCTGATGGACAGTAACGGTCAGCTCAAACGTGAAGTGACACCGCAACAACTGGATAATTTTATTCCGGTCGAGCAAGATGCACTGGAAAGAGGACTACAGTTAAAAGCCGCACAGGAAGCCTCAATGAACGGCGTACATCGGGTGCATCTGATTTCTTATACCTATGATGGTGCCCTGCTGGAAGAACTGTTCACCCGGGATGGTTCCGGCACTCTAGTCACCGATGCACATTATGAAGAAGTGCGGATGGCCGACATTCAGGATGTAGGCGGCCTGATCGGTTTGCTGCGTCCACTGGAAGAAGAAGGCATTCTGGTCTATCGTTCCCGTGAACGTCTGGAAAATGAAATCAACCAGTTTGCGGTGATCGAACGGGATGGCATGATTCTGGCCTGTGCCGCCCTTTATCCGATTCCGACCACAGGGGATGAATTGCGTTCTGCAGAAATTGCCTGTGTTGCGGTCCATCCAAGTTATCGCAAGTCTAATCGGGGCAGCCAGATCCTGCATTATCTAGAAGAAAAAGCCAAAAGCATGCAGATTCAGCAACTGTTTATTTTAACTACCCGCACCGCGCACTGGTTTCTGGAACAAGGCTTTGAACCGGCTTCAGTCGATGACCTGCCGGATGCGCGTCAGGCTTTTTATAATTATCAACGTAATTCAATTGTTTGCAAAAAGTCACTTTAAAGTGGCTTTTTCTTTCAGTGCTTTAGCTTAATTTTAGATAAAGATATCTGGCAATCTCGATTTAACTTTTAAAATTCTATTACTCGTTTTTAGCTAAACATATCAGCAGATTAGATTTAAAAAAATAATTATAAATTTCATAAGTTTGATTAATTTAAATAGTAAATATTCATTTTTATATAAATCACTTTTTCGCATAAGTTTTGCGCTTTTTCATTTATCTTTTTTCTTCATTAGAAATTCCTGAATAGTTATTTTTTTAGAAAAACAAAAACGATTAGCGTGTGTCTAAGTTTTCATTCACTAGTTTTTCACTTTCGGGAGTTTTGATTCATGCGCCAATCTCATGTTCAGTTTTTAGCAAAGACTGCGGTACTC
>ERZ808040.744-NODE-744-length-25777-cov-10.155992_pt1 | contig 25777 bp, 25 predicted proteins | sample MGYA00380191_ERZ808040 | MGnify/ENA primary metagenome ERZ808040 (study PRJEB31490, sample SAMN06133395) | mouse gut metagenome | isolation source: J6 | host: mice | place: China: Chengdu | collected 2015-05 ...
ATCGAACGCACTATGGTTTCCCGTGTGGATAAGCAGTACACAGTAAAACCGGTGCGGCATCACAACCGGCAGCTGCATAAGGCTGCCATACTGAAAGGCGGTATCCGCAAAAGCAACCAGGCAGCCAAATATGTCAAAGGGTTTAGGCTGTTTGATAAGGTGCTCTACCAAGATCAAGAATGCTTCATCTGGGGCCGGCGCACCAGTGGCAGCTTCTTGCTCCGAGCACTTGATGGCACCAAGGTCAAAGACGGAGTTGGTTTTAAACATTTGAAACTTCTTGAACGGAGCTCAAATTACTTAATCGCCTGAGTGCCCGCTTCCTCCCCATGCCTAAAGGCAGGGGTATCTGCGGTCAGGATTCGATGAGTGGTCTCAAGGGATTGTGTATATTGACAAGCCCCAAAGTGGAGTTCCCACCCATATCGAACCCAACGATATTGCTGCCGATATTCTCATTGACGAGAATCACCACGATGTCATTTCCAGCTGGGATAGCATCTTTTCTGATCTCTGTGATTCGCCTTGCGAGGTTACGATTGGCGGTCTGGAGTATAATGACCCTCACATCTGCGTTTCCGCAGAAGACAGTGATATCCTCATCGTTGTCGAGAATGGCACTTGGCACCTGGCCTGACAACAAAACCTAACAGACGGCCCCTGAGAGCGCCTATGTGCTCCCAGGGGCTTTGCCATACCATCAATCCAACCCTACGACTCCCTGTTCCTCCAGCCGCATCCTGAGCTCCCTGATGGCCGCACTTAGAATCTTGGAGACCTTCGACTGGGAGAGGCTGAGCTCCTTAGCCATCTGGCTTTGGGGTACCCCTTCCATTGTCCGCCGAATGACAAAAACAGAAGCATGGCCCATCTCCCGCTCCACAATATACATAGCCTGTCTGAATACTGCCTTGATGTAGAGGGAATCCTCAAGAGAGGAAGCTGACCCATCGTGCCCGCAGATGCGATTCATCAGGCTATCCTGGTCGTGGTCATCATCACTCCCTGTATCCAGAGACACGACCACGGCTGTTCGGCTCTTAGCGGAATTCCTCCGCAAGTACATCCTGACTTCATTTCGAGCACAGATAAAGGCATAGGTAGTCAGTTTGACTCCTCTGTTGGGCTTGTACGTCTGAATAGCCTTAATGAATCCGATGCTGGCCTCCTGCAGCAGGTCCTCGTATTCATCCAAACCCCGGTACGGGCGGACAATGCTGTGCAGCAGCTTGACATTGGCCCGATAGAACTGATCCACTTCTTCCGGTGTCGTCGGGCAGCTCTGAGGGGAGGTCTCCTCCAAAGCCTCCAGGAATGCAAGCTCGTCTTCTGATTGAGCCAAGTTGGCAAGGTTGTCACTAACCGTCATCTTCTTGGTGTTCTGCATAATTACTCGTTCCTCCTTTTGTTCAAAAAAGAAAAATGGTTCACATGTTCGATTTAGTGTTGACTTTGATTAAGAAATGTGTTAAAATCAGGCCAAGTCGTTAATGTACATTAAGAAATCCAATTCGACCTTGTCCCATCTATTAACTTTCGTTAATCGCATGGCCTATTATAGTTAATGAAGGTTAATATTGCAATAGGGATTCTGCAAAAAGAGGCCGCAAAATGAAAGTTTGTGAAAATAGAACAAATGTATCGGGTGATTTTTATGTTTTATGACAGGTTTGCTGACTTATGTGAGAAGAAGGGAGTTCGTCTTGGCCAGGCAGCCTCAGATATGGGGCTTTCCGGTGCGGCAGTAAGCCGCTGGAAGAAATATGGATATTCCCCTCGCTCAGAATCCATGCAGCGTATTGCTGACTACTTTGGAGTCAGTATTTCCTCTCTTATGGAGACTGAGGAGAAGGAGACTCAAGATCTCTCAGAGAAGGAGAAACGGGATATTGCCAGAGAGGTAGACAAAATCATGGGAGATCTGGGGGACAGTGGGGACCTTATGTTTGACGGGGTTCCTATGAATGATGAGGCTCGTACGGCTATGGCCGCTGCAATGCATACGGCGCTGGAGGTAGCTAGGACACTCAACAAGAAGACATATACGCCAAAGAAATATAGGAAAGAGGAGGGGCAGTAACTTCATGGACATTAAGGCCATTGTAGATGGTCTGGTCAGGAAGTACGAAACCCGTGACCCTTTTGCCATATCAGCTGAGCTGGGGCTCATTGTCCTTTTCAAGCCGCTTATTGATATGCGAGGCTTTCAGTGTACCCTCAAGAGGCGGAAGTTCATCGTCATTAACGAAGACCTGGATGAACAGCAACAGAGGCTGGTGTGCGGACACGAGCTGGCCCACCATCTCCTGCATAGAGGTATAAACAGGATTTTCATGGACCACAGCACCCGCTATGTCATGCAAAAATATGAAAATGAAGCAAATTATTTTTCGGCAGAATTAAATTATTCTGATGAAGAGTTATACCCATTCCTGACTCGATCTGTCCAGGATGCCGCTGACTACATGGGCATCCCGGTTGAGATGGCAAGAAAGAGGTTGGAATTGATACCAGTAAAGGGATGTATCCTTGATTGAACCTCTACATATCTTAGGGCCCACAGGTCCATGCATGTGAGAAATTGCAGTGAGTGTCTCGTAAAAGGCCTGGGTCTTACGACGTAAAGAGATAAAAAGAGGACTGCCTGTGATGGCAGTCCTTAATTTTTGGGGTTAAATTCGTCCACCCCTTCGACGACTGGTAAGCCGGGTGTGATATTGCCGGCATCGCAGATTTTGGTCGCTCACCCAATCCAAACCACCATCAATTCCATAGATTCCTCCTAATGAAGAACTACGACATTGACCCTGACTGGAATAGGTCCAATCGTTTTGAGATTCCCGGTATGCTGATCATGTGCTCTTGGAGAAAATGAAAACAAAAGAAATAGTGTGTGTTTGAGTTTCCCAAATCGATTTCTTCCAACAGTATATGCAGAATGAAAAAGAACAATTCTAGCTAGCCATGCTAATAGACAAAATATTTTTCAAATACAAGAAAATGTGGTAGGAGATTTTTTATATCGGCCCATGTGTTTTGATCAACTCCCACCGATCGATGGAATTTTGGCAGTCATCCTACGTCACTGTGTCGTTGAGAGATTCTGTGTTGAAAGCAACAAAAATGTGGCTGTCCATATAGACTCAGTGCGCTTGAATGGGTTTGGCCAAATTTGCATACCATTCTTCCAAACACAATTTGGAAGGAGTTGAACAGAAATTGTGGGATATAAAGCAATTTGGAACACTTTTTGCTGGCGGCGAGCCCAAGGATTCGAATTTTGTATACCTTGGGGAGGATATAGACATCAGAGATTCCGTTCCTGGGAAGGAGATAACCTGGGTACTGGTGAATGGACTGTTTATTGCCGACCGTGTCATCTGCCAAAAAATCAGCTGGGACCAGCTTGATACTATGGGCTTTGTTGAGGGCCGAGAGGTCACCGTTGGAGAAAACAAATATCTCTGCCGGCTCCCCAAGGTAGGCTGTTTCAATAGAGACCCGAATGAGTGGGATGCCGCACTGACTGCTCCCACCCCTTACGGAGTGGGCATTCCCGCGGTATTTTGGTAAATCCTGACTATCGAGACAAACCGCCTTTGTATGTCAAGCTTTCAGATGGCAGATTGGCCATTGATCGAGGTACAATCAGAAAAATCAAACGAAGTATGTTTTCATGGCTACGAAAAACCTAATATTCCAAGCAGCCGACGGGAGCTGACTGCTTTTTGTTGGCCAGAGCCTTGACCAGATTACCATCGATCGGTGTGGTAGTTCGGAATATATAGGCCAGCGCACTAAGAAAAGATTTCCTGCCCACATTTCTCTGTATCCACGAAAAAGAAGGAGAAGGCCAGTTAGAGTTACTGCAATTCACAACCAAGTCTCCATTACATGTGGATTCGAAAAATCAAATCAACTGATTTCGCATACCATCCAAGACATACACCAATTTGGAGGAAGTGATACATAGCATGGAGAAAATAGTGAAATTTGGGACTCTGTGGACCGAATCTGCTCCTGTGAATCCAGGGATTAGCACGGGCGATGTTGCAATCTCTATACGGGATACGATCCCCGGTATGGAGTTGTCCTGGGTAAAAGCCTGTGGCCTGCTGGTATCCCAAACGACCATAGTGACGGATATCAGCTGGAGTTGGCTTAGAACGTTGAGACTGATCTTTGGCCGGCCCATCAGGATTGACGGAAGGCCATACCTTATTCGATGTCTCAAGCTAGGGAATGAGGCGGCTGCCCCCAATGAGTGGGGTAATATTCTGAAAGCGACAACAAGGGATGATACCCTTTGGCACTGGAAGAGAGCTTTTTTCTGGGGACAGGAGGCGTCAAAGAAGCAGAAGTACTATCGCGTCATGCGGGGCTATGCCTCTGCGAATAGTTGGAACGAATTTTCAAATATCCAGCACGCAGAATACATCGGCTTCCGGCCAGTGTTAGAGCCTCTGCCCGCTGGTCCATCCATATCCGATGCCATGATCGGGAAGACTGTCAAGGTCTATACCCCTAATGGGTATGTAACTGGTGTTTTGAGGGATATCACCTGCTACGATCTGGTCATCGATAAATGGAGGTGTTCCAAGAGCCCAAAGATCGATTCTGCCCGATGGAACACGGAGGGCCCAGATAATACTTTGTTCATTGACAGGAATGCAGTTGTGTACTTCAACACCCGAGAGAAGATCGAATCCTATGAATGGGGAATGCTTTGATCACTTTCGCCCTTAGTGGAGCGGGAGGAACAGCTTTCCCAGGAGACGTTGAAATATCATCCCCCAAAATTGATTCATAACATCATGCATACGATACCACCTGTTCCCCAATTATGGAAAAATAAAAGGAAAACAGGAGATGTATGATCATGAAGGAACAACTGATTGCACTTATTTTGAAGATGACCTCGATATGATGCTCGACGAACTGGAAGAGATGGATTGAGTCCAGAAAGGGAAGGAGAAGAAATGGCTTCTGAGAGATAAGGCTGCACTTGCAAATCATGCGGAATCTTTTGGAGCAATGAGGCGCTGCAAAATGCCAGATGGATGGGGACTCTATTTTCATGGAGAGAGCAATCCGGAGCCCTCATTTGCCCTGAATGCTACGATGAAATGAGGGCGGCATTTGTAAAAGATCCTAAAAAATTCAAGGAGTGGGAGCGGGAGACGCTTGCTCAGATGTAATGTATTGCACACAAAAGCGGCTGGTCTTGAGCCAGCCGCTTTGCTATGGTTTCTTGTGAATGGGTAGGCAAATGAGCTGCTACGTCCCCACGGCTTCGTCAAAATCACAGCAAGGATACTTCCGTTTCTATAGGCGGGGGAGGAATTTGACCTGAGTTTCCTGTGTTTGTACCGATTGACTCAGCTGCTATCGTTGCAGCCAATATGGCTAGAAGTTGGGCATTGCGAGGTCTTTGCTCCAGATGTCGATGTGCCAGCTCTTCCAACAAAGAGCAGTTCTCCTGCCAGATGATCTTGCTGACCGATCGGATATTACGTTCTACGGCTTTCCAGTTTGTGTTGTATTGCTTTGCTATCTCTGGATAGAGACACTTTGTCACAAGCAGCAGTCGATCAGGTTGTTCCATACATAACGATACTGCATGGGCTATACAGAAAAATCCTGTGTAATTTGCAGTTACGCCCAGACGGTAGAGCAGGTCATATATGGTAACCATAGATGTTTCTGATTTCATTATACCACCTCAGAAGTCGTGTTCAAGGCTTCTTGAGATACCCGGTCCTTGGCATAGGCCTCATCAAGGCCAGCCCAAAACTGAGCAGCCTCTTCTTCACTGAAGTCCAATGCTCCAATGATCTTGAACAGAGTGGAGGGCAAAGGGAGATGCTCATGGCATTCGATCTGTTGAATGCAGTTGCGAGTAACTCCCATTCTCTCCGCTAGTACAGTTTGGGAAATCTTCATCTCCTTTCTTCTGTGACGCAGATTTTGTTCCAGAAATTTGCTCACATTTGGGAATTCTCGGTACGCGCTTCTGTGTTTCGACATTTTTGACACCTCCTGATAAAAGGATATAAAAAATGTCGAAAAAAATCTGCCAATATCAGTTGGTATTTGAAAGCTTTACGTGAGTTTAACAAGAGGGCACCTGAACATATTTCAGATGCCCTCGCTGTTATGCCGGCTCAATAAAACCAAGATCTGTCATCCTGTTCCGAAGATGGACCAAGGCATGGGTGAATGCTTTTGAAACTGCTGATTGGGAGATGCCCAACATCTCAGCGGTTTTATTCTGAGGAGTGCCATCTATGAATCGATAAATGGTGATTTGGGCTGTTTTGTCCAACTCGTTTTTCACGACTCCCATAGCTGCTTGGAATGCCAAGAGCATATAGACTTTGTTGTCCATGCCTTCCTCAGACGGTAATTGATACCTGGAACTAAGAATGGACTCAAGCAGCCTGTTTTGATTTTCGATATTTCCATCCCATGTTTCAAGGGAGACCGTTTCCCCAGCTCGGCACTTTGCGTTGTTCGTCCGCAGATACATGCGAACTTGGTTCTGGGCACAGGTGAAAGCGTAACTGGTCAATTTAGCGCCTTTGCTGGAGTTGTACGTCAGGAGAGCCTTGAATACGCCAAGGCACGCCTCTTGAAACAAGTCGTCATATTCATCCAGCCCGCGGTATGGATTCAAAACCTTGTGTATGAGACCTATGTTCTCCTGCAAGAACTTTTCATAGGCCTCAGATGTCGCATGGTCCCCAGAACTTTGTCCAGCAGAACTTCTGGGATTTTCTGTATAGTCCCGCATAAACAGTTTCTCCTTCATATTGGTTTTGATAGTGTTTTTGTGGGCATGTCACTTTTTTCACGGCATAATCCGACTATTTTATCATATATAGTTACCATGAAGACAATGCGATAATTGTACGAAAAGTGAAAATACCAGTTGCTTTTTCTTGAAAAACCGTTATAATGAAGGAGGCGGCAGCCTAAGTGTGTTGCTGCATGATCCCCTGGATGCCCCCATCCAGTATCGGGGTTAAGTCCCCACCACAGCGGGTTGTCTGTTGCAACCAGACAGCTCGCTTCTTTTTATAGCGGGAGCTTGGAGCAGCATAGATTTAAACCCTCCTTTCTTTGATGGGTAAGCCACTTAGTTCATTACACCCCCTTCTCTGTTTAGTGTGGCTATGTATGGCTGCTGCCTCTAATTGGGGTACATCTTGTTGGTTTAAAAATGTCGAATTGCTAATTGATCTTCTCACTATACACATCCAGCATCTTGTTCCGCATTTTGGTCAATGGATTAGTAGGTGAGCCACCGTCACCCCACACCTAAAGCTCGGGGTTTACAGTGGTTATAATAATGACATTCTTGCTGTTTTATCTACTTTTTTGAATAGTATCGGTGATTTGTTTTCGGTCAGTTGTGAGTTCTGATGGACACCAAGTCGGTGTTTTTCTCATACACGCTTATTTAGCTTGTGGGACCCTATGTGGCAGGATACAAGCTCCGCCATCAGGCGGGAGTTGGTGCTACCACAATAATGGCGGGGAGATAGCTGTGTCGGTTAGCTGTCGGGGCAAGATGCTGTGGCCGCCCAGGATACCTCAGACCGTGTCAGCGATGGGCTGGTTGGTGTTGTCACCCTCACCAATACGGTATGGTCACTCGTGATAGAACTTTTTAAAAAATGCTTGTCCTTTTTACCCTTCAGGATCACAATCTCGTTTTGCTCATACAGGTCTCGGACGATCTCCACAATATCGCAGCAATGAGCTTCCCGCGTCTTTTATACAAACATTTGTAGTAACCTCCAGACTGCCCTAGATGTGTTCTGCCATACGGGCGGACATGTTGGTAAGCAGCTTGTTGGACACCCTGGCGTTGTGTTTGGCCAGACCATCAAAGATAAATTTCTCGCGGGATCGGTAACCGCCCGAACATTCTTTGGTCTGTCCTTGGGCAGTTATCCGGCGGGGAAAAGGCTTGGCCGGCACCCATAAAGTCGGTCATCTCCATTACCAAGTCCACGTTGGGCAGTTCTACATAGCCGTCCTCGTTGGCGTCTGGGTCATCAGGGTCATACTCCGGCGTAGAGTCGAAGGGGTATTTCTTGTTTTTGCGCAAGTGAAGTTCATGTTGACGATGTTCTTCGTGATATCCAACCATTGCTGCTGTGCAGGAAAGCCAGAAGCGATGGTGTTATTAATGGTATACTGCATCCGGTAGACAGTGCGGGCGGCCACGGTCTCCTGCTCGGTTATGTTGACGCCGTTGTCGTCCATGCGCATACTCTCGTTTTTTGCCATATTGCCGATGGACTGGACTTGCTTAATGCTTGTGGCACAAGGCATTGCGCCGCTTGTCGGCGTTCTGTAGAGCGAGCGCTAGTGTCAGGGCCATCTTCAAAGATGACATGCTTAGCTTTGTAGTTGGGGGTATCAGTGTTCACAATGTTGTCATTGATGGTAGTCTACTGAGTCCATCGATTGCCCATGGACTGTTCCTGCATCAGACATAGGCTACTAAAGCACCAAAGTATAAAATCAAGTTAGAAGTCTCTTAAGCTATAGTATTATTTTACCACAAGCCCAAGGCTATCGCAAGATGAGTGGAGAAATTGTCGATTTCTGGAATCATCGGTATATTTTGTCTCTTTCTGCTAATAATTAGGATAACGCAATTCCTATTTGATTGCAATACTTAAATGACAAGACAGCCCGATATTTTGTGCTTAAAATTTTTTGCTTTACTATTTTAACAATAAATCCGGCCTATTCATCAAATATAAGTAAAATTTCAAACAATTAAGAGGCTTAATGTTTTCGTTTTTGTCCGCCATCTCCCGTGTAATCACTTCAGCTCACCGCGCCGAATGGTAACGCTGCGGGGGGCCCGGACGGACAAGCGGACCCATCCAGATCCCACTGCCAGGATGGGCATCTCTATCTCCTCCTTGATAAGCATGGATTTCCCTTCTTTGCACCGCAAAATCAGTTTAACAAACTCTTCTTATACCAAAATTCTAATAAATTGTGACACATGTAGTAGTCGCTATCCTCCAAAATAATCTATAAATCCCGGCAGTTCTGGTCGTTCACCGCCACGGGACAGCTAAGAATATCCGCCGTATCCCAGGCATACTCCTGTATGGCATTGGTGGGTTTCATCTCGATCTGAATAGGGACTGTTTTTGGAGGGGCAATACCATACTCGATCTCGAAATGACATGGTTTACATACAACTATTTAACGAAACCGCCGTAAATTCCCTGCCTTTAGGCGTGGGGTGGCTCACAACTTATCAGGACTTTTGAATGTCATGAGATCTTCACCGGCGTGAGAAAAGAATGTATGGCCAATATCGTGAATTAACGCTACCAAATGAATAATCTTGCGATAGTGGTCGAATCCACCTTCTTTAATATGATACCAATCTTTAAGTAGAGGTCTAGCCCGTTCCTTACTGATGATTGTTTAGAGTGCGGCACAATGTCGCACTCTATTTTTCTCTACAAACATCCTGTACAAATACCATCGATCGGTGTGTCCACTCGGGATGCGTAAATATGGGCAGTGAAGAACCCCCCACAAGTTTTTTCTCCATATCCACCACAATGGACAATCGAGTATAATATAATAATATCAATTTCTGGAGTCCCCCCGCATTTATCCTATCGTATGTAGAGTCTCTTAACTATATTTTTTCACACTTCCCAAAGTGGGGGGAGTACAAGGAAAGGTCGAAAGGGAATCCCTACTGTCTCTTTCCAGCCTACTGTCCCCACTTGCAACCTAGTTCTCCTTGCGGTATAATACAATCACCAAGGCCCGATGGAGTACCTATTAGAGTTTGCCTGCAAAGTGGAGCGGAAGGAATATGGAAGACGAGAAATTAGTACTGATTGTTACATCGCTGCTTGCCTCCAGAAAGGAAGGGGAGTACTGGGATTTCAAGAGGGATTTTCATGAAAATAAAGCATCCCTGCTGCATGATATCCTGTGCATGGCGAATAACCTAACAGACCACGACGGGATGATTATATTTGGGATTCAGGACAAAACCTTTGAGGTGATTGGGGTTGACCAGGATACCAATAGACGGGATTTGAATTACTACATCAATTTTTTGAAGGACAAGGAGTTTGCCGGAGGGGTTCGCCCTAAAATTGAGTTTCACTCAGTTTTTATCTCTGGTAAGAGTGTTGATGTCCTGCTTGTGAAAAATACAGACACGACCCCGTATTACCTCACGAAAGATTATAAGGATCAGGGGAAAGTGGTCAGGAGCAACTATATATACACCAGGGTAGGGGAATCAAATACTGATATCAACAAGAGCGCTGATATTGATGCAATTGAAAAGCTATGGGCTAAGAGGCTGAACGTCACAAAGAGAACCCCAAAATTTAAAATACGGTTGCTGGGGTATACTGAGGATGGAGCGCAGGAAGATGCTCACTCATTTGCCTATACCTACCCCAGTGGACTGATTCATGCAAGACGATACGACGAAGATGATTTGATTGATGGCGTAACGATGGAGGATTTGCGGCGCTACAATGAATCTCTGCCTGAGCAGGAAGAAATTGAGGACTTTAATAAGCAACAGAAACTGTATGAAGATGTAGAAAGCAACAGCCATAAGGTTTTCTTTCAAGTGAAAAATTCTGGAGACGCGCCTGGAACCTCTATCTATGTTACTTTGTATTTCCCGCCGGAGATACTTGTTTATTCTGAATATGATTGTGACCTTGTTCGCGAGCCAGAGAAACTGGATATGCCAGAAGACCCAGTTGAAAAAGCGATAAGTGCCAGATATCAGAATCGGCTGGAACATTATATGGAACATTTGGGTGGGTTAAGTGCGGTATTTGAAATTTCCGAGCGATATAACCAGCTGTGTAACATCAAGCCGCTGTCGGTCCTTCCTATAAGCGGGCATGATTTTTCTATTGATGATGACCATGGTGAACTGGAGGTTTTCGTTGAAGACCTCTTGCATACTAGAAAGTACGAGTCGGATGACTTTTTCTTGGTCATCACAAAACGAGGTAAATACAACATCGAGTATGAAATAATGTGTGAGGAGTTCCAGGAACCACAAACAGGAAAGTTTGAAATCTGTGCGGAAATATAATACATTCTCACTGCATATTTTGCCGTAGGAGAAAATGATGGATATTTCACCAAGCTTGTGATATAATTGGGCAAAAGGGAGTGAGCGAAATGTCTGGAGAAACCACAGTTTCACAGGGGTTGCGCATCACAGACGCCAGCGCGGGCTATGATGCTGCCTGCAAGCGAGTATTGTCCGAAAAAGCTATCTTGGCCAGAATTATGAAGGCTTGCCTGGAGGAATACAAGGACTGCGATGTAGATGACATTGCAGGGAAATATATTGAAGGCCAACCCCAAGTTGCTACCATTTCTGTCCACCCAGACGAAGAAGCCACCCTCATCAGCGGTATGGACACTGAAGACAAACTGGTGAACGAGGGAAGCGTGACCTACGATATTCGGTTTCGATCCATTGCCCCAAGCTCCAAGGAACCGATTGCGCTCATCGTAAATGTAGAGGCACAGGGCAGATTCTACCCCGGGTATCCGCTGGTCAAGCGGGGCATATATTATTGTAGCCGTATGATTTCTTCTCAATATGGTCGAGAATTCACGGATTCTCACTACGAGAAGATCAAGAAGGTCTACTCCATTTGGATTTGTAAGAATCCACCACAATATCGAGGGAACACTATCACACGATATCGAATAACAGAGGAGCAGTTGGTCGGCAAGACAGCAGAACCTGTTATGAATTATGACCTACTATCCGTCATTATGTTGTGTCTTGGAGGGCCAGAACAGGAAAACTATGATGGTATCCTGCGGATGTTGGATGTGTTGCTGTCTAGCGAAGTCAGCGAACAAGAAAAACGAAATGTTTTGGAGTATGACTATGGAATCCAAATGACCAAAACAATGGAAGGTGAGGTGTCGACTATGTGTAACCTGAGCAGAAGTGTTATGGAGAAGGGGTTAGCCGAAGGAGAGGCTAAAGGAATGGCTAAAGGAATGGCTAAAGGAATGACAAGTGCAATCTTGGCCTCGATAGAGAACCTTATGGAAACGATGGGGCTAAGTATTGAGCAGGCCATGGCCGCATTGAAGATTCCGGAAGCAGACCAACAGAAATATATGGAGTTGCTTGGGAAATAATATTTTGCCCCAGTAAGCACTGGATATCCTGGCCGAGGACGGCAAAGCTGGTCTCTAAATTGAATATCCTATCATCACAGCTGGCCCTTTTCTGGGCTGGCTGCTTTTTTGTTTTAAGGGTGGATGTACTTGAAGTGGGGGTATTTTGGAGCATCAGGCCCAGGCACTGGCTATGAGCAGGAATTATGTTGAGGCAAATAAGATTTTGGACAGGCTCGACACTTTGACTTGCGGCACGGATACAACTATAAACGAGGTTCAAATTCTGATGCGCAGGCTGAAACGACAAGACGAGAGAAATGGCAGGGCGAGTCCAACGTGAAATGGATTGGGCTTTTTCACCAACAAAAGGATGGTCCCACTAAGAGACGGGTGACGGTTCTGACCTGGCGGTAAATACAGAGAAATGTCCGTTAAGCGCCATGCGATTTGTGGGACGTTGGGAGGTAAAGTCAGGCACATCTATGATGTGGTAAAACTGTTTGCTATGCCTGAAATATCCGCACTTGTTACTGATACAAGTCGGCTCAAGCGGATAGTCCAATTAACAAAGAAGACAGACGGGTTCTATTTACAAAAGAGGAATATTCCTGAGGAGTATAATCCTTTGGCTGATTATGATTTCTCGTCCTGGGCCTGCTATTTTACTCCAGAGATACGGACGAGATACGAATCCTTGCATGAAGATTTGCTTTATACCAGCGAAAAGCAGGATTTCGATGCAGCTATTCAAGTGTTTCGGGAAATCGATAATATTTTGAAGAGAATACGAGAATAGCTGTTTGAGCAAGGATTGTTGGAAAACACATAGATAAAGGAGGGGTAGAGATACTCCTTCCTTTTGTCATTTCGGGAAAATATATGAATCAGAGGAAGGTGGACCAGTATGGGTAGGGGACCACAGGGCAGGGAGTAACAAAGCCACACCATATTACAAAAGTAGCTGCGGGAAAGCCCACTCCGCAAGGGGGTAGGAGCAGTCAGAACCCTAGACTCCTAACTATCAAAGTTTGTGGCCGTAATTCTGGTTGTCAACACCTTCGCGGTGTACAGCCCATTACTTTCACGGATGGGCCCAAGAGGCACGGGCCTAAACTTATCCAACCTGTCTGCAGGGGGCGACACAGTGTCGTACTCTTATTTTTTGCTCTCTAATACCCAGCCCAAATGCCATCGATCGGTGTGCCGTTCAGAACATTTGAACTGGGTCATCGGGGAATCGCTGATCAAGTATGGTAGCTACATCGAAGATTTCATTTGAATGCTCCAATGACGCACGAACAGCCCCATCCTTTCTGGATGGGGCTATTCGTTGTTATCAGCAATGTTGAGACGACAGCCTATTGGGAATCTCTTGCTGTCTCAGACAAAATGAGTTGGGGGGTCCTCGTTAGTCAGTGATTGCAATTTATCCAGCCAAGCGGAAAAGTGAGGGCATTTCTGGCGTATGGTCAGAATTCCGATGGCCGCAAGCCATTCTGATGGAGTATCTCCTTTGCGGTAATCTACCGCCGCTAACAGCCGCTTTGATGGTGCGGTATTTTCTCCATAATTGATATCCTCTGGGGGGATATCTTTTGTGGCTGCATACAGAGAGTCTATATTTTTGGTGGATTCTGGATCCAGATAATCGCATTTCAAGATCTGTATATCTGAGAACAGCAATGCTTCAAATTCGTGGAGCTGGATGTATGGAATAAAACGTGGAGACGCTATGTCTGCTTTCATCGCCTCCTCCAAAATAAGAACACTGTCTTTATGATTTGGGCAACTCATGGCATTTTGGTACTCCGGAAAGCTGTCTGGCAGTCGAAAGAAATCGAACATAGTGGTAATATAGGCTTTCGGATCTTGTTTCAACCATGCAACAATGTCTCTCTTGGCTTGCTGATAGCTGATTAGTCCTCCCCGGTATTCATAGTTACTGCGGGCGTCTCGGCTCGTCAGTACGCAACGAGAGTCGATGTTTGGTTTCCCTTCGAAGTACTGATTCAAAGGGCCTTTCGCAAAGAACATCTCCGACTGGCCTTCTGCAACTACATTGACACGGATCATAGCGGCAGCCCTCCCAGCACATTTTTCTGCCATAGCTCACCTAAAGTATAATTCCGCAGCCAGTCTCGCAGTTCACTTTCATCGTGACGCCTTAACACGCTGCATTGACGTGTGATATCATACTCTGCAGTGATAATATCATTACAGGAAAACTCGTCCAGAAGTAGAGGAGACTGCGTGGAGACGATGATTTGAGAGGTTTTGCTGGCCATTCTGATTTCTCTGGCAAGCTGGGAGATTGCATATGGGTGCAGACCTATCTCGGGTTCATCCAAGATAATAGTCATAGGAGCGGTTCTTGGCGGCTGAAGCAATAAGGTGGTAAGTGCAACAAACCGTAGAGCGCCATCTGAAAACTGATGGGCACCAAAAACCTCCTCAACGCCTTCCAGCTTCCAGTTGAGGGTGATATTTTCATTTCGGTCTGGCTCCAGCACAAAATCATAGAATTGAGGAAGCACTAACCGGATATGCTGAATGATCCGTTTGTAATAGGTGAGCTCCTCCGGAGTCTCCCGCATCCGATACAGAAATGCGGCGATATTTCCGCCATCTGAGCGAAGGTAAGAATCATCTGAGGTGTTGGAACTCGTGCGAATACGAGCATTAATGGTGGTGTCGTTGAAATGAAATACCTTCAACCGCTCTAAATAGTTCCGAAGGGTGCGTTCAGTTGGTTCCCAGGAGTCAGCAAGTGCAGCTTCCTGATGACCACTGCCAAAGTTGCGCTCGTATGGTCTGAAATGCCCACTGGCCTGGTAAGACATGCGTTCCTGAGCCAGAAAGAGCTGGTCAGTAGCTGTTTGCTCAAGGCAGAACAAGTATGTGTCTTCTTTTCTACTTTCAGCATCGTGGATATGCAGTTCCCCGCATATTTTATTCTCATGGGTAAGCCCATAATGAAGGAGGGACTTGGCGCCTCCTTGTTTTGCAACGTAATTTCTAAGTCCCCTGGTCATCATGTAAGATACCATTTCCAAGAAGGAAATCAGGTTGCTCTTACCTGCTCCATTGGCCCCAATAATGATATTTATATCCTCTAACTTAACCTTGTTTTGCTCCAGATCATTATTATAGGAACGAAATCCGGCCAGAGACAGAGAACGTAGAGCTGTTTCGATCATTCATATCACCTATGCTTTCTGGTATGTACTACTTGCTGGATATCAGGAGTCCTCATTGACAACTTCCTTTTCCAGGACGCAAACTTTAATAAAGTTGAAGCCTAATTGTGTGAGTCGAACAATGCCCTTTTCCACTACGACCTCGTTGTATTGTCCACCCCAAATCATATTGCCCCGAATGCTGCGGGCAAATACTTCATTTCCGGGATTTGCATCCTTAAACAAGGTTTGATACAAATCATTTTTATAAAATGGTTCATATGCTGTATCATTGGCCATATGTGCCTGATAGTTAGCCTCTATAAGCCCTAGTCGAATAAGATTTGAAACTGCGGCGGAGACCTCCTCCGCGCTATATTGCTCATCTTGGATCATTACATTGGCCTGAGCTAACAATCTATTGTTGTTTCGGGCAAGGTAATAATTCACGATGGGATATGTATGCTCGGGGAATATATAGGCTCGGGAGTCACGAGGGTCGTCTAAACAAGGCAATTCTTTCCCGTTTATGGAGACTTTTATGCCAAGCTGGATATTCTCTTTTTGCCTAAAGCTTGCAAGGATACCAGCCTCTAAAGAAGATATTTGGGTCAGGATGAATATAAATGAAGGATGAATTGCTGACTCCATTTCCCGATCACAGGCATGTGCGATTAAGTTTGCGAACATTTCTCGCAGCTCTTCAACAGCAATATTATATTTGCTGGCCTCCAGTGCGGAGCCGACAATATTGAATGGTGGAGCTTGGACATGATCTGGTGGTATTTGGCGGTATTTGTGGTCAATTCGAGCCTTAAAGTCGGTTATCCATGCGTCACGATAGATTTTCGTTGCCGAAAGTGGTGTAAAAAGCAAATCAATCAGTGTTGCGAGTTGCTTCCCTACTTCCTTGGCAGGGGGCTCTAAGGCTTCTTCCACAACGTGAGCTATGGTTTTCTGTATCTCCCCGTTGCCAGCGATGTCCTTGATTGACATTGGTATATACCTCCTACGAAAAAAACGCAGATGTGAATATTTTGTTTAGTTCTCTATTATACTATTTTCTTTTTTGGGTTTCAACCCTAAAACAAATGGTTTTCCCGCTGCTTTGTTTGAAGTTCTTCCCAGTCTTTTCGTTGTTGGTAAAACTGGAGCTCCTAGGCTGCCGTGGCTGGAGCAGTCGCTGGAGCTACTCTTCAAGCCATAGTAAAATCCCTTTTTCACCCCCTAGATTTCTTTTATTAACCGTAGTAGTATCGTATGGCAACAAGAAGCAGCCGTCTCACGGAAGGCGGCTGCTAGTATAGAGTTGATAATTTTCTTTATACGGCCTTTATTATACCCGATTTAGTTTTATCGTACAAGAGCTAGTATGGAATTTTAGTTGTTTCTTTTGGGTTGATATAGAAAATCGGGGGGATAAGGGGAGCCATTTGCTCCATCCAGGATACCACTTCACCTACAGACGACGCCTATTGCAGTCCAAACTACGATTTTTCCTTTTTAATTAAGTAGAATCCGAAAGATAACAGCGGTAATACCGTAGGGTGGGATGATTCACTATGTGATTGTAAACCGAACGATAATGTGATAAAATAAAGAATAACAAGAGTTGATATTGACACCCCCATGCCAAAAGTAGGAGATTCTTGGATTATCCATCGCTTCTTTCACATGAGAGGTCCTCTGTGACGTCCCCAAGCATATAGGTTTGGATGTGCCCCACCCTACTAACCAATACTATTAAAAGGCAGGGAGGTGTGTCATTTGCTGATTTACCTAGCCATGATAGAATCTTCTGAGGAAAGATCAAAGTTTGAAATAATATATGATACATATAAACAACTGATGTACTATACTGCCAGCAACATATTGGGAGATACTACGGATTCAGAAGATGTTGTTCATGAAGCATTTTTGAAAACGATTGAGATTCTTGAAAAAATTGACAATCCACTTTGTCCTCAAACAAGGTCTTTAGTCGTTACTATTACTGAGAATAAAGCAATAGATCTATACAGGAGACGAAAAAACCATAGTATTGTTCCATTTGTAGAAGAATACCTTGGAGTGCCAGAGCAATCAAAAATTGACCAGATTCCAGATCAAGAGGTTGTTGCAAAGACTATTTTGTCGCTCCCGGGAAGATATCGAGAAGTCCTTTTACTCAGATATGCACAAGGCTATTCCATGGATGAGATTGCCATCATCCTTTCTATGACAAAAGAGAATGTTAAAAAAACCATACAGAGAGCCAGAAAGAAATTGGAAGAATTATTATCGCAGGAGGAGGCTAAGGGTTGAATATAACTGATGAGATTCTATATGAATCTGCACAAAAAGCAGAAGAACTGTGGCTTGACACCCTTCCTTTAGATATCGACCTGCCTGAGCATAGGTTCTCTGCCAGGTTTAATCGAAAAATGAAAAAGCTGATGCGGGAGCAGCAGCGGTCCCCTAGGATGAACAAATTCATTCATGTCTCAAAACGCGTTGCGCTAATTGCTCTGACAACATTAACCGTGACTTTTTCGTGCCTTATATGCGTAGAGGCCTATCGGACTAAGTTCATCAAGGTTATCACAGAGATTTTTGAGGATTTGACAAAGTTTTCGTTCTCAACATCTGGTGAGCAGAAGCCTAAATTGGGGGAGCTGATGGTTGACTATTTGCCGGAGGGGATGTCAGAGGTTTACCGAGACGAGTTAGATTCTTATACCCGGATTGTTTACTTTCAGGATACAGCAGGCCGAAGTATTTGTATCGAACAGGGTGTCATGGTAAATGGGAAACAATCTACACTAATTGTTGACACCGAAGATGCTGAGGTGACCACAATTGATTTCAAGCAACATAAGGCTTCCCTAATTGTAAAAGGCGAACATGCAACATTGATGTGGGAAGATGGCATGTCGACAATACTGGTATCTGGTGATTTCCCAATGGATGAAATTATCAAAGTAGCAAGCGGAATCTTTTTTTGTAGATAAGATAAAATTTAAAATTAGTGTCCCCGAATTGCCTCCTTCTTCGTTATTGTATATGTAGCGGGAAGGAGGTGATTTTCCGTGCTGAAAAAAATTACAAAAAGGGTCTCTTATATAGCGGTTTCTTCCATTTTTATTTTCTTGTTGGCTGTCCCGTGTCTAGCTGCGACAAATGAAGTGGTGAGGATGACAAACATTAAGAGTGCTAGGTGCGATCTCTTATTCGAAAATGGGAATGTGATTGCCAGTGCCAGTGTGACCGGAGTCAGCGGTGCCGAAAAGTGCAAAATTGCACTTAAACTTCAAGAGAAGCAGGGAAGCCGATGGGCTACTATTGATACCTGTACGGTAGAGAACGATTTGTTTGTTGTCTCCACCAACATTTCTGCCAAATCGGAGCAGGGGGTAACTTATCGGGCTCAGGCCACCGTTACTGTATGGGTTGACGGTACATCCGAGACCAAAACTGTCACAACCCAGGAGGGGAAAGCCTAAAGCGGTCGATGGTTGTATGCACACAAATTGTCTGGAGAATTCTGGTAGGAAGGTGGTATAGAGGTGAAGAAGATCGTAGTAGGAGGGATGCTGGGTATTTGTTTGATTTTGGGGATGGCATTTTACAGTTGCAAATTAAAAACAATCGAACCAGAGACTACTCTAAAAATGGATGATTTACATGCATCAGCAAATCAGGCTGGGTATTCTGCAAGTAATCTTGATGTTTCGATTATAAGCGGAGAGAATATAGGCGGGGCAGAGCATCTTGAATTTATGTTAAAAAATGAAAGTAAGAAGAAGTGGTATTGGAGAAGAAAAATAGACTTCGGTAAGGAAAACGGGGGGTATGAAGCGACAGATTTGGAGGTGAAAATTGGGGGAATATGGTATGATGTGCCGTTAACGGAAGATAAAACTAATTTGGTAACAGAGTTAGTGGAATGGCATTTACTCCCTAGTAGCACTATACCTATTTCCGTCTGGACCGGCATTTATCAAACGATTACTCCTGGGACATATAGATTTACTGTTACTATATATGATAATAACCTTAGTGAATTTAATCTATCCTGTGAGTTTGTAATTACGGAGGAGAAGTAAAATGACGAAAAAAAGTTTCTATCAAAAAATCGCGATTTTTCTGATTGCAGTAGTTGTGATACAAATATCGTATACCCCCTGGGCCTTTGCTATGGGGGGCGATGAAGGAAATAATCTGGAATCTTTTGAGCAAGGAACAGGGCAAAAGGGTGCTCTGGATGCATATAACGCCATAATTGGAAAGTTAAAATCCGGAGATCTTGATGAAGACATATATGCTGGAGCATATATAGATGAAACAAAACTGGTGGTAATGCTGACGGATTTAACGGATGAGGTAAAAAACGGGTATTTGGCCGTTATTGAAGATCCAAATGTAGTTGATTTTAAACAGGCAGAATTCTCGTTAAAGTATTTACACGAGCAAGTGGATGAAACCGTAAAAATGATGGGAAACTGTCCAATAACTGGATATGGGGTTTATGAGTCCCAAAATAAGGGTCATATTAAAATTGACAAGGATTATTACGATAACTTTGTAAGTGAATTGTCTGCCACCTACTCCGATTACGATATACCTATTATTTTTGAGCCAGGAGAATATTATGATAAGGGCCTTGCCGAGGGAGAAATGGAAAATGAGTCAGTTTTGGAATCGGTGAATAACTTTGAAGATTATTACTCCATGACTGCAAGCACTGAGATAATGGGTGGTATGCCAATTACGACCTCACAAGGAAACTCAACAACAGGGTTTTGTGGATATTACGGAATTATGGATGCTATTATAATTGCTGGGCATGCTGTTTCTGAAGGTGAGAATACAAAATATGGAAAGGTTGTTCAGCGGAAATATAATAACAATCAGTATGGTGACTATGCTATAATATTTGTAGATTCCAATTACAAGCTGACAAATACTATTTGTAATAGGCATTGGGATAAGCTTGATGTTACGACAGTGTATTCAAATGTTCCAGAAGGTACACAAATATCTGCATATGGGGACATAACCAAAGGAGTATATGGAGTGGTTGATGCAACGAATGAATCAAGAACATCATCGCGCACTGGGGTTACCATTCGCGGACTTACAAGTGTTATTTGTGATGTTTATGGAACGAGGAAGGGTGATAGCGGAGGGCCAGTTTATGTAAACTTGGGAAATTGGAAAGTTGCGGCATGTGGTATAATTCAAGGTGGCGACTCAGACACCGAAATGTGTTTTGTTCCATTTGAGCACATTGCTTCCGCATTTAGTCCCAAAACAACCCCATAGCTGAGACATCTTGGTTAAATATATAGTTTCATATAAAAACGCCTGTTGTCAGGGGAGGAGTGTCAGCAGTTTTTCGTACCTTACTAGCGCTGTGGCAGACCTCTCGGTTGAGCTGTTCAATGACATTGTCTGTACGGATACACGTCTGGTGTTCGCTGGGGAAAACGCAGTAGGCAAATGTCACCTCAATACCGGCTTCTGGCTCTTTCAGTTTCGTGGAATGTAATTCCTCCACCATGGATTATGCTTTCTCCCATGCGGCTTTTTGCCCTTCTGAGCATGGATCGCTTTGAGCATCTTCGCGACTAGCTTCCCCTTGGAACGGGGCATAACGGAATACATTACGGTAAAAGTGAACGGTGCAATGCTGGTACTTGGCCTCCGGAAACGATTCTCCCACAGCTTCTAGCATCCCAAGGTACTTGTCCCCAACTACCAGCTTGACCCCCTCCAGGCCACGGCCGCGCAGCCACTGGAAGAAACTGACCCAGCTGGCCTTGTCCTCCTTCATCCCCTCGGCGGTGCCCAAAACTTCACGATATCCGTCTTCGCTTACTGCAATCGCCAACAGCATAGCCGCATTTTCACGCTCTCCGCCCCAATTCCGCCGCAGATAACTCCCGTCTACATAGACATATGGATACCGCCCGCCCTGTGGGGCCGGTTGCGTCAATCCTCAATACGCATGTGGGCTTTCTTGTCCTGAGTGGTGCAATAGTGCATAAACAGCCCCACCTTTTTCGGGTGGGGCTGTTTATTGTGATTGCTGTACCCACCGGCCAATTGATGATATTTAGATATGGATCAAAAAGGGAGAAGATTGCCATCCTCTCCCTGCCATCATATCGCTCTTGTTGCCATCAAATCAGCGAACGATAACAATATCTAAGTGTAAATCCTTCCAACATCCTATGTCAGGCAGAATGAAGTGATAAAATTCAATAAAGTGCCATGTACTCTTGAATAGTACATGGCACTGTTTGCAGTGGGATAAATATTTTTGGGAAGGAGCAGGGGCTACAAAGAGTAAATCATCATAGTTATTTGACGGAGTGGAACCAGCGGGTGGAGCCGTGCCGGAAGAGTGGACAGCGGGTAAGTGAATGGTGTGGGGAGCGGGGAATCCCGGTATTCACATACTATAGCTGGCAGAGAAAGGTGTTCCAGGCAGCATTATCAAAGAATGCATATTCTGAATCAATCCTGCCAGCTGCACGAAGAATTTGTACCAGGTCGCCAGAAAAAATTGACTCTTTTCTGAAAATGGTTAGTATACCACAATATTAAATGTGTCTGAGGCAAGAACTATCGGATCTCCATTTTCGTCCGGCTCGCAAAGAGATACATAGAAAGTATATGAACCAGGTAATAATCCATAGTCCCGTGGACAAATACAGAGAGAGCGATACATTTCCACATATTCGTTATATGTAAAAAGGGGGCCGTCGACAAGCCGAATAAAGTTTGTTTTATCCGGATCGATTGTATATACTATCCATACTTCTGTGTAACGATTAGGGGTTGTAAAATCAAAACTAATATCAACAAAGCCGTCTGCCGACACCACAGAGGGATTTGTTGAGACGCTCATACTGGGTTGAATTGGAGGTTCGATAATTGGGGGTTGGGGTGAAATTACTTCGACTTCGATTGGGTAACCATACTGACCAGCCCAATCTGTTACATGAACTGTTGTGATGCCAGGAGTGCCAGGGATCAGTAATCCATTGCTAGTTACTCGCACAATATTTTCGTTTTCAGAGCGCCAACGTAACCGCTGATCAGTTGCATTAGTTGGGAGGACCCACGCATCAACATATTCGCTGTCGCCATAGGCCTGAAGTGTAATATATTTGGGCGATACACAGACCTCAGTAACCTCAATTACATCTGGTTGTACTTCAACATAAGCAATTGCACGACAACCTTCTACAGTTGCGGTAACGTATGTTGTTCCTGCATTGACTCCAATTATTTTCCCAGAGTCCGTTACCCAAGCTATGCTAATATCTTGGCTTTCCCATTCGATATAATCAATATCTATATCCGCTGGATCCGATATGAGTTGCAAGTAATCGTGTTCGCCCTCTTTTATTGAAATCATGTCAGGAATTATTTCAATGGAATTTAGCTCCTTTTCGGGGAAATTGGGTGGGAAAAAATCTGGCCATTCAAATATATCATCTAAAGGGCCCACAGGAACTTCAGGCGGGTTTGATTCGGGTGTATCTATGATATCAGAGGGCTTCTCCGAACCAGAAGAATTCGTGGTGTCAGAAGGCTTCGTTGTATTAGAAGGACTCGTGATATCAGAAGGCTTCGTTGTATTAGAAGGACTCGTGACATCAGAAGGCTTCGTTATATTAGGAGAGCTTGTAACACCAGTAGGATCTTTAGGTTCAGTCTTGTTTTCGTGAATAGTTAATTTGATTGTTGCAGAGAACTGTCCAGAGTTTGTTTTTGCAGTAATTTCTATTGGGCCTTTTGAAGCAGCAACTGCATGGACAGTTCCGGATTTGGTATCAACAGTTGCTATATCAGGGTTTGAACTAACCCAATTTACTTTCTTATCTGTTGCATTTTCCGGCAAAATGATAGCACTCAAGATCTTGCTTTCGCCAACGTACATGGATGAAGGCCCTTCAACCTTAATGCCCTCTACTGCAATAAATTCTTCTGCTTTAGGGGCTATTTGATAATATGGGGAAGGAGACAGTAGATCTCCCCAAAAAAACCAAAGTATTCGACATCTAGCGCTAAAGCTTGTTGATTCATCAATATTAAATGGGCCATCATATTTTATTGCGGATTCAGAGTCGCTAGGATCGCTACCATCAGTTGTGTAGTAGATATCCAAAAATGGTAGCTGCATTGATGGAAAAATTCCATGTATACGCATTTCAATTTCCACAGGTGGTTCATAGACTTCTTCATAATTATAAGGAGAAATATCAGGTGGCTGCAATATAGCTTCCATAAATGGATGTATGACCTCAATAATAGTTATAACGATAGCGAGAGTAATTAGTGAAGTATTTACTATTCTTCGCCTGCGTATTGAGAATGAGCCTTGATTTCTTTGGCTATATCGTTGGAGGACTTTGTTTAACAAAAGGAAACCTGCCCAAGTTATTGTTATAGTAATTAAACCATTCATCTAAAGTCCTCCTTCAACTCAGATTTGTCTAAATATAGGTTTTGCTCAGAGAAGCTTCTTTACTATATCGGATTTATTCTGAAAAAAATTAAGGGGTCCGGTACCAGATATTTAGACCACTTTATCAAAGGAGACCGTAAGCCCGCTGCCGTCAGATGTGAGCAGAATTAACGCAGGAGGGTTCCGAAATGAAGGAGTGGGAAGTACGTTATTTTGTGACTGTGGTTGTAAGCATCCCCGTTTGCAAGATTTATGGGAAGACCGAAGCATATAGGAAAGCTGCAAAGCCCGGCTGGGGAACGGTGGAGTGGTACAGCGCCGCGGATGACTATAAGTATCCTGTAACCCGTGACCGCAGCGACAAGACCCAGATACTTGTATGTGATGAAGATTGTAGTGCTAATCTTTATACAAAGGATGGCAAGTGTTTTGGAATTTTCCCGCATGACGAAATCGATATTCGTGAAATGCCGAAGCAGGCGGAGTGTGCAGCAATTATTATGAGTGATTCCTGCGGACTATCCTTCTGGGCAGAGGATTTCAGCCAAATTCGCATTACTGCAACCTATGACACACACGGTCTAATTGACACATACCGTTTGGAATACGGCAATACGCCAATCTATGACGGGGAAGTTGAAATTTCCTTTGATGATCTATATCAAATAGCAGAAGATGACCAGTTTGATACTTACCGGGCAAAGATTCCTGGAACCATGGAATATCAGTCTAAGCAAGAAGCTGGTGAAACATAGATGGGCATGGAACAGCGGGAATAAAAATAGCCGCAGAAACCCCGCTCCGTAAGGGGTAGGAGCAGTCAGAACCCTGGACTCCTAACTATCAAAGTTTGGGGCTGTAATTCTGGTTGTCAACACCTTCGTGGTGTACAGTCCATTATTTTCACAGATGGATCTAAGAGCCACTGGGCCTAAACTTATCCAACCTGCTGCAGAGTGCGACACAGTGTCGTGCTCTTTTTTTGCTCTCTAAATACCCTGCCCAAATACCATCGATCGGCGAGGCTGTTCAGAACATTTGAACTGGGTCATCGGGAAATCGCCCCTCCGCCACGTTTCTCTGTATCTACCAAAACAGAAGGAGTTATTTCAGATGCAGGCCTATCGGGCAAAAGTCATCTGTATTTCGGTACCCATTTGAGGGGGTAAAAATCTCTGGGCTAGATATTCCTTGTATTGTGTGCTATAATTGGGGAAAGCCGAATTCCCAGAGCTTATGGGAGTGGTTTTGTTTTTCCTGGAGCCGAAAAAAAGTTGTTGGAAAGACAAGAAAAGTAGACTGTGGGTGCCCTCGCCGATATTGCAATTAGTCAAAAGGGAAGTTTTGGTATTCATAAATTTGCTTTAGGTGGATACGAAGAAATGTGGCAGGAAGGTTCTTTTGATTGCAAGCTCTTCCAACAAAGAACAGTTCTCCTACCAGATGATCATGCTGACCGATCGAATATTCCGTTTTACAACTTTCCAGTTTGTGTTGTATTGCTTTGCTATCTCTGGATAGAGCCACTTTGTTACAAAAATAGCCGCTGGAAAGCCCACGCCATAAGGAGTGGAGCAGTCAGGTAAGTTTAACAAGAGGGCACCTGAAATATGTTCAGATGCCCTCGCTGTTATGCCAGCTCAACAAAACCAAGGTCTGCCATCCTGGTCCGAATATGGACCAAGGCGTGGGTGAATGCTTTTGAAACTGCTGATTGGGAGATGCCTAACATCTCAGCGGTTTTATTTTGAGGAACCCCATCTATAAATCGGTAAATGGTAATTTGTTCTGTTTTGTTCAACTCGTTTTTCACGACTCCCATAGCTGCTTGGAATGCCAAGCGCATATAGACTTTGTTGTCCATGCCTTCCTCAGATGGTAATTGATACCTGGAACTAAGAATGGACTCAAGCAGCCTGTTTTGATTTTCGATATTTCCATCCCATGTTTCAAG
>ERZ808040.745-NODE-745-length-25739-cov-5.809719_pt1 | contig 25739 bp, 22 predicted proteins | sample MGYA00380191_ERZ808040 | MGnify/ENA primary metagenome ERZ808040 (study PRJEB31490, sample SAMN06133395) | mouse gut metagenome | isolation source: J6 | host: mice | place: China: Chengdu | collected 2015-05 ...
TGCAAGCGGATTGAACAGACGGAGTTTCGCGCCTTTTTGTCTTGCCTGCCTCGGTGTCGAACCATGAAACCGGGAAAATGCTTTGGAAAAGCTTTCCGGGGTTTCATAGCCGTACTTAAACGCGACATCAATCACCGAAATATCCGTCTCCTGAAGTTCCAGTGCCGCCAAGGTAAGCCTTCGTTTCCTGACATACTCACTGGCCGTCATCCCGGCGACAAAACTGAACATCCGGTGAAAATTGTAGCTCGACATAGAAACATATTTTGCGGCATCCGCATAATCCATCGTCTCACAAATATGTTCCTCCATATAGCTAATCGCCCGCTGTAACAACTGTATCGACATCCTGTTTCATCCCCCTTGCAATTTTCATTATAGACTATCGCACATCAAAAATCCTGTCTGCGCTTGCACGAATTTGTCTATTCCAAAACCTTTCAAGAACGAAACCAATATCCTGCAAGAAACATACGGGCAGTCTGCCATTTATCCTGTCTGCACTCCCGCGGGCAGCCCGCCATCGCGCGCCGCGATAGGGGGTGGGCAGCCAAAAACACTATCCTCACGGCACTTTCACATTTCTCTCAATAAAAACTGCAGCATCATGACATGGTATTCTTCATCCTTAATAATTCTCTCCAAAACATCGTTCACATAATTGTCCGCGATCATATTGATATGCATCCGGTACTGGTCGATCGTCGCACGCTCTGCATCCAAATCCGCCTGCAGCATCTGCCTTGCCTGATCCGGGCTTTTTATGTATTCCGGTGTCCACATCTTCCAGTCCCCATTGCGGAATTTTGCCGTATAATCAACTTTCCCGCCAAGCAGTACAATCATCTCACTCAATTTCTGCAAATGCATCATCTCCGAAATTGCCATCCCAAGCAGGGCTTTCGCCACCGGGCATCTGGAGGCGGCAATACGGTTTTCATGGTTGATATACTGTGTGATCGCGGTCATCTCGGACACCGCGCTGCAATAATCAATACTGAGCAGGTTGGCATAGGTTAAATTCTCGTTTTTCACCTTGACCGGAGGATATGGCAGCTCCACCATAACAGGTTTAAGGCCCGAAAAATCACAGCTGCATGCCAGCGTATCTTTTTTCTCTTCCATAATCACAATGTTCCCCGATTCTCTTTTTATGAGTATATTGTAATTTTCCGATCCTATGCCTGTTTCATTCCGAAATGCTATGTCCCTGCGCTCCCGCCTCTCATTCCATCCCTAAGTTTCAGGGCTGCCCTAAATCGTTTCCCAGCCTGCAAAAAACCGTGAAGATCCGATGCCTGCCCATAAAATCCCACCGCAATTATTTTGTGGTTTTTATCCAAGCCGAAAATATTTTTCCTTTACGGCGCGTCAATTACCATATCTTTTGCCCCCGGTGTGTTAAGCGGCCCGCCAAGCTCATTTAATACATGGGTAATACCCGGATTTCCGGTGATCATGACCGCGATAACATGGTGGATTTTAATCCCCTCCGCCTCCGGCGCTTCCATCGCGGAAAATATTTCGATCTCCGCGTCCCGGTTGTAAGAATAAATCCCGATTCCGACTGCCGTATGTCTCTTTACGCCATCCTCGACCTTGTACGAGGCAAAGCCCGGAACCGTCCCGCCATGGCTCATAAATTCGGACTGCTCCGGCACATCATAAGGAATTTCGCTCTGGTACATGATAACCTTTCCGTTTTCCCCGCGCCAGATCGTCTGGTACTGCCTGAAATGCTCCACCATCAGCGCGTAGATTGTCACATCATCCCCGTTGACAACCAGTCCGTTTTCCGCCGTATTCACTGTCCAGCCAACCCCGTCGCCGTGGTCGGCGCGCCACACCCAGAAATTGTCCCCAATGATATGGCTGCTGTTTAATTCCGCGCAGACCTCCACACTTGTCGGAATTTTCTGCACGCCTCCGACGCGGAAAAATAGGTCTGCCAAAAGGGTCGGGGCATCCTCTGTGCCTGCCGTGCCGCGATCTTTTGGCGTATCTTCCCGGTCTCCGACACAGAACAAAAGCGGAGACTTTTCCGCCCCAGCGTCAAAGAGCAGACCCGCCACGGCCGTTCCCTCCGGCGCATTCACGCGCATGCACAGATTCCCCTTCGCCGCGCGCAGGGTTGCCAGCCCGCTTCCCAGCACAATGCTGCCCGCCCTGTCCACACAAAGCTCCTCGTCGAGCTCATAAATCCCCGGCGTGAAAAATAAATGCTTCCCTTCCTGTAAAGCGGCATTTAGTGTCTGCGCATTGTCGCGGTCCGCCCGTGCGACATAAAATTCTGATAACGGGACAAATTCCCCTTCCGGCAGCCCGGCAGCCTCCCAAGAAATCCCGACCGCGTCCTTCCGCAGTGCCGGGACGAATACCCCGAAGCCCTGCCCTTCGTCATAGACCAAAAACGGTTTTTCCTGCATTTCCTCCACGGTTTCCACATTCGTGTACTGCTTCTGCGGCCATGTCGCCGCCGGGGTCTTTCCCTTCGGAATCCCGGCAAACACAATATTCCAGTTGGAGCCGCGCCAGCCGTTCCAATTACAGTTGCGCGAAAGCCACTGCTGCTGGCTGCCCGAATCCACCATGCCGCCGATCAGGGAATCCGAGAGGAAACCGCCGCTCGCCCAGCCGTTATTGTCATGCAGGTAAAGCAATCCGGTTATATGCATCCGGCGCATAAAAGTTGCCTGCGAAACCGCCCACATCACGGTGGAGTTCACGCGCAGGTTCTCCACACCCCGCCAGAAATTGCAGGTCGCATTGTGGTTGTCATTGCCGCCAAGCCATCTGGCATCACAGTTTAAGGCCTTGATCCGGGTGTCGTCCGGCAGGTAGCCAAGCCCGGCAACCTGCATATAGTAACCGACCCGGACAGAAATACTTTCATCATATTCGCCCGGCAGAAAATAAACACCGTAACGCTCCTCTCCAAACTGGTTTTTCTCCTGCGCGGCCCACAGGCGGTCCAGCACCTCCTGCACCTGCGCCGCGTCATCCGCCGGGGAAAAAACATAGACATTTTCCCCGAACATGTCAATATGGAAATCCTCACCGCGCCCGATTTTATCCAAAACCGCAATCTGCTGCTCCCTCTGCATTTTTTCTTCCTCACTCAACGCTTCTTGTTCCGTTTTTCCTGATTCACTGTCAGGATGTGCATCTTCACCATTTCCGGTCTCCTTGCCGTTTCCCGCACTGCCGTCGGTTCCGGCATTTTCCCCCGCATCCGCATTTTTGTCCTTTGCTCCGTTTTTCCCGCCGCTTTCGTCTCTTTCATCCTCCCCCGCCGCGTCCTCCGGTGCTCCGGTCTGCTGCCCGTCTCCGTTTTCTAAAACTTGCCCTGTGCCATCCTGTTTCCCGCCCGAACATCCGGTGAGAACAATTGCAGATGCCAGCAAGATGCTTATAATTTCCCGCCTTGTTTTTCTCATCCTCTGCCTCCGATCTGCCCGCGCCTTTCCGGCGCAGTTTGCGTTGCTGACCACCCGTTTGCAAAAGCAGCACCAACGGGCTCGCTTTCCTCCAAAAATTGCGTTTCTTTAACTTTATGCCCTGCACTGCCGCAGATGTAAACAAAAACCGTTACCATCCTGCGTCCGGATACGTTTATCTTACCTTATTTTCTCATTATTGTCCATTGTTTTTCTTAATCCTGTATTATACGAATTGATGTAAATATCCGGTATATCATAAAACAATTTAAAAAACTGCTTGTATATAATGTATGGGATTTTTGACAGAATCTGGAACGAAGCGATAAATAATTTTGGAGAAAACCTCATGGAACAAAAACAGCCGGTCATCCCGGCAAAGAATCTTACTGAAAAATTGACCTCCGGTCTGCAGGAATTGTATCTGACCGGTACCTTAGAATAAGATTTCATGCCATTACACTGCACGATGCATGACCCGGCGCTTGCCGCAAAAATGTGTGGAATATTTCGCGCGTACAGGAAAGCTTTATCCGGGGATGGCATGGCTGTTGACGAAACGGAATAAATAGGGATTTACGTTCTGCAAGGTTACCTGCTTCCTGAAATCCCCCCCTGCGCTGTATACGGGCGGTGTGCCGGCCGGAAAGGGAAATCCTACGGCACAAGCCCATAAGCAGGAACAAGAAAAAACGATACCGTACAGGTTCAAAATCTCAAGCATCAAACCGGCATTTCTTCATATCCACCTTATCCCCAAGAAAGCTTACCCCCTCCGAAAGCAACAATTCCTTCTGCTCATAAAAATGCGGGGCAAGCCTGCCCGCATAGTTGACTACGCGATGGCAGGGGTATTTCCCGTAATATTGCGACATACTAAGAACTTTTCCCACCAGCCTTGCATTTTTGTCCCGCCCGATCAGCCTTGCAATCTGACTGTAGGTCGCAACGCGCCCCTTTGGGATTTCCTCCACTGCCGATAATATTTCATAGATCAGTTCTTCTGTCATTCTGCCGTTCCTTTCTGCAATCCTGCGTACTGCGATCTCCTGCACTGCTATTTTCCTCATGAACCAGCATCATATGCAGCGTTTCCCCCAGCTGGACCAGCACGGCGGACAAAATCTCCATCTCCTCCCTGCTGCTGCATTTCGAGATAACACAGGCAAGCGAGGAGACATAGGCAACCAATTCACAGGAATTCATCTTGATCCCTTTCTTACGCACCTGCCAGAAGGTTATCTGCGAATAACCCGGCAGGTGCACGGCTTCCTTTTCTTTAATCTATGGTTTCCCGCCGCGTTTTGTGCCGGATTCCGCAGAAAAACCACAGACTATGAAACATATAATTCCCCGATGCCAAGCTCCGCGGCACACTCCAAAAACCGGTACATTTTTTCTTTTGTCGCATCCTGTTTTAGACAATACCGGTAGCTTTCCGTGTTCGGGAATGCACAGATCAGAACGATATACGCATACAGCGCCGCCGCCCTGCGTTCTGTCTCATCCGCGTGATATTTTTCAAACAAATGCCGCATTTTTTCTTTGTGTCCGGCAACCAGCCGTTCCAATACCGCTTCCGGCTCCTGATGCAAAAAATCTTCTTCCTCCACCTCAAAACCAACCATATTGGACAGATAATTCACGATCACATCTGTGCCGGACATATTAAAATCAATCAGCCCGGTAAAATGTCCGCTTCCGTCGACCAGAACATTGCTGAAATTCTCATCCCCCTGAAAAACGCAGCGCGGAAGCCCCGCATAAAAGCCCAGCAATTCCCCGCGCACCGCACTGTTCTTATCCGCAAGTTTTTCCGCCAGAACTTGGCCGCCAGCCGCCCGGATGCTGTCCAGCAGTTCATTCAGATTATCCTGTTTTTCGTCGATACCCGCTTTTTTATCATACGGGCACAATTCAAAAAGGCTGTACATCGACATCGTATCCGAGATTCCTATATTTTTATATTTCTGCGCAAAAGCTGCCGTAAAATCAAGGACTTCATCGTACCACGCCCCGCCGTCCGGCAGTTCTGCCTCCGATGCCAGCGCATAATCAAGGTATTCCGATAGATAACAATAAAACCTTCCCCGGCGCAGTACAAAATCACCGGAAAGCGACGGAATATACTTCGGGCACTTCACCCCTTCCGCAAGATAGCGTTTTGCAAGGGCATTGATCTCACGGATGCGCCCCTCTCCCATCACATCGGAAGTATTGTAACGGAGGACATATTTCTTATCAATAATATAATTCAGCCGCACATCCTCTGCATCACGGGAAGAATCAATTTCCCTGCAGCTGGAATAAAAATCAATTCCGTACACAGATAAAATCTTTTTAATATCCTCTTCCGACTGTTTCATGGCACTTTCCTTTCCAAAAATCCTTTGTTTTCCTTTCTCATCCTCCGTTTTTCCCGAGAAACCCAAGCATCCATTCATTGACATCCCGCACCCGCTCATGCGGGAAATGCGGGCGGTGCCCGCAGCCTTTTGCAATCATGATCTGCGCCTGCGGGCAGCACTTCCGGATTTTCTCAAGATTTTCGGAAGAAGCAAACATGTCCTGCTCCCCCGCGATCAATAGCATCGGCATCGTGACCCGCTTCCATTCCTCCTGCGTCAGCGCCGGATGGGAGCACCAGTCCAGAACCTCCTGCCGCATATACTCTTTCCAGTCGCTTTGATGGGCATCGGCATGCAAAGCTTTCATTTTCCCGATAAAATCTGTCTCACCGCGGGCAAGCAGCGCTTCCGGCGTATAATCCTTTGCCCCGGCAGCATCCACAAAGCCGCCATTTCCGATCGCGATCAGGCTCTGTACCCGCTCAGGATGCCTCGCCGCCATATAGTACGCGATCCCTCCACCTGTACTATACCCAATAAGGTTTGCCTTGTCAATATTTAACCCGTCCAAAAACGCAACCATGTCCTCCGCGATGCGTGCGGAATCCCAAGTCAGATCATCACAGCGGGTTCTCCCGTGTCCGCGCAGATCCGGGTAATAACAGTGCCAGCCCGCCGAATAAAACGGCTGTATCTGCCCGCAAAAGGCAAGGATTCCCCGGCTGTAGGCGCTGTGCAGGAACAATACGGGCCTGCCCGTGCCAAGTTCCTCGTAATAGACGGACAGATTCCCTGTTTTCAGATACGGCATGCGGATGCTCCCTTCCTTCTTCTGATTATTTTAACTCTTCCAGACGGAAGTCTTCCGATACCCCGGCATAGTACCTCCTGCCCTTCTGCGCCGTAAACTTAAAAACGCAGTAATCCGGGTCACCGACCCCTTCTTTGTAATATTTCACATCCTCGTCACGCCAGATCGACTGCTTGGACTCCTGATCCTGCAGCACTTCCACCGTGCCGACAAGCATGATGCCCTCGCCGCCCATCACGATATAGACGCTTGCTTTCGGGTTTTCCATAAACTGCCGTGCCCGCATGGATGAGGTGTTCGTACTCAAATAAATGCTGTCCCCTTCAATCCTGCGCGGCGCAAACATTGCCTTGATGTTCGGGAAGCCATCCCCGTCCACGGAAGCGACATAAAGTACTTCCTGCTGCCTGATAAAATCAAACAATTCTGTTCTCGTCTTCATACCAATTATCCTCCTGATTTTTTGTTCCGTATGCGCCTTAAGCTCCCCCTGTCCGCACTGCTCCCCAGACCCCCTTCGGACAGACTGCAGGCGTATACTGTTTTAAAGTTCCGTATGCGCCCGGATTTTCTCCTCCTCGCACACTAAGGTGTCCCTGACCCGGATGAGATAACTTTCGAAAGCATCCCTCTCCTCCCCCGAAAACCCCTGGTAAAACAGTTCGTTCATCCTCTGCGATACCTCCTCGTATTTCCCACGCATCCCCCGCGCGCGCTCCGTGAGGGATACGATGGTTTCCCTGCGGTTTTCGGGATTTATGGCACGCTCTAAGATTCCTTTGCGCACCATGCCGTCCACAACGGCAGAGACAGTATTTTTTGCGAGGGATGTCTCCTTGCCAATCTCTCCGATGGTCAGCTGCTCCTCCTTCCACAGAACAAACAATATCCTTCCCTGCCCGCCGTTCAACTCAAGCCCTGCCGCGAGCAGGAGGCGCTCAAAAATCCGTTCCTGCAGCTGCTTGATCTGTGTGATGTAAAATCCGCCTCTTGTTTCCATAAATGATGCACCGCCTTATATCTTGTTCGAACAGTTCTATATAGAACAATAGAATTTTAGCATATTTTATGGCTTTTGTCAACATATACAAAAAATTTAATTTGCCTGAACAGGAAAAGCCGATAACCGCAGTTAAAAATCTGCATGTTATCGGCTTTTCGTCATTGTGCCCGATTAGCGGACGGATCCAAAATCAATACCCTATTTTGTAAAATCAATATCGTATCTTGCCCCCTCGGAAAACAAGACTCCGTCCGTCAGTTCTACGCGTAAGATACAAGTATTTTCATCCGCAAAATTGTTATGCCCGTTATCGATCCATCCTGCAAATACAGTTTTCATCTTATTTGCAATCGGTTCATTTTCTTTTTTGCAAAACCACCCCAAATTGCTTCCTGTCCCATGTGCCGTAAACCATTCACCGGATATTGCAACCACGGGATTTTTGGCAATCTGCCTCATCTTATTGGATAGCGCGTAGGTAAGGACATAAAATGCACCGTTATCATAATAACCGTCAACCGTACGCACATATGGTATGCCTTCTTCGACCGTTGCCAATGCGATCAAACTGTCTTTTCCAAAGCGTTCCATCATCATCTTCTGTACATTTTCATCTAACTTTTCCATATTTTTATCCCTTCCCTTAAAAGTCAATCGCGAAGACCGACTCATCCTGCAGCACACCGTAGAAGGCACGCTTCGGATTGCCCTCCTCGTCAAACAAAAGCGCATGCTCCCCGGCTCTCCAGCCGCCGCTCGCCGGGCGGTCCGTATAGCCCCAGAAGGTCATGGAAGTAAACGGCATCCCCTGGTCAACAATCTTTTGCAGCCCGAGCATCAGGCTTTTTAATTTGCGTGCCTGCTTCTCCAGATTTTCCTCCGTCGCCTCCTGCCCGATGCCAAGATCAAATTCGGTGATCTGCACCTCATACCCAGCCCAGCAGAACTTGCGCACGGTCGGGAGCAGCGTCAGGTCCAACACGTCGGTGATGCTGACATGGGACTGCATCCCGATCCCGTCGATCAGCCCTTCCTCCTTGATCTTTTGCAGGCCATTAATGATCCGGTCTGCTTTAAACGCTGTATTGTAGTCATTATAAAACAGCTTCATGTAGTCCGGCGCGTACTGCCTTGCATAGTAAAACGCGTAGTATATATAATCCTCTCCGAGCACGTCATACCAATAATTCGGCACTACGTCGTTAGGCTCCAAAACACCGTTTGGATTCGTATCGGAAGGCATTCCGTTAAACGCCTCATTCACCACATCCACCGCATAAACCAGCCCCGGATATTCCGTGTCAAAATAGGTAAGTACCTGGCGGATATAGCTCTCCATACGCGCAAGCATCACCTCGCGGCTCACATACTCTCCCTCATCCGTATAGTCCTCGGTAAAGAACCAGCGCGGGGTCTGCGCGTGCCATACAAGCGTGTGAAGACGGATCTTGATGTCATTTTCCAGGGCGCGCAGCACCGCTGCATTGCTCCGCGAAAAATCGACCACCGGATCCTTGTAGGTGGAACCGTCCGCCAGCCCGTTCTGGCTCTCCTTCTGGCGCAGGATCGCATCCGGCTTCATCTCGTTTTCACAGGTAAAACTGTTGAAATTCGCCGTGATGGTATCCTTGATCTCGTCCCAATTTTTAAAGTCATTCGGGTTCAGCGCAATCCCCATATAAAAATCATCCTGATAAAGTTCAAGGAAATTTTGCGCCGCCGGTGCCTTGGTCGGTTCCGGGGTTGGAGTCGGGGTTGGAGTCGGGGTCGCGGTTGCCTCCGGGGTTACCTCCGGTGTTACCTTATCATCCCCCCCTTTGTCATCTGATTGTACCGGGGTCGGGGTCACATTCTCCCCTTCCGTTTTGCCCCCGCAGCCCGCAAGCATAACTGCCGCGGCAGCCACAAAAAATAATCTTCTTATTGTCATACGATAAACTCTCCTTTCCTACGGTCTGTCCACAATAACTTTCGTCTTTACCCAGGTAAGCTCTTTATTTAGGTCGCGCTCCTCGGTCATGTCGAGCACCGGGAAACCCTCACGGTTAAAATGCAGGCGGCGCAGGCCGCTGGAACGCTCGCCGTTTACGCCGCGCCTCGCGTGGTAAACGAACCAGAAAACACCCTCCTCATCCTCCACAAAGGAATTATGCCCAGGCCCAAACTCACCCCATCTTGACTGCGCCGCCGAAACGCCCTTTTCACTGACATCCGACGGGATGCTCCTCGAAGATAACAGCGGGCAGTTTTCTTTCAGCCAGTTTTCTGTGTTTAAAAGGTCGTCGCCCTCCTTTGCCGAAAGCAGCCCCGTCACATAGGTAGAATCCACCGCGGCGCTTGAGAAGGTCATATAGACCATCCCGTTCTTTTTGACCACAAACGGCCCTTCATCGACAAAAGTATGGTTGTTTGCCCAGCCATACTCCGGCTGCGACAAAAGCACGGGCTCTGAAGCGAGCTGCCACGGCTTATCCGGGTTCAGCCTCGCGATGTAAAGCCAGGCACCCTGATCGACCGGGAAGAACTGGCGCTGCGACCAGCAGACATAATGTACGCCCGCCGACTCGAACTCGGTCATGTCAAGCGTGATACCCTGCTCGCCGTACAACATGCTCCCGTCCTGTTTTTCCACGCGCACCGGCATTTCCCAGTCCTGCGCGCGCATCGGGTTGCCGCCAGGTTTCAGTGCCATCACATGGCACTGCTCCTTCTCAAACGGCCCCGGTGTACCGGCATGGAATATGTAGAGCCTTCCTTTTATGATATGGAATTCCGGTGCCCACAAAAGCCCTTTTAAATGCGGGTACATCTGCGTGTCAAGGATTTTCACCTCCTGCGCCGTAATTAACCCCGGAATCGTATCCGCCTCGCGTATGTACAGGGAATTATTCCCGTCCGCATCATTTGTCGCGATAAAATAATATTTTCCGTTCCACTTCCCGATGCAGGGGTCAGCCCGATCCCACGCAACCGGAAACGGAAAATGTTCCTGATGCACTTTCCCGTATACTTCGTATTCGCCCGCCCTGTCAAAATCAACCGAATCCGCGTACCAGTCCACCTTTTTCTCCATAAAAGAACCGTCGCTGTAACACGCCATGGCGCGCACCTCTTCAAGTTCCTGCCTGCTTTTTACGAAAACGCACTCCGGCACATCATTTGCCGTATTAACCGGGGTCAGGAAGCGGCATTTTAAACGCTCCGCCTGCTCTTTTGATATTTCAATTATATTTCCCGGAACTGCCCCCTTCACTTGACTTTGTATCGCGGCGCATTCCTCCTGCGTAAACTTTCCAAACATGTAACGGTTCAGAAGCATGCTCTTCGTTGCCTGACATCCCTCACATTCTTCTGTATCGGTAAATTCCTCCGCACCATACTCTGCAATATTCTCCTCATCGAAACTTTTCATTTCGGTATCACCCTGCATCCGGGCAATCGCATACCGCATAACGGTGCCCCCCTCACGAAGCACAGTTTCCGCCTCCGTCCCCATGCCCCACGCGCCAAGTTCCTGATAGTGGATCAGGTCATCGCTACGAAACGCGACCGCCAGTTCCCGAAGTTCCTGATCAAGGCTTCCGTCCACCTCGACCCTCTTTGCCAGCACACCAAACGAGCCGTCCGGTCTCTGAAATACCGAAGGCTTCTTTAAACCCTTCGCATGAAGCGTACCGTCCTCTCTTGCCACCGCCTTCATGTACAAAATTCCCGAATTGTGGTTCAGCGGGATAAAATGCTCCCCGTCCTCACATAGCGCAAGATGCATACTGTACGCAAGTTTTTCCGAATAAACGGAATCCTCCTCGGGCTGCCTGGTATAACAGAGCAGATAATACTTTTTATCCATTTTCCCCCTCCTCTCATTTTCCCGAAACTGCGCGGAAGAATCTTCCGCATAGCTTAAAACCTCCGATTTTGATTCACGGTAAAATGAAAATCTCCGTCAATTCCCCAACATCCATTTAATTGCAGGTTCGAGTTTCGCATCCCAGAACTGCATATTGTGGCTTCCCGGTCCCTCCTCATAAAGTACCGGAATCTCCTCTTTCTTCAAAAATTCGCAGAATGCGCGGTTTCTCTCAAGCAGAAAATCTTCCGTCCCGCATGCCATATAGATTCCTGGAATTTCTTTATTCCCGCTCTTTAATTTAAGCACGAGCGTTTCCGGGTTCGCGTCACTCTCCTCCACCCGGTCAAGATCACCAAAGCAGAGATGGTAATACTCATAATTTGCCACGCCATTATCCTGCCCCGGCTTCATTCCGGCAATCTCATGAATCAGCAGGGCGGAGGACATCGCCGCAACCTTCCCGAAGTTTTCCGGGAACGCGAACGCCGTGTGCAGCGCGCCGAAACCGCCCATCGAAAGCCCGCCGATAAAGGTATCGTCCGCACCTTTTGCAAGCCCGAAGACCTTCCTCATATAATCAACCAGCTCGCCTCCGACAAAATCGCAGTATTTGCGCCCGGTCGCTGCACCGTTTAAGTAAAACCCGTTTTCCCCGTTCGGGAAGACTACCGCAAGATTATACTTCTCCGCCAGGAAACGGATGGAGCTGCCGTAAAGCCACTCCCTGGAATCACTGGTGTAACCGTGCAGCAAAAATAATGTTTTTGTCGGCCTCTCATAATGCGGATTGTCTTTGGATTCCTGTGTCGGAAAGCGCATGCCGTCCGGCAATAGTACCCGGAACGTCACCGGGCGCATCAGGCATCCCGAAAAAAATTCAATACTTAATGTTGACATGTGTAAACCCTCCAGATTTCATATTTGCACACACTGCGGGTAAAGGCGCAGCCGTGCTGCCCGGAACATTAGAAATAAGCACCACCGTGCAAACCGTCCATTACCAAAAAGCAGCAGGCTGCAGCAGTCCTATTTCAAAATTTAATGTCCTGTGGACATTATACCGAAAAAACCGGACTGCCATCAATGATATATCCTGTTAATCCGCTGATTTATCCGACGTTTTTCCCGCTCGCCTTTCCCGGATTATTCTCGAGATACTGATACAGGAAACTTAAAATCTCCATTGTACAATCCACAACCCGGTTATGCGCATACTTTCTGTTTGTGGAAAAATACCCAAAATATCCCCACGGATCTTTCACCTGCGGCCCGTAATCCCACAGCCCGCTTTCATTCCGGTTTTCAAGCAGCCACTCTGCCGCCCGGGAAAGATACCGTGCGCCCCCGCGGAACTGGTTAATAAAATTGAACGCATGGAACCACCTTCTCGTCTTGCGACCGGCAAATTCCTCCGGCAATTTCTCCGGACATTCCCCCCAGAAATATCCGTTGTGGTATGCCCTGTCCCCAAGATGGCAAAGCATTGCCTCCTCGATCCCTTCCCCCAATTTCTCCCTTCGCTTTAATAAAAGCCCTGGCTGCATCGGCACAAGCCTTGCCTCACGCGTCAGAAACACCTCGTGCTGCGCCGCACAGTCACGCTCATAAGAATATTCCCCGTCCTCATATGCGCGCGCTGCAATATAATTCCACTGGGCGATGGTGCCGTCGCAGAGTGGGTTATGCGGGCGGATAGCCTCGATCAGTTCGCATACCTCCGCCGTCTGCCACGGGTTGGCACGCTCGTTTTTCTCAAAATTTTTCGCAGGAACCGTACCTTCCAGAATCCCTTCAAGATATTCATTCGCGAGCATCAAAATATCCCGGTCGTCGTAGGTCAGGCCGATGTAAAGGCAGCGCTTTATCGCAACCTGTGAAGTCGGAAATACGGCTTTCAGACTGTAATCTTTTGAGCGCAGCTGTCCCCATCCGCCCCGCATATCCTGCTCATGATATAGCTGTTCCACAATATCGCTGTGCAAAAATTCCTCATGCAGCCGTTTCCGCCGCTCTGTATCCGGCGCTTCCCGGACAAACTGCAATAAACGATGCCTGACCGCGGGATATTCACAGAATTCATACAGTTTCATTGCAATTTCATCCAATAACTCCCTTGTAACCATCCGGCTAATCCTCTCTGCAAAAATGCAGCACCTCTTTTTCCAGTTCCCCGCTCACCTCACGGCACACATGTGCCACATTCTGAACCTGCTGCATCTTATCCACAAGGCTTGCCGCATTCACCGCGGAAATATCCACCGCCGTGGAACCTTCCCCCATTGCACCGGCAATGTATTCGACCGACCGGAAAATGTTCCCCATACTGTCGTCCAGTTCTTTTGAGCTCTTCGAAAAATTCTGGAGGATGGAGTAAAATTCCTCCATGTTATTCACATATTCATCCATCGCTTCCACAAACTGGTCATAATCTTTGAGAATGCTATTATTGATATAATCAAGCACATTGGAAGTATTATCCGACAATTCCTGGACAGCACGGATGACCTCCTGGTTGATATCCTGGATATTCTTTGCTGTCTTCTGGCTGTTGTCGGCAAGGGAGTTAATCTCGCTGGCCACAACGGAAAAACCGCGCCCGGATTCCCCCGCCCTCGCTGCTTCGATCGAAGCGTTGAGTGATAAAAATGTAGTTTTATTCGCGATGCCAAGAATGGTTTCTGATAATTTATCAATTTTCTCGACTTTTTCACTTTCCTGAATGGAACGCTTCAGCAGTTCTGTGATTTCCCTGACTTTATTTTCCGTCATTTCCTTAACTTCAACAATATGAGCCTTCATCTGCTTTGCATCCCCGGATATTTTGACCGCCTTTCCGGAACCCTGATCCGCTTCTTTCCACAGGATATTCACCTGCCCCTTTAATTTCCCGACCGTATCCTGGATATTGCCAGAAGTATCGGAAACCATCCCCATATTTGCAGAAAGTTCTTCTAACGCCGCGGAAGATTCCGTAATATTTTCATTGGTGTTCCTGACCATGCTAACAATCTGGTCATTTGAACAAAGCAGGCGCTTCGCACTGTCCGACACCTTATCTATGATCGCCTGCAGGGTATCAAATAATTCATTCATCCCGCTTGTCAGTATCGAAATCTCACTTCTTGTCTTTGTCGTAATCCTTGCATTCAGATCCCCCCTGTTCTCACGGATCGCGGTAACCATCTGGTGCAGCTCACCCGATGATTTCTTGATCGGCCGGATCACATTTATCTGGAAAAGAACCTGATTTATTCCGATGATCACAATAATCGCCAGTGCCCCCCATATACTCGTACGGATCGTGCGGTTATATTTATTCCGCTGTTCATCCCGGATCTGCATAATAGACTGCTCGAAATACGCATTGGCCAGTTCAAGATTACTGTCAAATTTTTCATCTTCTGCTTCCAGCGCATCAATTTCCGCAACAGCCTCCTCCGTACTTTTCCCTTCGGAAGAAAGAAGCACTTCTTTCGCGTGGTCCGTATAGGCTTTAAGCCCCGTCCGCATATCTTCTATGCTGACATCCTCATTGTCCTCCAGATAGATTTCAAGCTGGCTGACATCCTCAAGCAGCTGGTTATACCTTTTGTCTATATTTTCCAGCAGATGCTCCTTCTCATCCTCTTCGTTGGTCGCCAGATATGCATAAATATAGCGCTGTATCTTTTCATAATCTTTTTTCATATCTCCCCGGAGTACCATCGCGGACAGATAAATATCACTAATCTTATTGGACTCCTGTATTGTACTCTGGAAATTGTGAATGCTGTTTCCAAAATAAATACCAAAAACCAAGATCAATACTACATTCATTAACACAAGCTGTGTTGTGATCCGATTCCAAAACGAAACCACACTTTCTTCCTTTTTCATTTTAAACCTCCACATATTTTACTTCTATCATATGCATTTCCGAGGTGGTGCAACCCGCCAGAATGCATATGTCATCTTCGAATCCGGGCAGCCAAAACAAACCTGTTTATACAGGCTTGTATATTAGGAAGGTCAGATTTTCCTTTATAATGTTTCCCGCGCCGATTTTTGCTGCATGTAAAACACAGTAGTTTCCTCGCAGAAATTGTGCGTATTCCTGATAATATCACACAAAAAAAGCCTGTAAGGAATTTTATATATCCTGACATGCTATTTCATTATTCTATCAACTATATAAAGCCTGCTGTAATCTACTGTTTGTTCAAATGCATTCTGTCAGCCGGAACGGCTGTCACCGCTTATAGGAATGCACGCTCCCCCCTTTCCAGAAATCCTTCTCCGGCATCCAACAGACTTCATTTTTATTGTATCATAATTACATCATATTTTCAAGCCCCTGCTCTAACCTCCCCCCACCTTTACATCCGGTTATATTCCCGCTCCTTCCCCTGTATTCCCGGAAAAAATATCCATACGCATGCAGGCTGTGCACCCATTTCTCCCGGTTGACTTCAAAAATCAAAACAGGTATAATAACATCCAGCGGCCAAACTATAAAACTGCGAGGAGGCATCCCATGAAGCTCTTACTGATCCGCCACGGCGAGACCGACTGGAATATAGCAAAACGTATTCAGGGCGGCACTGACATCGGCTTAAACCAAGACGGGCTGGCACAGGCAGCCGCGCTCGCCAAAACACTCTCCCCGCGTTCCGGGTCTATCTGCGCGCTCTATTCCAGCCCGCTTAAACGCGCGGGACAAACAGCGGAAGTCATCGGGGAGTACCTTGGTCTGCCTTGCCGGCGCGTAGATACCCTGCGCGAAATAAACTTCGGTCTCTGGGAAGGACTTACGTGGGAAGAAGTTAAGACCCGGTTTCCGGAAGAATTCAAGGTTTGGTACCAAGACCGCCGCCGCGCCCGCCCACCGGAGGGGGAGTCCTACCAGGAACTGCTCGAACGCTTTGTCCCCGCCCTGCAGGGGCTTACGGAAAATGCGGCAGGAACCGGCGATATTATTGTCGTCACACACAGCGGATGCATCATGTCGTTCCTCTCCCTCTTAAACGGCACCCCGCTCCATGAGATGGCAAAACGCTACAAACTTTCAAACACTGCCATTGTCGAGATAGAAACAGACCGGCTCCTAAACCTTACTCCCGGCACGCCGAACTGACTTTCCACCCAAAACCTTCAGGAGGAAAATCCATGTACCGCATTGCAATCTGCGAGGATGATACCACCCAGCGCGACTATGAAAAAAAACTGATCTGCCATTGGGCAAAAGAACAAAATTATATGATCGCGCTGGATACCTACACGACCGCCGAACAATTTCTCTTCTCGCATGAGGACAAACCGCCCTACGACCTTTTTATCCTCGATATCCAGATGGGGAAAATGAACGGCATGGAACTTGCCGCAAAACTGCGCAGCCACGGGCTCGACAGCGCGATCCTTTTCCTCACCGGCGTTCCCGATTACGCGATCGAGGGCTACTCGGTGGGAGCCGTCCGCTATCTGTTAAAACCCATCCGCGAGGAAGATTTTCTTTCTTTGCTTGGCACACTTTACCAAAACAGGGAAAAGGATGCGGCTTCGTGTTTCATTCTACGGCAGGGAAATGCCGCGCGCAAAATAAAACTCGCGGACATCCTTTACGCGGAAGCGCGCGGGCATTATATCTACATGAAGACCACCGCGGGAGAGGAAGAATGGAAAGACTCTTTTTCAAACCTGGAAGACAGCCTGACGCAAAAAGGCTTCTTCCTTTTAAAGCGCGGCCTTCTCGTAAACCTCTCACAAGTGGAACAGATCTCGCGCACCGACTGCACCCTTGGGGACGGAACCACCCTTCCGGTCGCACGCAGCAAATACAAAGAATTAAATGAAGCATTCATCGCCTATTATCAGGCCAAAAAAGTAAACTGACGGGTATGTATCATGAAAGTATTCTATCTCTGCATCGGATTTTCAGTTCTCCTTGCCGCAGCCATATATGCCACCGCCCTCCTCACGAGACGGCGCGAGGAAAAGCGGCTCAGCAAATTTCAGGACAACATCCTGAAAAAACAGCGCGACGAAGTGCAGAATATTTACGCGGTCATGCGTGGGTGGCGGCACGATTACCACAACCATCTGCAGACCATCAAAGCCCATCTGGTGATGGGACAGATCGCCGAGACCCTCTCCTACCTTGAACACCTTGAGGAAGATCTTGACAGCATTGACATCGCGGTCCGCACGGGCAATGTCGGCATGGACGCAATCCTGAGCAGCAAAATCTCGATTGCTGCCAAAAACAACATCATGTTCAACTACAAAGCCACCGTTCCGGAAAAGCTGAGCGTATCGGATGTACACCTGTGTGCGATTGTCGGGAACCTGCTCGACAATGCGGTGGAGGCATGTGAGCATGTCGTAACGGAAAAACGCTTTATCCGCGTCTACATTGGCATATTCAAGCAGCAGCTCTATATTTCCGTCTCCAACTCCACGAACGCCACAAAGCGCAGAAAACTCCCGGAGTTTATCTCGCGAAAAGAAGGGGAGCACGGCTTTGGTTTAAAGAGGATCAACCGCATTGTAGACCACTACGGCGGTTTTATTAACTGCAAAAATGAGCCCGGCATCTTTGCCACGGAGATCATGCTGCCGCTATAAAACGCAGCCCATTCCTATCACGGACATTCTGTGCACGATTTTTTACATTTCGTGCACTTTTTTGTTTTTTATCCGTGAAATGAGGTAAGCTTAAAATATCAAAACTGAATGAAATGAGGTGACCCGTTTGAAAACATCAAAAGCCGCCACAGGGACACCGGTGTCCATGCTGCAAAATATCCGGACCGTATTTTCCGCGATGGGGAAGACTTCCCCGAAAAGCCGCCTGCTGCTCCCGCTTTACATGGTATGCCGGATTGCCGGTCCTTTTATGACGGCACTCGTCCCTTCCCTCGCGATCCGCATGATCACAGAGGGAGATGTCCGGTATTTCATCGCTGCCATAACAGCAATACTCTTTCTTGTCTGGGGAAGGCAGGCCGTCGAAAACATATCCAGCATGTACCTGGGGCATTACCGCTTTTATACCACAAAAAATTTCTTTGTCCGCTTTCTTTCAAAAGTGCTGCACACCGACTACCTGAATGTCGAGCCGCAGCCAAAACAGAAAATCATCTACCGGGCGGGCAATGCGACTTACTACTCACAGATGCTGATCGACGCGGCGACGGAGTTCGCGGTCAAAATCTCCGGCCTGCTGCTCTACGGTTCCGCCGTGCTGGCGCTTGACTTCCGCATCCTTCTCGTGACCCTGGTGCTTTTTGCCTTCGATGTGACGCTGCGCAACCGCGCGATCCAATATGATATCTCACACTTGGGGGAACGCTCGGAGATCAAACGCAAGAGCCAATATCTCGAGCAGAACAGCCTTGATATCAGCGCAGGCAAGGATATCCGGATCTACCGTCTGCGGGATTGTTTCCACCGGCATTTTGACCAGCTTATCGCATGGGAGAGGGCGTACCAGAGAAAACACACCTTGAACTGGTACTTCCCGGCGATATCGGACGGAATCCTCGGTGTGGCAAGGGATATCCTCGCCTACGGAATCCTGATCGGCAAGGTTCTTTCCGGCGAGATCGATGTTGCAGGCTTTACCTTATACCTCGGTCTGATCTCCGGATTTACCGACTGGATCTATCCGCTTGTCCTGTCCCTCTTCAACTTAAGGAATGCAAACGCACATTTTCAGGATTACCATACCTTTATGGATCTGCCGGATACTTTCCTGCACAGTGACGAAAAGGCTTCCCCATGCCATGCCGCCCTCCCGCACAACGCGCCTGCCATCGAATTCCGGGATGTTTCCTTTTCCTATGAGAACAGCGATACCCCGGTGCTCTCCCATCTTAATTTCAAAATACGGGCAGGCGAAAAGATTGCCCTTGTCGGCAACAACGGTGCCGGAAAAACGACACTCGTCAAACTTTTGTGCGGACTGTATTCGGTCACGGACGGGGAAATCCTCATCGACGGCAAACCGCTCGATACCATGAACCTAGATATCTGGCAGGATAAGATCAGTGTCGTATTCCAAGATGCCGACCCGATGGCTTTCTCTGTCGCCATGAATGTGGCTGGAGTGGTGAAGGAAACCCTTGACCGAGGGAAGGTAAAAGAATGCTTAAAACGCGCGAAGCTATGGGATAAAATCGCAAGCCTCCCAGACCGCGAGGACACCTATCTTACACAGGAACTTGATGATAACGGCATCCTGTTATCCGGCGGCGAAATGCAAAAACTGCTGCTCGCCCGCTCGATCTATAAAGACGGCTCCCTGCTCATTCTGGATGAGCCGACCTCAGCACTCGACCCAATCGCAGAGAGCATGATGTACGAGGAATACAGTGCGCTCGCGGGCGGGAAAACCTCCGTTTTTATCTCCCACCGGCTCGCCAGCACCAAGTTCTGCGACCGCATTTTCCTGCTGGAAAACGGAAGGATCACGGAGATGGGGACACACCAGCAGCTGCTGAAGGAAAACGGAAAATATAAAGAAATGTTTGAGATCCAGAGCCAGTATTACAGGGACGGGTCGGACGGGAAGGAGGGCGTATGAAAGAAACAGACAGGAAAAAAACAAAAAGGAAGCATACCGTCCAGAAGGTGATCTCCCTTGTCAACCGGCTGGAGCCGGGACTCTTGCCGCTCATTACCTTAACAAGACTGCTCGCGTCGGCGAACCCTTTTGTTTCGATCTTTTTCGGCAGCCGGATCCTGGATCTGCTCATCGCGCGCGCCGGGTACCGGCATATCATGAAAAATGTCCTAATCATGGTGCTCACATGCGCCACTTTAAATCTTCTGCGGTGGGCACTTGAGTTCATAACGGATGTCAAAAAAGAAGTGCTTTCGGCAAAAGTCCACCAGATGATCTGTGATAAAAGCTTCGAGATCGACTATGATATCCTCGAAAAAAGCGAGACGCTCGACATGGTGCACCGCGCGCGCGAGGGTATGCAGAGCCGCGGGAATCTTGGTGACTTCTGCAATCTCCTCGCATCTTCCATTGAGCATATCTTTACTATAATATATGCTGTTGTACTGCTTATACCGCTCTTTATCCCAAGTACGGATATCGCCATTGTATCCGGTGCAAAACAGTCGGCTGCTGCGAGCCTCTCTGCCACCGCACCCCTTACAGGCATTGCGGTCTTCCTAAACAAGTGGTACAGCTTTCTCTTTCTGCTGTTGTCGATGGGGCTGTGCCTTTGGATGACCTCCTTTTCCAACCGGCGCATCGCCCGGGTACAGCAGGAGAATTTCGAGGCGAACATCCGGGATAACCGCCTGTTCCGGTGCTTCAATGATTTTGCATACAATTACCGCCAAGGCAAATATGTCCGTCTTTACAAAATGCAGGGCATGATCCTCGGTGAGATCAAAAAAAGCCTTGTGGCTTTGGAGGGCAGGGATCGGAAAACCATACACAGGTCACAGAAGCTGACCTACCTCAATCTCTCCTCCTACCTGCTTTTGCAGCTGGCGAGTTACCTCTACATCGGCTTAAAGGCGGTCTACTCCCTGATCAGTATCGGCAATACGCTACGCTATGTCCAGGCATACCAGAACCTTGCGAACAGCATGGGCGGGATCTTCGGGATATTGATCCAGATCAATATCCGAAGCAAATATCTGGCATACTTCTACGACTATATGGAAATACAGAACAAGCGATACGACGGGTCGGTTCCGATCGAAAAACGGGATGACGGGCAGTATGAGATTGAGTTCCGTGACGTTTCCTTCCACTACCCGAACAATGACACACCGGTGCTATCCCATATCAGCGAGAAGCTCACACTCGGGCAGAAAACCGCGATCGTCGGGCGAAACGGCGCGGGCAAATCAACCTTTATCAAACTTTTGTGCCGGCTCTATGATCCTACGGAAGGTGAGATCCTTCTAAACGGTATCGACATCCGCTATTATGACTACAGGGAATATATGGAACTCTTTTCCGTCGTATTCCAGGATTTCAACTTATTTTCCTTCTCCATCGCCGAAAATGTCGCGGCGGGGATGGACTACGATGCCGATCGGGTCACGGACTGTATCCGCAAGGCAGGCTTCGGCAAACGGCTTGATACCATGCCGGACGGGATCCAAACAAACATCTACAAGCTGGAGCAAAACGGCGTTGAAATCTCCGGCGGGGAGGCGCAGAAGCTTGCGATCGCGCGGGCACTCTACAAGGATGCCCCGTGGGTGATCCTGGATGAACCGACCTCGGCGCTCGACCCGGTTTCCGAGCACGAGATCTATCTGCGTTTCAGCGAACTGGTGGAGGAGAAAACCGCATTCTATATTTCACACCGCATGTCAAGCTGCCGTTTCTGCGACAAAATCTATGTTTTTGACGGGGGAAGGATCATACAGCGCGGCAGCCACAAAGAGCTGATGAACGAGGAGGGCGGTCTGTATCATGAGCTGTGGAGTGCGCAGGCACAATATTATGAATAAGAATAAAAGAGGTGCTTTATGGCGATGACAACACCAACACAGATCCGGATTGAGGAGGACACAAAAAAGCAGGCAATTAGCGTTTTGGATGGTTTGGGCCTGAATCTGCCCAGTGCGGTAAATATATTTTTGAAACAGGTTATTTTGCAGAAAGGGATTCCTTTCGAAGTGAAATACCCTGAGGATATGAAATCGGGTTCGGAGACCGAATAGGAACGGTTGGCTGCCGACTTTCTGAAAGGAATTGACTTTTGGGGGCTTTTTTTCTATAATAAGTAGTAAGGAGTTGCTTTATCAATACAATTCACTTTTACGATTGGAGAATTTCGCTATGAAAAAGCTCAAAATCCTGACAAGTCAGGCAGTCCCGGGCATGATCATTGAGGAGGATGTCTACACGGCGGCGAACCACCTGATTATTCCTGCCGGTACCACAGTCTCAAATAAAGTTATCACAAGGCTGAAGTTCTACTCCATCCACCAGATTACCGTTTCTGTGGGGGATGAAGCGGCAATACCTCCGGCTCCTGCCCCTTCGGCACAGGTACAGACGGCAAAGCCGGCACCTGTGCCAATACCAACACCCAAACCGGAAATGTATTCCGAGAAGGTAAAAAATACCCGTGAATTCAAAGCGTTCTCATCCTCCGTGGAACGTTCCACCGAGCGCTTCCACAACCAGATCGCCAGCATTGTCGAAAAAGATGCCCCGATCGACGAGGATGCCCTGGTCAACGACATAAACTCCATCCTCCTCCATGCGCGCAACGGTATGCATGTATTTGATATGCTGCACAGCATGCGGGATTTCGATGACGAGACCTATCTGCATTCCATCAATGTCGCGATGATTGCCAACGTACTTGGACGCTGGCTGCACTTTACCAGGCGCGATCTGGATACATTGACACTGTGCGGGCTTCTCCACGACATCGGAAAGCTCGCGATGCCGCCGGAGATCATCAAAAAGCCGGAAAAACTGACCGACCCGGAATACGACACGATGATGACACACCCGCTGCGCGGATACAATATCCTGCGCGGGCAGAAAGCAAACATCCATGTGCAGATGACGGCGATGATGCACCATGAGCGCTGCGACGGCAGCGGCTACCCGCTCGGCATCAAGGCGGACCAGATCGACCGCTTCGCAAAGATCGTCATGATCGCGGATGTCTATGAGGCAATGACAGCCGCAAGGATATACCGCGGCCCGCTCTGTCCGTTTGAAGTCATCGGTATCTTCGAGTCCGAAGGGCTTGCGAAATACGACACCCGCGCTGTCATGACATTCCTGGAGCATGTAAACCAGACCTACCTGCACAACAACGTGCGCTTAAACGACCATTCCGAGGGCGTGATCGTCATGATGAACCCGACGAGCCTGTCCCGCCCGGTCATAAAAGTAGGAAATGATTTTATTGACCTTTCAAGGGAGCATAATCTTTACATCGAAGCGATCTTATAAGAAACAAGCCGATTTGGCAGGAAATGATTGTGCAGAGGGCATATGCCGCAAAGCAACATATTTTTTTCATGTGACCAAAAAGGTGTCTGCAAAGTTTTCGTTTTGCAGACACCTTTTTTCTACTTAAATAAACGTTTACCGTAACCCGATCTTTGTTTTTGGTTTCATTGCCTTTCCATACGGTATCCTTGCGCCTGTCTCAGCCTACCTTCAGCTTAAACTTCTGGATCGCTTTCATATCTTCCGAATCGACTTTTTCCATGTCCGCACCGAGATCGCGCATCTTCTTCTCAAAACACTCATAACCGCGCTCCACATAACGGATTTGCTCCACGGTCGTATAGCCTTCCGCCACCAGCCCGGCGATCACAAGCGCTGCACCTGCGCGCAGATCCGGTGCGCAAACGCTCGCACCCGTCAGTTCGGCCGAACCGTTTACGATCGCGGTGTTGCCCTCGACCTTGATGTTCGTGCCCATGCGCGCCAGCTCATCCACATATTTAAAACGGTTCTCGTAAATTCCCTCCGTGATGATGCTCGTGCCGTCACAGACCGCCAGAAGTGCGGTCATCTGCGGCTGCAGGTCCGTCGGGAAGCCCGGGTACGGCAGCGTCTTAATCTGCGTATGCCCAAGCCGCTTCGTCGCGACCACGCGGATCGCGTCGTCGTACTCCTCCACCTCTGCACCGAGTTCCACAAGCTTTGCCGTGAGCGCCTCCATATGGCGCGGAATCACATTGCGTACCGTCACGTCACCCTTTGTGGCGGCGGCGGCGAGCATAAAAGTCCCCGTCTCGATCTGATCCGGAATGATGGAATATGTACTCCCGTGCAGCTTCGGCACCCCGACAATGCGGATCACGTCAGTTCCTGCCCCCTTGATGTTTGCACCCATGCTGTTGAGGAAGTTCGCCACATCCACAACATGCGGTTCTTTCGCGGAATTCTCGATGATCGTCTGCCCCTCCGCCATCACGGCCGCCATCATGATATTGATCGTCGCCCCGACACTCGCCATGTCAAGATAAATATGGTTGCCGACCAGATCAACCGCTTCCGCCTCGATCATGCCGTGCAGGATGCGCACCGTCGCGCCGAGCGCCTCAAAGCCTTTGATATGCTGGTCAATCGGGCGGCTTCCGATGTCACAGCCCCCCGGCAGCAGGACATGCGCGCTTTTATATTTGCCAAGCAAAGCCCCGAGCAGATAATAAGAACCGCGGATCTTTCGGATGTCGTCATCCGTCACGATGATCGTGTTCACCGTTCCGCCGTTGATGCGCACGGAATGCCGGTCAACCCGCTCCACCAATGCCCCGATCGAGGCAATCGCCTGCAAAATGATATCAATATCCCGGATATCCGGGAGATTCTCCACCGTCACGGTTTCATCCGCCATCACAGCCGCCGCCAAAATCCCTAATGCGGCATTTTTCGCCCCGCTGATCCACACTTCACCCGCAAGCGCTTTTCCGCCCTTTATAATATATTGATCCATATCTATCTCCATTCTATGTCACGGCAATCCAAACTTGCCTTATTCCCCTCAGTGCCCCAAAGACACCGCTACAGAAAATGCTACCCATTTCCCGGCAAACCAAAAAATCTTGTACAGCGCTTTTATATGTAAAAAGTTTTTCCTATGCTATAAAACGCCTCGTACCTTCCATTATAGCACAAAGCGGCCATTTGTAAATAAGAAACTTCGGATTTTCATCGCATGAAAACCTATTTTATAAACCCTGCCAACATTTTTGCCAATTTTTCTATGGAAATTCCCTTGGTATCCACAATAATGTCCGCATAGGTTTCGTACAGCGGACAGCGCTCGCCGTAGAGCTCTTTCAGGTTCTGCCCCTCCTTCAGGGCAATCCCCCGCTGTTTAACATCCCCCACCCGCGAAGCAATCTCCGCGTAGGGAAGGCGCAGGTAGATCACCGTCCCAATCTCCCTTAAGTGCTCCATCGCGCGCGCGCCGTAAACCGCGCTGCCGCCCGTCGCGATCACCGTGCGCACCGCCTGTACGGAGGCATTGACCTCCTCCTCGATCTGCAGGAAACCATCAAGCCCCTTCTCCTCAATGATCTCGCAAAGAAGCCTTCCTTCCCGCTCCTGTATCAAAAGATCCGAATCCAAAAACCGATAGCCGAGCAGTTTTGCCAGCACGACACCAACTGTGCTCTTGCCCGCCCCCGGCATACCGATCAGCACAACATTCTTTTCATTCATCCCTGCCGCCTCCACCGTCAGCGCTTTTTCCTGTTCCCGCTCTTTTTCACGGAATACCCGAAGCTGCCAGCCAGCTCCCCAAGCCCGTAATACTCCCCGTGCGAATACACGACCGGTTTCGCACGG
>ERZ808040.750-NODE-750-length-25631-cov-4.991704_pt1 | contig 25631 bp, 17 predicted proteins | sample MGYA00380191_ERZ808040 | MGnify/ENA primary metagenome ERZ808040 (study PRJEB31490, sample SAMN06133395) | mouse gut metagenome | isolation source: J6 | host: mice | place: China: Chengdu | collected 2015-05 ...
TATTGTACGGTGCCACGATTGCCGGGATGATATAGGCGGCGAACGTGTTCGTCAGGCCGAGCATCGACATATTCATAAAAGCCGGTACCAGCCCCGCGTTAAAATACATCGTGATCAGCATCAGGCGGTACCACAGGGTTCTGTGCCACATTTCCCTCTTTGTCACGATATAGCCGACAAACGCCGAGGAGAGCACCATCAGTGCCGTTCCGAGCACCGTGCGCAGGATCGTGACCTTGAAAGCCTGGAACAGGTCGTTGTTGCCCGAAAACAGCTTCGCGTAATTCTGGAAATGGATCCCTTCCGGGATAAATTTGATCGCGCCGCGGATGACCAGCCCATTCTCCGATATCGTATTGATGAACAGATAGTAGAACGGGAAAATACAACTGATCGTAAATACCGTAAAAAACGCGTAATTAAAAATATAAAAAATTATGTCGCCCGCCGAATACTTATATTGCTTCTTGTGCGTTTTATTGTACCGCTTCTCCGCCCTGGCATCGAGTTTTTCCTGTTTTGTCTTCGCCATGTCTTCCTCCTTCCCCCTGTTACATGATGCTCTCACCGCGGATGAGCTTGGATGCCCCGTTCGCGATAAAGAGCAGGACTACGCTGATGACGGACTTCGTCATACTGACCACGGTGGAGAACGGAATCAGGGCATCCTGGCTCCCGATACCAATGTCATATACATAAAGGTCAAGCACCTGAAGCGCACTCTTTGTCTGTGCGTTGGTGAAAACGAGGTATTGGTCCATGCCGTTGCTCAAGATTCCCGCAATGCTCATCAAAAGAAGCACAAAGAATGTTGAAGAGAGACCCGGCACAGTGATGTGCAGCATTTTCTGGAAACGCCCCGCGCCATCCACCGTCGCCGCCTCGTACAGCTGCTGGTCGATCCCGGAAATCCCCGCGATGTATATGATCGCACTCCAGCCAAGGCCTTTCCACATTCCCCATGCCAGCATTTTCAGCCACAGATGCGAGGTCGATGCGAGATAGTCGTAATTGTTTCCCGTCAGGCTGTTGATAAAACCGTCCGTCGAGAAGATCGCAAATGCGATCGCGTAGACCAGAACCCAGCTGATAAAGTTCGGGATCGTCGTAAAAACCTGGACAAAACGGCGGAACGCAGAATTTTTGATCTCCGAGAGGAAGATTGCAAACGCCATCGCTACCCAGCTCGTCGCAATCCCAAGGCCGCTCATCGCCAGCGTATTCTTCATGACGCGTGCGATATCGCGCCTTGTCGCGGCGTTCTGGAACATGTAGGTAAACCACTTGAAGCCGACGAATTTTTCCATCGAGAGCACATCGCCCGACCGATAATCGAAAAACGCATACCGCCAGCCCCACAGCGGCAGGTACGAAAATACAAAGCAGAGCGCAAGGAACGGCAGGAACATCAAAAACAGCTTATATTTTGACTCAATCTCCGCTTTTTCCTCGCATTCCTTTTTCATCAGCAAAAGCTGCAGCGCTACCGTCAGGCAGAGGATCAGCAGCCCGGCGAAACTGAACAGATAAATCCCCCTGGAGAGGATTGGCTGCACATCCTCCGGGGATACACAGGTCTCCATGTCCAGATAGGATTTGTAGATCACGACAACCCCGGCGAGCAATACCGCCGACCCGGCAAGGGAAAACCAGTTTCCCCGCTTCTTCAGCCTTATGTTGCCCACCGACATGCAGCCGCCAGCGATCAGCGCCACCACGCCGACCAGCGTGATAAGGCAGCCGGCAAAGAGCACGATGAAGACACTCTCCTCAATAAACTTCATGCGGAGCACAAGCTGGCATTTTTCCACAAGTTTTGTGTAGGAAGTGGCGCTGGCAACAAGCGAACGGTTTTTCGGCAGAAGATCCGAAATCCGCCCCGGATTGCTGACCGGCAGGAATGCCATCGCAATCGCCACAAGGATCGCAAGCCTCTGCAAGACATAGAGAACCTGGATGCCGTAATCTCTTTTTGTTTTTTTCACAGGAATCGGATTCCCCATAGCGTACCCCCTGTTATCGCCCACACGGGCAATCTTTCAAGAAAAAATCCGTCACATCCAAATCGGAAAGGGGATAAGGCCACCCCCATCCCCTTCCTGCCGAATGTCCGTTCTTTGAATGCTTAGTTCTTTTTCTTCTTCATGACAACGGCTACCACACCCGCAGCCACAACGACTACCGCGATCACAATGCCCACGATCAGGCCGGTATTCGAACCGCCGTCATCCGTGCTGCTGCCCGAAACAGGAGCGTCTGTCACGGTCGGGGCAGGCGTTTCATTTTTTGTCTCTTCCTTCGTCGGCTCCGGTGCCGTCGTCGGTTCCGGCGCACTCGTCGCAGTCGGTTCCGGGGTCGGGTCCGCCGGCTTGTCATAATTCATGCCGGATACCGTAAACGTGATAGCAAGCTTTGTCGGAGGAACCGCATAGTAACCGATCGGCTCGATATCTTTATTCCACTGGTTTACGATCAGCATGTTCAAATATTCCGGGGAATCCGGGCTCACGATCGGATTGACATCATCCACCTCGCTGCCGTTAACCTTTACCACGATATCGGAGATCACGATCTCCCCGCTGTTCGGGATATCGGTAGAAAGGAACAAAAGGTTGAACGTCTCCTGCGAATCGAAATCACCGCTCAGGTCAAGACCTTCTGCGCTGACAGTGTAAGTGCCGTTGCCCTTAATCTCTACGTCCGTCATCGTGCCGTCGCGGTAGATCAGGTTATTATCCGGATCCCAGCCGCAGATCTTGTCAAAATGCTCGGAGTCACGGCCGTAAGTCGCATCATCAAACGCGTTGCGGAACGAGTATGTCGGTGTCTGGAACCCAAGGTATGCATTGTAGGTGCCGTCAAGGTCGGCTTTCAGTGCCGGCACTGCCGGCTCATCCCCTCCCGGTGCCGCGTCCGGGTCAGCTTTCGCAAGGGCATTTAATGTCACGGTGTACTCAAGTGTCGTAAATGCCGGGGACGCGACATACTGCGTACCCCATTCATTGTAACCGCCCGCCAGACGGATTGCCTGTTCCGCGGAATACTCGCCCGTACCCTCATACCACCAGGCATCCCCCGCCGTAAGGTCGATCGGCACATCCGCCCCGTCCACTTTGAGTGAAACGGTCGCGTCAAGCTCCACGATTCCCTCGGCATTCAGAACCGGCGCAATCCAGTACGTATGTAATACCGCGGACGGTACGGTCACGGAAACCGTCTTGGTCTCGCCGACCGCGATCGTCTCGGTCACGGCCGTAACCTCACCCTTATTGTCCGCCGCGTTCGGGCTGTTATACTGATATCCCCAGTCACCGCTCTCGCTAGCGTCACCCCCAAAGCCGACGTAAAGCACATGGCTGTCGGTATCCGGAATGGTTGCCGCCGGCGCATCATCATTCTCCTCCTCCTCCGGTGCCTGTTCTGCCCCGCCCATAACAATACGGTTCAATGTAACGGTGTACTCTACCGTCGTAAACGCCGGGGACGCAATGTACTGTGTGCCCCACTCATTGTAGCCGCCCGCCAGGCGGATCGACTGCTCCGCGGAATACTCACCTGTACCCTCATACCACCAGGCATCCCCTGCCGCGGTGTCAATCTCCACGTCCGCACCGTCCACTTTGAGGGCAACCGTCGCGTCAAGCTCCGTCACGCCCTCTGCCACGAGCACCGGGGCGATCCAGTATGTATGCAGAACTGCTGTCGGAACGGTCACGGAAACTGTCTTGGTCTCACCGACTGCAATCGTCTCGTTGACCGCCGTAACCTCCCCCTTGTTATCCGCCGCGTTCGGGCTGTTGTACTGGCAGCCCCAGTCGCCGCTCTCCGCGGCATCCGCGCCAAACCCGATATAAAGCGTGTAGCCATCGTCCGCCTTCGCCTGTTCTGCCGGTACGAGCTGAAGCATATTCAGCACAAGCGCCATGCAAAAAAGGACGGCAAACAATCTTTTCCCTTTTTTCATAATCCATCTCCTCCTGAAATTTTTGAATTGTTTCGTGTAAGGCCTTTGCCTTACTTAATCATTTTAGTATATTTTCTCCAAAATAGCAATACCCTTTGTGCAATTTTCATAATTTTTTTTCATTGTAATCGATTTTTTTCACGAATCGAATCTCCATTTCTTGATTTTTCAGTTCGTTTTTGTATTATTCAGCTTAATCGTTTTCGATTTAGTTTATTTATTTTCCATCAAATAAACTTCCATCCCAACAAAAACAAATATTCAAAATATATCCACGGCAAATCTTTTCTCCAGAAAATGTCCGAAAAACCCGGACAGAAAAAACAGCCCCGAACCAGAAAATATATTTCTGATCCAGGGCTGCAACTCTGCCTGTTCCGTTTTTTCTTCAACCCATCCTTTGTTCGCCCGGAAGCTTCCGCTTTACTGCCTGCTATTTCAGGAACTGCCGGAGTACCTCCATCAACACTTCAATATCCAGCGGTTTTGCAATATGCGCATTCATCCCGTTCTTTAACGCCGCCTCCTTATCCTCCTCCAATGCGTTGGCCGTCATCGCCAGGATCGGCAGGGTTTTCACATCCCGCCTCGGCATCGCCCGGATCGTCCTTGTCGCCTCATAGCCGTCCATGATCGGCATCTGCACATCCATCAGGATGGCATCATAATAAAATTCGTCCGCCGCCTTGACCATCGCCACGGCATCCGTCCCGTCCGGCGCGCTCTCCACCACAAATCCCGCCTCCGTCAGGATCACCTCCGCGATCTCGCGGTTCAGCTCGATATCTTCCACAAGCAGGAGGCGCTTGCCGCCAAAATCCTCCTTCGTCCACAACGCGGTATCGTCCTTGCTGTCAACCAGATTGTTCGCCGCCAGGAGCGCTGACTTTAAGTCCGACATGAACAGCGGCTTCGCACAGAAAGCAGTCACGCCCGCCGCCCGCGCTTCCTCCTCGATATCCGTCCAGTCATATGCCGTAAGGATGATAATCGGCGCTTCGCTGCCGACCACGCTGCGGATCTTTCTCGCAGTCTCCACCCCGCTCGTTTCCGGCATCTGCCAGTCAATGATATAAGTATGGTAGGAATCCCCTTCCTCGCAGGCAAGCTTCGCACGGTACGCCGCCTCCCTGCCGGATGTCGTCCACTCAGCGCGCATACCAAGCTGTTTTAACATCTTGCTCACGCTGTCGCAGACATTGAAATCATCATCTACCACCAGTGCCCGCAGACCCTCGATCTCCCGGATCTGCTCCGCGTTCTTTTCCACATCCTGCAGTTTTAGGCCGAGCGTCACCGTAAAGGTACTTCCCTTGCCGATTTCGCTCTCCACCTCGATCGTGCCGTTCATCATCTCAATGATATTCTTGGTGATCGCCATGCCAAGCCCCGTCCCCTGAATACCGGACTGGGTCACGGTCGTCTCGCGCTCAAACGGCTCAAATACATGCTTCACGAATTCTGGCGACATCCCGACACCGTTGTCCTTCACAGTAAAAATGTAATCGCCGTACCCGTGCCGGAATGTTGTCTTCTGCATGATCCGGAACGAGACACTCCCGCCTGCCGGCGTATATTTCACGGCATTGCTCAGCAAGTTGATGAATACCTGGTTCAATTTTAGGGAATCCGCGATCACATCCTCGTTTACCACCTCAAACGTATCAATGAAAAGTTCAAGCTGCTTTGCCTTCACCTGAGGCTGGATGATGTTGACCAGATTATGCATCAACTCGGAAATATTGCATTCCTGCTCGTTGATCTGCACCTTCCCGCTCTCAATCCGGCTCATGTCAAGGATATCATTGATCAGGCTTAAGAGATGGTTGCTGGAGGAAAGAACCTTCTGCAGGCAGTCCCTGACTTGATCCTTATTGTCAATATGGCTGACCGCGATTGTTGTAAAGCCGATGATCGCATTCATCGGCGTGCGGATATCATGCGACATATTGGAAAGGAAAGCAGTCTTTGCCCGGTTTGCGTGCTGCGCCTGCATCAATGCGTCCTGCAAGGCCTGTGTCTGTTCCCTCTGCCGGCAGACCTGATCCGTAATCTCCTTCGATACCGCCATCACCACAACATCGTCCGTGTTGTCATCCTTTGTCATAACAAAGGACTGTCGGATACAGATCTGCTTCCCGTCGGAAAGCTCACTCCAGTAATCTACCGCGACCTCCGCCTCGCCCTGTTCAAAGCACTCCTTCAGATACCCGGTATTTACCACACGGCGGTAAGTTTCCATGGACTCCTGCAAAATAAACCTTTCGCATTCGCGGAAGCACTCCGAAGCACGGCAGGGAGCCTGCAGTCCGATTTTTTCCAGCAGGGATACCGTCTGCTCCTCCACGGTACACACAATATCCTGCTCAATCATATCGTTCGTGAGGTTTGCCTCAAACGTACAGAAAGCACTGGACGCGATCGCGATGCGGTACTGCCTCTCCTTGCGGTTCGCAAGCGAAATCTGCGCCTGGACTGCAAGTTCTTTCTCTTTCGTCTCCGTAATATTTTGCCTGGTGAGCAAAACCTTGGTCGCCCTGCCGTCCTGCCGTTCGATGCACATGATATTCACATGTTCCCATGCCTCCTCGCCGTCACGCAGAATACGGCACTCGAAGCGCACGTCATCCTGCTCCGCCAAAGCGCGCACCAGGAAATCCTTATCAACGACTTTGATAAATTCCTTCCGGTCTTCCTCCTCCACCATGATAGAACACAAGTACCCCGCCAAGTCTTTAAAGTCCCCGTTTATGGCAAGGTTCTCATTTTCTGACCTCGTCCCCGCAAGATACCGGTACGTCCAGGTCTCCAGGTTGATCATGGCAAACCGGCTAAAAAGTGTATTGATGCCGTTAAAAATATAACCAAGCTCCTGTTTCTCCTGCTCCAGCTGCTTTTTTTCACGCCCCGCCCGGATCAGGAGGGAAATGATGTAGAGGATGAACAGACCGACCAGCATGGTCTCAAGCTGCATCCCTATCAGATTATCTGCCTTGACCATGCTCTGGGTCACATCCTTTGGGAACGTCTGCACAAGCACATAATTGTTGTTCGGAAGGTAGGTCACACAGATATTGTCCGTCTTGCTGTCCGGGGTGCACAGGAATGCCCCTTCCCCCCCCTGCTCAAAAACCTGTTTTGCCTGCTGTGCCGTCTTTTCGTCAACCACCCCGTCCTCCAACAGGCTGTCGAGAAGATGTCCCTGCTCTAAAGACCAGAGCTTGCCGTCCGAGCTTGCGATCACCCGCCCTTCCGGCGTGCATAAAAATACATCCGCCGTCTCGCCGAAATATGTGGTGGCAAGCATATTCTTCAAGTATTCTTCCGCCAGATATACCCCCCGCAATACACCGATGACCTCGCCTTTGTACTCAACCGGCGCGTAAAAATTTGTCATGGTCTCGTTGAAAAAGTAGGAGTCAAAAATGATTGCGATCCCGCTTTCCCCATTCATGCCGTTCTTGAAAAAAGAACGGTTCGTCACATCTGCCGTGCGCCCGTCGGATTTGTAATCCACACCGTTTATGTCCGTAAACAAAACGGCATCAAAAACGGCGTTCTCCTCCATTTTCTGGAGCATCTGTACCGTGACCAAAGGCTCCGTCAGGCTCTCCCCGACAAAATACGAGTATGTGCTGATCCGCCCTGCCGCATTGCTCAGCTCCTCATCAATCTGAACTGCCTTAAGCTGCGCCGCGTCCGCCGCGTAATTCATATTCCGGTTCTCGATGCGCTGCCGGTTCTTGTTCGTATACCACTGGAACGAAATAATGACTGCGACCAAAAGGATCATAACATACGTTAATTCCTGCAATGTTCTTTTTCTCTTCATAAACCCCTTCTCCTCAACATGCTTCCCGGTTCATGGATTCCCTGCCGTTTGGGCAGGTTCCTTCCGGGGCATGGACATGATCAATCTGCAAGGAACATGCCCTCCGTTCTTTCGGACAGCAAATCAGCCCCGGTATAACATCGATCAATATCATACCTTGAACATTTCCGCCTTCTTGTACAGTTCCAGTGATAGCACATTTAATTTCTCCCCAAAATCTTTTAACTGCAGCACCGCCTGCGCCTGTTCCACGGCAACCTGCAGGGCCTGCCTGGAATAACTCAGGCAGGAATCTGTCCCGCTGTCGATCTCTGCAAAAGATCCCATGATGTCATCCCCTGTCTGGATAAATTCCCGAAGCCTCTGATACAATACTTGGTTCTGGCCGTCCATCTCCACGATGATCCGGGCAAACTCACCAAAGGTCTTATGCACGTTCTCCGCGACATCCGAGTTGCGCCCAAACAAATCGGCCGAGGCTTTGATCTGGTTCACGGTAAGGCCGATCTGTCCCTGGATTTCCTCGATCAATCCCCGGATATCCTCGGTTGCCTTTTTGGTCTGCCCTGACAGATTCCGGATCTGGTCCGCCACGACCGCAAACCCGTTGCCGGCCTCCCCCGCCCTCGCCGCCTCAATGGAAGCGTTTAAGGCAAGCATATTTGTTTTTGCAGATACCCCGTTGATCACCGCCACAATATCCGTGATACTCTGTGATTTCTGCTCCAGCATCTCCACACCGCCCTGCAGCTCTTTTATGCTTTCCATGGATTCGTCCGCGGAAACTTTCAGCTCACCGGCAATCTTCATGTTTTCCTGTATCTTGGCACTCACATTGTTTATGGTGCGGTTCATATCATCAAAACGCTCCTTAAAACGCTCCACCTGGGTATGAAACTGCTCAAGGCTTTCCCTGCCGTTCCCCACGTTTTGGGATTGTGCCTCCATTGCACCCTCGATACTGCCCATCTCGTTTTTGACACTCTCCACACCGCCCACGCCCCCATCCGTGATCTCCCCCAAAAGCTTTGAGGATTCCCGGATCCCGTCGACCGCGTCCCCGGAAGTTTTTAACAGTCCCCTCAGGCTGAACATCAGGTCATTAAACCCTTTGGAAAGCTGGCCGATCTCGTCGCTGCTCTCCACCTTGATCTCATGGGTAATATCTTTTGCCGCCACGGTTCTTGCCAACTGTCCGACCGGTTTTATGACCCTGCCAGTCATCAGGCTGACGATACCGACCCCGATCGCAAGGGAAACCACACCCGCGATAACAAAGCCAAGGATCAAAACCCATGCATCCGCGTCCAACACAGCCTTATCCACCGCAACACCAAGCGTCCAGTTGCAATCGCCGATATCTGCGATATAGACCGCCCTCTCCACCCCGTCATAATCCTTAACATAAGCACAATCCGTCCCCTTGGTGCGTATCAGCGGCAACAGCCCCTGATACGGGTTGCCCTGTATCTCCGGGATCTGCAGGGGGACATCATCCACATAAGCATACCCCCGGTACGGATGCACGGCCAGCCCATAATTATGGTCAAGCAGCATCGCATAGCTGTTTTCCGGAACTTCGCACCGGTTTACGATATCAACAACCGTATCAACAAAAATATCTCCCGCTAGGACACCGGCCACATCGCCGTCCACAGCGATCTTTCTCGATATGGTTATGACGATCCTGCCGCTGTCCGCATCCCGGTAGGGCGCGTCAAAATATAGGCCGTCCGCCTTAAGAGCCCCGGCGAACCAGCTGCGCGATGTAAAATCAATCCCCGGCTCCGCGATATAACCGCTTCCCGCCGCCATCACATTTTCCTTGCTGGTATAATAGATATCATAAAGAAAACCGTCCTTGTTGTACCCTTCCAGAAGCGAAGATAGATATGTACACAAATATTGATGATCCAGATTCCGGCTTACCTCCATACAAGCCGCGACCGTATCCAGAAATTTTGCCTGCCCGTGCAGCCAAACATTGATCTGCTCCGCACTCTTTTCTGCCAGAAGCCTGACATTCTCCCCTTCCCGCTCCCTAAGCTTCCTTGAGGCGTTCGAATAGCTGATTGCCGCCGTGATCCCGATGCAGACCATACAGACCAGACAGGTTGTAAAAATCAGCTTCCCCTTTAAATTTTTCATGTGATAGAGCACATCCTTCCTGCAAGCATTATTTTAGTCTTTCCTGATAAATAACCCACCAAAGCGGCCAACCGACATCCCTTCTACAAGATTTTACCATACCATTCCCAAAAATAAAAGCACTTTTTTCTCGAAGTTCCACCAGAAAAAAACACACTTTTCCATTTCCTGTATAAATAGCGAAGCGCGTTTTTTCCTTCACCTTTCTTTCCAAGAACCTTATTCTGCCATTTCCTCCACTCAACATAGAAGCACCTACACTACCCGCTCAAAATCAAGAAAACGCGTCCCCTGGAATTTCAGAGTGCCAAAATCCTGTTCGACAAGCATCCCGTACCATCTGCCGTCAACCAAAAATTCCATGCGGTCACCGCTCTCCACTTCAAAAGTAACATAGTACTTCATACTGCTGTGTGACATCGCTATATTCCCGGCATTGTGACGGTAAAAGACTTCCTCCCGTTTCGCCACAACGGCAGCGGGTACATGCAAAACGGGAGAACGGTTGTTTCTCCCCCACTCCTGCACCCCTTTGCAGAGATTGACCACGATCATAATGACGACTAAAATAAAGATCAGAAAAAATAACGACCGAAACGTTGAAAAACCAAACCGAAAAAATCCCATATTCCGCTCCCCCTTCCTGCAGTTCCAAACCAACCAGACCAAAAATCACTGTACTTACAAAAGGTCGTAAAAATATTGTTCCCCTGACTCTGTACGGACGACCTTCACCGGAACGCCGTACACCTCCCGGATCACCCCGGATTCTAAAATCTCTTCTGCGCTGCCGCAGCCAATAATCCTCCCGCCAAAAAGCATGGCAACTTGATCCGAAACTTTTAGCGCAAGCGGCAGGTCATGCAGGACGAGCAGCACAGTTTTTCCTGCCTGTGCAAGCTTCCTTAAAAGCCCCGCAAATTTTATCTGCTGACCGACATCAAGGTAAGCCGTCGGCTCATCCATCACGATCACCCCCGCCTGCTGCGCGAGCGCCATCGCAATATACACCTTCTGCCGCATCCCGCCGGAAAGCTGTGCCATCGGCCTGTCCCGAAGTTCCAAGATTCCCATTTGCTCCATCGCATCCGCCGCCGCCGCGATATCGCATGCCCGGTATCTCCGCGGATACTTTAAATACGGGAAACGCCCTAAGAGCACCATGCGCCCCGCCGTAATGTCCGGCACGTTCTTTCCCTGCGGGAGATAGGCAATGCTCTTCGCAAGCTCGCCCCGCGGAAGCTTTTCCGCCGGAACACCGCCCATACGGATCTCACCGCCCATAAGGGGAAGGAAACCGAGCAGCACTTTCAGGAGCGTACTTTTTCCGCTGCCGTTCGCACCGATCAGCGTGGTCACCTGCCCCTTTTGCAAGGTCAGGCTTACACCGTTAAGTACCTTGTCTTTCCCGTACCCGGCGGAAATGTTTTTGATTTCAACCATAGCGTCCCCCGTTTTCTCCGGTTTTCTTATCTCCGCTTTCACCGCTGCTGCCGCTCCCCCTTCCCTGCCTTTTCCGGCTTCATCTTCCCCATCTTTCCCACCTTGTCTCTTCCGGCTTTGCAAGCTCTGCCTTCCCCTCTGTCTCTCCTGGCTCTGACCCACCCCGCCCTTCCCTTCTGTTTTTCAGGCTTCGCTTTCTCCTCCTGTTTCTCCAGGATTTACTATCTCCGTCCTGCCTTCTGCTGCGTCTTTCGTTCCCACCCCTTCTCCCTGCCCACGGTACTTCATCGCCAGTTCCTCTAAATGCTCCGCAATCCGTGGATTCCAGGGAACCATTTCGGACAGGTTCCTGCAGGGAAATTCCCCGCATATCCCGCAGAACTGCACCCCACCGGCATAGAAAAATACCAAAACCGTGCCTGTTATGGCAAATTGCCTCCAAACCGCACTCCAGCCAAAACGGTCTGTTGCGCGATAAATCTTCCGGCCCACATAAAACCCGGCGGCATCTTCCACCTACCGCACGCTGCTTTCAGGCTTTCTGTGAAGCAACATCCAAAGAAACACCGGTCCCCCCACCACTGACATCAAAATCCCCACCGGCAGTTCATACGGCAGAAACAAAAGCCTTGACACCAAATCACACAACAGAACAAATCCCGCCCCGCAGACCGCGCAGGCCGGCAGGAGCCTTGCACTTCTGCCCCCCAAAAACCGCCGGACAAAATGCGGCACGAGCAGACCGACAAAACCGAGCAGGCCGGAAAAACTCACCGCCGCCCCGGAAAGCAGTGCAGCGAGGGCAAGAAAAAGCATCCGGTATCTTGCCACCGCAAGCCCGAGCCCCATCGCCGTCTCATCTCCGAGCGCCGTCACATCAAGCTCATTGCACAGGGTAAACAACACAAAAAGGGCAGCAAAAATCAGCACCGCCGCCGGAACCAGCCTCGGATAGGAAACCGCAGAAAATCCCCCCACACGGAAATCCATGCTAAGCATCCCGGCATCCGTATCAAGCACCGTCACGGACTCCGCGATGGCATTCCACACGGCATTCAGTGCCACCCCGCCCAAGATCACGGTCGTCTTCGACACATTCCTCCGGTACGAAAAAAGAAAAATTATCAAAACCGTGATAAGGCTTCCCGAAAAAGCCGCGCACGAAACCGCGAACCCGGAAAATGTCCCCGCCGCCAGACAGAGCGTAACACCGAGCCCCGCCCCCGCATTGACCCCGATGATCCCCGGCGAGGCAAGCTTATTGTCAAGGACGCTCTGCAGCACTGCCCCGGATACCGAGAGCGCCGCGCCCGAAGCCAGCGCGGCCAGTGTGCGGGGAAGCCTTGCATAAATCAGGATGCTTCTCGCCACGCGCTCCCCATCCCCCGCAAGCATCCGGACGAGCGCAAGCGGGGAAAAACGGAGGGTTCCAAGGCAGAGGCTTGCCGCCGCAGTCAAAAGGCACACGAAAAAGCCGCCCAGCAAAAACAGGCAAAAGCGCCGTTTCTCTTTCCGTGCAGGGAAACCGCCCCGTGTAAGGGGCTTCCCCGGCACACGCCCTCCAAGCGGTACACCAAGGCCGCCCGGCACATAAGTTTCATCTGTCACACGCGCTTCCCCCGATACAGGAACTTTCTCCGGCGCACACGCGTCACTCGGCATCTTGCATTTCCCCATATAAAATCTCCGCCAGTTTTTCATATGCCTCCGCCCAGTGGGCATTCGGCTTTAAATTATACAGATGCTTGTCCAGAAAATAAACTTCCCCGGACTTGACGGCAGAAAGCTCGTTCCAGATCGGGTTCTCGTCAAACATCTTCTCCACATTGCGCTTCATGCCCTCCGCATCATCCCCGGACTGCACGATCAGGATCTTATCCGGATCCTGCAAAAGAATGCTCTCCACGCTCAGGTCGTCAAGCAGGCTCTCCTGCGTGTCCGCAATATTAATGCAGCCAAATTCCCCGAGCATCTCGCCGAGCACATTGCCGTCGTTTCCCTTCGCCCGGATGCTCGCGGCGGAAGCACGCATATACAAAACGCCCGGCGGCGTTTGGTCCACATAACGCGAGCACACCTCCGCGATCTGCCCCTTTAAGTCCTCGCCGTACTGTTTATAGCGTCCCTCCTGCCCCGTGATATCCGTAAAGATTTTTAACACGCGCAGATAATCCTCAAAACATGCCACATCAAAATAAGCTGTGACAATGCCCGCCCCGGAAAGTGACGGCTGCCATTCCAGATGCTGCGCCGTGTTGGTGCTTGCCAGTACAAAATCCGGATCGGCGGACAGCAAAAGCTCAAGGCTCAGCCGTTTTGTTTCCCCAAGATTCACGGTATCCTCCGGCAGTGCCAAGTCAAAATCCACAAATGCATCCTCCGGCGCGGCACACAGGCTTCCCCCCGCAAGCACCCACATGTCTGCATAGCTTCCGAGCAGCGATGCCACACGTTTGTGGGAGGTGACAACGATCTTTTGGCCAAGATCGTCGGTAAACGTATACGCACTGTGCTCCACCGCTTCCCCGGAACCTTCCTCTTTTGCGATGCCGTCCACGGCATCCCCTGCTCCCGGCCCACCGTCCGCAGAAACACTGCCCGCCGGCACATCCCCCACAAAACCGCCGTCCCCACATGCCGCCATAGCACCGCATGCAAGCACCGCAGACAATATCAAAACGAATCTCTTTTTCATTCTTCCATTCCCCGATATCTGAAACCTGATATATTCTTTATTTTCCTTCGCTTTAATCGACCAACGAAATGTAATGATCTAAAAGTCCATATATCCAATCTTGAAGCACTGAAAACCGAAACCCCAAAGCTTCGGCCTTTTCCGTGTTGATACTATATTCCGGTTCGCCATTATATGGGGCGTTTTCTCCCGCTTTGTCAATCACCGCTTTCGTCCCTGTCCTCTTTTCAACATATTCAATGATTTCTCTTATGGAAATGGTTCCTTTCGAGCTCCCGTTGATTGCTCCCCTGATGTCTTTATCAGCTAGAAAAGCCATAAAATTTACCGGCACAAAACATAGGGCATGGCAGCTACCATACCCCACATCTCCCATTGTTCCGGCACCCCTCCGGCCTTCCCTGAAATCCCTAGCAGGTCGCACCGCCCTTCACCTTTTTCCCAAGCACTGCGCACTTGTCGACTTCCCCGAAAAGGAGTTTCTCCTGCACATATTCAAATCCGAGCCGGTTCACAGTATCCGCAAAGCGCTCGCCCGTGATCCCCTTGTCCCGGAAGAACAAGATCGCGCGCTCGACCGTATCAAGAACTTCGTCCTCACTCGTGAACAATTTATCAAGCGGCCTGCCGTTCGCGATTTTCTTGCCCCATCTGCCGCCGATGTAAATCCGGCAGCCTTCCTGGTATTCCTCCGTAACGCCGAACGGGCATTTCGCCTTACAGCGCCCGCAGCCGTTGCATGCCTGCCCATCCAGCTTCAGCACACCGTCAGCAAGCTTTGCCACCTTCATCGGGCAGGCAAGCTCCACCTGACATTTCTTGCAGCCGCGGCACTTGGAATAATCGAAGACCGGCACGCGCTGGCCGATGATCCCGAGGTCGTTTAAGTCCGGCTTCACGCAGTTGTTCGGGCAGCCCCCGACCGCGATCTTAAACTTGTGCGGCAGGGTTACATCATGGTAGCCCCGGTAAAAACGCTCGTGGATTTTTTCGCTGAGGTCAAAGGTGTCAATCAGCCCGTACTGGCAGGTTGTCCCTTTGCAGGAAACCACAGGGCGCACAAGCGACCCCGTCCCGCCGGTCTCAAGATCATGCTCTGCAAGGAACGCGATCAGAGGGTCAATATTCGCGTAAGGAACGCCCTGGATCTCTAACGTCAGCCGGGTCGTCATCGTGATCTCCCCGCTGCCGAATCGCTCCGCCGCCTCCGCGACCGCGCGCTGCTCCTTTACCGTAATTTTTCCGTTGCGCGTGATCACGCGCACATTGAACACATCGCCGAAGCGCTTATCCTGCAGGCACCCAAGCCCCTTCACGCGCTTAATCTCCTCCGGCGGCAGCTTCCCACCCTCCGGCAGCGTCTTTTTGATCACATTGAAAGTCGCGCCCCCCTCCAGAACGCGCGTTTTTGTAAAGCCAAGCGCTTTTAACTTATTCTGCGCTAAATACCCGCGCTTTCCTTTCGCACAGACAAGCAAAAGCTTCTCATCGTTTTTATGTCTTGCGGCAAATTCCTCCACCTTTGATAAATTCAGCCACTCTGCACCGGCAAGCGCAGGGGCAGGCTGCACATCCACGAGGCTGTATTCCTTTGCCGCACCCAAAGCGTACTCCGCCGGGGTGAAGGAGGCAAGCCGCCCGCTCAATTTATTGACCAAAATGCTGCATGCCGCCGCGAACGGATGGATCGCGGTCGAGAACGGGGGCGCGTAGGCAAAGTCCATCATAATAAAATCGCCTGCCTTTGCCCCGAGGGAAATCCCCGCGACCGCGATATCCGCCATTTTGTCCACCGCGCCGCCGCCCACCACCTGCATCCCGAGCAGTCTGCGGCTGTCCGCATCGGCAACCAGCTTCGTCACAAACATATCCGAATCCGGATAGTAATGCGCCTTGTCATCGGTCACACAAAGCACCGTGGCCACGGAATATCCTGCCGCCCTTGCCTGCTCCTCGGTCAGCCCCGTCCGCGCCGCGTTCAGCCCGTCCGAAAGTCTTACAACCCCCGTGCCAAGGCACCCCGGATACCCTGCCTGTCCTCCGCTTAAATTCAGCGCCAGCGCCCTGCCTGTGATATTGGCGGTGGAACCCATCGCCGACCACTGCCCCTTCCCTGTAATGCGGTTTTTCACCAGCGCACAGTCGCCCGCCGCATAAATATCCGGAAGGTTTGTCCTTTGGAACTCGTCGGTAACGATCAGCCCGCGCTCCATCAAAAGCCCCGTATCCGCGAGAAATTTCGTGGCAGGGCGGATTCCCGCGGCAAGAACCACCAGCTCAGCAGGAAGGTTTCCTGTCTTCGTCCGCACGCCGGAAACCCTCTGCCCCCCGCCGGACATTGCATCCTGCCCCGAAAGCCCATGCGGCACACCTGCGCCCGCCGCATCCCCGCTCCCGGTAACTTCTACAAGTGCCGTCCCCGTCAGGATGCGCATTCCCTTTGCCGTAAGCTTGCGCCGGATATAATCCGCCATCTCCGCGTCAAAAATATTCGGCATCAACTGATCCGCCATATCCATCACGGTCACGGAAAGCCCCTGCGCCATCAGATTTTCCGCAACCTCAAGCCCGATAAAGCCCCCGCCCACGACCACGGCACGCTTTACATTCTGCCCCCCTGCATAATCCCGGATCGCGGCCGCGTCCTCCGGGACACGCACCGTAAACACGCCGGAAAGTTCCGCACCCGCGACCGGCGGCACAACACTTTCCGCACCGACGGCGATCACCAGCTTATCGTAGGAAATTTCCTGCTGCCCGTCCCCCTTTACGGTAACGGTCTTTTTTGCCGGATTCACCGCCACCACCTCGCTATCCGTATGTACTGCCGTGCCCGTCAGCCCCATAAACTTATCGGGCGTGTTTACGACCAGCTCGCCCTTTGTCTCAACCGCGCCGCCGATGTAGTACGGCAGCCCGCAGCCGGCATAGGAAATGTGCTTTCCCTTTGTGTAGATCACAATCTCGTCCTGCGGATTTTCCCGTTTCAGCTTCGCCGCCACCTTCGTCCCCGCGGCAACGCCGCCGATTATTACTGTTTTCATGGCAAACCAACCTCCTTGATATATAATAAATTATCCATTTTTTCAAGCAAATACATGATGCAGACAGATGCGGATATGTGAATAGGGCAGTTTTGTATACATCACGTTCCTGCGCCGATAAAGTCCTGCCCTAAAAACCACGCAAATAGCCCCGAAAACGCAATCCGGTTTTCAACCACTTTTTCAAATGCTGTAAACTGCCTGCAAAATTGCATCTCCAATTCATGGGTGCCAAGAAAAGCAACCAGACACAATTTGTATTAAACCATTTTCTTCTTCCGTCTTACAAATCCATATCCAAAAAACAACTCCCCCTCTTCCTATTCTACCACAACTCCCACAAAAATAAAAGCAACTTCTCATTCTCCCTGTCTCAATCCTAAACAAAGGCACATCCTGCGTTTTCCCTTTGTGGGAACGAATCATCTCCCACAGAAAGACAACCGGAAAACGAACAAGAAAAACACGGTCATCCTGAGTCTTTTTTCGCCCCTCGTGCTTCTTGCCTCCTGCCATATGACCGGCAGCAAAAAAGAAAAGAGCCGCACCGCGCATCCGGATCCCGCGCCCCGGCTCTTTCCTTTTCCCTGTTCAGATCCTCTACCGTTTCAGCCCCTCTTTCAACTCCTTATGGTACAGCAAATACCACAAAAGCACCGGTATCATAAATAGCACCGCGGCAGGCGGCAGCACGGCTTCATGATATTTTTCCGCGTCGGAGAACATCGACGAGAGGGTCCGCATCGAGTCTTCGTTCACATATAAGAGCGGCTGTTCCACCATATTCCATGTCTCCGCAAAAAGAAACAGCGCAACCGCGCAGACACAGACGCGGATCTGCGGCAGGATGCAGTGGCAAACCACACGCAGGCTCGAATTCGTCTCAAGCCTTGCTGCCTCCACCACCTCCTCATTGCATCCGGAAAGATATTGCCGGATAATCACCGTCCCCATCGGCGAAAAAATCAGCGGCACGACGATCGCCGCCGGGGTATTTAACAATTTTAAATCCCGCAGGCCGATATAATTTGGCAGGATCATTACCTGCAACGGCATCATCATCAGCACAATGTAAAGGATATACAGCACCTTTTTTCCCGGAAATCGCGCGAAATGGAACGCAAATGCCGCCAGGACGGATACCAGCACACACCCCGCAGTGATCAGTGTGGAATAAATCACCGAGTTCCAGAACATCCGGTAAAACGGGAAACAATCAAAAAACAGTTCCGCGTAGCCCGCAAGGCTGATGCGCCCCGAAACACGGAACGACCAAAATAGCGTGATCCCGACCGGAACCAGAAAAAACACCGCGGCGGCACAAAGCCCCACCGCAAGCAAATACCACGCCCAATTTTTCTTCTTCATCCCTACCTCCAACCTTTCCTTCCGCTAATACTCCGACCGCTTCTGCAGATAAAATCCAACCCCCACAATCGCCAGTACCAACAGTGATGTCAGCACCGAGCTCGCCGCCAAAGCCTGATAATCAAATTTCAGGAAATTATTGTTCATATAAAACTGGAGTGTATAACTGTGATCCGGCGGATACTTGCTCCCGTAATACAAAAAACTTTCCTTGAAGATTTTAAAAGAATTCATGATCGCAAGCAGGACCGTAAAGAAGATGGACGGCGCGATCATCGGCATTGTCAGGTGCAAATGCTGTTTTAAGGAATTCGCCCCGTCCATTCTTGCCGCCTCATACACTGACTTGTCGATCGTCGTCAGCGCCGAGGTAAGCAAGATCAGGCAGATTCCAAGATTCTTCCACAAAAACAAAAGATAGATCGGAAGTGCCGTATCCACCGACACAAAAAACTCCTGCCAAACCAGCACCACCGCAGCGGTCGGCACAAGCATCGGAAAAATAAAGGCATCCCGCAGCACCGGAAAACGTTTCAGGGCAAACGCCAGAAGAACGGAGAGCAAAAGCGCTGTCAGGATCAGCAACGGCACGCCGATCGTAATCAGCTTCAGGCTGTTCTTCATTGCCAGCATAAAATACTCATTTTCTAAGATATCCTTGTAATTTCCAAACCATACAAATTTCCTGCGGAACTGGTCGCTGATTACGGAATAGTACAGCACCCTGACATACGGGAGCAGAAAAAATACAAAAATTCCCAAAAAGCTTGGCAAAAGGCAGAAAAAACAACGCAGATTCCAGCTAAGGTGCATGCGGGAACGTTTCTTTGCGGCATCAGCCGTGCCATTTTTTCCCGTACGCTCCCCGCCTTTTGGCGCGCCCTCCATCCGTTCTTTTCCGGAAACCCGTTTAATCTCCCTCATCCGCCTGTTCCTCCTTCAGCAATACTTCATCCCCGTCAGAAAGCTCTTCCCCTGCGTCCACAATAACCTGCGACATCGCATCCACTCCCCGGATAATCTCGCGGTAGCCGTCCTCGGTCTGTCCAAGCAAAAGATCCGCCACTTTCCTGGCAACCATGCGGATCTCCCCGTTCACCAACTCCTGGGAAACCACGAAGAGCGTGCCGTCCGTGACCATTTCCTCCGGAAGCGCGGAAGATACTTTCCAAGTCTCCCCCGCCCCAAACACTATTATTTCCGGTTTCACTACGTCCACCCGCGGCAGGCTGCTTTCATGCAGCCTGCGCGCACCGAGCGCCAAAACCAGCATCCCTGCGTAAAAAAGCACGCTTACCACCACAAGGATCCCTGTTTTCGTCCTATTTTGATTCCCTGGCTTTCTTCCCATCCACTGCACATCCTCCCTCATTTCGCGACCGGAACAAACGAGAACCCGATCTCGGTCACCATTCCACCTTCAACGGCGCTATACCGCTTAACTCCCTCTGTCATCTGTATCCGGCGCAGCACAGGATTCATATCATTACTATAATGTCCCGCGATTGCATAGACCTCCTCGCCGTCGGTATAAATTTCAAAGATATGATTCAGCCTCTTATCCATACTGGACCATGCCCCGGTCTTTCCGTTCTCAAACTCAAACAGCCAATTAGCCGTGCCGTAAACGCAGCCGTCCACCACGATATAATTACTTATTCCCTTTTCCAAAGAATAAATCTGTTCATCGCCCGTTTTCATGTCAAAAATATGAAAACTATCTCCTGAATACCAGTGGAGGCTGTCATCCTTTACATAATATTCATGGCTTGTCAGCAAACCGTCCCACACTGTTCCCCGGACACCGTCCCACGTCCTAAGCTCCATTCCCACCTGCCGGCTGGAATCCGGCTTCTCCTGCAGCGGTTCCAGTGTCCTTGCAAGGAAATACTCTCCGTAACGATTTATATCCAATACATATTCCACCTGTCCGGAGATTTCATGCTCCACAAAGGTCTTGCTGTCAAAAAAATAAAACCACGTCCTCGTGCCATCGATCTTCATGTTCTCCTCAAAATCTGTCGTCTGCCCAACCTGCAAACAGTAGATCATATCCTGATAGACCACCATCGAATCAAACACTTTATCGGAAAGAACCGACACATTCCCTGTTACCGGGTCGTATTCCGCAATATTCCCGCTCAGCGCGCCCTCTATCTTAAATTTATTGTAGGACTGGAGCAGAAAATACAGCTTCCCCCCGCGGCAGAACAGCCTTTTTCCCGGCAGCTCCACCACGGTCTGCGACTGTCCGTCATAAACGGCATGGATCATGAAATCGCCGCCGTAATCCACATAATACATGATCCCATACAGCGGGTCAACACAGAGCGGCACAGTGTTTTCCCAGTTCACCACATTTTCCGGCAGATTGCAGTAGACGGCATCCTCCTTCCCGACCACCGGAAGTTCACCGAACGCTTTCCCTTTCAGGGCAAGACCATCGCCCACCGCCCCGTCTTCGGAAAGCTTCTGGCTGAATCCCCTTTCCTCTCCCGTCGGCGTAGGGGAGATCCCCCCCGCCGTCCCGTCGGTTTCCTGCGAATTTCCTTCCTTCTTTCCTCCGCAGGAAGCAAGTGCCAAAACACAAACCCCGGCAAGGATAAGACCTTTTAAACGACACGATACTTTTTTCATAATAACCCTCCTTTTTCCAATGAACAACCCTTCTGTTTTCTTATTCCGGATCTTCCCTTCCTATTCTCCGAAATAAATCTTTAGCTTTTTGTCCGTTTTCCGGATATATTCTTCCACCTCCTTTTTTCCGTCCAGCATTTCCTCCACTCCATCCATATAAACATCACTGTCCACATCAAACGCGATCTCCCCATTCTCATACAGGGCATAGATCTCAGCGTCAAAGCTGCCCTTATCCGGAACCGGCTCCCTAAAAAACGGCAGTGTCCCCACCTTCATCTGCCACGTAATATAATCCGCGATAAAATCCAGTGTTTCCTTCAAACGGTCGGATGCAGGATTCACCGCCAGCATAATGCAGGAAGCCGTATTTACGTCCCCCGCAGCCAGCTTTGGCAAAGGATAGATCTTTGCGTCTTCGCCAAAATAGAGATTCCGGAAGAGTTTATTTGTATAATCATCCATATGCCTCACATAGTAAAAAAGATATCTTCCGTCCGTCCGGTAAGCAGCAAAATTCATATTCCCGTCCAACTGCTTTAGCGCCTCCACATTCCTCCGGAATACATCCTGGTCCACCGAATCATAACGTTTAAAATACTGCTGGAAAAATTGCATGTAGCACACCATTCTCGTCATTATAACAAGCTCTTTCTGCTCCGTGGTAAGCGCGGCGGCTACCTGCCCGAATTCCTCCCAGGTCATCACCCGTTTTAACATAACCCCAAGCTCTTTTAATGTCTCCTCCTGCACGATAAATCCCGGCATATAAACCGCGACCGGAAGCATCCAGACCGTGCCGTCCTCCTTTATGGCAGCCTCTTTCACATAAGGGAAACACCGGTCCAGATACTCCTTAATGCCCGGCACATCATTCAGCGGATAGAATACCCCGTTCTTTCTTAAATTGTAGCTTGAACTGTAAAGCGAGTCGATCAGACAGAGATCATAATCGGAATCCTGTGCCAGAACTTTTAATGCAAACTTATCCTCGCTAAGCTCCTGACGTTCCATTGCATACCCGCAGCCGTATGGCTCATCCGCCTGATAGCCCGGTGAGATATAGCGGATGGCGGTATTGCCGCGGTATACATCCGAAAGGGTAAATCTTATTATATTCCGGTTAATGTCAAACAGATAAACATCGCCGTCCTGATAATGCACCGCCGTGCCGAAAGGCCACCCCACAAATTCCTCCGGGCAGAGTTCCGTTTCGTCATCCATTGCGTCAAGCGGTGCCAGCACAAGCCCACGGAACTTATCCGTGTATGAATAAATGATATCTTTCCCGTTATGGCAGACGGCAAAGTCATTTAAAACATAACCGGGAAACCTTGCCGCCATTTGGATGGAACCGTCTGCGGGATCGTATTCAAGCAAACCGTACGCGCCATCCTCATAAGCATGCACCATCAGCCTCCCATCCTCCGCAAATGCCATCGAAATCGGATACTCGATCCCGATCTCTTCCGTCTTTCCGTCCGACAGGCGGTAAGAAAGAAGGCGCTCCCCATAAAAGGTATATCCGTCCCTTCCCGTAGGCTGGTACGCGGGAACCGAATATTTCTTTGTCCCAAGCACATAAAAATTCCCGTCCCGCAAAAGCATCCGGACAACAGCATCAAACTCCGGGAGTTCCACCAGAAGACCGGCCATTCCCGTATCAAGATCAAGCGTGTACAGCGCCATCTTTACACTCCCGTCCGCCATAACACAGTTCGCAGTAAAATAAGCCGTCCGCCCCTGCACCGCAAGGGAATCCACACCGGATATATCCCCCTGCGCCCCATAAACGTCCAATTCATAAGTATCCGCAAGCTTCTGGGAACCGTCGTACCGGCACAGAATATAGCGGCTCTTCTCCCCGACTACCAAACTTGCAGTATACAGATTCCCGTCCGCATCCGGCGCGTAAGCGGAAATGGATCCCTCATTCTTATAAATAACCGCCTCCTGCCCGCCAACAACCATCGTCCTGTCGGAATATGTGCCGGCAGGCAGTGCCACGCTCCCCGGAAAATCCCCAAATCCATCCGGTTCCGGGTCGCTTTTTCCTGTATCACCGGAATGCGGCGGAACCGGGGACTCTGTTGGCCCGCTGTCTCTGTCGGTTCCTTTCGTATCACCCGATCCGGAAGAATCCCCCTTCTTAACTGCCGGCGTTAAAGAAATGTCGGCAGCCGTCTTATCCGGCTCCTTCCCCCCTTCTTTCTTTCCCCCGCACGCCGCAAACGCCAGACAGCACAGAGCGACGAAAAATATCCTGCTACCTTTGCAAAACAATTTCATCCCTATTCCCCCCAATACATTTTTAATTTCGGCTCCGTCCGTTTTATATACTCCTCAAGAGAAATCTTTCCGGCGAGCATCTCATCAAGTCCTTCCTCATAAATATCATAATCCACCGCAAAAACAATCTCCCCGTCCGCATACACTTCATGCAAAGCCGTTTCCAGCGCCCCTTCCGCCTTTGTGTCCGAAAAGTAAGGCACATCATCGCACCGCATCATGTAAGCAATCAGATCCGCCAGATAAGCAAGAGCCTCATCCCTTCTTTTGGAATCCGGGTTCACCGCCAAAAAAACACAGGAAGCGCTGTTCTTATCCGAAGCCTTAAGTTTTGGCATACCGACAACAACCCCATCCTCCTTCCTTGTGTTCCACGGCTCATAATTAAACCGCATAACCCCCTTCATCCCTTCCATGATCACATCACCGTCATACGTTCCCCTGTCACAGTCCGCGCTGTAAATCTCGGACAGGGCACGGGCGGACTCTTCAAATACCTCTCCCTCTAGTGTGTGGTAGCGCGAAAAATATTGCCTGACAAAGATATTGGTACAATAACCGGCACTGACGGAAATCTTTTCCCGCTGTTCTTTTGTTGTCCCATGAAACATCTTTGCATATTCCGCCCATGTCATATCCGGGTCTAGGGATAATCCGTTCTCGTCAAGGATTCCTTTGCTTGAAGCAATGCTGAATACATCAACTTCGATCGGAAGCATCCAGATCGTCCCGTCCTCCCGCGTGGCCGCCTCACGCACATACGGGAAACAGCGCCCGAAATATTCCTCGATCCCCGGCACGTCATTTAACGGATAAAACACACCGTTTTTGCACAGATTCCCACTACTTCCATCGAAGGTATCCACTATGCACAAATCATAGTCCGCATCCCTCGCCAAAACCTTTAACGCGAACTTATCATCGGATAGTTCCAGTTTCTCCATCCGATAGCCGCAACCATATGGTGCCTTGAGGGCATTGTACTCCCCTGTGAGAAAACTCAGCTCCTTATTGTCACGCTGTACCGCGTCAAGCGGGAAGGATATCAGCCCTGCAGAAAACTGCCTGCAGTAAATGTTCCCCCCGGCGTAAAGCACCCCAAAATGGATCGTGGAAGCATCCGGATAAAGCTCCGCCTCGACCGACAGATCATGGATGTCCGAGAGCACAAGCCCGCGCGGATTCGTACTGTAATCATAGACCACATCCTTTCCGCCGCAGATTGCAAACCGGTCAAACTTGCAATCCGCAAGACGGCTTAATACCTGCAGGGAATCCTTTGCCGGGTCATATTTCATCAGGCAGTAGCCATCCCCCTTCTGGTATCCTAAAACAACCAACGTGCCGTCCCCGTCCACCGCCATGCTGATCGGAAAATCAAATCCGAGCTGTGCCTGCTCCCCGGCCGTTACGGAGTAGGAAACCAGGCGCTCCCCTGAAAAGCCATAGCCGGAATTGGGCGGCTCCTGCGCCTGCCAGTTCGGCGATATCCCAAGCATGTAAACCACATCCCCCACCACCGCAAGCTGCTTGATGCTGCTAAAATAGGTGAGGTCGCACAGTTTGGTAAGGGAGCCGTCCGCCGTAGAATAAGAAAAGAGATACAAATCCATCCCATATTCTGAATTCTGTGCGGTAAAATACACATGTCCCCCATCCTCCGAGACCGCAAGTGCTTCCACCATACTGCAGTCCTTTAAGCTTATGTACTCCTCCGCTTTCCCTTCGGCATTAAAGCGGTGCAGTTTATATTCCGCTTCCTCCTCCGAGGTCAGTTCCATATTGACCTGATAGACCGTCCCATCCTTTGCCGCCGTAAAACATGACATATTGTCAAGCGGGTATTCGACGACCAGATCCTGAATCGGTACATTCGGCTCCGCCTGCTCCTTTCCGCAGGCAGCAGGAGCACAGAACAGTACTGCGGATAGCACTGCCGCCCCAAACAGTTTCCACTTATGCTTTCTTCCCTTTTTCATTTCCTCCATCTTTTGCATCCCTCCTACATCTTCTTATTATATAAAAGCATTATATAGCAACTTTGCACAAAAATCTAGATATTTTTTGCTTTTTATTGGTCAAACTTTGCAAATCTTTTTTCTTTTTCCAGTTTCCATACTATAGCATTATGTACCCCGCTTTGTAAGCCATCCGGCAAAATAAATTGTCCGGCAGGGGGGGAAGTTATGTTTATCCGCATGACCCGTGTTA
>ERZ808040.751-NODE-751-length-25623-cov-5.533939_pt1 | contig 25623 bp, 22 predicted proteins | sample MGYA00380191_ERZ808040 | MGnify/ENA primary metagenome ERZ808040 (study PRJEB31490, sample SAMN06133395) | mouse gut metagenome | isolation source: J6 | host: mice | place: China: Chengdu | collected 2015-05 ...
AGCCGCAGCCGCGAAGCGGCATATTTCCTTATGCGGCTGTGTGCATCATTTTATACTGGTGGTCAGTCTTTTCGACCACCAGTATAATAATGTCTGATTACCTCAAACCGTTCCAGTGTCACCTCTTCATTCCCGCCAATGCCTGCCTTGCGTTTTGCGATTGCAATCTGCTCCTCCACGGTATCAACGCCGTCCAGATTCGGCAGAAGCAGTCCGCGCTTATGCCCCTTTGTCACGATAACGCCATACCGCCTGACATCCAGCTTGTCCGGTGAATCAATTTCCTCCGTGTCCCCCAACACATCCACACTGATCACAAGCTCGTCCAGTTCCTCCTGCCGGATTGGCAAAAATCTGGGATCCCTGCTCGCCGCACTGATCGCATTTTCGATGATTTCCTCTGCAACGCAGGTTTGTACCGCACAAATCGTTCCGATACAGCCGCGCAGACTTCCGTTTTCCTTAACAGAGACAAAAACGCCTGCCCGCTGACTGTACAGTTCTTCGGGCAGTCCGTCCGGCACTGCTGTTTTTTCTCCTGTGCGCACATAGGTTTCGATTGTTTTTCTCGCAAGCTGCACATAGGCGTCCTCCTGCGCTCTCTGCTCTGCAATTTTTGCCCGCTCTTCTTTTTCAAACTGCTCCTTAAAATTGCGCCCCGCATCGCTGCCGCATACGGTATAAGTACAAATCCCGTATCCCACGCCGAAAACACCCTCATAGGATAAAAGCGCTGCCTCCACCTTCTGCTTATCAAGCGCTCCTGCCATCATCGTAAAGGAACGATGACCGCATTCCCCCGCCTGTTCGCAGAGGTCTTCTGGAAACTGAAACAGCCTGCCAAAATCGGCGGTTCCCATCACTTCCATAATACGGCTGTCATACTCGGGACCTTCCTTTCGGTATCCATACGGTCCATCTTCCTTTAACCGGTGCGACAAATCCCCGCTCGCTATCAGAACTGTCGTTCTATTTAGTAGTCTGTCCGTTTCCTGAATATACTGCCCAAGCTGGTAATGCATTTTCAACGACAGTCCTGACAAACCGATGCGGACAAGCCGATATTCTTTGAAATACTGGTTCACAAAATACAGCGGCACCATTGTTCCGTGATCCAGCCGTTTGTCACGTTCCCCTTTGGTTCCTGCCGGAAAGTCTGCCGCATCTGCCAGTTTACAGAGCTGCTCCACAAACTCTGTATCATAGCGGACCTGCATCTGCACTTGGGGCGCACGAAACTGCGCATAATCCCCCGATGCACTTTGCCCCGGCGATATATGGAAATAATCCGAATACAGAATTTGATGCGGAGACATCAGGAGCACCGTCTCCGGTTTCAGGTCGGCAATCTGACGTGCCGCCGCGTGATACGCCTCAACCGTTTTTTGTACTTTTTTCTCCTCGCCCCTGCCGATTTCCGGTATAATTATCGGCGGATGCGGAAGCATAAATGCTGCTTTGATCAACGTTATGCGCCTCCATGTACTGTCCCCTTTTCGTTGCTCTATTCCCAAGACATCTGTAACTGCTTTTTGTGTTTTGCACAATCTGACAGATACAGATTGATAAGCGTCTGATATGGTATGCCCGATTCTTTGCTCTGTTCCTTAAAGAAGTCCACCGTATCATTGTCAATGTTTATCGTTATCTGCTTTTTCAGCTTTTTTACATAGGGATTTCTCACCCCGTTACTAAAATCATATTCTTCTTTCATACTTACGCCCCTTTCAAAAATCGTCATACTGTTTCGCTTCACTTGCGCTTGCTTTCCTTGCGGAAATAATGCGAATTACTGTATCAGATTCCCTATAGCAATGGCAGACTACCAAAAGTTTAGCCGTTTGGCTAAATCCTAAAATAATAAATCTGTCCTCCTCCTTGGAATGTTCCGTATCCCCAATCACTATAGCCATCTCATCATAAAATACCGTTGCTGCTTCTTCAAAATCAATTCCATGCTTAGCCTTGTTGATTCTGTTTTTATTTTCGTCCCATTCAAAATTTATATATTCCATAATTATATTATAATTATTCTGTAATTATTTGTCAATGTCCAAATAAAAAAGCAGGAATTTTTCTCTGCCTTTTTTCTCGATATTCAATTGTAATCTTATGCCATGCTCACTTAACAGAGCAGGGCGGCTATTTCTATGTCTTGTTACTATCCTTACCGATAGATCTTGACAAAGGACTTTATTATAGCTATACTTATACATACCGGATGAATGTATGGAGGTGATTTGCATATGGCTCGCAACAAATATCCCGAAATAACAGTAGAAAAAATATTAGAAGTATCGCAGCGGCTTTTTCTTACAAAGGGATATGACAACACTACCATTCAGGATATTGTAGATGAACTGGGTGGACTGACAAGGGGGGCAATCTATCATCATTTTAAGTCAAAAGAAGAAATCATGGACGCTTTAACGAACAAAATGTTCCGTGAAAAGAATCCATTTGATACCGTGAAAAATCAAAAGGATTTGAACGGGCTGCAAAAAATGAAAATGGCAATGTCATTAAACCAGTCAGACAAGGAACGGGTAAATCTTTCATTACAGGCAATGCCTATTCTGAAAAATCCACGTATATTGGCTGGGATAATTGAATCTAACAGGCAGGTACTTAGTCCGTTTTGGCTGGAGCTTCTCACAGAGGGAATCAAGGATGGTTCTATCCATACGGATTATGCCAGGGAATTATCTGAACTGATACCTTTGTTTGATTTATGGCTGACGCCATCCATTTACCCGGCAACCTCAGAAGAAATATTTCATAAATTTTTATTTATCAAAGATTTATTTGATAAAATGGGACTTCCGCTGATTGATGATGAAATCATGGAAACGGTAAAGAAAACACTGGTAAGCATGGAGGTATAAAACTGGAAATGAATGTGATTTTTTTGCATGGTTTAGGGCAATCCCCCTCAAGCTGGAATGAAACAATTTCATACCTGCCCAAAGATGTAAAAGCATCCTGCCCGAACTTGTTTGATTTCAATACAACATCAGACAGCGCACTAACATACAAAAATATCTATCTTTCCTTTGAAAAATATGTTAAAACGTTTTCAGAACCTGTAACGATTTGCGGCATTTCACTCGGTGCGGTTCTGGCATTAAACTATAGCATAAACCATGCTGAAAAAGTTCAGTCTTTAATATTGATTGCACCACAATACAAAATGCCAAAGCTGCTCTTAAAATTTCAAAATAGTTTATTCCGGGTCATGCCGGAAAAATCTTTTTTGGGAAGCGGCATAAAGAAACAAGATATGATTCATCTGACCAGTTCAATGATGACATTAAATTTTGAGCAGGATTTAAAAAATATATTGTGTCCGACTTTGATACTTTGCGGGAAGCATGATTGGGCTAATATGAAAGCTGCAAAGGCACTGGCAAAAAATATTTTCACTTCTCAATTATGTTTAATTGATAATGCCGGGCATGAAATAAACATGACGGCTTCTAAAAAGTTGGCTGATGCTATGAATTGTTTTTATAAAAGAACCACTGCATAAACCATGCACCGCCCTATATGGGAGGGGATGACTATTGTAATTCCCTATCCCGTGTGCTATAGTTGCTATTAGTAAATAGTAGAATAAGAAACGATAGGAGAAAATACCATGTTACGATTGGAAAAAATAAATGGACATAATGTTTGGGACATTCTTAAATTAAAGGTAGCAGAAAATCAAAGGCATTTTGTTGCAAGCAATGACAAAAGCATTATTGAAGCTTATACAACAATTACAGGAAATGGTTATGCCTTCCCTTTTGGTATTTATGAAGATAATACCCCTGTTGGCTTTTTGATGATTGGTTTTGATACAGATGACTACTGGGATGATGCCCCGCCTGTGGCAACCGGCAACTATAATCTCTGGCGATTGATGATAGACGAAAAATACCAGAATAAAGGCTATGGACGAGAAGCGGTCAGGCTCGCATTGGACTTCATTAAGACGCTTCCTTGCGGCCGTAGTGAATATTGCTGGCTGTCTTATGAACCTGAGAATGAGGTTGCCCGCCGTTTGTATCATTCGTTTGGTTTTGAGGAAACAGGTGAAAAGGATTGTGATGAATTAATTGCTGTGTTGAAGCTGAATTTGGAATAACACACATACAGGAAAAGAAAATGATACGAAAAGCAGGGAAAATGGATTTAGAAATACTGGCAAATTTAGCGGTACAAATGTGGGACCACCACTCTGTCAGTGAGTTGGCTGCTGAGTTCTCAGAAATTATTTCAAAAGGGAAATCTCAATTCTTTCTGAAATATAAAAATGATATTCCGATTGGTTTTGCTCAATGCCAGTTGCGATATGATTATGTAGAGGGAACAAGGACAACTCCTGTCGGTTACTTAGAGGGAATTTTTATAAAAGACGGCTATCGGAATAAGGGGTATGCGAAAGAACTTTTATCGGAATGTGAAGCATGGGCAAAATATAACGGTTGTCAAGAGTTTGCCAGTGATTGTGAAATAGATAATATAGCTAGCTTTCACTTCCATAAGGCTATGAATTTTACAGAAGCAAATAGAATCATTTGTTTTACTAAGGAACTGTAAAATTCCTGTTTGCATCAATACATCTCAAAAAACATAGGCGTAGCGGGCTGCGGCGAGGCTGTTTGCCAATTGATTTCGCAATTTGTAATCGAACAAATAGACAAGTCAGTTCCTAAGAGAGGAGGACACACGAATGAATGTAAAAACATATGAAATAAATGCCGTATCCTATCAGATACGAATAATAAAAGAAAGCGATTTGGACAGATTATTGCTGGTTAAAAATGATGTTTCGGTACACATGGACAGATTCCAGCAGCAGGATGGCGGCAAGGCTGTTTATTTCGGCGTGTTTATCAATAACCTTGCTGTCGGATATGTACTGTTATCTTTGGAGAACAAAGAAGATGTGATGGCATATACAAATCATGAAAAATGCGCGGATATGATTGACCTGCTTATCATAGCGCCTTTGCGGAATTATGGCATCGGTTCCCGGCTGGCGCTGGCGTGTGAGGAATATTGCAGGGAAAATGAAATCCCCTATCTGGGACTTGATGTGAATCCGGCAGACACCCCCGCAGCCCAAAGACTATATGAACGATTAGGCTACCATACAGTAGGCGCACTGCACCTAGACGGCGTATATGACTACACAGACTCACAGGGAATCCAAGGTAAATACGAAGATTGGTGTATTGATATGATAAAACCAATGTAGCCTTGTATTCACTATCATATAATGATTTCGGAAAGTCAGCGATACTGTCCCGGGCAAATCGCGCGGGGTGGTATTGGATGCCCATATTTTGCTCGTATTCATTTTATCGAACGAAACTTCGCCCTTTGAGGTCAGCCACCGCATAAGGAAATTAACACAATCCGTCTCAGATAATTACATTCCTAAATCAACTCTAACATCCTCAAAAACATCGGCAAGTGTCATACAAATATGTGGAAATGCCCGCAGTTTTATGATGGTTTCTGCGTTGTAATGCTCGTTATTCTTATCACTTTCTAAGATATAGCTGTTGACCAGCTCATACTTGCCATCATTGAGATAATAGATCTGTATACCGCACTCCCTGGGGGATACGATCCAGTATTCAAGTACACCTGTGGTCTCGTAGATATCTTTCTTGACGGATAGATCCCGCATGGCTGTTGAAGGGCTCAGGGTTTCCACAACAAACTTGGGGACGCCAGTATAGCTTCCACCTTTTATTTTGTTTCTGTCACACACGATCATGATGTCGGGGATGACATAATCGTCATTTTTTTCAGGTTGAAATTTGAAGTCCAGATTTTCCATAAACACAAGGCATAAACTACCTTTTAGACCCGTTTTGATCATTGTGTTAATATTATTATTTACAACCCCATGCAGATAGTTCGGCGATGGTGACATATCATAGATGACACCGTCAATTTTTTCTGTTTTTCTGTATTCTCCCTCTAACAATGGCATTTTTAGATACTTCCTTTCGTTATTGTTCTGTCTCCCCGCGATGATATGATTATTATACTATGACTTCCAGTGCTTTATCAAGTATGAATCCTGTCTTATTACTGTTCACTCCGTTCCAGTAACGAGTAAAAATCCATGCAAAAATTGCAATACGAACTTCGTTCGTTATGCAAATGGATTTTTACTTGAAAGCTATACGTTTTCTCACGTGGCTTGAAAAGCCATAATTAGCAGTAAATGCTAAGTCCTGTCTGAACAGTAACGTTCCAGTAACACTGTCTTCGCTACTCATTTAAAATCAGTTCACAATTTTCGTATGTTTTGTGTTATAATGTTTTATGTAATTTTAATGACACTTTTCTGTCTGCATCAATGCATATGAGGTGAATAGATCATGAACAAACAACTAAAATGTAATGGAGAATTTGTTACTATCCATCATAAAAAAATTCACATATTCAGACAAGGTGATTTAGATAAACCAAAGCTTGTCTTTTTAGCAGGTTCTGCTACTGTAGCGCCTGTATATGACTTTAAGGTTCTTTATGAGAAATTGGCGAATGATTTTCGGATTATTGTTATTGAGAAATTCGGGTATGGATATTCTGATATTTTTGAATCTTCCTGTGATATTGATACCATTGTGTCAACAGAAAAACAGGCACTGGATATGATTGGTGAAACCAAACCCTATATTTTAGTGCCACATTCTATGTCAGGATTAGAGGCGATACGATGGAAACAAAAATATCCTGATGATATAATGGGAATTATTGGAATAGATATGGCTACCCCCTTGGCATATAGAAGCTGGACGGATAAGAGAGTTTCAAAAATGATTAAAATGATCGAAATTGCGAATAAACTGAAACTCTATAAAATTCCCCTTCTTTACCCTTTAAACAACAGATGCTTGACCAAAAATGAAATCATTCAACAAAAATTATTGATGAATAGAAATGCTTTTAATCAATGTTATATGAATGAAGGCAAAGAACTTTTACACAATGTAAGAATTGTAAGCGAACACGGAACTATATCTTGTCCAACATTATTGTTCTCATCAAATGGAAAACAAATAGATAAATACTGGGTAAAAAGCCAAAAGGAATTTGCAGAATTAATGAATGCAAAATTAATTACATATGACTGCGGACATTATATTCACTACTACAAAAGCAATGAAATGCGGACATCAATCATAAATTTCGTCAATAAATTGAAACAATGACGGAAGGAAAAAATATTCTTACCATCCCAGTTCCATTAGCCAGTTATTTCATAACCAAAAATAATTTAGCTGATAAATTTTACACAGCATATTGATATGACAGCAGTTATATGGTATATTAAACGTACAAAGGGCAATACCAATAGACGGTTAGCCCAAGTTTATAGTTGTATCGTTATAAAAATAACCGCAACTTTCCTAGGGTCAGCGGTTATTTTTATGCCTATTTTCTGCTGCCGACTGCATAGCCTAGTGCAAACATTGTCGCACTTAAACTAATGACAGCAATCAGTCCTTCAAGCGTCAGCATAAAGCCGTTTCTCCTTTGTGTATTTCCCATGTAAAGACCTCCTTTCATGATAGCATGCTATCGGGAGTTCTTGGAATTACATTCCAGCGAAAGCTAACCGCCTACCGTTATGGTATTGCCATCTAAAAGTATAACATACCTCTCGCAGCATCGCAACAAAAAATCAGGACATCCGTGTGATACCCAATCCCCATTATGCTTTCCAACAATTCCTTATGACAATCATCTGTGCACAGCCAAAAGGAGACCACGCCTCCTGACGCTGTCTCCTTTTTGATTATTTTTCTACTGTTCCTTATATCGTTCACTCTGTGCCTTGATCAGTTCCATATCCTCAAAGTAGTCAATCCGCATCGCGTGCTTTACCTCTGCCAGCGTCTGCGCTGCCACTTCTCTCGCTGCCTCTGAGCCTTTTTTGAGGATATTATAAATCTCTGGAATATCCTTCTCAAATGCAGCGCGGCGGTTTCTGATTGGCTCAAGCTCCTCCTGCATGATATTGTTCAAAAACTTCTTGACTTTCACATCGCCAAGACCGCCTTTGGTATAGTGCGCCTTCATCTCATCAAGATTCGCATAGTCTGGGCAGTAGCGCTCAAAATGTTCATCGCGCGCAAAGGCATCAAGATACGTAAACACGGTATTGCCCTCAAGGTGTCCGGGATCGCTCACCTGCAAATGCAGCGGATCAGTATACATACTCATGATCTTGGTGCGCACTTCGTCTGCACTGTCTGCAAGATAGATACAGTTGCCAAGGGACTTGCTCATCTTTGCCTTTCCGTCTGTCCCCGGCAGCCGCTTGCAGGCCTCCGCCTCCGGCACCAGCGCTTTTGGCTCTACAAGAACGGGATTTTCCGGTGCATAGACGGCATTAAATTTGTGCACGATCTCCTTTGTCTGCTCAATCATGGGGAGCTGGTCCTCCCCTACGGGCACGACATTTGCCTTGCAGAACGTAATATCTGCCGCCTGACTGATCGGGTAGGTGAAAAATCCTACAGGGATGCTTGCCTCAAAATTTCGAAGCTGTATCTCACTCTTAACTGTCGGATTGCGCTGTAGTCTTGAGACCGTGACAAGGTCCATATAATAAAAGGTCAGCTCGGTGAGCTCTGAGATCTGCGATTGTATAAAAAGGGTGGATTTTGCCGGGTCCAGTCCAGCCGAGAGGTAGTCCAGCGCCACCTCAATCACGTTCTGTCTGACTTTCTCCGGGTTTTCAATATTGTCTGTGAGTGCCTGCGCGTCCGCGATCATAATATAAATCTTGTCATACGCTCCTGAATTTTGCAGCTCTACCCTGCGCCGAAGCGACCCCACATAATGACCGATATGCAGTCTTCCCGTCGGTCTGTCTCCTGTTAAAATAATATTGCTCATATTTATTTTTCCTCCTGTTTCAGCTCTGCATCGACTTGGCATTTGCGGATGCTAAGTCCTGATACCCGTAAAACTGCACTGTGTTCTCCATAATCTCACGCGCGACATTTTTGCCTTCCTGTGCGTGCGCTACAATATAACGCCCATACATTTCGAGCATCCTGTCCGAATACGTGCGAAGCTCTCCTCTCAGATAGGTCTCATAGGAAGTGTCATACGGCAGGTCCTCGGCTGTATGAATTGTGCGGGCGTCCTCCGCCAGATTGGGATACTGTGCGGCAAACTCCTCCATCCATTTGACCTGTAATGCGACAATCTGCTCTACGATCGCCTTCTTTGCCTCTGAGACTTCGGGAAGCCGGTTCGCAAACCGGGCGTACTCGAGCGGCGCGGTCGATTCCATCATACGGGCATACTTCTCTTCGATCATATTCCGCCCATTGGCATAATTGGTCTTAAACTCATACAAATACTGTAAGAGCATATCTTCTGTCCATGTCATATACTGGCTCATGCGCATCACTTTAAACGTCGGCCAGTTGTTTTGGCAGCTCGCCCTGCCGCCCTCATTTTGTACTTTGTCAAACGCCTCAAACTCACTCTTTGCAATCGAGAGCGAAAGCGCTGTGACGATGGGCGTATTGGCGACGATTGCTGTCAGGAGTGCATCGCTTTTTGTCATGAGTTCCTTCGTGCACGCATCCAGATACAGATCACACTTGCCCACCATATTTAATTTCTCAAGCTCATTTGCAAAGATCACTGCAAGCGACTCCACCGCAGTTGTAAGTGCCGCTTCGTGTGCAATGTCTGCTGGCAGGAGGCTCATCTGTTCCACCAGCTTAGGCACATCCGCATTCTCCATGCCCTCTTCCCCGAGCGTCATCTGCGGATTTTCGGGCATTCCTTTATAGAGCCACTTGTCATGTGGCGCGTACTTTCTGTTCAACAGATAATACAGCTTCATCGCCTGTTTTGCACACTCTGCCTTGGCAAGCTCTGCGGAGACGAGCTGTCCCCGCCTGCGCATACGAGGCAGATTGTACTGCCCGCTCTGAGAAAAGAGTGCGCAGGTCTGCGCAACTTTGCGATACCAGACTGCCTTAGGATAATACGCCGACAAGAGTTTTCTGTACTGTGTAAAAATACCCTCATCATCGCGGAACACTTCACCGTTCACCGCCGCTGCAAGACCGTACTCCTGAACGGACAGCCAGCACTTGATCGTATCTAAGCTCTCCTTGCCCGACGCGGTATCTTCATGATTATGCGCCAGCATTCCCACTAAATCAAAACCGAGCAGATTCTTGTAAAATTCCTCAATAATCATGACCCCTGAACGGTCTTTTCCGTGAAAAGTCTCAATCCTGTCTACGCCCAAGAACTGATTGGGCAGCTTGTCATACGCTTCCTGAAGTTCCTCGCCAATCTCGTCATATACTTTCTTCGTCACCCACATCACAAAGCGTGGTCCGAAATCATGGTCCTGCGACAAGACATCATCAAATCCAAAACAGTCCGACCCCTTGCCCACAAGTCCCACTGCGATTCGGGACTCGTATGCGTGAAATTTACCGGCAATCATGGGACGTCCATACTCCTCATAATAGCGGCGGCAAAGCTCCATTCCGGTGATGGGCGGGGTGAGGTCTTCCAATTCGGGCTCCTCTGGCGCTTCCTCGAATACTTTCAGCTCTGGCTCTTTTTCAGTTGCTACCGACTCCTCTGGCTCGAGCTCTTCTTTCACGGGTTCTGATATAGCTGGCTCTTCCTCAGTTACTTCGGGCTTGGGCTCTTCTTTCATGGGTTCTGATATAACTGGCTCTTCCTCTGATGCTCTCTGCGCGGGCTCTTCTGACACTGGCTCTTCCTCAGTTACTTCCGGCTTTGGCTCTTCTTTCACGGATTCTGATATAGCTGGCTCTTCCTCTGATGCTCCCGGCGCAGGATCCGATGACGCGGGCTCCTCCTCAGTTACTTCTGACTTGGGCTCCTCTTTTACGGGTTCATATTTATCTGGCTCTTCCTCGATCACTTTCGACTCGGATTCGGATATAGCTGGCTCTTCCTCTGATGTTCCCTGTGCGGGCTCCGATGACACTGGCTCCTCCTCAGTTACTTCTGACTTGGACTCTTCTTTCACGGGTTCTGATATAGCTGGCGCTTCCTCAAATGCGGCCTGCGCAGACTTCTCTGGCTCGGATTCTTCTTTTACGGGCTCACATTTATCTGGGTCTTCCCCGAACACTTTTGGTTCGGATTCAAACATATCTGGTGCTTCCTCTGATGCTTCCGGCACAGACTCCTCTGGCGCGGACTCTTCCCCAGTTACTGCCACTTCCGGCGCGGGCTCCTCTGACAATGCTCCTGCCAAGATCTCCATCTCAGCTGACTCCACAACCAGTGTATCCAGCGCGGACTCTTCCGGCAAGTACTCTAGTTCTGGCATTTCCACAGGCAATTCTCCTGTCACTTCCTGCTCTACTGTCCCCGCATCGGGCACCGCCGACGGCTCCTCTGCATTTGTTCTCTCTGCATTAGCCCCCGCATCGGACACTGCCGACGGCTCCTCTGCATCTGTTCTCTCTGTATCAGGCAGCTTCTCACTGTTCTTGATCTTACCCTGAATAATTACAATATTTTCACTCAGTCTCTGATACTGGATATTGTCTGTACCCAGATATTTCGCCACACACTCGCGGCTCTTTTCCATCGCATTGAGCGCACTATTGTAATCCTTATCCATATAATATAAGCTGCCAAGCGCCGACAGTGCCGCACTGTAATGCGCATCGTCTACCCCCAGCTCCTCAAAGATGCGGATCGCCTCCTCTGCCCGCGCCCGCGCCTCATCATCCTGCCCAAGCTCGATACAGGTATTGGCAAGATTTGCCTGTGTCACCGCCGCCTCAAACTGTCTGTCCGGCTTGTGGCTCACGATCGACAGCGCGTTGACCAGCTGGTCCTTTGCCGATGCAAAATCGCCCATTTCCTGATAAAGCAGACTCAGATTGTTGTAGAAATTGGCAAAATACATATCTTCCTCGTCAAGATGTGTCACATAGATTGGACGAACCCGATTGTACAAATCCAGCGATTCCTGAAGCAATCCTGCCGCGCGGTGGGCATTGGCAATGTTTAACAGTGTGGTCGCGTACGGTATGGTATCCTGTATTCCCATCTCATTCATCAGCGCAACCGCTTTATGGCAGTTCTCGATGGACAGTGTATACTGTCCTGTCTCCCTGTAAAAGCCAATGATTTCATTGTACAGCGTCAGGAGCACATCCTGTGCGCCTTCCTTTGCCGCCTGTGCAATATGTGACTCCAAAAACTGTGGTATCTCACCAATCTTCTCCTGTGCAAAAAGCGCATCAAGCTCTTGTGTGATTTGATTTATGTCCATATTGTCCCCCCTCACTTTTTATTCCTATTCAATCCCTTCTCAAAATATCTACTGTGTGTGCACCTGCCCCGATCAAATCCGCGCGCTCACAGACTGCCATCTGATAGCGGACAAACAGCTCAAACTCCTCGTCTGTCAGCTGATTCAAAAAAGGTCTGATATAATTTGCCGGTCCGTCCGGCGACAAAATCTTAATCCGGCGAAGTCCTGCCGCCTCATTCAGGGCGTCGATGTCCTCGATACGCATGTAATCATACAGCTTATCCGGTGATGAAATCGTCTTGAAATCCTCTGTGAAGCGCTCTTCTGCCATGCATGAGAGCACATTGCGCTCCTTGAATCCATAGGTGATCACACTATACTCATTCATACAATACGCGACGAGAATCACCCCATTTGGCTTTGTGACACGCCTTGCCTCACTCAGTGCCCTGAGTTTCTGCTCAAAACCAAACAAATGATACATCGGGCCAAATAACAGCGTCACATCATAACTGGCGCTTTCAAGCTTTTTTAAATTCAGTGCATTTCCCTGCATCGCCTTGACACTGCTTGCCTTCTTTTTCAGAACGCCCAGATTATACCGCACAAGCTCCACCGCTGTGACATCATAGCCCTCCTCGGCAAGCGCCACACTGTAGCGCCCTGTGCCTGCTCCGATGTCGAGCAGCCGGATCTGGCTTCTGCAATCTGTGCCGGAGCCCCCCAGTCTCTTGGCCGCCTCGTCAAGATAGATATGGATATATTTCATAGAAATGCGGTATTCCACCTGTCCATGACGCGAGTTTAGCCGCTTTTCCTCATTAAATTTATTATAATACGCCTCAAGCTCTGTCATCTATGCTATCAATACCTCCAGTTTCTTCTGAACTCCGGTGATGATGGGGCCGAGGAAAAATGCCACCAAAATCGTGACAATGCCGACATCACCGCCAAGCACGAAGCCTGCTGCCATAAAACTGATATCCCACAGCATGCGCACAATCTTAAATGGAAACCGCCTGACATGCCCCGAAATAATAAACGGCAGCGCATCATACGGTGAAGAGCCAAGCCCCGCGCACATGTAGGCCGCCGCGCCCAGCAAAAAGACGGCAAGGGATGGTATCAGCAGCAGATAGCGGTTAATTACAACCTCAAAAAATCCAGCCGGCAGCAGCAAAGACCAAATCCATTGAAAAAAATCTGAGATATATCCCAGAAAGCACATGTTGCCGATCGTGCCAAATCCAATCATGCCCAAGTCGTATCTGATCACAAAGACAAAAGTCACCAGATGGCACAGCAGCTGGCAGGTGCCAAAGCTAAGCGGAACAAAGTTTGTAACCCCCTGCGTCAGACAAGAACAGGGGTCTGTTCCTAAATTGATCGCCCTTAAAATGGACAGCCCCAACCCCTGCGCCATAATGCCGCACAGCATCATGATCATACGGTTCTTAAATTTGGGCGGGCGCGCAAAGCATTTCCTGTTTGTGGCATCAAAACTCATAGAAATTAAACTCCTCCGCCTTCTTGGGCTTGTCTTTGGTCTGTGCTTCCTCCGCAGCCTGCACGTTGGCAGGCTGTTTTGCATGGACCTTGTCTGTGCGAATGTCGATCACTGGTCCGCCTGTGCCATTGATGTAATCTCCTGTGATGGTCACCTCACCGATATTGTCATCCTTTGGAATCTCATACATGATATCGAGCATAAATTCCTCGATGATCGCACGGAGGGCACGCGCCCCTGTATCCCGCTCCAATGCTTTCTTTGCGATTGCCTCTAGCGCACTCTCGTCAAAGTTCAGCTTCACCTCATCTAACTCTAAGAGTTTCTGATACTGCTTTAAGATCGCATTCTTAGGCTCTCTTAATATCTTGATATAGCTCTCCTGCGTGAGGCTGTCCATCGGGCATATGATTGGCAGACGACCTATAAACTCAGGAATCATGCCAAACTTTTTGATATCCTCGATTGTGACCTTTTTTAAGATATTTGCCTCTTTGTCATAGGCATCTTTCAGCTCGGCATTAAAGCCGATCGAGGACTGTCTGGTCAGCCTCTGCTTGATGATGTCCTCAAGGTCTGGAAATGCGCCGCCGCAGATAAACAAAATGTTTCTGGTATTGATCGTCGTGAGCGGCACCATCGCATTTTTACTGTTTGCACCGACAGGCACCTCCACATCAGAGCCTTCTAGGAGCTTGAGCATCCCCTGCTGGACAGACTCCCCGCTCACATCGCGCGAGGTCGTATTCTTCTTCTTGGCAATCTTATCAATCTCATCTATAAATACAATGCCCTGCTCTGCTTTCTCCACGTCATTCTCCGCTGCATTTAACAGCTTGGAGATCACGGATTCAATATCATCGCCGATATATCCTGCCTCTGTCAGGGAGGTCGCATCTGCAATGGCAAGCGGCACATCGAGAAGCCTTGCGAGTGTTTTTACCATATAAGTCTTGCCGCAGCCTGTTGGTCCTAGCAGCAGTATATTGGATTTCTCAATCTCAATCTCATCCATCGTGCCTGTCGTGACACGCTTATAGTGGTTGTACACCGCTACAGAGATAACTTTCTTGGCATAATCCTGTCCTACGACATAATCGTCGAGCTGTGCCTTAATCTTGTGCGGCGCAGGCAGGTCATTGATGTTAAAGACTGCCTTCTCCTTCTTTTCCTTTGGCTTTTTCTTCTTGAGCTTCTGCCGGTTTGGAATGCCGCCGTCCCCCTGCAAATCCGCAATGTTGACAAAGCTGATATTGGGAAACCGCTTCTTGCCATCCTTGGCACCGTCCTTGTCAAAATTAAAGTTTGTATTGTTCAGCATTCCCTGATAATCAAACTGGCTGACCGTATCCATCGTCTTGTGCATGCAGTCCGAGCACACAGAGATATGATTGGGCAGCTTGAACATCTTACCCGTCTTGCTCTCCGGCCGTCTGCATATAAAGCACACATCCTCGTACTCGCTTTCCTTCTCTTCCTCGCCTTCACTGTCTGTCGTCTTTTTATCCTCTTTTATTTCATCCTCTGTTATGTTCACAATCTCGATCTCATCATTATTGTCAAAGTTGTTGTCTAACATTATGCCCTCCATTTTCCTATTAATCCTCTTTGTATTCAAGCATTACCTCAATCGTCCGTTCTTTATACTCACCGTTGTTTGGTCTCATCAGGACAACTTCAACCTCTGTATCTCCTGCATAGTACTCCAATAGTCCCTGCAATTCATCCATGCCTGTAATCCTCTCGCCGTCTATGTATGTGATGATGTCTCCCTTTTGGATTCCCGCTTTCTCCGCGGCAGTATCTTCCAGTACATTGGTCACAAACACGCCCTCCGGCATCTCATACCGCGCAGTTGCCTCCTCGATCACATCGGTGCCCGCAACGCCCAGAAATGCGCGCTCCTGAGCAGGAACCTTCTTCCTTGTCTCCTTTAACATCAGCTCTTCAATGATTGGTTTGGCTGTCGAGATCGGAATCGCATAACCCATTCCCTCAATCACATAGTCCGCGATCTTGCTGGAATTGATGCCGACGACCTCCCCTTTCACATTCAGAAGCGCACCGCCTGAATTACCGGGATTGATCGCCGCATCGGTCTGAATCAGATACCCCTGATTGTTCATCTCAGGGTCATCCGCAAACACGTTTCTATTGAGTGCACTGATGACGCCCGTGGTCACAGACTGTCCATATCCCAGAGAATTTCCGATCGCGATCGCCGGCTCTCCCACCTGAAGGCTGTCTGAATCACCAAGCGCTGCAATGGAAATGCTTTTGAGGGTTTTGTCTGACATATCATCTAAGAATACCGACACAATGGCGAGGTCATTCTCCGGCGAAGTTCCCTTTACATACGCCATCGCCTCCCTGTCGTCGATAAACTGCACATATAAATTGTTGTTGTCTTGAATAACATGATAATTGGTCACGATCAAAAGCTCTTCACTGCTTTGTGCCACGACAATCCCTGAGCCGTTGGCACGCTCATCGTACTCCTCATCATACCAGTAGTCATATGCTGTATATTCGTTGGTAATCGACACCACACAGGGCATTGCTGTCCTTGCCACTGCCGACACATCCGCCAAAACGGCAAGTTCCTTTTCGTCCTGCTCGAGCACTTGCACCTGCTCTACCTCGACGGGCTTTTTCTTTTTGTCTGGTTTTTTCGTTTTAGAATCGGATTCAGATTCTTCTTCGGATTCTTCTTCCTCAGATGCCAAATCGGATTCGGATTCTTCTTCCGATTCTTCTTCGGAGTCTTCTTCTGTTTCAGATGCGGTCTCAGTCTCAAGCGCTGATTCCGTATCTAATTCTTCTGTCTCTTCCTCGTCTGTTGTCTCTGTCTCCTCTTCCTTCTCCTCAAAACGCGGCTTCTGCGGCACTCTTCCAAAATCAAAGAGATGGTTGTTTGAAGCCTCTGTGACACCGCTGCCCGCGTCCTTTTCATCGACACGGATTTCCACCCGGTCAAGCCATGCCGGCTGTGTGCTGTCTCCTAATAATTTATAGGCAGCATATCCCCCGCCTAGCGCATACACCCCCGCAAACACCGTACATCCCAGCGTCACCATGATATTCTTAAACGTTGAATTTTTCTTTCCCATACCCTCGTGTCTCCTTGAATCCCATACTACTCGACTGTCACGGATTTCGCAAGATTTCTTGGCTTATCCACGTCACAGCCCTTTCCGACCGCCACATAATAGCCAAACAACTGTAGCGGGATAATTGCCAGCGAGTTTGTAAAATACTGGTTTGTCCTCGGTATATAGATCACATAATCGGCTGCCTTCTCAATCTCTGTATTGCCTTCATTGGTGACTGCAAGCACAAAGGCCCCCCTCGCTTTCACCTCGACCATATTGCTGAGTGTCTTCTGAAACAGATCGTCCTGTGTGGCGACCGCCGCAACAAGTGTTCCCTTTTCAATCAATGAGATTGTGCCATGCTTTAGCTCCCCTGCTGCATACGCTTCTGAGTGGATATAGGAAATCTCCTTGAGCTTGAGCGACCCCTCCATAGAAATCGCATAATCCACCCCTCTGCCGATAAAAAATACATCCTTTGCCCCAATATAACGGTTTGCAAAGCGCTGAATCCGCTGCTTGTTTGACAAGAGCATCTCTATCTGTGCCGGAAGCCGCTTCAAATCCTCGATCATGCTGCGAAAAGACGCAGGCTCAAGCTTTCCGCGCGCCTTGGCAAACTTCATGGCAAGCAGATAGAGGGCTGTCAGCTGGGCGCTGTACGCCTTTGTTGTGGCGACGGCAATCTCCGGCCCGGCCCATGTGTACATGACATTGTCCGCCTCACGCGCAATCGAACTGCCCACCACATTGACAATGCCAAGCACCTTGTGTCCGAGCTTCTGCGATTCCCTGAGCGCCGCAAGGGTGTCCGCAGTTTCTCCCGACTGGCTGATCACGATGACCATCGTGCCCTCCTCCAAGATCGGTCTGCGGTATCGGAACTCACTCGCCACGTCCACCTCCACAGGAATCCTCGCAATGCCCTCAATGACATATTTTCCTGTCACACCTGCATGATAGGCAGAACCGCATGCCACGATAAAGATTTTGCGGATTGCACAGATCTCCTCATCCGACATGCCAAGCTCCTCGATCACAATATCGCGGTCCTTGATGCGGGGGCTGATGGTATCTGTCACCGTCTTTGGCTGCTCGTACATTTCTTTTAACATGAAATGCTCATAGCCGCCCTTCTCCGCAGCGTTGGCATCCCACTCGATTGTGACAGACTGCTTGGTGAGCTCCTCCTCATCCACGGTATAGAAATGCATGTGGTCAGCGCGCAGGCGGACCACTTCCTGATTTTCGATGAAATAAACCTTTCTGGTATACTTGAGCAGCGCCGGCACATCGGACGCGATAAAGCATCCATCCTCGTTCTGCCCGACTATGAGCGGGCTGTCCTTCCTGACTGCAAAGATCTGGTCGGGGTGCTCTGCAAACAGAATGCCCAGCGCATAGGACCCCTGCACGCGGTGCATCACCTTTGTGATCGCCTCGAGCGGATTTCCTTTATAATAATAGTCAATCAGATGCGCCAGCACCTCCGTGTCCGTGTCCGAGACAAAGGTGTAGCCCTTGGAGATGAGCTTTTCTTTTAATGGCAGATAGTTCTCTATGATTCCGTTATGGACGACGGCAATCGTCTCCTCGGCATTATAATGCGGATGGGAGTTCGCATCACTCGGCGCGCCGTGTGTCGCCCATCTGGTATGTCCGATTCCGATCGTTCCCGGCATCGTCGCCCCGCCGTGTGTCAGCTCCTCAAGAACCTTGAGCCTTCCTACGGATTTCTTGATCTGAATCTGTTCCCCGTCGAACACTGCCATTCCCGCAGAGTCATATCCTCTGTATTCCAGCTTGGAAAGTCCCTCCAAGATTACCGGCGCCGCCTGATGTTTTCCAATATACCCAACAATTCCGCACATAGTTTTATATCCTCCAATTATTTATTATTCGTCCCAATAACTTCTGCTCGCACTGCACCATCTCACCAGAGGCGCCGGCAGGCTTCTGTAGTGTTTTCCCAGCTTATATCCTATGAATTTACACCCGCTTGACAAAATCAGATATGGTATCTGTATCCATTTTTTTGTCTTTTCCAGATGTCTGATCGTACTTTTGATCAGTTTCGCCCCCTCATGCTCGGACGACACCACCTCAAATACCTCCGGGTGGTCTGCCTGCGATACGCCCAAGTCGAAATTCCGGTGAAACTGCTGCATACACGTATAGTTGTGCGAATGGCGCACCTTTGCCTCCGCTGCATAGGCAATGCAGTATCCTGCCGTGACGGCATGTCCCGCATAGACCATATCCTCATTAAAAATGGCCTTCTTGACAAATCCGCCAATTTGCTCATAGATTTCACGGTTGTAAGCCGCACACACATTCGAGCAAAAAAATGTCTTGATGCCGAGTCTGTCGAGATCTGCCGCCGACTTCACCGCGGATTGGTCGGGATAGTTAAACGCCCTTGTGTACCGCTCGATCTCGCGGCAGTCCGTATGCGGAAGCTGTCTGGCATACGCCGCCGCAATGTCCTCCCGCAGCGTGAGCGCCTCCACCAGCCGCTGTATCAGCCAGTCATCCTCTGGCAGCGCATCCTGCGTCATGCACACAAAGATATCTGCCTTTGAGTACTGTACTGCCTTTGCTCTCGTTCTTCCATGGTCAAACTCCCGTTCTGACAGATGATGAATCTCGATATTTTTGTATTTCTCCAGAAATCCCGTCCCATAAAAAAGGTTGTAGAAATACCGTTCTTCGGTATTCATGATAATAATTTTCCGTATGGGATATCTCTGCTTCTCCAGTGCCTCGATCAGCTCCATGAGCTGCTTTCCCGGCTTGTATGTCAACAGTATGGCGTCAACACTGTACTGCATTTCTATCCCCCCATTCCACACAAAGGCGCTGTGCAGTGCCCTGCACAGCACATATGCCAAAAAGGAACCGGTTTCGGTTCCTGATCGGCTCCTTTATTCTCCATTATAACTGATTCCTGTGTCAGATGCAATGCGCTGGCTGCACTTCTCCACGGTAGGGGATGGCGTGTACTCCTGATCTTCAAACAAAAATTCATGCAGCAAAATGACATTTTCCTTGAGATCTATCGGCACTACCACACTGGCATTCCCGACATGCCCGTTCATCTTGACATGGTCGCTGAACGGGAACCCGGATGTCTCACCGATCTCATAGCTTGCGATATCTGCAAGCAGCGACAGGATTTCCGACATGTCAAGCGATGTTTTGATTTCACTGCACACTGCGGTCGCAATTTTATCAAGCCTATCCGGTTTGAGCGTCATCGCCTTCTTCGCCATCAGGGTGAGCACTGTCCGCTGGCGCTCGGTTCTCGCTCCGTCTCCGCCGACATAACGGATACGGCAGTACGCTGTCGCCTGAAGTCCGTTGAGCGTCTGCAAGCCAGACTTGGTGACTGGCGTGTAGTCCACGCCGGGTGTCGCGGTATAATTGGGCTCGCCGGCTGCATTGAGATCCCCTGTCGGTTTTCCAGCCATCGAGATCTGATAACTGTTCAGATACGGAATCTCCTCCTCCGTCACGTTGATCTCAACGCCGCCAACGGCATCCACCGTCTTGATCACTGCATTAAATCCAACTGTGACGAAATCTGTGATATCGAGATCCAGATTCATATTGAGCATCCCGATCGCCTGTTTGGAACCGCCCTTTGCATAGGCGGCATTTGCCTTGCTGTACTTATCATTTGTCATATTGAGCCACGTGTCGCGGTATACTGATACCAGCTTGACCTTCTTGGTGTCCTGATTGATGGATGCGATCATAATGACGTCTGTACGTGTGTTCTTGTCTAATTCCTGATCGCGCGAGTCCACCCCAAACAGCGCAATATTCCTGTACCCTTTCATATTGCTGGTTCCCTGATCGATCTCATTGATCACCGTGTCATTGATAAATACATCTTCGCGTTTAATATCGACATACTGAATTTTATTTGCCTTGTTCACTGCCCACAGCGCACCCAGCAAAATCAGCAGCAGAAAAATTTCTGCCACAAACATCACGATCTTTTTCCGCTTTTTCTTCGCCGCCTGCTGAGGGGTCAGGTTCTTTGGATTTTTCCTTGGCTTCCCTTTTGCCTGCGGATTCTGTCTGCGCGCAGCGGCGTCCGGTCTGGTGTTTGACCGCTGTGGTCCTGCACTTCTCTGCGGTCCCTCTGTGCCCTGCCGCCTTGGCTGTCCTGTGGGTCTTGACTGTCCGTTTGACCGCATGGTGCCGTCGGGTCTCATCTGGCCTGTGGGTCTTGACTGTCCTGACGGTCTTGCCTGTCCGCTGCGCGGCGCCCCGTCGGGTCTTGGCGGCCTGTTTGGTCTTGGCTGGCGCTCACCGGCTGGCATTCTCCTTATATTACTGTTTTTGTTGTTATCATAATCTTGCATTTTATCCACTCTCCTATGATGAATAGGTTTTTAATAGGCATTTTTATTGATAAACCCTCTAAAAAAAGTAAGAAATAAGATCTTAATATCAAATGCCATAGACCAGTTCTCAATGTAATACAGATCGTACTCAATCCGCTTCTTGATCGACGTATCGCCCCTGTAGCCATTGACCTGCGCCCAGCCTGTAATCCCCGGGCGCACCTGATGCTTTATCATATACCTAGGTATTTCCTCTCTGAATTTCTCAACAAAAAGAGGCCGTTCCGGGCGCGGGCCAATCATACTCATGTCACCCTTCAACACGTTAAACAACTGCGGCAGCTCGTCAATGCTGGTGCTGCGCAGTATCCTGCCCACCTTTGTGACCCTCGGATCATTTTTGACTGTCCAGCCCTTCTTCTCGTCCGCGTCACTCTGAACCTCCATGCTGCGGAATTTGTACATCTGAAATGGTTTGTTGTGCAGTCCGACGCGCTCCTGCTTAAAGATCAGCGGCCCCCTGCTCGTCATCTTCACCGCAATGGCAGCTGTGAGCATGAACGGGGAACACAGCACAATCGCCACGACCGCACCCGCGATATCGACCAGACGCTTGATCAGCATGTTCGCCATATTATTTAGTGGCACCCTTCGGATGTTGACCACCGCAAGCCCATCCAGATCTTCCAGATAGGGTCTGCTCGGAATCACGCTGTTGTAGTCTGGTATAAATTTGGTATGCACGCCTGACTTTTCACAGATCTTGACGATCGCCTCGAGCCTGTCATAATCTGACAGGGAGAGCGTGATGCCAATCTCGTCTAACTGATTGTCCGTAAGGACTGTGTGGAGCGCGTCGATCTCTCCTGTCACGCGGACGCCTTTATAGACAGCGCCCACTGGAACATGGTCATCCAGTATGCCGCACACCTCATATCCCCACTCGGGATTTGCCTTAATCTTATTAATATACTCTTCACCTGCGCGCGAGTACCCTACCAGCAGAATATGCTTGACATTGTAGCCTTTCCTGCGCATCCTGCGAAGCCCATACCGCACGGACTTGCGCATCAGCGATTCTGCTACAATGTTAATCCCATAGAAGACACCCACCATTCCTCGTGAGAAATCTGGTATATTGATGGCGTAAAGCACCACCATGACTGCCAAAAGCCCAACGGTGTTTGCTTTTATAATGTTAAAGATCTCATATACCGTCTTGGCAGTACGCTTGGACGAATACAGATCAAATGTATTGTACAAAATCAGATATCCCGGCACAATGGCAACCAGTGCGGCAAAGTACGTCTCCACTGACAAAATACCTATGCCGGGGTCGTTCTCCTTCACATATCCACTGAGCCACAAAAACCAAGAGAACCAGTAAGCAGCCGCTATGACCATTGCATCGAGCAGAACCAGCAGTTTATTAAAATACTTCTGATGATCTCTTATCAATTTTCTCACCCTTATTCCAATGGAAAGAATTTAACTCATTTCATTCTACAATATTTGAGCCAAAAGTACAACTTATTTTTTGCTCATGCAAAAAGTCTGAATAAATTTCTCCATAGTTCGAACTGTATCGACACGTAATTTTTCATCCTGTGCCTGTCAAAATATAGTTTGTGCCGTCGCCCGCAGGGACTTGAAGAGAGCCTGATTCCCCTGACCAGCCCTGACACATACTCCCGCCCCATTCCTTTTCGGGCAAAGAACACCGTTTTTATCAAAAATCCCATGACAAGAAGCGGCAGATTGAGCACAATCTGCAAGACAGGCATATTTTTATAGATCAGATAGACGCTGTTTCTTGATGCGAGCTTTGTCTTGAATGTATTGTAGCGCGAACCGCTCGCCGCACTCCCGGCATGGTATACTATAGAGTTTGCCGCAAATTTGTTTCTATATCCATAAATTTTTGCCCTGTAGCCAATGTCTATATCCTCAAAATAGGCAAAATGTTCTTCATCAAACAATCCTACCTTTGTTTCTTCCAGCAATTCCCTGCGGTAGATTGCAGCTCCCGCGCACGCTGCAAAAATATCACAGTCCTTCTCATAGCGGGCGGGCGCCTTTCCCTTGCCTCTGGCAAACGCCCAGCCAAGCGCACAGTAATAGTCTCCCGCATCATCTACTTTGTCCTTATCATACAGGGAAATCAGTTTTGCCGAGGCAGAAAAAAGCTTCTTATCCATATCGTTGTCCATCACCTTCTCAAGCTCATGGACAAACGAAAAATCTGCCCGCGTGTCATTGTTGAGCAGGATTACATACGGCGTGGCGCTCGCACGAATGCCCTGATTGACGGCGTGGCTAAAGCCCGTATTCTGCTTATTGGCAATCAGACGCACCTGCGGAAACTGGTCCCGCACCAGCTCCATGCTGCCGTCCGTCGAGGCGTTATCCACCACGACCACCTCAATCTCCTTTGTCGTCCCGCCGTACAGGCTTTCGAGACATGCCTGAATATACTTGCTTCCATTATAGTTTGGTATCACAATCGTTGATTTTGTCATTGTCACAATTTCCTCACACACACGGGGTCCAAAAGCAGCCTCGCACCCTTTTTGACAAGCGCGCTGCCCAGTGCTTCCCCTAGCCTTGCAAGCTGTGCCTCCCCGTCCGCAGCACGCTCTAAATCCTGTATCCACTGCGGCAGCTCTTTCTTTTCTGTGCACAGCGTGCTCTCATACGGATGCCCTGTGACCGCCTCGTAAACGTCCTGATATGCCTTATTGACCGCCATATTTCTCAGGTCGAGCGCATTCGTATTTTGATACAAATCCATGCGGTTCATATACCCTGCATACAATAACGGCTGTCCTTGATAGACGCCCGACGCCACCTTGCCGTGCCGCGCGACAAAACCGCCCACGGCGGCTACATCCGGCCGGTGTGTCAGCACATGATCCCTGTATTCAATCCGGTAGAAGCCCAGATGTTTGTTGTGGCGGATCTCCGCCTTCCAGCCCATGCGCTGCGCGAAATCCACCAGCGCCTTTTTTCCTGCCTCGTAGGCATACATCTTGCTCTGGGGATTGTCCGCCGTGGAATTTTCGTGGCAGCGCCAGTGGTACAGCACCTTGGGCACATGCACGATGCAATCCTCCACGGACTCCGCCTCCTTGTTTCCCTTTTCTCTGATGAGGAGGCTGCTCACAATCCTGAGAATCAGATCATAATCCTGTGAGCCGTCGTATTCTTTTCTGATTTCAAGTTTTCGGAGCACGTCTGCGCGAACGGCCATAAAATGACAGATGTAATTATTGGTTAACAGCAAATCCAGATTAAAATCCAGCTTGAAATGCGGGTCATAAAAATGGGTGCCCGACGCATCACACTTATCTTCGTCAGAGTACGCCAGTATCGGCTTGCGCTCACGGACGGCACGCGCCATCTCATACAGCGCGTCCGCAGTCAGAAGGTCATCATGGTCCAGCAGTCCATAATAATCCCCTGTGGCGAGCTGTATCGCGCGGTTTGTGTTCTCTGCAATTCCATGGTTTTCCTCCAGCTTCACATACCGTATGCGGGCATCCTCATACCTGCGCACGGTCTCATGGACAACTTCCGTGGCGCTGCCATCGGCGATGACCAGCTCCCAGTTTTCATAAGACTGTCCGAGACAGCTTTCAATCAATGCCTCCATATACACGCGCTGCGTCTCGTATGCCGGTACGAGAATCGAGAATTTGAGCGCTGACGCCTGACTGTCCGCCCGCTGCCTCTCCAGCGCCAAAGCGTCCGGCGCCTGATACGAATAATCCGCGTAATACTTTGCCGTCACACGCTCCCACGCCGCGACCACCGCCTCCCCGTATCCGTTTTTCTTACTGTAATTTATTGTCTTTTTAATATTCTGTGCCAGTGACATCGCTTTCCCCCATGTCCTATTCCTACTGCTGTTTCTACGCCTCTTCTTTCTTTTCCAAAAAAATCTTCCTGCTGATAAAGTTGTAAACCATTACGATCGCTGTCGCGATGACCTTCGCCCCCGTGTAGGCAAGGTCATAGTTTAACAGTCTCTGCAAAAACGCGATATTGCCGTAAACCGGACCTACGCAGAACCAGATGATGAGCGAATTCAGCCCCAGCCCGATCACGCTCAGGACAATAAACGCCACAAACTCCTTCCTGCGGTCAAGATCATCCTTGCGCTCAAAGACAAATTTAAAACTCAGGATATAATTTATCACGACGGAAACTGTAAACCCCAGCGCAGAGCCTGCCATTGATGCCGCCTTAAAGACTTCATCGCCGCCCAGTTTCACGATTATTTTCATCACCGATAGACCAATAACATAGTCGATGCCAAAGCAGATGACACCCACAATACCGAATTTCATAATCTGTGCATATAAT
>ERZ808040.752-NODE-752-length-25613-cov-6.098332_pt1 | contig 25613 bp, 26 predicted proteins | sample MGYA00380191_ERZ808040 | MGnify/ENA primary metagenome ERZ808040 (study PRJEB31490, sample SAMN06133395) | mouse gut metagenome | isolation source: J6 | host: mice | place: China: Chengdu | collected 2015-05 ...
CACACGGGGATGATCGTAGAAGGAGTCGATGGCCCGGTAGTCCAGAATCGCGCCGGACTCGTCCAGCGGCGTTGCCGGGACGCAGGAGGGCAGCATGAGCCGCACGTCCACCGGCAGACCCTCCGTGGCCTGGAGCATGTATTCAATGCCGTCGGTTCCCATGACGTTGGCAATCTCGTGGGGGTCCGCCACTACGGTGGTGGTGCCGTGGGGCAGGACGGCTCTGACAAACTCCTGGGGAGAGACCAGGGAGCTCTCCAGATGGATGTGGGCGTCCAGGAAACCGGGGAGGACGATTTTCCCGGCGCAGTCGTGCTGGGCCCTGCCGGAGTAGGACCCCATGCCCACGATGAGGCCCTCCGCCACGGCGATGTCCCCATGGCAGAGCTCATTGGAAAAGACATTGACGTACACGGCGTTTTTCAGCACCAGGTCCGCCGGTTCCCGCCCGGCGGCGGCGTCGATGATGCGCCGCTTTTTCAGCAGCTTCCGGTTGATTTTCCCCGCGTAGCTCTCAGACATGGGACCACTCCTTTTCAAAATATGTTACCCCTCAGTATACGCCGGATAGGGACATTTGTCCAGGGAATTTTCGCCTCTTCTGCCGGCGGGGAGGCCGGAGCCCCAAAAATCAGCAGGGGGCCGGGCTCTGTTCCGTTTCCCGAAGGCATGGAGAGCCCGGAAGAACGGGAGGGGACAGAGCCCCTCCCCTACATGGCATCCCCGCTATAAAATGCGTGAGCGGACAGTCCCCTTTACAGATTTTGTCTTGAAAATCCGCCGCGTCTCTGATATAGTAAATCAGTTATTGAAAGAGGAGCGGACAGAGGTGGAGACGTGTATTTAAAAGCATTGGAGATTCAGGGCTTCAAGTCCTTTCCGGACAAGACCCTTTTGAATTTCGGAGAGGATATCACCGCCATCGTGGGCCCCAACGGCTCCGGAAAGAGCAACATTTCCGACGCCATCCGCTGGGTCATGGGGGAGCAGAGCGTCAAGGGACTCCGGGGCGCGAAGATGGAGGACGTCATCTTTGGCGGCACGGAGCAGCGCAGTCCGGTGGGCTTTGCTCAGGTGACGCTGGTGCTGGACAACACGGAGGGCATTTTCCCCTCCATGGAGGAGTCCGAGGTCTCCGTCACCCGCCGGTATTACCGGAGCGGCGAGAGCGAATACTACATCAACCGGCAGTCCGTCCGGCTCAAGGATGTGACGGAGCTGTTTCTGGACACGGGCCTGGGCCGGGAGGGCTATTCCATCATCGGCCAGGGCAGGATTGACGAAATTCTCTCCACCCGCTCCAGCGAGCGGCGGGAGATTTTCGAGGAGGCCGCCGGCATCTCCCGTTTCCGTCACCGGAAGGAGGAGGCCCAGCGGAAGCTGGAGCGGACGGAGGAAAACCTCCTGCGGGTCAACGACAAAATCAGCGAGCTGGAATTGCAGGTGGAGCCTCTGCGGGACCAGGCGGAGAAGGCGAAGAAGTACCTGCTTCTCCGGGACGAGCTGCGCCTGCTGGAGATTTCGGTCTGGCTGGAGAATCTGGACGATCTGAAGGCCGGGGCCCGGAAGCTGGAGTCGGAATTCCGCGCCGCCGGGGCCCGGCGGGACCAGGCCCGGGCGGAGCTGGACGCCCTCTATGCCCAGGGGGAGCGCTTCGGTGAGGAGATGCGGGAGAAGGATATGGAGTCCGAGCGGGTCCGGACGGAGGCCGCCGGACTGGAGGGCGAGGCCAGGGACCAGGCCGCGGCTATCGCGCTTCTGGAGGGAGACATTGCCCACCATCAGGAGAACATCCGCCGTGCGCAGACGGAGCTGGTGGAGTCCGACAGCCGGGCCGGAGGCCTGGCGGCCCAGGCCGCCGCTGAACGGGAGCGGGCCGCCGGTCTGGAGGAGCGCCTTGCCGGGCTGAACGCCGCCCTGGACGCCCTGCTGGAGCGGGCCCGTGAGGCCGCCGCCCAGGCGGGGGGACGCCAGAGCGAGGCGGAGTCCCTTCGGGCTCAGGAGGCGCTGGCCGTGGCCGCCGCCGCCGACGGCCGGGCGGAGGCCGCCGCCGTCACGGCGGAAAATAGCCAGCTGGCGGAGCGGAAGGCCAACGTGGAAGCGGAGCGGGCCGCCGCCGGGACCCAGCTGGAGGAGGCCCGGGAGAACGCCAAAGTCAACCGCCGCCGTCTGGAGGACGCCCGGGAGGAGGTCCAGGCGGCCGCCAATGTCATCGCCGGCTACAGCCTGCGGATGGGGGAACGGGAGAAAAAGGCCGCCGCCGTGTCGGAGCGGCGGGTGCAGCTGACCATGGACGTCGGGGCGCTGAACAACCGCATCCGGCTTCTGGCGGAGATGGAACGGGAGTATGAGGGATATTCCAAGGCCGTCAGGCTGGTCTGCCAGGCCCAGAACAGTCTCCGGGGCATCCACGGCCCCGTGGCGGGGCTGATGAGGACGGACCAGCAATACACCCTTGCCATTGAAATTGCCCTGGGGGCGGGACTCCAGAACATCGTGGTGGACCGGGAGGAGGACGCCAAGGCCGCCATCGGCTTTCTGAAGCAGCGGGACGGAGGCCGGGCCACCTTCCTGCCCCTCACCGCCATCCGGGGGGAGGAGCTGCGCCAGAGCGGCGTCGAGAGAGAACCCGGCTTCGTGGGCCTGGCCTCCCGGCTGGTGCGCTTTGATGAAAGATACCGGAATATTTTCTATAACCTGCTGGGCCGGACGGTGATTGCCGAGGATCTGGACTGCGGCATCGCCATGGCCCGGAAGTACCGTAACGCGTTCCGCATCGTCACGCTGGACGGCCAGGTCATCAACCGGGGCGGCTCCATGACCGGCGGCTCCGCGTCCCGGAACACCGGCGTGCTGAGCCGCGCGGCGGAGCTGGAGAGGCTCCGGGGCCGGTCCTCCGGGCTGGAGGCGCAATTGGAGTCCGCGAAGCAGGAGGAGGAGGCCCTGCGCAGGGAGCTCTCCGCCGCCCGCTATGACCTGGAGACCGCCGAGGGCCAGCGCCGCCAGGCGGAGGACGAGGTTCTGCGGCTGGAGGGCGAGGGGCGGCACTTCGACCTGCTGCTGCGCTCTCTGGAGGAGAGTCTGGAAAACCTGTCCGGGGAGCTGGAGAGCCTGACGGCCCACCTCAGGGAGAACGAGGCCCGGACGGAGGCCGCCGAAGCGGCCATTGCCCAACAGGAGGCCCTGGCGGCGAAGTACCGGGAGGAGGCCGCCGCGGCCCTCTCGGGCCAGTCGGAGCTGCTGGCCCGGTCCGGGGCCCTGACGGAGGAGGTCACTGACCGGAAGGAGGAGCTGGCCGGCCTGACGGCAGAGCGGGACGCCGCCCTGCAAAGGGCGGAGGACCTGCGCCGCCTGGCCATGGAGCTGACGGGAGGGCGCGGGCAGAAGGAGGAGACCCTCCGGAGCTATCAGGAGAGCATCCGGTCCGCCCGGGAGGAAATCACCCGGCGGAGGGCGGACATGGAGGTTCTGGAGCGGCGCTCCGCCGCCTGCCAGACCCGCCTGTCGGCCCTGAACGAGGAGAAGATTGCCCTGGAGGCCCGGCGCACCGCCCAGAACAGGGCCAGCCAGGAGATGAACGAAACGCTGCTGGACCTGGAGCGCTCCGCCTCCCGGCTGGAGCAGAGGATGTCCGCCTCCGCCATGGAGGAAAAACAGATTCTGGACCGGCTCTGGGAGCACTACGAGCTGAGCCACAGCGACGCCCAGGCCCAGCGGATGGAGCTGGAGAGCGTCCCCAGGGCCAGCCGCCGCATCGGTGAGCTGAAGCGGGACATCTCCGCCCTGGGGAACCCCAACATCGGCGCCATTGAGGAGTTCGACCGGGTCAATGCCCGCTATACCTATCTGTCGGACCAGCGGAGCGACGTGGAGAAGGCCAAGGGGGACCTGGAGGGCATCATCGGCGGCATCACCGGGGAGATGACCCGGATTTTCGGCCAGCAGTTCCAGCTTCTGAATGAGAGCTTTCAGGCCACCTTTGCCGAGATGTTCGGCGGCGGCCAGGCCCAGCTGGAGCTGGAGGACCCGGAGGATATTCTGAACTGCGGCATTGAGATCAAGGCCCAGCCGCCGGGGAAGACCCTGAAAACCATCTCCCTGCTGTCCGGCGGCGAAAAGGCCTTTGTAGCCATTGCCCTGTACTTCTCCATATTGAAGGTCCATCCCACGCCCTTCTGCGTCATGGACGAGATTGAGGCGGCTCTGGACGATGTGAATGTCGCCCGCTATGCCCGGTATATGCGCCAGCTGGCGGGCCGGACCCAGTTCATCGTCATCACCCACCGCCGGGGCACCATGGAGGAGGCCGACGTACTTTATGGCGTCACCATGCAGGAAAAGGGCGTGTCCAAGATGCTGACCATCAACCTCAACGACATGGCCAGGGAGCTGGAAATTGAATGAGAGTTGAGAGTGGAGATATGAAGATGACGCTGAGACGGAAGATTATGCTGATATACGGGCTTTATGCCTGCGGATTCGTGTTCCTGGTATGCAGCCTTGCCGCAGGCGGAAGCGCCGTGCTTCTGGCCCTGGGCCTGGGGGCGGTGGCCGTGGCCGCCGTTATGGGACTCTGCTGGAACCGCTGCCCTCATTGCGACGCGATTTTGCATGGCAGGGGGTTCTATCCCGGGTTTTGTTCCAGCTGCGGGGAGAAGATCGACTATGACGCGGACAATTAGGAATGAGGAATTAGGAGTTAGGAATGGCTCCATCGTGCGGGAAGTTCGCGGAGCCGCAAACCGGCGGAGGGTTTGCGCCGGCGAGGAGGGATATACCATGAGCCTGAGACGAAAAACCCATATCATATTTGCCGTGATGGTGCTGGGCTTCCTCACCATCGTCGCCGGCAGCGGCTCCGGCAGGGCCTGGGTCATTCCGGCGGGACTTCTGCTCTGCCTGACGGGCTTCCTTCTGCTGCTGGCCTGGATGAGATGCCCCCACTGCGGCAAGTCCCTCCTCCGGGGCCGGGGGACCCGCTGCCCCCACTGCAAACGGGAGATTGACCTTTAATTGGGAATGAGGAGTTAGGAATGAAGAGTTAGGAATGAGGAATTATCCCGTGGTTATGGGAGCCTGATTCTCTGAGCCGTTTTCCGGCAAAGTGAAGCACTGGGTTTCACGCCCCCGCCGCAAACCAACAGAGCGTTTGCGCCGACGAGGATGCGGTGCCCCCACTGCGGCAAGTCCCTCCTCCGGGGCCGGGGGACCCGCTGCCCCCATTGCAGGCGGGAGATTGACGCAAAATGAAAAGGAGGCGAAGCCGCCGTGACCCTGCGCCAGAAAATCACCCTGACCATCGGCGTGCTGTTCATGGGCCTGATGCTGCTGACCGCCGGAGGACGGCCCCTGCTGCGGATTGCCGGGGGTCTGGCGGCCCTGGACGGCCTGTTTCTCCACTGGCTGTGGTACCGCTGTCCCAGCTGCGGCGGGCGGCTGAACTGGACCGCACGCTGGACCTACTGCCCCCATTGCGGGGCGTGGATTGACTACGACAAACAGTAAAACCGGCCATGCCGGGTATTCCGCATAAAAGCGGACTTACAAGGAGAGAAATGTTATGAGAGCTGCGGATATTATTTCTGTGCTCCTGCTGATCGCGGGACTGCTGCTGATTTTCCTGACCGACAGCAAGCCCCTGACCTGGCTGGCTTTCGCGCTGATCATCGCCGGCGGGGCGGTTGTTTCGGCAGGCAAGAAGAAATCCTAGTGGGACGGCATGAGCCTGAGACAAAAAAGCTGTTGACGAATGTCCTGGGCATTGCCGGACCGGAGCAGCCTGCCGGCAGTTTGCCCCGGCTGCGGGAAGAAGACCGACGCTGACGCAAAATAAAAAAGTGACGCGAAAAACTTGAATTCAGGAGGGCGCTATGGGCTTTTTTGACAAGCTGAAAAAAATCACCACGAACCTGTTCACAACCTACACCGAGGCGGACGAGGCCTTTTTCGAGGAGCTGGAGGAGACCCTGATTCTCTCCGACTTCGGCATGGAGATTGCCGTGGAGACGGTGGAGAAGCTCCGGGAAAAGGTCCGGCGGGAGAAGCTGGTGAGTCAGGAGGAGGTCCGGACGGCCCTCCGGGAGATTATCGTGGACACGCTGAACGTAGGCACCACCGAGGTGAACGTCTCCACCTCCCCCTGCGTGTTCCTCTTCATCGGGGTCAACGGCGTGGGCAAAACCACCTCCATCGGCAAGCTGGCCAACCTCCTGCGCTACGGCGGGAAGAAGTGCCTCCTCTGCGCGGCGGACACCTTCCGGGCGGCGGCGGCGGACCAGCTGGAAATCTGGGCGGAGCGGGCCCAGGCCGAAATCGTCCGGCAGAAGGAGGGTTCGGACCCCGGCGCGGTGCTCTTCGACGCCCTCCAGGCCGCCAAGGCCCGGAAGATCGACGTGGTTCTCTGCGACACCGCCGGGCGGCTCCACAACAAGGCCAACCTCATGGCGGAGCTGGCCAAGCTCTCCAAAATCATCGACCGGGAGTGCCCCGGCGCGGCCCGGGAGACCCTTCTGGTGCTGGACGCCACCACCGGCCAGAACGGCCTGGTCCAGGCCCGGACCTTCAAGGAGACGGCGGGCCTCACCGGCATCATCCTCACCAAGCTGGACGGCACCGCCAAGGGGGGCATCGCCGTTGCCATCGCCAGAGAGCTGGGGGTCCCCGTGAAGCTGGCGGGCATGGGCGAGGGCATCGACGACCTCCAGCCCTTCGATTCCGAGGCTTACGCCGAGGCCATCATCTAAAACTTTAAAGAGGGGACTTCGTCCCCCCTTTAGATTCCCCCTCGCCAATCTGCGGACTGGCGCCGCCGCCCAGGGCGGCTGGGGTCTGGGAATTTTTGCGGCGCACATGCCGCCGCAAAAATGATTTCAATTTATTTCTCCGCCTCTGGCGGAGAAACCAGGGGCCGCAGCCCCTGGACCCCCAAAAGACAAAGAGCATGTTGTAAGGAGGAGTCAAATTGACCAGAGAAGACGGCCGGGCCTATGACCAGCTGCGGCCCGTGAAAATTACCACCGATTTTGTGAAATTTGCCGAGGGCAGCTGCCTCATTGAGTGCGGGGACACCATGGTCCTGTGCTGTGCCAGCGTGGAGGACCGGACCCCGCCCCATGTCCCCTATGGCGAGGGCTGGGTGACGGCGGAGTACTCCATGCTGCCCCGGGCCAACCGGGAGCGGAGCAAGAGGGACGTGTCAAAATTGAAGCTCAGCCCCCGGAGCGCCGAGATTCAGAGACTGGTGGGCCGGTCCCTCCGGTCCGCCGTGGATATGAACAAGCTGGGGGAGTACACCGTCACCGTGGACTGCGACGTGCTCCAGGGGGACGGCGGCACCCGCACCGCCTCCGTCACCGGGGGCTTCGTGGCCCTGGCCCTGGCCTGCCGGCGGCTGGTGGAGGACGGCGTCCTGGGCCAGAGCCCCATCCGCCGCTATGTCACCGGGGTCTCCGCCGGCATCGTAGAGGAGACGCCCCTGCTGGACCTCCGCTACAGCGAGGACAGCCGGGCCCAGGTGGATCTGAACTGCGTGATGAACGAGCTGGGGGAGCTGATTGAGATTCAGGGCACCGGCGAGGGCCGGGCCTTCTCCCTGGCGGAGCAGCAGGAGCTGACGCGGCTGTGCGCCAAGGGCTGCCGGGAGCTGCTGGCTATTCAAAAAGAAGCGCTGGGAGGGAAATTCTGATGAGCAGACAATTCGTGCTGGCCACCCACAACCCGGGGAAGCTGGCGGAGATGAAGCGCATCCTGTCCGGCCTGGGGGTGGAGGTGGTCAGCCCCGCCGAGGCCGGCGTGGAGGTGGACGTGGAGGAGACCGGGACCACCTTTGCCGAGAACGCCATGCTGAAGGCCAGGGCCATCTGCGCGGCGGCGGGTCTCCCCGCCATTGCCGACGACTCCGGCCTCTGCGTGGACGCGCTGAACGGCGGACCCGGCGTTTACTCCGCCCGCTACGGCGGGGAGGAGCTGGACGACCGGGGGCGGTACATGCTGCTGCTGAACAGTATGCGGGGCCAGACCACCCGGGCGGCCCATTTCAGCTGCGCCGTGGCCTGCGCCTTCCCCAACGGGGACACCCTGGAGGCCGAGGGCCGCTGCGACGGGGCCATTGCCTTCGCGCCGATTGGGGAAGGCGGCTTTGGCTATGACCCGGTGTTTCTGGTGCCGGGGAAGGGGAAGACCTTCGGCCAGCTGACGGCGGAGGAGAAGGCGGAGATTTCCCACCGGGGCCGGGCCCTGGCGGCCTTCGCGGAGAAGCTGGGAACTTATCTGGAAACATAAACGTCCAAAAGGGGAGTATACGTCATGTTTAAATACAGTGAAGAGTGGGCCTCTTATCTGGCGGAGCTGAACGGCGTCGAGTTTATCTGTGAGGAGCCCTCGGAGGAGCTGGAGGCGGCGGCGAAAAGGCTGGCGGAGGGCTATCAGGACCGGCTGCCCGCCTTGGCGGCGTTTATTCTGGAGGAGATGGAGACGGACGGGCTGGGCTTCGGCCCCCTGACCGTTCCGGAGCTCATCGCCGCCCTGGGGAAGCCCCAGATCGACCTGGATACAAGTGTGATCCATTACATGGAGCAGACATTGGACGATCACATTTTTGATGTGGAATATGAGGGCGATTTGGAGGAGTTCCTTGTTTTTACCCTGGACGGCTGAGAGGAGGGGGCCTGTGAAGAACAGCCGCCGTTGTCCCAAGTGCGGCGGTACGGAGGTCATCCGCTGCAAAACCGCGGTAAACGGGGCGTATGACAAGTTACAGGCAGGCGTGTTCAGGATGGTTCAAACGGACCGCTGGGTCTGTTGTTCCTGCGGCTATTGCGAGCTGTGGGCGGACCCTGAGCATATGAAAGAGCTGAAAGAATTTTGGGGCGCACCGGAAGAGCCCTGAAACAAACGAAGCGGAATGGAGTTTGGAAAAAAGGGGGCCCCCGCAAAATCCGCAGATTTTGTGGGGAGAGGACGAACAACGGAATGGAGCGGACATTCGCCGGAAGGCGGATGAAGCGGAATGGAGTTTGTGAGGACGATATGGATTTAACGAGCAAACAGCGGGCCCAGCTGCGGGGCCTGGCCAACGGCATTGACACCATCCTTCAAATCGGCAAGGAGGGCATCGGGGAAAACCTCATCCGGCAGGCGGACGACGCCCTGGAGGCCCGGGAGCTCATCAAGGGCCGGGTGCTGGAGAACAATCTGGAGTATGACGCCCGGACGGCAGCCCAGGAGCTGGCGAAGGCCACCCGCAGCGAGGTGGTCCAGGTGATTGGGACGAAGTTCGTCCTGTACCGGGAGAGCCACTCCAAACCGAAGGACAAGCGCATTCAGCTGGTAAAGGAGCGGAAAAAAGTTAGGAATTAGGAATGAGGAGTTAGAACCTGTATTCACAACCGCCGCACGCCGTCTGGCCGGTCTTTTTCCCATCATACTGCGTCGATCTCCCTTGCCATACGTCAGTATGGCCGCGGGCGCTCTCCTTGTCTGACGAGAAAAATCCTCGCCCATCCGGCATCCCCCGGCTATGAATACAGGTTCTTAGGAATTACCGGAAAACCGGAACATTTCTAATTTCTAATTCCTCATTCCTCATTTCAAGAAAGGTGGTTCAATTTTGAAGATTGGCGTCTACGGCGGCACCTTCAATCCGCCGCATCTGGGACATATTACCGCGGCCAGGGCGGTATTCGACCTTTTAAAGCTGGATAAACTGCTGTTGATTCCAACGGGCCAGCCGCCTCACAAGCAGCTTCCGGAGGGTTCGCCCACGCCGGAGCAGAGACTGGAGATGACCCAACTCATGGCGGAGGAGACCGGCGTGGAGACGGAGGTTCTGGACCTTGAGATACACCGGGAGGGCCGGAGCTATACGTCCGACACCCTGGCCCGGCTCCATGAGCAGTATCCCGGGGATGAACTGTGGCTGCTGATGGGGACGGACATGTTCCTCACCCTCCAGGACTGGCACGCGCCGGAGGAAATTCTCTCCCTGGCGGGGGTGGCGGCCTTCGGGCGCACTGAGGCGGACACCGAGGAGCTTTTTGCCGTTCAGCGGGATTACCTTTCCGGAGCCTACCCCCAGGCCCGCATCTTCACTCTGACGGTGCCCGGCGTGGTGGACGTGTCCTCCACGGAGCTGCGGGAGCGGCTGCGCCGGGGAGAGGGCGGAACCCTGCTGGCCCCCAGGGTCTACGGCTATATTCTGTGCCATGGGCTCTACGGCGTGTCCGTTGATATGAAGGGTCTGCCCCTGGAGCTGCTGCGGCCTGTGGCGCTGACGTACCTCCACCACCGCCGGGCGCCCCATGTGCTGGGAACCGAGGCGGAGGCCGTCCGTCTGGCGGAGCGCTGGGGCGGCGGAGACCCGAAGCTGATTCAAAAGGCCCGGCGGGCGGCCCTTCTCCACGACTGCACGAAGCGCCTGGACATGGAGGAGCAAAAGGCCCTCTGCGCGGAGCACGGCATTGCGCTGGACCCCCTGGAGCAGCGGGAAATCAAGCTGCTCCACGCCAAAACCGGCGCAGCCGTGGCCGCCGCCGTGTTCGGTGAACCGGAGGAAATTGTGGAGGCCATCCGCTGGCACACCACCGGCAGGGCGGACATGAGCCTGCTGGAAAAAATTCTCTACCTGGCGGATTATATCGAGCCCACCCGGCATTTTCCCGGCGTGGAGGACCTGCGGCGGCGCTGCTATGAGGACCTGGACGGCGGGCTGCTGATGGGCCTGGAGATGACGGTGGGCGAGATGGTGGAGCGGGGGAGCCCCATTCACCGCGCCACACTGGAAGCAAGGGACTGGCTGAAAGGACAGAGACACAGAGATGAAGAATGACAGCGAACAGCAAAAAAGCGGCGGAAAGCGCCTGGCGGGCGGAAGCCCGGTGAATCAGGGGAAAAAACCGGCGAAAGCGCCGAAGCCGGGCGGAAAAAAACGCCGCGTCAGCGGGCAGCAGATTGCTTTGATTGCGGCCGTCGTCCTGCTGGCCCTGGCGCTGCTGGGGGTGCTGGCCTGGCGGAGCCTCTTCGTCCGGCCCGACATTCCCCAGAAGGACAGCACCCAGCAGCCCGGCGTCTCCGGAAGTGGCAGCGAGACCGGCGGACCGGAGGAAATCGACTGGGGCGAGGGCATCCGTCCCCGGGGCGGCGACGGAGAGCGGAAGAGCGCGGACTACTGGACCGTCCTCATTCTGGGCCGGGACACCGGCGGCGGCGGCAATACGGACACCATGCTGCTGGCCAGCTACGACGTGACCAACCAGAAGGCCACCGTCATGTCCATTCCCCGGGATACCATGGTGAACATCCCCTATGACATCAAGCGCATCAACGCCGTCTATAACTACTACGGACAGGGAGAAAAGGGCACTCAGCACCTGTATAAGGAAATCTCCCAGCTGGTGGGCTTCGAGCCGGATTACCAGGTGATTGTGGAGTGGGAGGCCGTGGGGAAGATTGTGGACGCCATGGGCGGCGTGTGGTTCGACGTGCCCCGGAACATGAACTATGACGACCCCTTCCAGGACCTCCACATCCATCAGACCGAGGGCTACCGCCTCCTCACGGGGGACGACGCCATGCAGGTCCTCCGCTACCGCTACGACACCGGAAAGAAGCGGGGCTACCCCGACGGGGACATCGGACGCATCGCCACCCAGCAGGACCTGCTGAAGGCCATGGTCCAGCAGCTTTTGCAGCTCAAGAACATCGGAAAGGTTCAGGAGCTTGCGAAGGTCTTTCAGGAGTGTGTGGAGACGGACCTGAGCTTCCAGAATATTCTCTGGTTCGCCAAGTCGGCCTATCTGGGCGGACTGAAGGTGGAGGACGTGAACTTTGTCACCATGCCCGGCAACTACGTCGCCACCGCCTGGAGCCGCACCTACGGCAATCAGCAGTCCTACGTGACCCCCTACCCCAACGAGCTTTTGAAGCTGGTGAATGAGGAGCTCAGCCCCTTTAAAGAGGTGTTCACACTCCGGGACCTGGATATCATGTCCGTCAATGCCGACGGCAGTCTCAGCTCCTCCACCGGCTATGTGGAGGACAGAAAGGCGGCCCTGCCGCCGCCCAAACCCGAACCGGAGCCGGAGGAAGAGGAGCCCGCCGTAGACGAGAACGGCAACCCCATCGACCCAGAGACAGGCCTGCCCATTGACCCGGAGACCGGCGAGCCCATCGTCACGGACCCCGCCGCCGGCGAGGGCGGAGAGCCCGGCGGAACCGGGAGCGGCGGAGGAACCGGCGGCGGGACCGCGGTTGTCCCGCCTGTGACGGACCCCGGCACAGCCGCGGACCCGGACCCCTGGCGGGACCCCAATGAGACGGACCCGGGAACCGGGACCGAAAACTCCGGCACGCCGGAGCCTGCCCCGGAGCCGCCCGCCGTTCAGGAGCCCCCGGCGGTTCCGGAGGTTCCGGAAATACCGGCGGTTCCGGAGACCCCGGCAGAGGATCCCGGCTTTGCCATCATCGGGGCGCCTCCGGCGGAATAAACCATCCATCAGAAAAAGACCATCATCATATCATCATATTCAGAAAGGGAGGCACACATATGTCATTGGCACCGAAAGAGATGGCCCTCATTGCGGCGAAAGCCCTGGACGAGAAGCGGGGCAAGGAGATCAGCGCCATCGAGATTACGGACCTCACCACATTGGCGGATTACTTCGTCATTGCCAGCGGCACATCCAACACCCAGATCAATGCCCTGTGCGGCGCGGTGGAGAAGGCCATGGAGGAGCAGGCCGGCGAAAAGCCTCTCCACCGGGAGGGCCACCGGGACGGCACCTGGGTGCTGCTGGACTATGGCTGCGTGGCGGTGCATGTCTTCTCCCAGGAGGCCCGGGAGTTCTATTCCCTGGAACGTCTCTGGTCCGACGGCAAGCCTCTGGACCTCAGCGGCGTGCTGACGGCGGACTGAACGGCAGAAGCGGCAGAGTCCTTTCGGGACTCTGCCGCTTCCTTTGTTATGGAACGGTGCGGGGCTGGCTAAAAGTCAAATCTGGGACAACCGCGGTACGGCTCCGGCGCATCGCCGTCAAAGCGCCCTGCAAGGTAAGAGGGCTGGGACGGAAATTTCCACCGGTTCAGCCAGGCGATGAAATCCGCCTCTGTGTAGCTGACATAGGCGAAGGCCGTCCCGTCGGGGTTCCGCCGGGTGCGCCGGTATTGCTCCGCGTGGGGGCTGTTCCAAAGCCAATCCGTGCAGAACTCCATACAGTATTCGGAAAGACGCTCCGCCGCCTCGTCCGGCACGGCATACAGAAAGCCGCCGCTGCCGCAGCTCAAAATGACATGCTTCATCAGACTGTCTCCCCCTGGGGCCTGTTCACATAAACCACATGTGCGGATTTTTGAGCAAATTTTAGCCGAATGCGAGGCAAAAACTTGCAGGCGTACTGGCGTACGGCAAAAATTTTTAACGAAGCAGGCGGCAAAATTTGCCGAAAAGACGTGCGCGTGGGCTTATGTGAACAGGCCCTAATGGAAAGGGAGGGCGCTGCCTATGAAAAAGACCGCACCGGCGGTGCTGCTGGGTCTCCTGCTTCTTCTGACCGGCTGCGGCCTGGTTCAGCGGACCGCAGATGGCCTTTCCGAGGGGCTCCGGGACGCGGCCCTGGGGGCTCTGGAAGGCCTGTCCGGCAGCCGGTGGAGCCTGCAGGACCCCATTGACGAATTTTTTGCCGCTGTGGACGCCCGGGACGCGGAGGCCGTCCGGGCCCTGTTCTCCCCCAATGTACAGGCGGCGGACGGGGACCTGGACGAGAGCATTCAGGCCCTGTTGGACCTGTACCCCGGTCCCACGGAGGACTGCGAGATGCTGACCCCCGTGGGGGCCTCCAAGCACCTGGAATACGGACGGCAGACCATGGTGGATGTGCACAATTCCCTGCCGGCGGTCTGCGGGGGCGTGAATTACTACTGTTCCTTCAGCTATGTGACGAAGGATGAGGAGGACCCCGGAAACGTGGGATTGAGAAAGGTGGTCGTCGCCACGGAGGCGGCGAGGTGCCACCCGGACTACTACCAGAACGGCCTGGACCTGGAGGACGGCCTCAGCGTCGTCACCGCCCCCGCCGCGGAGGGGGAGACCCGCCGCATCGGAGACGAGCCCTTCGCCTTCACGCCCTATGACCGGACCGTCACCCGGGAGGAGCTGCCGGCGTTCCTGGAGACGGACGACAGCTGGGAGGGCTTCACCGCCCGCTTCGGCCCGCCCAACGCGGAAGGCTGGCTTGGCACAGGCTATTATTACGAGCTGGTTCCCGAGGACGGACAGGCCCGGTACGTCCACATCTACACCCATGATTTCGGGGACGGGGCGCGGCGGGTCTGGTCCGTGTACCTCTACAACGGCCGTGATTCCCGGGAGCTGGAAACGGTCTGGAAGAATCCAAAAGGAGAAGAAACATAAGGAGCTTGTTATGAAAAAAGAGAATCTGTCCGCCCTTCTGGAAAGCAATCCCTATCCCGGCCGGGGCATCGTTCTGGGGAAGAGCGGCGAAAGCGCCGTGGCGGTGTACTTCATCATGGGCCGCAGCGAGAATTCCCGGAACCGGATCTTTGTCCCCACAGAGGACGGCATCCGCACCGAGGCTCACGACCCCTCCAAAATGACGGATCCCAGCCTCATCATCTACCATCCTGTCCGTGAGGCGGGCCGGGGCCTCATCGTCACCAACGGCGACCAGACCGACACCATCCGAGACTATATTTTCAGGGGCCGCACCTTTGCCGAGGCCCTGAAAAGCCGGACCTTCGAACCCGACGGCCCCAACTGGACCCCCCGCATCTCCGGCCTGCTGAGCCCCGACGGCAGCTTCCAGCTGTCCATTCTGAAAAGCGCCGACGGAAATCCCGACTGCTGCTGCCGGTATTTCTACCACTATGACGCCCCCCTCCCCGGCGAAGGCCGCTTCATCCACACCTATCAGGGGGACGGCACGCCCCTGCCCTCCTTTGAGGGGGAGCCGGTGCGGGTGGCTCTGGAGGAGGATACGCCGGAGGCGCTGGCGGACCGGGTGTGGGCCGCCCTGAATCCGGAAAACAAGGTGTCCCTGTTCGTCCGCTTTGTCTCCCTGGCGGACGGAACCTGCCGGGAGGCCATCCGCAACCGCTATTGAAGCCAGAAGCAGAGCCGCCCTGTCCGGGGCGGCTCTCAGCATGCCGGACCGGCAAAACACCCAAAGCCGCCCCATGAATCCTGTGCCTTTTGTATGAATTACCTGCGGATTTGCGAAATCCCCTTGCCAGAGAGACGCCGGGATGTTATAATCGGGCTATCGTCAGTTCCGGAGCGCGGCCAGCTGAAAGACGCCGGCGGAATTTCATGGAGACCGTGCAGAAGGATGGAATGGACGCAGCTGCCAAAAAAGTGTATCACCGCATGGAGTTTGTGAGACATGGCAATTGACACCGTAGACATACGGTGCCTGTTGTCGTGTTTTTCTTTCAATTTTCTTGCGGGAACGGGCAGCGAACGCAGGCATCTCTGTATGCCGGGTCCGTGGGGCCCGGCGGAACCGGCGGAGGCCGAAACAGGGAAATTCTGACTATAAGGAGGTACGTCCCAACCGCTTCCCGGCCGGCATGGGCCCGGGCGGACCGGAGCGGTTTGAACGAACAGGCATCATGACGAAAAATTTTGCACACCGCGGCTACAGCGGCAAATATCCCGAAAATACGATGCTGGCCTTCCGCAAGGCGGTGGAGGCCGGCGCGGACGGCATTGAACTGGACGTTCAGCTCACCCGGGACGGGGAGCCCGTCATCCTTCACGACGAGCAGGTGGACCGCACCACGGACGGAACGGGCTGGGTGAAGGATCTGACCCTTGCGGAGCTTCGGAAGCTGGACGCCTCCTATCTCTATACCGGGCAGTATGGGTTCAATCCGGTTCCCACCCTTCGGGAGTACTGCGAATTCATCAGGGACCTGCCGGTTATTACCAATATCGAGATGAAAACCGGCGTTTTTGAGTATCCCGGCATGGATGAAAAGGTCTGGGACATGATTCAGGAGTACCATCTGGAGGAAAAGGTCATCATCTCCAGCTTCAACCACTACACCATTCTGCGGATGCGGGAGCTTGCGCCGGCGCTGAAGTACGGCTTCCTCAGCGAGACCTGGATCATCGACGCGGGCAAATACTGCCATGAGCATGGCGTACCCTGCTATCACCCGATGTTCCGCAGCCTGACTCAAGAGGTGGTGGCGGAGCTCAAGCAATACGGCCTGGAAATCAATACCTACACCGTCAACACAGAGGAGGACGTGCGGGACCTGGCGGCCAAGGGAATCGACGCAGTCATCGGAAATTTCCCTGAAATGACCCGGGACGTGCTGGCCTCTTTGCAGAGCTGAGAACGTAAAAAAGCAAAAAAAGGAAAAAACAAAAGAACCGCTGTGAGGCTCCGGCAGGCGCTGTCCCGCCCGGCCGGACCAGGAAGGAGTGACACACCATGAAGTCTATCCGCGACATCTACAAAATCGGCAAGGGACCTTCCAGCTCCCACACCATGGGACCGGTCAAGGCCGCCGCGCTCTTCCGGAGCGAGACGCCGGAAGCCGACGCCTACCGCGTTTTTCTCTACGGCTCCCTTGCCAAAACCGGAAAGGGCCACGGCACAGATCGGGCGGTCACCGATACCCTGGCCCCTGTCCCAACGGAAGTGGTGTTTTCCCAGGAGGCCCAGGAGGACCTGCCCCACCCCAACACGCTGGACTTCGTCGCCCTCAGAGAGGGGGAGGAAATTGCCCGGCAGCGGTTCTGCAGCATCGGCGGCGGCGATTTGACAATTGAGGGCCGCCCGCAGCCCCAGAAGGCCGAGGAGACCTATCCCGAAAATTCCTTTGCCGAAATCAAGGAGTTCTGCAATTTCCGCTATGTCAGTCTGGTGGACTATGTGGAAATGAACGAGGGCAGGGAAATCTGGGACTATCTGGCGGAGGTCTGGGAGACCATGCAGAAGTCCATCCGGGAGGGCCTGGCCGCCTCCGGCGAGCTGCCCGGAGGACTGCGCATCAACCGCAAGGCCAAATCCATTTATGACCACATTCTGGTCAACAAACACCCGGAGATAGTGGAGTGTCAGATGGTCTGCTCCTACGCTTACGCGGTTTCCGAGCAGAACGCCGACAACGGCACGGTGGTCACGGCTCCCACCTGCGGCTCCTGCGGGGTCCTTCCGGCGGTGCTGTACTATATCAAAAACAAACGGGGCCTCAGCGACGAGGACGTGATTCACGCCTTGGGCGTGGCGGGCCTCTTCGGTGAGCTGGCCAAGTGCAACGCCTCCGTGTCCGGGGCGGAGTGCGGCTGTCAGGCGGAAATCGGCGTGGCCTGCGCCATGGCTGCCGCGGCGCTGGGCTATCTCTTCGGCTACTCCATTAAAATGATTGAGTACGCCGCCGAGGTGGCTCTGGAGCATCACCTGGGTCTGACCTGCGACCCCATCTGCGGGCTGGTGCAGATTCCCTGCATCGAGCGCAACGCCGTCGCCGCCATGCGGGCCATCAACTCCGCGAATCTGGCCTACTTCCTGTCCGACACCCGGCGCATCAGCTATGATATGGTGCTCCGGACCATGTATGAAACCGGGATTCATCTGAACCGCGGATACCGGGAGACCTCTGAGGGCGGCCTTGCCCGGATTTACTCCCGCCGGGGCGGAGAGCCCGCCTCTTGATTTGCCATGCGCGCTCTGCATGGGCGCGCACCAGAAAATAAAAGGAGAAGAAAGCTATGGAAACAAGACCCTATGTATCCTGGGAGCTGATGAACAGCTTCCTCATCGACGCCTTCAAGGGCTACGGCGTGCCTGAGGACGACGCGAAAATCTGCGCCGACGTCCTGCTGGAATCCGACCGCCGGGGCATCGAAAGCCACGGCTGCAACCGCTTCAAGCCCATCTATATTGACCGTATCGTCAACGGCACCCTGCTGCCGGAGACCAAAATGGACATCGTGAAGGACACCCCCACGACGGTGGTTATGGACGCCAACAACGGAATGGGCATGGTGGCCAGCTACCACATGATGGAGCTGCTGATTGAAAAGGCCGCCAAATACGGCATGGCCGGCGGCGCGGTCTTCAACTCCACCCACTACGGCATCGCGGGCTACTGGACCACCATGGCGGAAAAGGCGGGCATGATCGGCATCACCGGCACCAACGCCCGGCCCTCCGTGGCCCCCACCTGGGGCGTGGAGCCCATGATGGGCACCAACCCCCTGACCTTCACCATGCCCACCGACGAGGAATTCCCCTTTAACTTCGACTGCGCCACCTCCACCATCCAGAACGGCAAAATTGAATACTACCAGCGCATCGGCCACGAGACGCCGGCGGGACTGGTGGTTACAGCCGACGGCGGCACCATGACCGACTCCGGTCAGATTCTCAAGGATATGCGGGCCGGCAAGTGTGCTCTGGTGTCCGTGGGCGGCCCCGGCGAGGACACCGGCGGCTATAAGGGCTATGGCTTCACCACCATTGTTGAGATTCTCTCCGCCGCCCTGGCCGGAGGCCCGAACCTGAAGGAGCTCAGCGGCAAGGCTCCCGACGGAAGCAATCAGATGTACCGCCTGGGCCACTTCTTCTTTGTCATCAACCCCGAGTTCTTCATGGGTCTGGACACCTTCAAGAAGACCGCCGGCGACATCTGCCGGGGTCTCCGGGACTCCAAAAAGGCCCCCGGCGCCGAGCGCATCTACACCGCCGGCGAGAAGGAATGGCTGGCCTGGCAGGACCGCAAGGACAAGGGCGTGCCCGTCAGCGAGTCCGTCCAGAAGGAAATGCTGGAGGTCCGGGACAAGCTGGGCCTGACCCAGTACAGGTTCCCCTGGGAGGCATAAGAGACGCCCGCCGGTCCCCAGCTGAAAGCGGCCATTCAGGCCGCCGCGGATATGGACGCCCGGGAGGGCATTCCCATCAGCGTCTATGTGATGGAGGAATGCGCCGAGCTCATCAAGGAGCTGACCAAGCAGCAGCGGAGAAAGGGCAGCGAGGACGCCATCTTCTCCGAAGCCTGCGGCGTGCCGGCCACCGTATTTATGCTGCTCCGGCACGCCGGCGTTTCCGAAGAGGACGTAAGAGAGAAAATTCTCAGCACCTGTGACCGGGCGCTGAGCCGTTACAAGAAAACTGGAGAAATGTAGGAGGAAGATCAATTATGGATTATGCAAAGGAATCCCTTCGGCTCCACGGCGAGTGGAAGGGTAAAATCGAGGTCATCGCCACCGTTCCCGTGGAAACCAAGGACGACCTGAGCCTGGCCTACACCCCCGGCGTGGCCCAGCCCTGCCTGGAGATTCAGAAGGACGTCAGCAAGAGCTATGAGCTCACCCGGCGGCACAACCTCTGTGCCGTCATCACCGACGGCTCCGCCGTCCTGGGCCTGGGGGACATCGGCCCCGAGGCGGGCATGCCCGTCATGGAGGGCAAATGCGTCCTGTTCAAGGCCTTCGGCGGCGTGGACGCCTTCCCTCTCTGCATGAAGACCCACGATGTGGACGAGTTTGTCAACGCCGTCTACCTGATGTCCGGGTCCTTCGGCGGCATCAACCTGGAGGACATCGCCGCCCCCCGCTGCTTTGAGATTGAACGGAAGCTGAAGGAAAAGTGCGACATTCCCATCTTCCACGACGACCAGCACGGCACCGCCATCATCACCCTGGCGGGCCTGACCAACGCCCTGAAGGTGGTTGGGAAGAATAAGGAGGACGTGAAGGTGGTCACCTCCGGCGCTGGCGCCGCCGCCATCTCCATCGTGAAGCTGCTGCTGTCCGCGGGCTTCAAACACGTCACCATGTGCGACCGCAAGGGCGCCATCTACCAGGGCCGCGAGGGTCTGAACTGGATCAAGGAGGAAATGGCCCAGGTGACGAACCTGGAGAAGAAGGCCGGTTCCCTGGCCGACGTCCTGGTGGGCGCGGATGTGTTCATCGGCGTCTCCGCTCCGGGCACCGTCACCACGGACATGGTGAAAACCATGAACAAGGACGCCATCGTCTTCGCCTGCGCCAACCCCACGCCGGAGATTTTCCCCGACGAGGCCAAGGCCGGCGGCGCGGCGGTCATCTCCACCGGCCGCAGCGACTTCCCCAACCAGATCAACAACGTTCTGGCCTTCCCCGGCGTGTTCCGGGGCGCCTTCGACGTCCGGGCCAGCGACATCAACGAGGAGATGAAAATGGCCGCCGCCAGGGCCCTGGCGGACCTGATTTCCGACGAGGAACTGAACGCCGACTACATCATCCCCAAGGCCTTTGACAAGCGGGTGGGTCCCGCTGTGGCCAAGGCTGTGGCCGAGGCCGCCCGGGCCTCCGGCGTGGCCCGTCTGTAAGCATCGGTAAACCAGGGCGGACATACCGCTCTCTGTGAAAAAGCCGTTCCCCAACGATTTTCTGCAATCGTCCGGGAACGGTTTTTATTTGTTTCTTTTTTGCCCGGTCATTGGACCTGCGCACAGGGAAATCCGGGCAGCGGCTCTGCCGCTGCGGCGGAAGAAAACGGCCTACTGCCCCCGTTTCCCCCGCATCATTTCCAGATACCACTGCCGGTATTGGACCGGCGGCAGGCCCACGACTCGTTTGAAAATGCTGCTGAAATGGCTGGCGCTGTCATAACCCACCATGGCGGCAATCTGGGCGGCGCTGAAATCCGTGGAAATCAGCAGATTCTGCGCCTCGCCCATCCGGCAGCGGATGACGTACTGAATGGGGGAGGAGCCGGTAATCTCCCGGAACACATGGGCCGCGTGATAGGGGGAGACCTTCAGGGCTTCTCCGATGCGCTCCAGGGTCAGCGGCTCCGCGTAGTGGGCGGCGATGTACTGACCAATCCGGTTGACCAGAATCACGGACCCCGTCTGCGCCCCGTTTCTGTCGTCGGCGGGAAGGCTCAGCGCCAGAGGCAGCAGCGCCGAAAACAGATGCTGGGCCACGGTTCTGCCCTGGGCGGTGCCCAGCTCCAGCTGGTCGTACAGCAGCCGGCACAGGGCTTTCATCTGTTCCCGGCTTCCCCCGGACGGGCGGATAAAGCCGTCCTCCGCCTGGGTCAGACAGCCGGGCGGCAGCCCCTTCAGCGCCAGGTTTCCGATGCCGAAGCAGATGGTTCCGATTTCCCTGTGGGTGGCGGACTGGACCTCGTGGAGGTCCCCCTGGTTGCTCAGCAGAAAATCCCCGGGATAAATGGGGCTGCTGCGCCCGTTCAGAATGTAATAGCCCTCTCCCGCGTTGACAAATACCAGCTCGCAGACATGGCTGTGGGAGTGGAGAACCCGGTTGATCTTGGGGTCCTCCTCCCGCTGCAGCGTGGCGTACAGCAGAGTGGGCTGACGGTGAGCAAACGACGTATGGGCATTCATGGCATATCCTCCCTGCGCCGGCAAATCGCCCTGCGCCACCATTATTGCAGAATTCAGGCGGAACCGCAAGAATCAGTAATGTCCAAAAATTTTGAACAAAATTTGTGCAGTTTACAGCGGATTTATCAGAAACGCCCCGCAAGAAACCGTAAACATTCCGCTGGCTCTTCTGCTAAAATCAAAATTGTTCAGGAGAGAAGATTCAGGAAGAGAACGGATACAGCATGGAGAAAACTTGTATATTGGGGAGGAATGACCATGATTCAGATTTGCGGCGCACCCTGCTGCTGGGGGGTGGACGACCCGAAAAATCCCTATCTGCCCCCCTGGAGGCGGGTGCTGGAGGAGGCCGGTCAGGCCGGCTACAGCGCCATCGAACTGGGGCCCTACGGCTATCTGCCCATTGACGCGGCGGCGGTGTCTGCGGAGCTCAGGAAGAACGGCATCGCCATTGTGGCGGGCACCATTTTTCACGACCTGCTGGACCCCGCCAATCAGGAAAACGTCCTGAAGGCGGCGGACGACATCTGCCGCCTGATTACGGACCCGGCCCTGCCGGGCCTGCCGGTTCATGAGGGCCAGAAGTTCCCCACGCCCTACATGACCGTCATGGACTGGGGCCACGACGAGCGGGACTACGCCGCCGGACACCCGGACCGGGCCCCCCGTCTCTCCCCGGAGGAATGGGCGGGCTTCATGGACAACCTCCGGGCGGTCTGTGAGCGGGCCAACCAGTACGGCGTCCGGCCCGTCATCCATCCCCACGCCGGGGGCTACATCGAGTTTGAGGACGAGATTGAGGCGGTGGTCCGGGATATCCCCTATGAGACCGCCGGGCTGTGCCTGGACACCGGGCACCTGTATTACTCCCGCATGGACCCGGCGGCCTTCCTGAGAAAGTACGCGGACCGGCTGGATTACGTCCACTTCAAGGACGTCAACGAGGCCGTCTATCAGGAGGTTCTGGGGCAGCGCATCCGCTTCTTCGACGGCTGCGGCAAGGGGGCCATGTGCCCCATCGGCACGGGGAGCCTGGACTATCCCGGCATCAAGCAGGCCCTGGAGGACATCGGCTACAGCGGCTACATCACCATTGAGCAGGAGCGGGACCCCCGGAATGTGGAGGGGAGCCTGAGGGATGTAAAAGCCAGCGTGGAATACCTGAAAGGCGTGGGCTATCAAATCTGATTGAGCAGACAGCATATAAACACGGCAAGGAGAGATGTACTATGATAAACGGCTCCAAGGTTCTGGACCACCCCATCCGCTGGGCCATGGTGGGGGGCGGCAAGGGCAGCCAGATCGGCTATATCCACCGCTCCGCCGCCCTGCGGGACCATTCCTTCCAGCTGGCGGCGGGGGCCTTTGACATCGTGCCGGAGCGGGGCATCGCCTTCGGCCGGGAGCTGGGTGTGGCCCCGGACCGCTGCTACCCGGACTACCAGACCATGTTCGCCGCCGAGGCCGGGCGGCCCGACGGCATTGAGGCGGTGTCCATCGCCACCCCCAACGGCACCCATTACGCCATCTGCAAGTCCGCTCTGGAGGCGGGCCTCCACGTGGTCTGTGAAAAACCCCTGTGCTTTACCTCCGCCCAGGCGGGGGAGCTGGTCTCCCTGGCAAAGGCGAAGAATAAGGTCGTGGGCGTGACCTACGGCTATTCCGGCCACCAGATGATTCAGCAGGCCCGGCAGATGATCCGCCATGGGGACCTGGGGGAAATCCGGGTCATCAACATGAGCTTTGCCTTCGGCGGGTACAACGTGAAGGTGGAGGATACCGTGCCCGCCGCCAGGTGGCGCTTTGACCCCGAGAAGGCAGGTCCCTCCTTCGCCCTGGGGGATGTGGGCACCCACCCGCTGTTCATCATTGAGGCCATGATTCCGGACCTGGAAATCGACAGTCTCATGTGCACGAAGCGGGCCTTTGTAGAGGGGCGGCAGCTGGAGGACAACGCCTTTGTCATTATGAATCTCAAGGGCAGCGCCTCCGTCCAGGCCGGCGCTCAGGTCTACTGCTGGGCCAGCTCCATCAACTGCGGCGCACGGCACGACCATAAAATCCGCATCGTGGGTTCCCGGGCGTCCCTTGAGTGGGACGATGAGCGGCCCAACCAGATGACCTATGAGATTGAGGGCGAGCCGGTGCGGGTCCTGGAGCGGGGCGCGGGCTACCTCTATCCCGAGGCCAGGGTGGAGGACCGCATCGGCGGCGGCCATGCCGAAGGCCTGTTTGAGGCCTGGGCCAACCTGTACCGCCGGTTTGCCATCGCCATGTCCGGCGCAGGACAAGAGGAGTACGGCGATTTCTGGTATCCCAGCGTGGAATCCGGGGCGCAGGGCGTGAAGTGGATTGAAAAATGCGTGGAATCCGCGGACCATGGCGCCTGCTGGGTGAGCTTCAACTGAATACCGGGAACAGGCTGACGCTGTCAGCCTGTTCCTGCGCGGACTGCGCTTCACCCCATGAAACAATCGAGAAAGAAGGGCATTCATCATGTTATTTACCGTCGTAACTTTTGTGGCGTTTACCGTACTGGTGGCTGTGCTCTCCTGGTGGAAGACCCGGGACGACGACCTCTCCACCAAGGAGGGCTATTTCCTGGCGGGCCGGGGGCTCCCGGGCATCGTCATTGCCGGCTCCCTGATGATGACCAACCTGTCGGCGGAGCAGCTGGTGGGCACCAACGGCCAGTCCTTCGCAGGCAACATGAGCACCATGGCCTGGGAGGCCACCTCGGCCTTTGCCCTGGTGGTGCTGGCCTTCAGCTTCCTGCCCAGGCTCCTCCGGGGCGGCATCGCCACCATTCCGGAGTTTTTCGAGATGCGCTATGACACCTTCACCATGCGCCTGTTTTCCCTGCTGTTCCTGGTGGCCTATGTCATCACCATGCTGCCCACCATTCTCTACTCCGGCGCAGTGGCCCTGGTGAAGATTTTCGACATTGAGAGCATGTTCGGCATCAGCTATTTCACGGCCATCACCTGGATCTGCGTGGGCACCGGCGTGGTGGGTATGTGCTACGCCGTCTTCGGCGGGCTGAAGGCCGTGGCCTACTCCGACACCATCAACGGCGTGGGCCTGATTATCGGCGGCTTCGCCATTCCCATTCTGGCCTTTGTGGCCCTGGGCAGACTGGACGGCGGCGGCTTCATGGCGGGCGTGGAGCACTTCATCACCGCCACGCCGGAGAAGATGAACGCCTGGTCCGCCCCCGGCGCTCTGCCTCCCGAGATTCCCTGGCCCCTGCTCTTCACCGGCATGTTCGTCAACAATCTCTTCTACTGGGCCACCAACCAGTCCATCATCCAGCGCTCCCTGGGAGGAAAGAACCTGGCCGAGAGCCAGAAGGGCGCCATCTGGGCGGGCTTTTTCAAGTGCCTGGACGTGTTCGTCATCGTCATCCCCGGCGTCATGGCCTTCCAGCTTCTGGCCGCCGAGGGCCAGATGGACGCCACCGTGGGTCTGGCCGCCGACCAGGCCTATCCCCTGCTGGTGATGGAGGTCCTGCCCAAGCCCCTGATGGGCTTCTTCGCCGCCGTGATGTTCGGCGCGATTCTCTCCTCCTTCAACTCCGTGCTGAATTCCGCCTCCACCATTTTCAGCCTGAACCTCTGGCAGCCCATCTGGGGCAAGCATGCGGACGCCAAAAAGGTGGTGAAGACCGGCCAGATTTTCGGCACGGTGGTGGGCGTGGTAGCCATTGCCATTTCTCCCTTTGTCATGTACTTCGGCACCGGCATCATGAACTTCATCAACGAGTGCTGGGGCTTCTTCTCCATGCCCCTGCTGACGGCGGTGCTCTTCGGACTGCTGACCCGGCGGGCTCCCGCCATCGCCCCCAAGATTGTGGTGCCCATTCACATGGTGCTCTACGGCCTGAGCAAGGTGATTCCCTTCTTCGACCGGTTCCATTACCTCTATGTGGTCTTCGCCCTGTTCGTTCTGGAGTGCGTGATCTACGCCGTGTGCATCAAGGTCTGCCCCCGGAAGGAAGCCTGGGAGATGCCCGACGCCGGGGTCATGGATATGACCCCCTGGAAAACCGGAAAAATCTGGGCCGCCGTGGGCATCGGCGTGGTAGTGGTCATGTATATCATTTTCTCCCCCCTGGGAATCGGCTGATTGCGGAAAGGAGCAATTGACATGAAAATCGCTTTTGACGTGGACGTACTGGCCAAGCAGATGCCCATTCGGGACTATGTCCGGAAGGTGGCCGACTGGGGCTACAAGTACATCGAGCAGTCCCCCCA